>Ga0164293_10000032_pt1 | contig 88040 bp, 74 predicted proteins | sample GEODES118metaG_FD_111487 | JGI IMG/M metagenome (GOLD analysis project Ga0164293, IMG submission 111487) | Eutrophic lake water microbial communities from Lake Mendota, Wisconsin, USA - GEODES118 metaG | ecosystem: Environmental > Aquatic > Freshwater > Lake | place: USA: Lake Mendota...
CGACCTTTGAAATCCCAGGCAAAGGTGATATTCTGGATGTTTAAGAAAGATGCATCTGTCAACCACCTGTCTCTTGTGGCACCAAAGAATGAGGTTTGTGCATTATCCATTCTTGGCACCGTGGTGATGTCTCCGGGTTTCTGCCAGCGTTGAAGCATATCTGTGTGCAATGAAGCACCGTAAGTTCCCGAGTGCATGTAGGCCGCATAGGTATCGTCATAAGTGAGACCACCGATCTGCCAGTTGATCAACGTTGACAAGGTTAAATTCCTGTACCGAAAGGATGTGGTAAAACCGCCGTACCAGTCAGGAATGGCGCTGCCACTGTAGTCAAATTTCGCGTTGGTTGGATTCAGGACCACAGAGTCCCCCTTGCCAGTAATTCTCACAGCAGTACCAGGATTTGCCAGATAAAGTCCTGCTCCGTCAGTTGCATCCACACCATACCATTGCCTCAGCCAGTAATCATTGATCGACCGCCCAACCATGAGCTTTTTGGTTCCGGAAATAATCTCTGTTTGCGGAAGCTTGGTGATCTGGTTTTTAAATGTTGTAGCGTTGAAGCCGATGTTCCAGGTAACATCTTTGGTTCTGATCACATCTGCGTTGATCGCGATCTCAAAACCACGGTTATACATGCTTCCCACATTCCTTGTAGTAGATGCAAACCCGCTGGACAATGGGAGTGGAACACTAAAGATCAGGTTGTCAGACACACGATTGAAGTACTCGAAACTACCGTTGACCCTGTTGTTCCAGATGGTGTAATCAAAACGGCTGTTACCGTCCGCACGGCCACCCAGGGTGAAGATATATTTTCCTTTATAGTCGTATTTGAAATGGATCCTCTCCGGAAGGGTCAAAGTTTGATCTCTTCGCCGTTGTTGTCGTAGAAATGGAACTCCGTAAGGTGGTAGGTATTATTGGATTTTACCGAGAGATTCAGCTTGTATTTCCAGCCCCATTTGCGTCTCATGGAGATGAACCCCTTGGTCAGGTAAGCATGCATGATGGGGTGCAATGCTATGACCAGCGTTTTGTGCTTCTGCATGGTCAGGTAGCTGATGTTTTTCTCGATCTCGTCCTCCAGGATCAGGGCGGAGGATATTTTCCCGGTGCCCTGACAGGATGGGCAAAGTTCCTGGGTGTTGATGTTCATCTCAGGCTTCATGCGCTGGCGGGTGATCTGCATGAGGCCAAACTTGGAAATGGGAAGTACGGCATGTTTTGACCTGTCCGTCTTCATGAAGCCTTCCATGGCTTCCACCAGTTTCCGTTTGTTTTCGGGGAACTTCATGTCGATGAAATCCACCACAATGATGCCGCCGATATCCCTCAGCCTGAGCTGGCGTGCAATTTCCTCGGCGGCTTCCAGGTTGGTCTGCAAGGCGTTCTCTTCCTGGTTGTTACCTACGCTCTTGTAGCCGCTGTTGACGTCGATCACATGCAGCGCTTCGGTGTGTTCCACGATCAGGTATGCTCCGCTTGGCAGATTCACTGTTTTGCCAAATGCTGCTTTTACCTGCTTGGTAATGCCGAAATGGTCAAAAATGGGCGCGCCGTTATGGTAGTATGAAACAATATCCAGCTTATCAGGAGCTATTTTCTGGATATAGTTTCGGGTGTCGTTATAAATACTCTTATCGTTGACGATAATCCTGTTAAAGTCTTCATTCAATAGATCCCTGAGCATGCTCGTAGCCTTGGTTTGCTCACTGAGGATCTTTGCGGGGGCTACTGCACCTTTCAGGTTCTTCTGAATGATGGCCCAGTTATTTACCAGGTTATTGAGGTCCTCATGAAGTTCCGCCGTGTTTTTGCCTTCGGCAGCTGTACGGACGATCACGCCAAAATTCTTTGGCTTTATCGATTCAACGATCTTCTGCAGCCTTCTTCTTTCTTCGGAAGAATGGATCTTTCTCGAAACCGCGATAATATCGTTAAAGGGGGTAACTACCACACATCTGCCGGGCAGGGAGATCTCGCAACTAAGCCGCGGACCTTTGGCAGCAATAGGCTCCTTCAGGATCTGAACCAGGATGTTTGGTTTTTGTCCCAGCACCTCATTGATCTTGCCGGTTTTAACGATTTCGGGCTCCACCTCAAATTTGGCGAAATCCAGCCCTCCCTGGGAGTTGTCGTTGATCGCAGTCTGGGTATACTTCAACAGGGACTTGGCATAGGGGCTGAGATCAGTATAATGAAGGAAGGCATCCTTTTCAAAGCCCACGTCTACAAAGGCAGCATTGAGCCCGGGAATAAGCTTTTTGACTTTCCCGAGATATAGATCTCCCACTGCGAAACTGGCGTCTGCTTTTTCATTGTGCATCTCGACCAGTCGCTTATCCTCTAACAGGGCGATCTCAACACCTTGCGGTGCTGCATTTATAATTAGTTCTTTATTCAAGCGTAAACACACTTAAAACCTACACAAATGTCAGTATGACGATAGCAGGCTCAATCGTAATGGTATCATACATCTGACGATATCCTCCTGGCGGAGGTTGGAAGATTACTTCTTCCCTTTCTTATGACGGTTCTTTCTCAGGCGTTTTTTACGCTTATGTGTAGCTATCTTATGACGTTTCCTTTTTTTACCACAAGGCATTGTAATGAATTTATATTGTTAATAGTTTACTGCAAAGAGTTGATCTTCTCATCTATCGCTTTCAGTAGTTCCGGATTGCCTACTTTCTTTTTTCCCTCACCATACCATTTAACCGCATTCGTTTTGTCGCCTGACCTCTCATAGGCTTCAGCTAGAAGGAAAACAGCTTCGGTGTTTTCAGGCTCTCTGGTTGCCACCGTTTTAAGCCTTTCGATCGCCCTGTCAAACTGCCCGGTCATCATCGCACCATAACCCAGCATAAACTGAGCATACATGTTGGTGCTGTCTTGCTGGGCCACCTCCCTGATCTTCATAATGCCCTCCATGGGTGAAGCGGCGCCAGAAGCACCGAAAAAGAAGGTACTTCCCCATCCAACCTTGGCCGAATCATTACCGGGATTTATCTCCAAAACCCTTTTAAAGAGGCCCTGCGCCTGATTTGCCATCCATGTTCGGGTGGCAGGTTCAGAAACCGTTTTTAGCTCCTCCAAATAAGATTGGGCGGCAAAGTTGAGATTTTTCTCTGTATTTACCAATTTAGCCTTTTCTCCGAGGTACCAGAGGTAAGGAACGTCCTGTTTTGCACTGTCCCGCCAGAAATCCGCGAGCTGACTATACAGGTCGATTTTCTGGTTTTTCAGATCGCCCCGCGTAATGGAGTTCTCCAGGGTGGTCACCCGGGCCTGTTGTTCCGGGCTCAGTTGCTTCCGTGCCTCGGCCAGGATCTGATCAGTGTTACTAACTAAAGAAGCCGTATCCCTGGGGGATTGGGTAACCCCTTTGGGATAAGGCTTCGTTCGGCCGAAAAAATATAGTACGAATAACAGAATGATACTGCCAATCGCAACAAGCCATTGTTGCTTCATCAAAATGATTTAACTGCGAAATTAACGCAGTTAAGCCATTTCTTCAGCACCTTCATCTCTTATGGCTGTGTCCAGTTGTAATTTTTTAACTTCCTGTACAAACTCTTTTGCCGGTTTGAAGGCAGGAATGAAATGGGCAGGGATGTGGACCGCAGTGTTTTTCTTAATGTTGCGACCAATTTTGGCAGCCCTTTTTTTGGTGATGAAGCTTCCAAATCCCCGGATATAGATGTTTTCACCCTTCGCAAGGGATTCTTTCACTTCCTTGAACATGGTTTCAAGGGCTACCAGAACATCCACCTTGGGGATTCCGGTTTTTTCTGAAATGTTGTTGATCAGATCGGCTTTTCTCATTTTCTGAGTTTTTTAATGGGATATTAAAATATTTAACGCCCCACTGTACTGGATACCAGGATTTTAACTTTGGCTCCTACAGGGCCTAAAATTAACGAATTCAAATCATTAACAGGGCCTGGATGGCTTATTTAGAAACGAACATCATATAATAAAAATTGTATTGTTTTGATTACAGGGCTAATTTTCCCTAAAGTTTTATTATAAAATAGCCCCAATGCCTAACTTTTTCGCCGAGTCACTCCTCAAATGGAACCAGGAGTCCAACGCAAGGGAAATGCCCTGGAAGGGCGAAAAGGACCCCTACAGGATATGGATCAGCGAAATTATTCTCCAGCAAACCCGTGTGGAACAGGGCCGGGCCTATTACGAACGGTTTATTTCCCGGTTTCCCAACGTTCATCTACTGGCCGCTGCCCCGGAAAATGAGGTATTTAAACTTTGGGAGGGCCTCGGATATTATTCCCGTTGCCGCAACCTGATCGCCACGGCAAAGAAGATCGCCCTTGAAATGGAAGGCAATTTCCCCGATACCTATCAGGATATCTCAGGTTTGAAGGGCATAGGCCCCTATACCGCTGCTGCCATATCGTCTTTTGCTTTTGATCTTCCCCATGCCGTTGTGGATGGGAATGTGGTAAGGGTTCTCAGCAGGGTATTTGGCATCAATGCGCCGATTGACGAAGCGGCAACAAAAAAGCTGTTCTCAACACTTGCCGATGATCTGCTAGACCGGGAACAACCGGCCCTGTATAACCAGGCTATCATGGATTTTGGCGCAACGGTTTGTAAGCCTAAGAATCCTGAATGCGGGAAATGCCCTTTAAGGGAGGATTGTCAGGCTTTTGTGCTGAAGCGTATTGACCAGTTGCCGAACAAGCAAAAGAAGGCACCTAAGCGGAAACGGTACTTTCACTACCTCATTTTTGACCATAACGGTCAGCTCTACCTTAAGAAAAGGAGTGCAAAGGATATTTGGCAGAACCTGTTTGAGTTCTGCCTGTATGAGTCAGACAGGCTGCTGGATGAAAAAGAACTGACTAACACATCATTTTTCAGGGAAATGGTCCGGGGCAGCAGGTACCATATGATCCATTCCTCTCCGGTTATGAAGCAGCAACTCACCCACCAGGAATTAAATGGAAGGTTTTTCAGGATCAAGCTACACTCGAATCCTGAGGGATTGAAAGAATTTACTCCGGTCGACGAGCATGAAATTGGCAAACTTGCCATGCCCCGTTTTATACTTTCCTATTTGCACGAAAAAATGTAAATTTATCTGAGGCAGGATTTATTTCAGATAAAAACGAATTTATATATGAGAGGCGTAAACAGGGTCATGCTGATCGGAAATCTGGGGAAAGATCCCGACGTCCAGCACCTGGAAGGTAATATTGGCGTGGCCAAGTTTCCTCTGGCAACAACAGAAACATACAAAGACAGAACCGGAAAACTCATCAGCCAAACAGAATGGCATACGGTGGTGCTCTGGCGCGGCCTTGCAGAACTCGCCCAAAAATACCTGCATAAGGGAAGTCTTATATATGTAGAGGGCAGGCTGAGAACGAGAAGTTGGGATGACAAAGAAGGAAACAGGAAATTCGCGACTGAAGTTGTTGGCGATAATCTGATCATGCTGGATAAAAGAATGGAAGGCGGACATGGTGGTCCGGATGACCTGAACCGGGAGGATGATATGCCTCCTATGTCTGACCACACCGGAGATCTGCCTTTCTGACAAAGGTATTAAGGTGGCATTCCGTATTTTTGTTGCTGTTCACCAAAAACGATCTTTTGTACGATAATATTTCAGGCATCTTCATCCAGGCTTCTATTAAACCCATCTTACTGGGTAGTATACCGCAAACATCAGTAACTGCTATGTTGGTACTCCTTCTGCTGCTGATGGTGACTTCGTTCATCATATCAGGTGCAGAAGTGGCCTATTTTTCTTTGAGTTTTAAAGACCTCAACGTGCTGAAAACTAAACAGCATCCCTCAGCGCGGCGAATTCTGGATATGCTCGACGAACCCAAAAGCCTCCTGGCTTCATTGTCTATTGCCAACACCTTGCTGAACATCGCCACCATCATCCTGGCCAATTTCCTCATCGATGAACTTACGGATGTGGACTCCAATTTCTTTTTTGCCCTAATGGTCAAAATACTGGTGATCTCTTCGCTGCTGGTTCTGTTTGTAGAAGTATTACCAAAGGTTTGGGCAGCCCAGAACAATCTGCGGTTTGCTTATTATTCCTCTTTATTGATCAGCTCCATCCATTATATGTTTCGCGGAATAAGCAACTGGACCGTCGGTTACAGCGATAGTATTGAGAAATCTCTGGGAGGTGCAAAATCTTCCGCATACACCCTTGAAGAGCTTGATCAGGCGATTGATCTGACCACTTCGAAAGATGCCACTGAGGAAGAAAAGAACATGCTTAAAGGCATTATCAAATTTGGGAACATCACCGTTAAGCAGGTCATGCGTAGTAGATTGGATGTACATGGTGTGGACAGTTCGCTCAACTTCAACGAAGTGGTACACCGTGTGGAAGACCTCAGCTATTCGAGGCTACCCGTGTATAAGGAGAACCTGGATAACGTGATCGGTATCCTCCACACCAAAGACATTGTTCCCCACCTGGCCGAAGGTCCCGAATTCACCTGGCACAAGCTGATCCGTACCCCATATTTTGTTCACGAGTATAAACTCATTGAAGACCTGCTGAGGGACTTTCAGCAGAAACGTATCCACTTCGCCATCGTAGTTGATGAATTTGGCGGCACCGAAGGCATTGTTACCCTGGAGGATGTAATGGAAGAAGTGATCGGGGATATACGCGACGAGTTTGATGAGGAAGATAGCAGCTCCCGAAAGATCGACGATCAAAATTTTGTTTTTGAAGGCAAGGCGATGATCATTGATGCATGCAGGTTCATGGATCTCCCTGTTGACACATTTGACGCAGTCAGGGGCGACAGTGAGACGCTGGCCGGGCTCGTGCTTGAAATGGCTGGTGAAATACCCGTTGCAGGGCAGGAGATCAGGCAGGGCGATTTCTTGTTTAAGGTTACGGAAGTGGACAAGAACCGGATCAATAAAATACATCTTACCATCATACCATCATAGTAGATCATTATGTTGAAGAGAACCTTCTTTGGGCTGATGTTTTTGCTGGTGGTTTCCTGTAATAGTCCATACACACCTAAACCAAGGTCTTATTACCGCATCGATATGCCGGAACATGCATACCAGTTATTCAATGAGCCGGGATATCCCTATAGTTTTGAGTACCCGCTATATGCAAAGATCACGAAAGACAGTACGCTGTTTGATGATAACCCTGATAATCCATACTGGATAAACATAGACTTCCCCCGGTTTAATGGAAGGATCTATATCAGTTATAAATCCGTTGGTGGCACATCCGTATATAAACTGAAAACCGATCAGGGGTATAAAGACTCTATGGTGAGGAACAGTTTTGAAGGGCTGCGCGAAGAGGCATTTAAAATGACCTATAAACATACCCCAAAGGCAAGTTCTATCAATGATTCCCTTTTTGTAACAGGCAACGGGGTATCGGGCGTTTACTTTGCAGTGGGAGGGAATGCAGCTACCTCAAACCAGTTTTTCCTGACAGATACCGTAAGGCATTTCCTTCGCGGGGCTTTGTATTTTGATGCCTCTCCAAACGCAGATTCACTAAAGCCGGTGAATGATTTCCTGCAGCAAGACCTGAGGCATTTGATCAATTCTTTTTCCTGGAGAAAGAATTGATCGAAGATGTGATTAATGTGGTAAATTTTGGAAGATGATTGCAATTGATAACATACTGATCTCTGATGATGTAGTGGAAGCACAGTTCGTGTGCGATCTGAATAAGTGTAAAGGCGGTTGCTGTGAAGACGGTGATGCGGGCGCTCCACTAACAGATGAGGAACTCGATCATGTGAAAGAATCTTTTGAGTTTGTTTTCCCCTACCTCACGGCATCCGGGAAAGCTGAAATTGAAAAGCAAGGACTTTTCAGGTACGATGCTGATTTCGGATGGGTAACGCCAACGGTGGATGGTGGAATTTGTGCATATGGGTACAAAGACAAACAAGGTATCATCAAGTGTTCTTTTGAGCAGGCTTATAACTACGGTCTGATCGGCTGGAAGAAACCGATCTCCTGCCATCTTTACCCGATCAAGATCAAGAAATCGACACGTTCAGACTTCGAGATGGTGAACTATGAGCCCCGTGAAACTTTATGTTCCCCGGGATGCGCTTTGGGGGAAAAGCTGAAGCTCCCGGTTTATGTTTTTCTGAAGGAATCGATCATCCGCAAATATGGTGAGGAATTTTATGAAGTGCTGGACAAAATAGCACAGGACAATCATCTGGTAAAACCTGTAAAGAAGGATTGAATATGCATAAACATCCGTCTGAATCTTTTAATACTCAAAGCGAATTGAAGGCCTCGGATCTGGAGCACAGGCGAAAGATCAATTTCAATATCGGCAGGTACAATAAAGTGGTCCCCCAGGGGAAAACACAGTTCACTAATGTGGACCTGGTGCGGGAAAAAGCAAAGAATATCAAGTGGCGTGCCATTGAGAAACTGGACAGGTACCTGGAGCAGTTTGAAGATAACTTTACCCGGAACGGTGGAAAGGTGATCTGGGCAGAGAGTGTGGACGATGCGCAGAAGGCGATACTGGATATCTGCAGGAAGAAAAATTGTACCATGCTTGTAAAGAGTAAGAGTATGGCCACAGAAGAAATCCACCTGAACGATTTCATGAAAGAGCATGGAATTGAAAGTGTGGAGACAGACCTGGGTGAATATATCCAGCAGCTTGACGGGGAACCGCCATATCATATCGTTACCCCCGCCATGCACAAAAGCAAGGAGGACGTGGCCAAACTTTTCTCGGAAAAACTGAATACTGATCTTGGTCTCACCCCGGAACAACTCACGTTGGTTGCAAGAGAAAAGCTGAGGGGCAAATATACAAGTGCACAAATTGGCGTTACCGGAGGTAATTTTTTGATTGCTGATACCGGTTCAATTGCAGTTACGGAAAATGAAGGCAATGGTCGGTTAAGTTGTGCATGGCCAAAAACCCATATTGCCATCGTTGGAATCGAGAAGATCATTCCGACGTTGAACGATCTGCATATCTTGTGGCCACTACTGGCCACATTTGGTACCGGCCAAAAGATCACTGTTTACAATTCAATCATATCGGGGCCGCGCGGAGCCGGCGAAACAGATGGGCCAGACGAGATGTATGTGATCCTGCTGGATAATGGCAGAACCAGTTTGATGAAGGATAAAACCAGGGAAAGTCTGTACTGCATTCGCTGCGGAGCATGCCTCAACGCCTGCCCGGTATACAAGAATATTGGCGGCCATTCCTATGGCACTACCTATAGCGGTCCAATTGGAAGCGTGATCACGCCCCATCTCCGCGAGATGGGTGAATGGAAGCATTTGAGCTACGCCTCCTCTTTATGCGGAAATTGCACAGAAGTATGTGCCGTAAAAATCAATCTTCACGAACTGCTCCTTGAAAACAGGTATGAATCTGTGGCCTATGGGAGCAGCAGCCTTGCAGAACGCCTGGCATGGAAAGCCTGGCGGCAGGCTTCGCTGAACAGGGGCATGATGAACCTTGGAAATGGTCAAATCAAAAATTGGGTGGTGAACAAGATGTTCAAGGGCTGGAATACTCATCGATCCAATCTCAATTTTTCCGGAAAAACATTTAATCAGCTCTGGAAGGAAAAAGGGAAAGCGGAATCATAAAAAGCTATACGGACAATTTATTCATAACCACGAATGCTTGTTTACAGTGCTGATAACGGCCCTCGCTTTACCTATATAACCAGTTTTTTCCTGGGGAAATTATGTGGCTTGTCGATCTCGGTTACCAATGACCCCATGGAGTTGAGGGACTATCCCGGTCTGGCGATTTGTTACGATGAAGCAAAGTTGTCTCCGCGTTCCATTCATATTAAACCGTGTGGATTGCTTTCGGAGGAAGGCCTGCAGGCCTTGGACCCTGTTGTGGGAAGTTGGGGTGAACTTCCCTGCTTTTTTTCTACTGATGGTGATATCCCCTTCGATATTCTGTCAGCATCCTTTTTCCTGATCACCCGGTACGAAGAGTATCTTCCCCACGAAAAAGATTTGTACGGCAGGTACCCCCATACCAGCAGCTTGGCGTATAATAAAAGTTTCCTTCACCTGCCTCTGGTGGATCTATGGGCCGCAGCATTTAGAAATCTTTTCCCTGTTGCTGAGGCAGGAGTATTGCAACGCTCATTTTCCTTCGTTCCCACCTACGACATCGATATCGCCTGGGCCTACCTGAATAAGGGCTTCGTCAGGAACCTCGGCGGTTTTTTGAAGTCGCTTGGCAGCGGCAATTGGCAGCAGGTCGAGAAACGATTCCAGGTGTTGAGGGGTATGAGGCCGGATCCCTTTGATGTGTATGAATGGCTGGATGCCCTTCACCTCAGATACTCCCTCAAGCCGATTTATTTTTTTCTACTGGCAAAACAGAACAGTGAATACGATAAGAATATCCTGCCTTCGAATAAAGAAATGAAAAACCTGGTGAGCTATCACTCATCCGAATACAAAACGGGCATACATCCTTCCTGGAGGTCCAGGACCAATCTCACCTTGTTTGAGAATGAGATCAGAACGCTCGAGAACATATGTGGACTACCGGTTAAGAATAGCCGATTTCACTATATCGCATTCAATCTTCCGGCAGATTACCGCAAGCTGCAGGACCAGGGCATTGATTCAGATTTCTCCATGGGCTATGGAACGATCAATGGATTCAGGGCCTCTGTAAGTATTCCTTTTCCCTGGTATGATCTGGAACGGGAATCTTCCACTGATTTGATGGTGTATCCCTACTGCTGGATGGATGCTAACAGTTACTATGAACAGTTGTATGAGCCGGCCCAGGCATTTGCAGAATTGAAAAGCTACCATGATGTAGTTAAATCCGTCAAGGGTCAGCTGATGACCATTTCCCACAATAATTTCCTGAGTGATGAGCCCGGTTTCTCGGGGTGGAAGGATGTATATGAGATCTTTCTGGACCAGGTTGTTTACTCGGATCTTTGATCAGGTTTCTTCACTGAGTTTCGCTTTCTTATATCCCGTATTAACAAGGTATACTCCAAGCAGCGTGACCAGCGTGCCGCCCGCTATGACCATATTCAGTTTTTCGTTGTTAAGCAGCGAGCCTATGATCACGGCCACAATGGGATTAATGTAAGCATACACGGAAGCTTGGGCAGGAGGGAGTCTTTTTAAGGCATAGATGAAGGCTGCCAGCGTGATAATGGAGCCTATGATAACAAGGTATCCGATAGCAAACCATGTGGTGGGGGTCGTTTCCTTCAGTGGAACATATTGTCCCGTTACCCTTGACGTTACCGTTAGGATCACGCCACTTAGAAACATCTGCCAGCCCACACTGTAATAAGGATTCAGGTCGCGGGCATGACGAACCGTGTAAATGGTCCCAATGGCCCATGTCATGGTAGCGAAAATGCCGAGTATGATACCGATGGTAAATTTTGTATTCAGAAAGGCATCAAGGTAGTCGTAGAATATGATCAGTATGCCCATGAAGCCCAATAACAAACCAAGCGATGTAGTGAGGTTGAGTTTGGTCTCCCGGATCATGATCACGCTGAAAATCGCGATCCATATGGGAGATATGGCGCCAATGACCGCGCCGAGGCCGCTGGGTATGTATTGTAAAGACCAGGTGCTGAACCCATTGCTGATCACAAACATAAGCAGGCTCATCCAAACGAACTGCATGAGCAACTTGAGACCTGGCATGGGATGCTTCTTGATCAGCATGAAATAGATAAGGTATATGGACCCGCCCAAAAATTGTCTGATACCTGCAAGTTGCAGTCCGGGTAAGGTCTCAACCCCTTTTTTTGAGGCCAGCCAGGTGGTGCCCCAGAAAAGACTTACCATTCCAACGGCTACAAGCGCCCTTGTTTTTTCTGATTGGTTTTTAGGATGAAGGGGTTGTACTGCATTTTTTACGGTATCATAAACGTCGTATACATATTGTTTCAACGGAGGCTGTTTCATTCTCCTTTATTGACGTTAGTGTCTGAAATGTCTCATTCCCGTCATCACCATAGCGAGGTCATATCGCTTGCAGTATTCAATGGAATCTTTATCCCTGATCGATCCTCCTGGCTGGATAAAGGCGGTTATGCCGGCTTCATGTCCCATTTCAACGCAATCGTTAAACGGGAAGAAAGCGTCACTCGCCATAACGGCACCCTGAAGGTCAAAGTCAAACTGCTTTGCTTTTTCCAGTGCATGCCTCAAGGCATCTACCCTGGATGTTTGACCGCAACCCTTACCGATGAGTTGCAGATCCTTTACCAGTGCAATGGCATTTGACTTAAGGTGTTTACAAACAAGATTGGCAAATACAAGGTCGTTCCTCTCAGCTTCTGTAGTTGGCCTTCCTCCTGATTCTTCCCATTTTTCATAATTGCCTTTATCCTGGCCCTGAACCAGCACTCCATTGAGTAGCGATTTATACCCCTGTGTATATTCTACCTGTTGATGCTGCTGGAGTAGTATCCTGTTCTTCTTTGTTTTAAGGATCTCGAGTGCATCATCATCATAAGCGGGTGACACGAGCACTTCAAAAAAGATCTCGTTTATCTCAAGGGCAGTTTGCTTGTCGACCCTGCCGTTTGTGACGAGTACCCCTCCAAACGCCGACTCCGGATCGCCCGCCAATGCATGCTTCCATGCGGAAACCACATCATCCCTTTTTGCTACTCCGCAAACGTTGGTATGCTTAATGATCGCAAACACATATTGTTCGTTTTCAAACTCACGGATCAGTTGCATCGCCGCTTCTGCATCAACCAGGTTGTTGTAGGAAAGTTCCTTTCCATTGAGCTGGGTAAACAACTTGCTGGTATTACCATAAAAAACGGCCTGCTGATGTGGATTCTCACCGTATCTCATGCTATGTGGTGAAGGGATCGATTCAACAAAATAGTCGCCCTTCGGGCTGAAGTATTTCGCAATGGCCACATCATAGTGAGCTACAATTTCGAAAGCTTTCGCAGCAAGTTGTTTCCTCTGCTCCAGTGTGGTTTCGCCCGCCTGGGTTTGAAGCAGTCCAAGGAGGTGGCCATACTGCTCGCGCGATGCGATGACAGTAAGATCCCTGAAGTTTTTAGCTGCTGCCCTGATCATGGAAGGTCCGCCTACATCAATTTTTTCTATGATCAGTTTTTCTTCAGTAGTTGTAGCTACCGTTTCCTCAAAAGGGTACAGGTCAACGATTACCAGGTCAAATTGAGGAATTTCGAACTGCTTCATTTCTTCGATATCCTGCTCAACATCCCTGCGTCCCAGGATGGCGCCAAATACCTTTGGATGCAGCGTTTTTACCCTGCCTCCAAGTATGCTGGGATAAGAAGTGACGGATTCTACCGGTATGCAGTCGATCCCCAGTTTTTCAATAAACTGTTGGGTGCCTCCTGTTGAGTAGATGGCAGCTCCTGATGCTGATAATTCTCTTACGATGGGTTCGAGGCCATCTTTATAAAAAACAGAGATCAATGCTGACCTGATCTTCTTATTCATATTCAATGATTGCGGTTAAATGCTGATTTTTTTGGGGAAGCGCAAAGGTAAACTTTATAAAGAAGAATATTTTGATGAGATCATCCATGTGAGTATTGTGAGCAGAAATAAAATCAGCTGGCTGGCGGTTTTCATTCTTAGAAAAAGGGTGAACGCCAATATGGCCAGATAGGCCAGGACCAGGTCCGCCCAGTTCCAGTTGATTTCCTCCCAAACGGAAAAGCGGACTGATGCGATCCGTTCCACTTGCGTGTTCATAAACCTGATGCACCAGCTGGTTAAGGTGGCAAGAACCGAAGGGATCAAAGGAAAAGACTGCAAGGCGATGATCAGTATCAGTAAGATCAGGATGATACCTGACAGGGGCACGGCAACAAAGTTAGACAGGATGAATAAAAGCGGGAATTGGTGAAAATGAACCAGTACAAGCGGAGTGGTAAGGATTTGCGCCGACAGTGAAGTGGCTATGCTGTTCCAGGAGAGCAGGAGTATTCCGTTCTCCGGCGAGAAGATCCGGACGATCGCCCTGTTGTAGATCAACAAGCTGGCCACGGCAGCATAGCTGAGCTGGAACCCGAGATCCCAGAGAAGCAGCGGGTCAAAACAAAGCAGCAGAAAGGCGGAAGAAGCCACTGCGTTCCCGGTGTTGTTTTCAGCACCTATGCTTTTGCCCACCAGGATACTGCTGAACATGACCGCACTTCGTGTAACTGAAGGAGATGCGCCGCAGATGAAACTGAAAACCCAGAGAACGGTCATGATCAGAAGATTGATCAGCACGCGCGGTGTTTTTCCGGCCGCCAGGGGCTTCAGAATCATAATCAGGACGGCGTAAATGATTCCCAGGTGCATCCCTGAAATGGCGATGATATGAATTACGCCCGTGTTGGTATAGGCAGTGACCAGGTCTTTTTCAAGTTCTCCACGGTATCCAACCAGCAGGGCCTTTGCCAGGGCTCTCTCTTCGCCCGTAAAATGATTGTCCAGTATGCCGAGGATGTTTTGTCTGATCGAAACAATCAGACTTTCAGAACTGGCGGTTCGTTTGATGATCGCAATCTCATCGTCCTGCAGCCTTACCTGGTGAAACACCTGTTGCAGTGCCATGTATCCGGCGAAGTCAAATCCTCTGCTTTCGGGCCTGTTTACGATATCCAACGGCTTATTGTTGAATCCGATCATTGATCCGGGGTGAAGGGCTGGTAAATGAGCCGGTAGGCTTAGAAGCACTTTTCCGCTTGCGGGAAGCCATTTCCCTCCGTGTCTGATCCAGTTGACGTCAGCCGTTATCGTTTGATAGCCCCATTTATTGAGTTTAGCCTCGGTCAGGGTGGTTACGATGATGCTCTCAGAGGTCCGGGTTCCGAACCAGGCCCGGGAGTTTTTCACGTCGCCGTAATGCATCAGAAACAGGCCGCCGGTTACCAGCAGTAAATGGAGCATCAGTCCCCATAGAAATCTCAACCTGAACTGCCTGTAAACCGGTAAAAACCTCAGGCAAAGCACAGCCAGACAAAAAACGGCACTTATTGCCGCCATTGGCCAAAGAAGGCGAAACCTGTAGAGAAGTATGCCTCCGGCAAAAGGGATGAGTAATCTCACAAAAGGTACTGAATTCCACCACGGTGCTGTCTTTTTCACCCTGCTAAGTTGGCAACACCGAAGTTGTTGGAAATCAGTGTTTTCCTTAAAATTCCCCGGAAAACGGCCATTTTGAAGGGGATTTGAGGAAAATATTGGAAACTGAATCAACATTTTAGGCCGATAAGTTGTCTAAATATTCGTAGACGTGTGTTATACGTCTATATTTGCACCAATTAAGAAAATTGTATTTATGGAAAATTTCAAGATGATGAGGCTTCCTATGTTGGCTTTCGCAGCGTTGACAGTATTTCTGGCATCATGTTCTACACAAGAAAATACTGTTCCTGCGCCCGTTCCAAACATCCAGCAGATCCTAGCCCAAAGTCCTAATTATTCATTGTTGAATGCTGCTGTTAACAAGGCTGGCCTGGCCAGTACTTTGGCAACTACCCAGAATATCACCTTATTCGCGCCCGATAACGCTGCTTTTAATGCTTCCGGGATCACCAGCATCGATGCACTGACATCCGCCCAGTTACAGGGCATCCTGACCTACCACGTGGTTGGCCAGAGGGTAGGATCTGCTGCAGTGCCCGTATCTGACACAGTAAAAACGTTGAATAGCAGGAATATTTTTGCTTCGCGCAACACAAATGGGGTATTTACCAATGGAATTAGGGTTAAGAGTGCTGATATGCTTGGCTCAAACGGAATTATCCATACCATTCAAAGGGTATTAACGCCGCCCTCAAAGACCATCGTTGCAATTGCCATTGAGGATACCACTCTTAGCATGTTTGCCACAGCTGTCAACAAAGTTGGGTTGTTGCCAACTTTTGGCGGTCCTGGTAAGTTTACCGTGTTTGCGCCAACAAATGCAGCTTTCCGGGCTTCCGGTATTACTGACGTAAACGCGCTTCCAAATTCGATCCTCGAGCCTATCCTGAAGGGCCACGTGATCGGTACCAACGTATTTGCATCAGATCTGGTGAATAACATCACTGCTCCAAACCTGAATGGAACTACCCTGATCATCACTACAACGCCCAGCGCCACTGTGAAGATCAACGGAAGCACCCAGGCTGCGGCACCGATCACAGCAACAGATATCGTTGCGCTCAACGGTGTCATCCATAAGATCGGCAGGGTGATCATTCCATAATCATCAGCATGTACATCATAAAGAAAGCCCCGATCATCGATCGGGGCTTTCTTATTATTTACTCAGATGCATACTCCTTTCTTTGTAAAGCTGCCTGAAGTAGGGGTCACGCAGATCCTTAATGAATCGAATCGCTTCACCGGTTGACTTCATCTCTGGCCCCAGTTCTTTATTCACTCCGGGGAACTTATCAAAGCTGAATACAGGTTCCTTGATGGCAAAACCTTTCAGTTTTTTCTCAAACGTGAATTCTTTCAACGTGTGCGTGCCCATCATCACCTTGGTAGCAATATTCAGGTATGGGATCTGGTAGGCTTTGGCAATGAACGGAGTTGTTCTGGAAGCCCTTGGGTTAGCCTCGATCACATACACCTTTCCATCTTTTATGGCGAATTGAATATTGATCAGGCCTTTGATATTAAGTGCTCTTGCAATTTTCTCAGAATAGAATTCCAGCGTGGTGACCTCAAGCGGGGTTAGGTTAAAAGCAGGAAGTACTGCATTTGAATCTCCGCTGTGTATACCAGCCGGTTCAATATGTTCCATCACGCCCATGACGTGGAAATTTTCGCCATCAAATATCGCATCTACCTCTGCTTCCTGACACCGATCCAGGAAATGATCGATCAGGATCTTGTTCCCGGGAAGATGTTTCAGCAAGCTCACCACTGCTTTCTCCACTTCCTCGTCATTGATCACAATACGCATCCGCTGACCACCCAAAACATAGGAGGGCCTGACCAGGACGGGATAACCTACTTTCTGAGCTACTTCAACCGCGTCATCAACAGAAAAGGCCGTACCATATTCCGGATAAGGGATATCCAGCTGTTTCAGCATGTCGCTGAACCTGCCGCGGTCTTCAGCGATATCCATATTGTCGAAACTGGTGCCAATGATCTTTATTCCTTTTGCATGTAGCTTTTCAGCGAGTTTTAGCGCGGTTTGTCCGCCTAATTGCACGATAACGCCTTCCGGCTTCTCATGTTCAATGATCTCCCACAGGTGTTCCCAATAAACAGGTTCGAAGTATAATTTATCAGCCACATCAAAGTCTGTTGACACCGTTTCGGGGTTACAATTGACCATGATGGATTCGTATCCGGCTTCCTTGATGGCAATCAGGCCGTGTACGCAACAATAATCGAATTCTATTCCCTGACCTATCCTATTAGGGCCAGAACCGAGTACTACTATCTTTTTCTTATCGGTGACAATGCTTTCGTTCATGCCACCATTTTCAAAACTGCTATAGAAATAAGGTGTCTTCGCTTCAAACTCAGCTGCGCAGGTATCCACCATTTTGAAAACGCGGGTGATCCCTGCTGCTTTTCTTTTCTCGTACACCTCATCTTCAGAGCCATCCTTCATAATGCGGCAGATCTGCTCATCGCTAAAGCCGTGGTGTTTTGCTTCGCGCAGCAATTCGAGGGGAAGTGTTTCCAGTTTGTATTTTGAAATTTCCTTTTCAATGATGCAAATCTTTTCGATCTCGTAAATGAACCACCTGTCGATCAGGGTTGCCTGAACGATCGTTTTTACACTGATACCCATCATAAGGGCGTCCTTGATTCTGAATATCCGGTCCCATTTTGGGGTTTTCAGGTATTCCACGATCTCATCGGCATGCATCATGCTTTTGCCATAGTAGCCCAAGCCAACAGCATTATTCTCCAGGCTCTGGCAGGCTTTCTGAATGGCCTCGGTAAAGCTCCGGCCAATGGCCATAACTTCCCCTACCGACTTCATCTGCAGGCCAAGGGTGTCATTGGCGCCTTTGAACTTATCGAAGTTCCAGCGGGGGATCTTTACAATAACATAGTCGAGCGCCGGCTCAAAATATGCCGATGTTGTTTGGGTGATCTGATTTTTCAATTCGTCCAGTGTGAAACCCAGCGCGAGTTTGGCGGCAATCTTCGCGATCGGGTAACCGGTTGCCTTTGACGCAAGGGCCGAAGACCGACTTACCCTTGGATTGATCTCGATGGCAATGATCCCTTCCGTAACCGGGTCGAGGGCAAACTGAACATTACAACCTCCTGCGAAGTTCCCAAGGTTACGCATCATGTCAATAGCCGTATTACGCATCAGTTGAAATGCAGTATCGCTTAGTGTCATCGCCGGAGCAACTGTGATGGAGTCGCCCGTATGAACCCCCATGGGGTCGAAATTTTCCACTGTACAGATAATGACAACATTGTCATTTGCGTCTCTTAAGAGCTCTAACTCAAATTCTTTCCAACCCAATACTGCTTTTTCAACCAGCACTTCGTGGATTGGAGAGGCCGACAATCCGCGATTCAGGGCCTCGTCCAGATTATCTTTGCTGTGCACAAACCCCCCGCCCGTGCCGCCAAGCGTGAAGGAAGGCCGAATCACAAGCGGGAATCCGATCTCCTGGGCAAATTCCTTGCCCTCGAGGAAAGAGTTTGCCGTTTTAGCCGGGGCAACAGGGATATTCATCTGAATCATCCATTGCCTGAATTTCTCCCTGTCTTCTGCCTTTTCAATGGCTTTTATATCCACACCAATGAGTCTTACATTATACTTCTGCCAGACACCCAGTTCATCCGCTTCCTTGGCAAGGTTTAACGCTGTTTGGCCACCCATGGTGGGGAGCACAGCATCGATCTGATTTTCATCCAGGATCTGTTCAATACTTTCCACCGTCAGGGGTAAGAGGTAAACTTTATCGGCCATCATGGGGTCGGTCATGATCGTGGCAGGATTGCTGTTGATCAGGATCACTTTTACGCCTTCTTCGCGGAGGCTTCTGGCGGCCTGGGAGCCTGAATAATCGAATTCGCAGGCCTGCCCGATAATAATCGGACCCGAACCTATGATCAGTACTGATTTGATGGATTTGTCCTGGGGCATTTCTTCCGGAGTTGTTTATTGATGAAGGGAACCCGGAACCCGGGGTTTCCCGGGTTGCAAAACTAAGGGAAACTGGTGACAACCGGGAATGGAAATCAAGCATTATCTAATAAATAAGATTGGGTAGCATTTAAGCCAGACACCCGGTGAAAAAAGCGATAAAACCCGTTTTATCACGTTTGAAACGCCCCCTGCCTGATCATAGTTTTACAACATATCAAAGTTTTTCGGAAGTCTCTCTGAAAGCATTTTAAAAATCAAAAAATAGAACCATGAAGAGAATGATTATCGCAGCAGCGCTGCTGGTGAGTACAGTTTCGGTTTTTGCAGCCGACGTAAGGAAAGGAGAAGTTAAAATTGATCAGAAAATTGAACGACAAAAAAATCAGGAAAAAGTGCCGGTTTGTGAAGTCTCATTAGAGACTTCTATAAACCTTCCGGGACTTTCGATTAAAGTGACTTGCACTGCCTCATCTACATCATGTAGGCAAGCGATCGAATTAGCGAAAAGCTGCCTGGCAGAAGCTAAGAAATTAATAATGGAATAATTGATCATTGAGTAAAACGGGGAGACTTCCGAAAATTTTGACGATATGAGACACTGCTTTCTGATAACCATTTTTTTAAGTACGCTGGCAAGCGCTCAGGATAACCTAAAGGTGGAATACCATGTGAGGTTTAATGATCAGTACGACAGAGGCCGGTCGGATAGGATGCACAATGGCGTTCTCATTATTAACAACCACCGTTCTCGATATTATACCGTGCAGCGTACCGCCTATGTTCCAAAGGATGAGCATGATATTTCAATTATGCCAGACACTGCCAACCAGGTGTACACTGACCAGGAAAAAAGTCTTCTTGTTGCTGAAGAAATAAACATGAAGGGGAAGAACTACTTTATAACGGATTCACTATACCCAATGAAGTGGGAGATCACGGCGGAAGAGAAAAAAATAGACTCGCTTACCTGCATAAAAGCAGAATGCAAGTTTAGAGGTCGCCATTACATTGCCTGGTTCACGCCCGACATTCCCCTTCCCTATGGCCCCTGGAAGATGGGGGGACTTCCGGGATTAGTAGTAGACCTCCAGGATAAAGAGGAGAACCTGGTGATCCGTCTGGCCAGTATCGGGAAAAGTGCTGAGATGACGGAGCCGCCCGCCAACGTTCAATACACGATGGAGGATCATGTTGCTGAAATTAAAAAGCTTATCAAAAGAATCAAGTCCAATAACAGGGCAAATTCTTCGGGTGATTGCATCACCTGCCAGCAGCAATCGAAAGTTGAACTTTATACCTGGGAAAAACTCCCTGAATGAAAATTCTACGGCTGATGCTACTGTTGATGCTGCCATTCAAATTGATTGCACAGCAGGCAACGCTAAAGGGTTTCGTTCATTCAACTGCCGCCCGGCCTGTACAAGGAGCCTCTGTTATTGTAAAGAAAAACGATACGTCGGCGATCTTTTCATTTGCCATATCCCATGCCGACGGCAGTTTTTCGGTTAAGGCTATGGATGGTGAGAAGAAATTTTTGCTGCAAGTAAGGCATATCAGCTACGAACCCCAACAAATGAACATTGAGTCAGCAGAAAAATGTTGCGGAGATAGCATATTGATCATACTGGCTGAGCGAACACCAGAGTTGAAAGAAGTAGTGATCAAAAGGGAAGTGCCGGTTACAACACGGTCAGACACGATCGTATTTAATGCCAACAGCTACCGAACCGCTGAGGTGCGTAAACTGGAAGATCTCCTGAAGAATATGCAGGGTTTTACGGTTGATGCTAATGGCCGACTGAGTTTTAATGGCAAGGAAGTTGAAAGGGTTTTGATCGAAGGCGACGATCTGGCAGACCAGGGATACCAGATGATCACCAAGAATTTGGATGCTTCTCTAATTGATAAAGTTGAAGTAGTCGATAACTTCAATACCAACAGGCTGATGCGTAGTGTTGAACGAACGAACAAAGTTGGCATTAATCTCAGGATCGCTTCAAAATATAGGGCAAGGTTGAGTGGAAGCGGGGAAATGGGTGCTTCTGCAAATGACCGCTATGTAGCGGATGTCAACAGTATTTTCATTGGTAAGAATTTTAAATGGCTGGGTTTTGGAAGTTTCAATAACGTGGCAAGGGATCCTTCTGGTAACGTGCGATATTATTATCAGCAGGAAGGAGGCCAGTTCAATGAAGATGAACAAAATCTCCTGACCCAATCTGTTTTGGAGAGCGGTTCCTTAACTATACCTCGCGTGGGAGACCGGTATGTTAAGAACAACAGTGACCTAGGACTGGCCTTAATGAACACATGGAAGATCGGGAAGTTCACTAAAGTGAATACATTGAGCGGCTTCAATGATCTTTCCTTGCAAAATCAATCCGAATCTTTGGTGAACACAGAGATCAGTGACCTGGAGAAATGGACATTGAATAATGTGATGGATTCCCGCAAAAGATCCCGGGATCTGTTGCTGCGGGGGTCACTGCAAACTGATAGGGGGAAGAATCATGTGCGGAGGATCAATTTCGGATTCCAGTGGTCGAGGGAACTCCATCGTTTTTCAGATCTTCTATCGGGGGCAGCTAATGACAGCCTGAGGGAACAATTAAAAAATAAGGTATCCGCCATTAGGGTCAGTTGGCAGGAAACCTTCCTGCTGAAGAGGCAGGTTTTCCGCGTAGTGCTGGACTATGCCAATGGGTCCGTATCACAGTTCCTGGATAACAGATCCGCACGGTATCTGTCGTTTTGGGGTCTTGACTCCAGTTACTTACGGAACCAGCATCAGTTAGATCAGCGAAGGCAGACGCTGGATCTTCATTTGAAAATGAACGGCAAAAAACGGGTTTTTCAATATGAATATGGAACGTCTATCCAACATCGCGAAATGACCTTTTTCTCCCAACCCAAAATTATCAGCGAGTTACAGAAGCCGGATGTGAGTCCCCAGCCAGTATATGGAGATTTCGGTATTTTCCAGGTTAAGGGAATGTTCAAAGGGGGTATAAGAACGGGCAATAAGGGGCAACTGGGGATAAATGGGGAATTGGGGTTTGAAAATCTGAAGAACGACAGCTCAAGTGTTGGTTTTGAAATCTTCAACGGGTCGGTAACTTATATGCACAGATTTAACCTGCTGAGGTCTCTTAGGCTGGGGTACTCAGTTTTTAATGGGTTTTCCGACTACGATAAATTGTATCCAGCCAGGCTTTTGTCGGGCAATGGGATCATCCTTAGCGGTCTTGCCTTTGACAAGCCGGTCTTTTCCCAGGCTTGGTCTGCGTCCTTTCAGGCAAATAATTTCTACAAGCAACGTAACTGGTCCCTGTCGGCCAATTACAAATTACTACCAAGAGCCTACGCTATGGCCATCATGATCCTGCCGGAGTTGAGTGAATTTGGTTTCAGCCTTACTAGGGATAACAGGCTTTTTAATGGCTTGTTCAGCTGGGAAAGCTTTGTAAAGTCAGTTAAGGGGCGGATGGGCATCAAGCTAAATTACCATATGAGCGAGTTTAATAGCATACTGAACGGCCTTGAGGGCAGATCTGACAAAACGGCGCTGGACGCTGAGACCTGGTGGACCAGTGGTTTCAATTTTCCCCTGAACATGGAGTTAAAGGGCGGTGTTGCATATACCACGGGTCAATGGAACGGCGGTGCCGTGAATACAAACTGGCAGTATCATTGGAACACAAAGCTGAAATTCAAATCAGCCAAGAAAATGTATCTGGCAATGAGTTGGAACGGGTTCATACTGTCTGAGCGCAACCGGTTCTTCGGCCTGGACCTGTTTTGGTCCTACCCCATTTCAAAGGCGGTCAGTATTCAACTAACAGGAGTGAATTTGTTGAATTCGGGAAGGGTCACTGAAAAGTTTGTGTCGCCCTACAATACTTCACAATCAATGTTTTACGTAGTGGAAAGATATGTTCTGGTCAGTGGCAATATTAGTTTCTAATAACAAAAATCCCCTGCATGGCAGGGGATTTCTTATGAGAATTCCTTGAATAAATCGACAGAATATACTGAATCGAACATTCAGCATATTGCAGATCACATTAACGAATTAAATGTTATGAAAGGCTGACAATTCATATTCATCCAGCACAACTTCCTGCTGTTGCTGGCGAACTTCTCCTTTTTCTTCGTTTCTACCGGCTCTCTCTTTTGCTAAACCAATAATGCCCAAAATCGCTATCCAGGCGATCGCTACTTTTTGTATTAAATTCCTCATAACACCTCCATTTAAAGTAAGACAACTTCTTTCTTCCAAATGTTGTACCACAAAATGGATTTTTTTATGACTTTTGTTTCATTATAACAAAAAAGGAACATGATCTGTATCATGAGTTACTTTCTGGCCCTGGTTTTTGCTTTTTCCCAAACAAATCATCAAAAATATTCTCCATTTCGCCCATCTGTTCTTTCATTGCTGTCCCTCCCTTTGTACGCAGTTCCTCAAAATAATCCTTTGCCTTGTCTGCCATTCCTTCAGCCTCGGTTTTGAAGTCCTTTGCTTTGGATTTGATATCGGCCATTAGCTTTTCTTTTTCCTCCTCACTCATTGAAGAATACTTGAAAGCGGCATAGCCTGCAGCTGCTCCCAGCAAAAAAGTTGCCATGTGTTTTGAATTAACTCCCATAATATTGATTTTTTAAAAGATGTATTGAGGTTAGATTTGTAGTTGAAGATAGAAATAAATGAATAAGTCATGTTTAGTGATTCTGTTAATTTTTCTGTTCTCCGGGGTATTGTTGGCGCAGTCAAAAGGTAAACCTGAGTATGAGCAAGGGTACTTCAGGTACCCCCTTGATATTGGCTCAAAATTGAATGCCAACTTCGGCGAAATGCGGCCGAACCATTTTCATATGGGGCTCGATCTTTTCACGCTGAGGAAAGAGAACCTTCCTATCTATGCTGCGGCGGAAGGGTATATTTCCAGGGTTAAGATAGAGGCTGGCGGATTTGGGAATGCCATATACATCGCGCACCCGAACGGCACATCCACTTTGTACGCCCACATGAATGATTTTTATCCGGCTTTGCAGCAGTATGTTAAGAAACAACAGTATATCGCCGAAAGCTGGGCCCAGGATCTGCCGATCCCTGAAGGATTGTTTCCGGTGAAAAAAGGTGATGTAATAGGCATGAGTGGGAATACGGGCGGCTCTCAAGGGCCGCATGTTCATTTTGAGATCCGGGAAACTGCAACAGATAAATGCCTTAATCCTTTGCTTTGGGGCTTCAATATACCCGACAATGTTCCGCCCGATATTTATAAAATAGCGATTTACAACAGGAGTATTAGTGTCTATGAACAAACCCCCATCCTGGTAACTGCGGTTAAGAGTACCACAGGATCATATAAGGCGACCGTTCCCAGGCTGAATTTCGATAAAGTGCTGATCGCCCTTCATGCCACGGACCGGATGACAGGGGCTGCCAACAATAATGGGATATTCAAAGCCACCCTTTCTGAAGGCGGTAAACCACTTGCCGGATTTCGTCTGGACGGAATAAGCTACGATGAGACCCGCTACCTGAACGCCCATATTGATTACAAAACAAAAATGTCGGGCGGGTCATATATCCAGTTCCTTACGCCACTTGCCGGGGACAGGCTCACCATTTATCCATTTTCAAAGCCCGGGGGTTTTATCGAGTTGAAGGATACCGCCTCACATGCCTACAGACTGGAGGTCATCGATCCCTACGGAAATACTTCACAGCTGCTGTTTAGCTTGCAACGGACCTCAGCCATCGCGCCGGTTGGCAAACAGCCTAATGTAATGAGGCCTGAGGAGCTCAATGTGTATGAGACAGACGATATGGAGCTGTATATGCCGGAGAATGTTTTATATGATTCCATTTATTTCAAGTACAGCAGCGTGCCAGGAGGACTTCCGCTGACTTTTTCAAAGATCCATACCATACATACGGCAACCGTTCCCCTGCACACTAACTTCACATTGAGATTAGGGCCCGACAAAACAGTCCCATACCAGTACCGTGACCGTATGCTGATCAAGAAGATCACCCGGTCAAATGTTTCTGTAAAAAAAGCGACCTGGGCGATGGGTAAATACAGTGCCGATTTCCGCGATTTTGGTTTATTCCAGTTGATCGCAGACGAGCAGCCACCGCAGTTGTCGGGTTTTCCCGGTGCCAGCCTTACAGGCGCCAGTAAGATCAGCATTTACGTTAAGGACGACAACAACCTGATTAAAAATTTCAGGGCGGAACTCGATGGGAAATGGCTCAGATTTGTACAAAGGGGAAACACGTTCACCTACCAATTTGATGAAAAATGCAGCCGGGGTGAACATCAGCTTAAAATTTCTGTTGAAGATGAGGCAGGAAATAAAACCGTGCAGAATTATTCATTTACGAGATAAACTATGTTGACAGAAGGACAAAAAGCACCCGCGTTCAGCGGCAAGGATCAAAACGGCAACAAGGTTTCTTTAGCAGATTTCAAAGGAAAGAAGCTCGTTATTTTTTTCTATCCTGAAGACGATACCCCTACCTGTACAGAGCAAGCCTGCAACCTCAGGGATAATTTCAGCCTGCTTGAAAAGAATGGCTTTGCGGTGGTTGGAATCAGCCCAGACGATGTTCAAAAACATGCCAGGTATCATGCCAGGTATAACCTGCCATTTACCCTGGTTGCTGACCCCGACCATAAGATCATAGACAAGTATGAGGTCTGGGGCGAGAAGAACATGTACGGAAGAAAGTACATGGGTTTGTTCAGGACTACTTATGTGGTAGATGAAAAAGGAGTGATCCTGAAGGTTTTCAAAAAACCAAAAGTGAGGCAACATGCCGAGGAGATCGTTGAGAAAACAAAGGAGCTTTAAACTAAAGGCTAATCTGGTTCATTACACCAGCTTTTCGCTTATGTTTCCCTTCATCAAAACACTTCGTTCAGTCCAAAGAACAACCCGCGGGATCCATATCTTCCAAAGGCATAGTCAATGCAGATATTTGTTCTGGTCATCTTATTAAAAAGGAGCCTTAAACCGGCGCCTGTTCCAGGAATGAGGGTGTTGAATAAGTTGATCTTCCCGCCATCCGAAACGGTTTGGATATTCGTGAAAACGACACCGCTGATCAATTTATTTCTTGTAATGGGAAATCTATACTCAGATTCGAGGTAGAAATGAGAGGGTCCCCGGAAACGCCCGATCGTATAGGCCCTGCCGCTTCGGTTATACATATCCCCCGCGGTGGCAGGTAGGTCGAGATAGGGCAGGTCGCCCGAGAGTTTATAGGTACCGAGATGCCAGAAGGCGAGCACATGCTCTGGATTACGACTGGATAATGTGAAGTATTTTCGGAATTCAGTGATCATCTGCGTTGAGGCCTTGGTACTGCCCAGCCAGGTAGGATTGACCCTGAATGTGATGTCTGCGTACATGCCTTTGAAGGCGCGGTTCAAATGGTCCCTGGTGGTGTACTGTATATTCAGCAAGACCCCGCTGGTGGTATAGTGGTCAGGGTTGAAGCCTTTTTCGATGCTATACTGGTAATGCGGAGTGAATTTTAGGGAATCGGGTTGCAGGTTTTCATCCTTCACCGCATAGTGGTAATTAAATGCTACACCAGCGCCCACCAGTATGGCTGGGGAAATTTTTTTGTACAGCTTTTCATTGATCCTGATCTCGTTATACTTGATCGGATTAACAACAGGGCTGTTTTCGGTGGCATATTGATTGATGCTGAATCCTTCTTTCCCGTTTTTACCTGCCGTAGGCCCCATACCATAGTCAAGAACCACCATTTTGGTGAATTGAATATTTCCCTGCATGTTATATATATCGCCCTTTGTAAAGATATTATGCCGTAACTGCAGGTTAAGTACATTCTTAGTGGTGAAAAAAGCAGTCGCCGTGGCAGTGCTCATCCTGGTATCAGCAGGGTCTCCCAGGTTTTTCCCTGCTGAAATGTTGGCACCTATTATAAATCCAACACTGGGGTTATAACCAATGGCAGGTAGCAAAGCGATACCGGAATTTTTCTTTGGGGTCCCATTTTTCTTCCCTAACCATTTATGGAGAATATCGTTCACATCGGTAGTGTCATGATGAACCGGAGAATTTGCAGCATTCACCTGGGTGCGGGCAGCCAGGCTGAACAACAAAAAAACTGCAAATACAGTGAATCTCATATACAATGTTACGCAATCCATGAATCCTGTCAAAGCTGGTCGGAATGCCTTGCAACGAATCAGCCCTGATCACGGTCTATAGTTTTTGGATATGAAACATGTACAAATCAGGGAAAACTCTTGGCTGGCGAGGATAGCAGCGATGAAATTGCGGGTAGACAGTGTAGCGTTAACGCTTGGTAATACGATACATCTTTATCGGGCAAGCCGGGAGGAATTACTCGGGAATGACAGATGGCTTAGGCATGAGCTGGCGCATGTGGAGCAATTCAGGAAATACGGGTTTATTGCCTTCATAGGTATGTATCTGGCTGAATGGTTGAAAAACGGATATTATGAGAATAAGTACGAGGTGGAGGCAAGAGCGGCAGAGCAAGATTAGTTGGATAGAACAAACAATGTACCGATGCGGCGTGCCGTTCAATGGCGGATTAAGCGGTCATAGCCAGATGAGCTGACCTACCTTAAAGCACTCTTCTGTTGCGGTATGCACCATTAATTCCCCCGACTCATTCACGCCGGATACAAAGGCCTCAAAAATCCGGTTTCCAGCCTTGAACTTTGCCTTCTCGCCTTTCCTGAATAGTATTTCATTGTATTCCGCCATCAGCTCCGCAGGGTTGTTTTTCCAAACCTGCCAGTATTCCTCGATCAGGATCATCAGTTCTTTTGCCAGTACCAATGGATCAAGAACTTCTCCCCGGATTTGCCTTAACGAAACCGGATTGGGTATGTTGGGGTCAAACTGGACCTGGTTGATATTGATTCCAATACCTACAAGCGCGAAAGTCCATGTATTACCATGCACAACGTTCTCAATGAGCACGCCGCCTGCCTTTCTGTCACGCCAGTAGAGATCGTTCGGCCATTTGACCCTGGTTTCATCGCCCGCCCAAGTTTTATAAAAACGATAACAGGCCAGGGCGATAGCCGCATTGAACAGAAACGGGTTTGCAGGAAAGAGGCATTGCGGCTCGGTCACAACCGTTAGAATAATGTTTTCTCCAGGGGTGGTTTTCCATGTTTTGCCTCTTTGGCCCCTGCCCTCCCTTTGCTCAAGGGCAAAATAGGCCGTACCATGTTTTGCCATATGGGCATGAACTTCTTCCATGGCATATTTGTTGGTACTGTCAACAGTGGTTAAAATGACCAGTGGTTGTCCTATATACACCTGCTTGTGGGAATTAATCGTTATTTTTGGAAAGATAAAAGGAAACATTATAATTTAACATACAACTCCAACCACCCCGTACGCAACAATAATATAAAACAATCCATTTGACAGAAGTACAAGTATTAGCTGGCCTGGGGAAAAAGTATTCCAGGCTAACGAAAAGCAGCAAGATCTTGAAGGTTATTATCAAAGCAATACAGGATAAAAAAGGAGAAAGTGTGGTGTCGCTGGACATGCGAAAGATCCCGGAGGCAGTTGCAGATTTTTTCATCATTTGTGAGGCGGGATCCAGTGTACAGGTTAAAGCGATAGCCGATTTCGTGCAGGAGGAGGTAAAGAAAGAATGCAGTGAACTACCATATAAGCACGAAGGTTATCAGGCCCTCCAGTGGGTGTTGGTCGATTATGTTAATGTAGTGGTTCACATCTTTCAACGTGAAACCCGAAAGTTTTACCGTTTGGAAGAGATGTGGCATGATGGGGTGATGCTGGAGCATGAGGATGAAGCGCCGAAACCCAAAGCGACCAGGGCGACTAAACGCAAATAAAAAATTTACTAAATATCAGGTTAACAACAAATGGCACAAGAAGATTTTAAAACAGGTCTAAAAAGAAGCATAGAGCCCGGTGATGATAAGAGCGGGAAGAAGGGTCCGAAGTTTAGTATCTATTGGATCTACGCCATAGTAGCTATTTTTCTTATCGGTTACCAGGTGATGCGCGGCGTTACGCCGGACGCACGCGACATTCCGGAATTGACATTCAGGCAACACATGCTCATGTCAAATGACGTAGAGAAGGTGGAGCCCGTGATGAACCGTAATGTGGTGAGGGTGTACATTAAGAAAGACAGCCTGAATAAAGCATATTATAAAAATCTGTTGGGGGAGCGTTGGACCTATGTATATAACTCCAAAGAAGCGCCCCATTTCCAGTTCGCCTATTCCAAAGTGGAAGACTACCAGGAGAAACTTGACCAGTATTTTAAGGAGAATCCATTGGTGCAAGCCGTTCCGGTTACCCCCATGAGTGAGCCGGAGTGGTTCGGTCCCTTTGTGAACCTCCTGTTCCCCTTGCTGATGTTTGCGTTGCTCTTTGTGCTGATGATGCGCAAAGTGGGCGGTGGTGGACCCGGCGGGGGCGGTCCCGGCGGAATCTTCAATATCGGTAAATCCAAGGCCCAGTTGTTTGATAAAGGCACCAAGGTGAACATCACCTTCGCCGATGTGGCGGGGCTCGACGAAGCAAAGGGGGAAGTGATGGAAATCGTAGATTTTCTGAAGAATCCTAAAAAGTACACGGCCCTTGGCGGTAAAATACCGAAAGGTGCACTGTTGGTTGGCCCTCCCGGCACCGGTAAAACTCTGTTGGCCAAAGCCATGGCCGGGGAGGCACAAGTGCCTTTCTTCTCCATGTCGGGTTCCGATTTTGTTGAACTGTTCGTGGGTGTTGGTGCAAGCCGCGTGCGTGACCTGTTCAAGCAAGCCCGGGAAAAAGCCCCCTGTATCATCTTTATCGATGAAATCGACGCGATCGGTCGTGCGCGTGGAAAGAATATGATGATGAGCAACGACGAAAGGGAGAATACCCTTAACCAGTTGCTCGTTGAGATGGATGGTTTTGGTGGCGACAGTGGGATCATCATCCTCGCGGCAACGAACAGGCCCGACGTGCTCGACAGTGCGTTGTTGCGTCCGGGTCGTTTCGACAGGCAGATCAGCATCGACAAGCCGGATCTCAAGGGACGCGAAGCCATCTTCCATGTCCATCTTGGGCCGATCACAAAATCAAATAAACTGGATATCCATAAACTGGCCGAACTGACACCGGGATTTGCGGGGGCGGATATTGCCAACGTATGTAATGAAGCAGCCCTTATCGCTGCGCGTAAAGGAAAGGCCCAGGTTGAAATGGATGATTTCCAGGATGCGATCGACAGGGTTATCGGTGGGCTGGAAAAAAAGAATAAGATCATTTCTCCCGAAGAGAAAAAGATAATAGCCTATCACGAAGCGGGACATGCCGTTTGCGGCTGGTTCCTTGAGCACGCATATCCGCTGCTAAAAGTGACTATTGTTCCCCGCGGTGTCACGGCACTCGGATACGCGCAATACACGCCTAAAGAGCAGTATCTGTATGACACAGAGCAGTTGATGGACCAGCTCTGCATGACCCTAGGGGGACGTGCCAGTGAAGACATCTTTTTTGGCAAGATCTCTACAGGCGCTCAGAACGATCTGCAGCAGGTGACTAAGATCTCATACGCCATGGTGACCGTATACGGCATGAACGAGAAAGTAGGAAACGTAAGTTTTTACGATCCGCAAACTGAGAATCAGTTTACCAAGCCTTATAGCGAGGAAACCGGAAAGTTGATCGATGATGAAGTTCGCTTGCTGGTTGACAAAGCCTATCAGCGAACAAAAAGGGTATTGCAGGAAAGGAGGAAGGAAGTAGAGGACCTTGCCCATGCTTTGCTCGAGAAAGAAGTACTGCATCAGCAGGACGTGGAATTGATCATCGGTAAAAGACCTTTCGAAGAGAAAAAAGTATTTTTGGATGAATTACCTGCTAAGGTGGCCAGCATCCCATCTAATGGAGAGATTAACACCACGGCAGAATCTGAAAGTGAACAAGTTAATCTTTCATGAAGTCAGCTAAGGAGAACATATTAAGCAAGATCAGGGAGGCACTGGAAAAACCGGTGCCTTTGCCTTTTCCGCAAGCCGAGAATGATGAGGACTTGTACCATCCGCCCTCAGATGACCTCACCGTTTTATTTGCTGAAAACTTTACCGGACTGCTGGGGAAATTTGCTTTTTTCCTCAGTCACGAAGAAATGGTGACGCAGTTCAAAGAGATCGCCAGCCAGAAAAAATGGAAGGAAGTCTATTGCGCAGAAGAAGGACTCAGGTACTTGCTCCAGAAGAACGGGTTTGCTGATTTCAGCACTAAGCCACTGGCTGAATCAGATGTGGCCATCACCTCCTGCGAAGTTCTTGTTGCCCGGACAGGTACCATAGTGTTAAGTTCGGCACTTCCGGAAGGCAGAACAGCATCAGTATATTCACCAGTTCATATCTGTATTGCAGAAGCATCTCAGGTTGTGTATGATGTTGACGACGCACTTGGATTCCTAAAGGAGAAATACGGGATCCCGCTTCCATCGATGATCAGTTTCGCAACAGGGCCCAGCAGAACGGCGGATATTGAAAAGACTCTTGTAGTAGGTGTTCATGGACCTAAAGAAGTATATTGCTTTTTGGCTGATCTATAATTGTTTTCCATGCAGATCCCCCAGGGAAAAAAGGTTTATTTCTTATCTGATTTTCATCTCGGCGTGCCTGACCAGGCATCCAGTCTGGCCAGGGAGAAAAAAGTTATTGCGTTTCTCGAACTGGCCAGGCAGGACGCGGCTGTCATCTTTATTGTTGGCGATCTTTTTGATTTCTGGTTCGAGTATAAGAAAGTTGTTCCCAAAGGATTTGTCCGCATCTTAGGTAAAATGGCGGAGATCACGGACTCGGGAATCCCCATAGAGTTTTTTGTTGGTAACCATGATATGTGGATGAATGGATATTTCGAAGTCGAATTGAACATCCCTGTTTATCACGCGCCCCGCGAATATGAATTCAATGGGAAGTCGTTCCTGGTAGGCCATGGCGATGGCCTCGGTCCCGGGGATCACGGGTACAAGTTTCTCAAAAAAATATTTCGTAACCCCATCTGCAAATTCCTTTTCGGCATTATTCCGCCCTACATCGGTATGAATATCGCACATTATTCCAGTCGTGGTAGCCGCTCAGTCACCGGCAACAGCGAAGATCAGTTTTTGGGCGAGGGGAAGGAATGGCTGATCACCTATTGCCGGGAGCAACTCAAACACAAGCCCTATCAATATTTTATTTTTGGACATCGTCATTTGCCCATTGACTTCGACCTGGGCGGCGGCAGCAGGTATATCAATCTGGGCGACTGGATAAATTATTTCACCTATGCGGTATTTGATGGTCATCAACTTGAGCTAAAAAAATATACGCTGTGAAGTCCATCTTTTCCATATTCATTTTTTTGCCGGCCTTTGTTTGTGCACAACAGATGGACCTGCCTACGGGTAGACAACTGAAGGGTAGCTTCACGTCCTTTACCGCGGATAATCTTGGCAATTTATATGTACTGACCACAGAGAACCAGTTAAAAAAATTCAATGTTCGTGGAGATTCCATGGGTGTATTCAACGATGTCAGGCGATACGGTAAACTCTCCCAAATCAATGCAACCAATCCGCTGCGTACGGTGCTGTTTTACAGGGATTTCAGAACGATTGTAGTATTGGACAGGCTGATGAACACCGTTAATACCATCGACCTCAGAAGGCTTAACATCTTTCAGGTTCGGGTAGTGGCCCCGGCATATGATAACAACGTTTGGGTTTTTGATGAGCAGGAGAGCAAACTGAAGAAAGTTGGGGAAGATGGCAGACTGTTAAGTGAAACTGCCGACCTGAGGCTTGTACTTGACGAAGCTCCCATACCGCAGAGAATATTCGACCAAAACGGCTATGTCTACATGTATGACCCTGGTAAAGGGATATTCATATTCGACTACTACGGGGCGTTGAAGAATAAGATCGCTTTGCTCAATTGGGCAGATCTTCAGGTGTTGGGAACAACCATAGCCGGAAGGGTGGATGATAAGATCATGAGTTATAGAACGGGCACGCTCGATATCAGGGAAACACCTGTTCCGCAGGCGGTAGCTACGTCTCAGAATATTCAAATTACTCCCTTGGGAATTTATGTACTGGATGAGAAAGGCGTTACGCTGTATTCATTTACGGGGTATTAAGAATCCGCAAACCTTAAATTTGAACCATGGACGCGTTTTGGGACAGTATTTTCCTTGATAATACCATTAGGCAGTATGCCGTTGTGGTCGCGGTTGTCCTGCTGGCATACATGCTGAAGAAATTCATCGGGAGATACATTTCGTCCTGGGCTTATTTCCTTTTGAAAAGCATGGACCGCCATGTAGAAAAGAAATACTTCGTGGATCTGATTATTGGTCCTGTTGAGAATTTTCTGTTTGTGCTCGTCAGCTTCTTTGCCATTAAATCACTCAATTTTCCAGCACAGCTCAATGGTAGGATTTTCCGGCTGTCCGCCGCGGATTTCATAGAAGCAGCTGGTGAATTCGTTATCATTTATTATTTTATCCGGATGCTGTTGAGGCTGGTAGATTACATGGCCCTGGTAATGGGGAAGAAAGCAGACCTTACTCCGAGCCAGGACGATAACCAGCTGATCGTTTTCTTTAAGGATTTCGTTAAAGTGATCCTGCTCATGATCGGTGTGCTGGTGATGCTTAAGGTGATCTTTCACCAGGATATTTCCAAGGTGCTTGCGGGACTAAGTATTGTTGGTGCTGCCATTGCCCTTGCGGCACGCGAGAGTATTGAGAATCTGATCGCTTCATTCATTATCTTCTTCGACAAGCCATTTTCAGTAGGCGATCTCTTGCGGGTCAATAACGTCACAGGCGTGGTGGAACATATTGGGTTGAGGAGTACCAGGATCAGGACAGTGGAGAAAACATTTGTCACGGTACCCAATAAACAAATGGTGGATTCCATTGTAGATAACCTCACCCAGCGTACACACCGAAGGGGCGAATTGAGGGTGCAGGTAGACGCTAGAACTAAGTCTGGTCAGATAGAAACATTGATCTTGGGAATAAAGGCGGTATTACAGGGGCCTTCCATTGAAGATTATAATGTGCAACTCAGTGAAATCACCCAGAATGCCTTCGTGATCACGGCCGATTTTGTAAGCTCCACGCTCGATTTCAAGGAGTTCAATCACATGAAAGACCAGATCAACTTGAGGGTAATTAAATTACTGGAAGAGAACGGCCTTAATTTATCGGGCCAGGATAATACCATCAGGATCGTCAGAGACCAGCCTTCATCTCCAGAAGAAAGCGTTTGAGTTGTTCCAGTTGTCTGACCATCTCAAATTTCTCTTTTGATTTCTTGTTATTTTTAAGGTAATCTTTGGCGCCTTCGATCGTAAATTTTTTCTGACGAAGGAGGTGATGGATGACTTGCAGATTTTTGATGTCATCCGGGCGGAAGAACCTGTCCCCTTTGCCGTTCTTACGGGGCTTCAGCACGTCAAATTCAGACTCCCAGTATCGCAATAACGACGTGTTTACCTTGAACATGGACGCCACTTCGCCGATACCGTAATATTGTTTGCCAAACAGGATCTCGTCTTCCGGTACTTCGGGCAGGTCTGCTTCCATACTCATTTCTTTTATGGATTTTCTTCCCCGGGTAGATTTGAGCTTTAATTCTTCCTTCTTAACGGCTAGGATCACAATAGGTTCTTCCTGTGCGGGCGCCGGAGTTATAACTACCGGTGCGGGGTCGGATTTTGCGATCTCCCTGATTTCTGTCCTTTTCCTGAGCGCTTCTACTGCCGCGTTTGCCCCGGCGATCTTAATAGCCTCTTCCTTTAGCAATTCCCTTGGGCTGGTATTCACCGGCTCATCCTGCATCACTACCGGCGGCGGGGTTAATGTGCGCTCCGGTTTTCTTTCTTCCGGGGTTTCCTTGATCTCTTGACCAATGGCCGTGGCTATGAATAAGTCCAGTTGTTCAGGCATTGGTGCAATATATAATGATACCTCAAGGAAGATACCAAAAATTATTCACATGCTGTTACTAATCGAATACTCAGTCGAAGCTTTGGTTGCTGGAAGCCGCAAGTTTGAGGATTTGCTGGTACTGCTCAGGGGTGAGATCGTTATAAAAGAAATAGATCGGATCGAGGGGTTTTGAGCCTTTATGGACTTCATAATGGAGATGCGGGCCCGTAGATTTCCCTGAACTTCCCACCCAGCCGATCACTTCCCCACGCTTAACGGTTTGTCCATTTCTTGCCTTTACCCTGACCATGTGGCCGTAAAGCGTTTCATAGCCATAGCCGTGGTAGATCACCACATGATTTCCATAGCCATTCCCTAGATTTCCTGAGGTGGTAACACGTCCATCTGCTGTAGCATAGATTGGAGTGCCCTGGGGGCAGGAAAAATCAAGGCCGGCATGAAACTTCATCGTTTTATAAACCGGATCTATTCGGTTGCCAAAACCAGAGGCCACACGGTTCAGATCTTTATTACTTACGGGCTGAATGGCGGGCGTGGAGGCCAGGAGTTTCTCTTTATTTTTGATCATGCCCTCGATATCGGAATACGACTTTTCCTGAAAGGAAATTCTCGAGGAAATTGAATTCAAGGTAGACGCAATAGAGTACACCAGTTCATTTTCCGCCATGGATGAAACCAGCTTGAATTCCTTTTCCATTTCCAGCTGTTTCTGTCGGGCACTGTCGGGCACCGGGGTAGCCTCGAAAATAGTGCGGTAGACGTCATTATCCCGTTTTTCCAACTGCCGCAGCTTCATTTCCATTTGCTTCACTCGGCTGCCGATGAGATTAAGATCTTGCTGCGACCTTTCGTACTGCATACGCAACAGCTTTTCCTTGGGAGAATCGAGGAATTGGAACGCAACAGCCACAATAATCAGGGCGGTCACCAGGGCGGCGGCTATAAATCCCAGTACGCGCAATAACTGTACCCTCAGGGGTACTACCAGCTTTTCATACCGGAGTGTATTGGCATTATAGTAATATTTGACTTTCTTCATACGTACCATTGGTGCAATTCCCCGGGGTCAGGGTTTCAAAGCAACCGGATTGGCTTGCCCAAATAATGTACTTTTGTGCGCTTGTCGGCAACGGCAAATATAACCTTGTAAGGCAACAAACGCCTAATTAAAACGAATAAACCTCATGACTTCGGCTGAAATACGGCAAAAATTTCTGGATTTTTTTGCATCCCGTTCGCATCAGATCGTCCCTTCTGCACCCATAGTAGTGAAGAATGATCCTACCCTGCTGTTTACCAATGCAGGGATGAATCCCTTTAAAGATTTTTTCCTCGGTAACCGGATCGCACCCCATAAACGAGTGGCCGACACCCAGAAATGCTTAAGGGTCAGCGGTAAGCATAATGACCTGGAAGAAGTGGGGGTGGATACCTATCACCATACCATGTTCGAAATGCTGGGCAACTGGAGTTTCGGTGATTATTTCAAGAAGGATGCGATCGCCTGGAGTTGGGAACTGCTTACAAAGGAATACCACATACCCGTGGAACGGCTGTATGTTACCGTTTTTGAGGGTGATTTGAAGGAAGGCATACCTAAGGATGAGGAAGCCATTGAGGAATGGGAAAAATGGATCCCGGCAGACAGGATCCTGATGGGCAATAAGAAAGACAATTTCTGGGAGATGGGTGACACAGGTCCATGCGGCCCCTGCTCTGAGATCCATGTGGACTGCAGGACAGATGATGAACGAAAAGCCGTAGACGGAAGAACCCTGATCAATGCCGATCATCCCCAGGTGATAGAGATCTGGAACAATGTTTTCATTCAGTTCAATAGATTGAAGAATGGCACACTGGCTCAACTGCCGGAAAAGCATGTGGATACTGGGATGGGCCTGGAGCGGTTGGTAAGGGTGATACAAAAAAAGAGTTCCAATTACGATACCGACCTCTTCACGGGTACCATCGCAGAAGTGGAGAAGATCACGGGCGTAAGATATGAGTATAGCGACACGCGTAAGGATATCGCATTCAGGGTGATCTCGGACCACATCCGCGCTATTTCATTCACCATAGCAGACGGACAGCTGCCTTCAAATACAGGGGCCGGGTACGTGATCCGCAGGATCCTGCGGAGGGCCGTGAGGTATTATTACTCTTACCTCGGACATAAATCGCCACTGCTGCATCATTTATTGCCGATGCTCTCAGTACAGTTCAGTCATGTTTTCCCCGAATTGCAACATCAGCTTGACTTTGTAAGGAAAGTGGTTCATGAAGAAGAGGAATCTTTCCTTCGTACGCTGGATAAGGGACTAAAGAAGATGGACGAGATCATGGCTGATGGCGTGAAGCTGATACCCGGCGCATCCGCATTTGAACTGTTGGATACCTATGGTTTTCCGATCGACCTCACGCGGCTGATCGCCAGGGAGAATGGCCTGGAAGTGGACGAAGCCGGTTTTGAAAAAGAAATGCAGCAGCAGAAAGACCGCAGCCGTGCCGCCACAGCGGTTGATGCGGAAGACTGGATAGTGGTAAACGAGGACACATCTTCCTCGTTTGTGGGCTATGACCATGTTGAATCGGAAACGGCTGTTTTGAAATATCGTAAAGTGAAAGGCAAGGGTAAGGAGAGCTTCCAGGTGGTGTTAAAGAATACGCCTTTCTACGCAGAGAGTGGTGGACAGGTTGGTGATACCGGATCGATCCGATCGGACGGGAAGAATTATTTGGTTACTGATACCAAGAAAGAGAACGACCTCATTATACATTTCCTACCCGAGATTCCGGCACTTTTTGAAGCTGTTGTACATGCCCGGATCGATCATGACCGACGTCATGCCATTGCCGTGCATCATTCGGCAACCCATTTATTGCATGCTGCACTCAGGCAGGTGCTGGGTAACCACGTGGCGCAGAAAGGCTCGTTGGTGAACGCGGAATACCTCAGGTTCGATTTTTCTCATTTTGCGAAGATGTCGGCCAACGAGATCACGCTGGTTAATGAATTAGTGAATCAGAAGATCAGGCAAAACATACCCGTTGTTATTCGGGAGATGCCAAAGGAAGAAGCCCTGAAACTGGGGGCCATGGCTTTGTTTGGCGAAAAGTATGGTGATGTGGTTAGGGTGGTGGTGATCGATCCATCGTATTCAACGGAGCTTTGCGGCGGTACTCACATAGGGTCAACGGGGGAGCTCGGGTATTTCACCATTACCACGGAAAGCGCAGTGGCTGCAGGTGTAAGAAGGATCGAAGCACTTGCGGGTGAATCAGCCGGGAAGTTTGTTGGTGCTGAGTTAGAACAGCTGGGCCAGGTGCGGGAGACCTTTAAAAATCCTAAAGATCTGGGTAAGGCGGTTGATCAGTTGCAACAGGAGAATGCTGATCTGAAGAAAAGGATCGAGCACCTGGAGAACCGCATGCTGGTAGGCATAAGGAATGAATTGCTCCAGAAAGACGAGATCCTCAATAATGTAAGTTTTATAGGCCAGATCGTTGAAGTGCCGCACGCAGATGCATTGAAGAAGATCTGCTATGACCTTCGCAATAACCTGCACGATCATCTCGTGGTACTTGCTGCCAATATCGGGGGTAAGCCTGCGGTAGCTATCGGCATTTCAGATACCGTGGTCGCTGCCAGGCAATTAGACGCAGGTAAGATCATCCGGGATATTGTAGCGCCGCTGGTCAAAGGTGGCGGTGGCGGGCAGAAGAATCTGGCCACGGCCGGGGGGCAGGATGCTACCGGGTTACTGCAAGTCATAGCGGAAGTCAGAAATTTATTGCTGGGCTAAGATTTCCCGCCCCATTCCGCTTTAACAAAATTTTGTGCGAAGGTTTTCGTAGATATGGTTATTTGCCTTAGATTTGATCTACTAAAAATTTCGTACATTAAAATCTGCATTATGAACCGGAATATTTTCATTGCCCTGATCGCCCTATTGATCACGGGTATAGCTATGGGGCAGCAAAAGGAAAAAATCAGAACCTCGGAGGATGTGATCATTAAGAAGAAGGGTATTTCCGAAGAGAAAATGACAATCGTGATTGACGGCGATCAGGTGACCATCAATGGGAAGCCCGTTACTGAGTACGATGGCGAAAACATCATTATCAGGAAAAAAGCCCTCGAAGGAGCTTTGGCGCCGCTCGCCGGAACCATGCCTAAAATGAGGATCATGGCTGGCCCCGAGTTCGGGGGTGAAGAGTTTGATTTCAATTTCGATTTCGAAGAAGATTTCAATATGTTATCCAACGGTAAGCCACAGGCCGTATTGGGAGTGGTTACTGAAAAGGACAGCAAAGGCCTCAAGCTGGCTGAGATCACTGAAGGCTCGGCAGCAGCGAGGGCAGGACTGAAAAAAGGTGACGTGCTGACCAAATTTGCGGGCACCCCGGTAAATGACCCCGAAGCGTTAAGAAATTTGGTACGCAGTAAGAAACCAGATGAAGAAGTGGAATTGACTTACATAAAAGCTGACCAAAAGAAGGAAAGGAAGATGAAAGTGAAACTGGGCAGCTATACACCTGAAGTACAGTTGTTCCGCACTGCGCCCGGTGCGCCACGCCCTCCTAAAGCACCGAGACCTCCACAGCCAGCCATGCCTTACGGGGAAACTTTTCCCAAAGTTCCCATGCCCACATTTCCACCAGAGATGGACCGGTACATGGAAAGGGAGTTCTACCCATACGGAAGGCCCCAGTTGGGTGTCCGCATTCAGGATACCGATGATTCCTCAGGTGTGAAGGTGTTGGATGTCAACGAAGGCTCATTGGCAGCTGCGGCGGGTATTAAGGAGAATGACATCATCGTAAGCATTGATGGAAAACGGGTGAAAGACACTGACGAGGCAAGGGCCGCATTGCAAATCGCGAGGGAGAAAACATCCTACCCGGTTGTGCTCAACCGAGTTGGGTCGGTTGTCAATGTGGACATCAAGGTTCCCCAAAAACTTAAAAAGGCATATTTATAGGGAAGTCTGGCATACAACCAATTATCCAGGCGTATAGGTAACCGGAGTTCATCTGGTTGCCTATTTACGTTGTAGCCCTTGCGCTTATTTTCATAGTTTTGCCCGATCATGAGCGAGACATCATCATATGAACTGGTAGTGGGTCTTGAAGTGCATGCCCAGTTACTTACGGAAACTAAATTGTTTGCCGGCGATGCCAACGCTTTCGGAGCAGATCCCAATACCCTTGTAAGTCCTATTACACTTGGTCATCCGGGCACGTTGCCCAAAATGAATGAGAGGGCTATCGGACATGCCGTGAAAATGGGATTGGTTTGTCGTTCAGAGATCGCCAGGGTCAATTACTTCGCCAGAAAGAACTATTTCTACCCCGATCTTCCAAAAGGCTACCAGATCTCCCAGCATACTACCCCGATCTGCATCGGCGGGTATGTTCAGGTTCGGGTTGGTGATGAGGTTAAGCATGTAAGGCTAACCCGCATTCACTTGGAAGAAGACGCAGGTAAAAGTATCCACGATATAGATCCTTCACTGACATGTGTTGATTATAACCGCGCCGGGGTGCCGCTGGTAGAGATCGTGAGTGAGCCCGATATGAACAGCAGTGAAGAAGCATTTGCTTTTCTGACGGAACTGCGCAAGCTGGTTCGCTGGATAGGCGTCTGCGATGGAAACATGGAAGAAGGCAGCCTCCGGTGTGATGCCAATATTTCACTTAGGAAAAAAGGGGATCCCCAACTGGGCACCAAAGTAGAAGTCAAGAACCTCAATTCTATCCGGAACGTGAGAAAAGCAATTGATATAGAAGCGGAAAGAATAAAGTCGTTACTCGATAAAGGCGAACTCATTCTCCAGGAAACAAGAGGCTTCGATGCAGACCGGGAAACTACATACTCCATCCGAACCAAGGAAGATGCAGACGACTATCGATATTTTCCTGATCCTGACCTGACGCCCTTTATCGTTACCGATCAACAGATCGAGCAGTACCGAAAAGAGCTTCCCATGTTGCCGGAGGAATGGGTGAACAAACTGACCAAAGAATACAAGCTTTCAGAATACGATGCCCGTATCCTCGCGGAGGATAATGAACTGGTCAATTATTTTGTTGCCATTGCGGCAAAGACATCAAACTTCAAAGCCGTCTCTAACTGGCTGATCGGTCCGCTTAAATCATACTGCAATGAGAACAACGTTGAACTGAATGCTGTCCATATCACCCCTGATCAATGGGCCAAACTGATCGAAATGCTCGACAGCGGCAAACTTAGTTTTTCAGCTGCTGCATCTAAGTTGTTTCCTCTACTGATCAGCCAGGTCGGTGCCGATCCCGAGCATATTGCCGGGCAACTGAATATGATCCAGGTGTCTGACCAGTCAGATATCAACTCCTGGGCAGATGAAGTGATCCGGACCATGCCCGACAAAGTTGTCGAATTCCGAAAAGGTAAAAAAGGACTCATAGGCCTCTTCATGGGAGAAGTTAAAAAACTGTCGAAGGGAAAAGCAGATCCAAGGCTTGCAAACGAAATACTACTTCAAAAATTAAATCAATCCTGATCATGAAAAATATTGCCATAGCTATCGTCCTTCTTATATTCACTGGTTGTAAGAATAATGACCCTGCCAGGTTTCGGGTATCAGGTACCGTTAGTGATAACCCTGCCAGGCAAACGGTGTATCTCGATATTCTTGAACTGGATGCAGCCGCTCCGCGTTCCCTGGATACGGCGGTGCTCGAAGCTGGTGCCGCTAAGTTTGAACTCGAGTCTGATATGGCTTCAGAAGAAGGGATCTATCGACTCAGATTTGAACGTGATGGTAAATTTCTGATGCTGGTGAACGACAGGAATGATATCCAGGTGAATGCCAATTGGAACACATTGGAGGGTTATCAAACGAACTCGCCTCATAGCAACTCATTCCGGGATGTATTGAAGAATTTCAACAACCGGCTCACAGGTATAGATTCACTTCGGGCCCAGACGATCAAGTTGAAAGAACTTGCTGCGAACGACAGCGTAGCGAAGGCGGCAGAAGTAACCTTCCGAGACTACGTTGACAATACAGAAAGCTACTTACTCAATTATGCGGACACCACGCAGAGCCCTGCCATAGCGTTATACATTGTAGGGCCGTTGCTTCGCACCCAGATCGATGCGCAGCGTTTTGAACCGATCATGACCAGCATGTCCAAGAGGTTCGGAGGCCATCCAATGGTGCAGAAAACAGTGAAAGAATATTTTGACTATCTGAGCAGCCTGAAGGCGCCGGTTCAAATCGGGAAACCTGCGCCTGATTTTACCCTTCCTGATCCAAGTGGCAAAATGATCGCCCTAAGTTCGTTTAAAGGCAAGTATGTACTGGTTGATTTTTGGGCGGGCTGGTGCGGCCCTTGCAGGCAGGAGAATCCAAATGTAGTAACAGCCTACAATCAATTCAAGGATAAGAATTTTACGGTCTTGGGCGTTTCTCTGGACCGGGCTAAAGAACCATGGCTGCAGGCGATCGAGGGCGATGGATTGACCTGGACACAGGTGAGTGATCTGAAGTATTGGGAAAGTATCGTAGTTCCGCTCTACGGCATTGAGGGTATCCCTTATAATGTTCTCCTTGACCCCAATGGGATCATTATTGCAAGCAATCTGCGGGGGCCGAATCTACAGACCAAACTCGCAGAATTGTTGAAATAAGGCATGATGGGGATGTCTGGAACTTTAGATGGTTCTGAAGAGGCAAAATCAAGAGGCGGGAAAAGTTTATTGATCAGAGGGCATTGTAAATGCTGGCCAGATCAACCCAGTCAGCTTCTTTTTTATCGCTTAGTTTCCTCGCAGGTAATTTCTCTTTCAGGGCAGGGTTTGCTTTGATGAGGAGCGATTGAAACTCGGCGATATTCTTCAATTGGCTGCAGGTATTATCCTGCTGTATCCAGTAGTTGTAGGTGGTTGAAATTTTTTGATCGGTTGTGGCAGATCCATACGTTTTTGATTCCTGCACATTCTTATTCACCATCCTGAACAGGTTGATCTTTCCTTTTTCCATCACTTCATACCATGCTCTGGTGGCACTGCTGCAACCGGGAAGACCGAATACAAATACCGTCGCTTTATGTTCATCTTCAAAAAACTGGATCTCCTCAATTGGAGAGGTGGCATAATTTTCTACTCCGTTGATGTTCAGGAAATGAATTCTTTCTTCTACTATGTTTATGCGCGACATCACGGAAATGGGCCGTTTGTTATTTCTGATGTAGATATTTGATTTGGTGAAATTAGCCGGCACATACAGAGAACCTTCAACGATGCGGGTGAATTTTGGATTGAGGATCGGTTCTCCGTTTACACCGTTCAGTACATTCATGCTGCTGAGCTGACTGGACGTATCGTCTACATTGATGCTTTGTCCGTATACTTCGTATGCCAGATTCAGGAAGATGAGGGGGAGCAGATACTTCATGACGGTGCTTTTATTGTTTCCCTAAGTTAGTAACAAAAAAAAGTGCCGCAATAAGCGGCACTTTTTTTATGATGACTGGTTTAGATCAATAACCGTCGTTTTGTTTGATCAATTTGTTCGTGATCAACTCTGCGTTCGGAATCGGCCAGATATAAAGGTTTGAAGAGGGGCCATAAGCGCCTACAGAACCCTTAGGGGCAAAATCGGCGCCGGTGCGGGTTACGTCGCTGGTCCTGAAACCTTCACCCAACAGCTCGATACGCCTTTCCAGCAGTATGGCTGCGATCAGGGCATTTCTATCTGCAGGTGCTAAAGTGGTTGCAGCATCTGAACGCTGGCGAACGGCATTTAACAGGGCCAAAGCGCGCGCATTGACACCAGTTCCCTGACGAGCTTCAGCTTCAGCCACGTTAAGAAGCACTTCAGCGTAACGAATCACCGGCGTCCAGTCTGGATCAAGACCGGCATTCTTGGGCCATTTGCGCAAATAGAGCTGCGTTCCTGCAGCAATATTGAATCTGCGACGGTTGTCCGTTGCAGTCCAACTCGTATTGGCAACGATACCGTTCCCTAAAGTATTCAGAACAAAATCTCCCAGTCCATTGGGGCCGGGGTTATAATAGCTATTAAGACTATTCTGAGTACCTGGAACATCTATACCAGTGTAGGGCATTGACAGGATGCTTTCCGTAGTGGTATAGTTGGTAAACGTAGTGTTGATGTCGGGGTTGAGCCTGTGCGCAACACCGGTTGCAGCCTGAAAAGGAGCAGCGGCAGGAACGATCTTATTTCCCTCTGTGATTACATTGGCAAACTGGCCCATGGCCAGGTAAACCCTGGTTTTCAGCGCTATAACCGTATTCCTGTGTGCCCTGGTGGTATTCAGGTCAGCGGAAGCATAGGATGTTGGAATATCTGCTTCTGCTTCATTGAGATCTTTAACGATCTGAGCGTATACTTCACCTACAGTAGCCCTTGCAATGTCATTTGCCCCGCTGGATGTGATAGCGGTTAAACGAAGGGGAACACCAGGCTTGGCAGGCCCACCTGCTTCAGTGAAGGGCCTGGCATAGAGTTGCAGCAGCGAGAAATAAGAAATAGCCCTTATAAATTTTGCCTCAGCAATGTAATTCTTCCTCAGGTTATCTGCAATGGGAGATGCACCCAGGCCTTCAATGACCACATTGACACGGTTGATGGCGCCGTAGGCGGCTTCCCAGAATCCCGATACTTCGTTTGCAGTTGGGGTTACTGTAAAATTCCAGGTAAGGAACGCGGTTACACCATTGGTTGTAAAGTTGATGAATTCCTCACCCCTTACATCCTGATACACCAGATATCGGCCAGCATAGAATTGACCACTTTTGAGCCTTGAATACATGCCGTTAACCTGCTGAAGGGCCCTTTCAGGGGTAGCAAATGCTACGGCATCAGAAATGGCTGTCTGCGGAATCGGCTCCAACCTTTCTTTTTGGCACGATGCAAACAGGGCGCCTGCTATGAATAGATATATTAGTTTTTGTTTCATGATATTTTCCTGTTTTTAAGTTAGAATCCTACGTTCAAACCAACCGTGATGGTCCGGGCCAGCGGAACTGAGTTTCTGTCAACACTTGGGTTTTGGTTTCCATTACCGTTAACTGAGATCTCCGGGTCGAATCCGGTGTAGTTTGTAATGGTGAAAGCATTTTGGACACCGCCATAGAAACGGATACTGCTGATGCCCATGCGATCAGTGACTGATTTAGGCATGGTGTAACCAATGGCAATATTCCGGGCTTTGATGAAGTCGCCTTTTTCAACGTTCTCAGACATGATTACCGCAGATCCGTTAGATACGTTATCGCCGAATACGATCCTCGGGATGTTTGTTACATCTCCGGCTTTCTGCCAGCGCGTCAACACCTCTTTGGAGCTGTTCCAAACGCGCTGATCCCTGAGACCAGCCTTCGTACCGTTGTAGATATAGTTTCCACCGGAAAAGAACATCATGATGTTCAGGTCAAAATTCTGATAGCGGAACGTATTGTCCCAACCACCGCTCCATTTGGGAAGCGCAGGGCCAATGATCTTTCCGTCATTGGGCTGGTCAGCGGCCCGAGGCGCTACGGTTCCATCCAGGAACGTCCAGCGCTGTGTTGCTGCATGGTTATATTGTACCTGACGTCCGTCACCATACAAGAAGATCCGTTGACCGGTGGCAGGATTCACCCCGTTTGTGCGCACTGCATAGAAACTACCAATAGATTCGCCCACGCGAATGATGCTGGGCCTTTCCAGACCGGATGTGGCCGGGAAGATATCAGAGTTTCCTGCAGCCAGCGCCTTCACTTCATTTTTCAATGTAGTGATGTTGAAGTTAGAGTTCCAGCTGAAGTTTTCATTGCGGATAGGCACTGTGTTTAACGTAAGTTCAAAACCAGTGTTGACCATCCTGCCGATGTTGGAAAGAATGCTGAGAGTAGGGATACCCGTAGAAGGCGACTGCGGGTCAGCCAGGATCAGGTTATCAATATTGTTATTATAGTAGGCAAACTCTACATTCAACCTGTTCCTGAAGAAACTCGCGTCAAATCCAAGGTCAAGTTTTTTTGCAGATTCCCAACGCAGGTTTCTATTACCGGCCTGGCTAAATGCCAATGCAGGCTGAAGGGCATAAAGGCCTGAAGAAAAGAAGCTGTAATAGGCATAGTCGCCAATTCCCTGGTTATTGCCCACCTGGCCGTAGCTTGCGCGAACCCTGAAATTGCTCAGCACATTATCCAGTTGCATGTTCTTGAAGAAGTTCTCCTGAGATAGCACCCAAGCCACGGAACCTCCGAAGAAGTTACCATATTTGTTCTCGGGAGCAAAAGCTGAATATCCGTCCCTGCGGCCGTTTAACGACAAATAGTACTTGCCTTTATAATTGTAGTTCAACCTGCCGAGGAATGATACCAGGTAATTTTCGCCAAAGCTGCCTGCAATGGGTACGATCTGGTTAAAACCGCCCTGATATTCATCATAGAAAGGGTCCTGCTGGCCCCTTCTGTCTGCACCCCAACTCTGGGAATTGGTGTACTGCTGTTCGTTACCTAACAACAAGTTGACATTATGGTTGTTGAAGGCCTTATCAAAAGTCAGGAGGTTTTGAAGATTCCACCTCTTCAGTGTCTGCTGGATATTTACTGCGGAACCGCCAACACCCACACCGTCTCCATGGAGCGCGGAATAAAACTCTTTATTGGTCACATTCAAGTTGTCAATTCCATACACGGTACGAAAATTGAGCCATTTGGTAAAATTGATCTGTGCGAACGCGTTACCGATGATACGCTCAGTTTCGGAAGTGAATTTATTGTTTGCCAACAAGAACCCGGCATTCGGGAACTGAAGGGAGGATCTGTTATTTCCCTGACCGACGAAGTTTGTTACGGTATTGTAATTATAAGTTCCGTCAGCGTTCTGAACAGCCACGTTGGGAGCAAGTACAACCGCAAGGCGACCAATGCCCGACGTGTTGAAAGCCTGACCAGGGAGGGAGCCTGAGTTAGGTGCCGCATTGCGCGAGCTGGTGTAGTTCATGGTTCCACCCAGCTGTAGCCAGTTGTTCACGCGCTGATCTATAGTGAAACGGGTGGTTAGGCGACTGAAATCATTGGCCCTGAGCATGCCTTCCTGATCGGAAAAACCCGCGCTGAAGAAATAGCTTGTCCGGTCGTTTGCGCCCGAAACGTTCACGTTGTGGTTTTGCGAAAGTCCGGTGCGATAGATCACATCATACCAATCGGTATCGATCAATCTTCCATTAGCATCGTTCTGGGTAAAAAATCCGCGGGCCGGAGTTCCCGGTGCGGGAACAGGCGGCGTACCTAAATTGGTAAGGCCTTCATTCTTAATAGTTGTAAATTCTGTGGCATTCAGTACCGGAATCAGGTTATATGCCTGTGTCCAGCCTGCCCAGCCGTCGTAATTCACCCTGGCGCGGCCCTGGCGACCTTTCTTGGTAGTGATGAGGAGAACACCCGCAGATGCGCGTGAGCCATAAATGGCTGCCGCCGCCGCATCTTTCAATACTTCAATGCTTTCGATATCGCCGGGGTTGATATCACCCAGCAGGTTGTTAGAGGCGCTGTTACCAACGTTACCCGTAAAAGTGGGAACACCGTCGATCACCACCAGCGGGAAAGAACTAAGGCTAATGGAGTTCACGCCGCGAACGCGGATAACAGGGGGGTTGTTGAGCACACCATTGGGCATGGTCACACTTACCCCTGCAGCGCGGCCTGACAGGGCCTGGTCGAAACTCTGTACGGGAAGATCTTTTATGGCAGAGCCCTTTATGCTCGCGATGCTACCCGTCAGGTCTTTTTTCCTGGAAGTACCATAACCGACGACAACAACTTCCTGCATGGCACGGTCTTCTTGCGTGAGGCTGACACTGATCTCAGCTTTGTTTCCAACGTTGAGCTCCTGCTTTACAAATCCGATTCCCGTAATCACGAGAATGGCATTGTTAGGAACGCCGATGGTGTAGTTGCCGTTCGCGTCAGTAGTGGTACCCTGAGAGGCACCCCTGACAGAAACCGACGCATTGGGAATGGGCTTCCCGGTATCATCAGTGACCCTGCCTTTCACCTGGCGGGTCTGCGCTGTGATCTGCCCTGCGAAAAGGATCAGACCGAGCACGAGTAGTACAAGTTTTCTCATTTTAGTTTGATTTGGTATTTGGAAAATTTGATGCGCAATATAAATTGAAATCAATCCCCATATAAGACAAAACCATACACACAGTTGCTGCTTTAGAACCACTGGTTGTCTGCGTTTCGGTGCATTTGATTGTCAGGAAAATCATTTCGTGGTTCTTGGACAACTCCGGTTTACGGGTATTAATCCTGCTTATACGATTTAGTAAGCAGATTGACTGGGCGATGTAAAAAAATGATTACATATAAGGTAAGGGTTTGTTCACAAATCAGCTGCCTTTTTTCGAAGTAAACGTGAGCAGTAAAACAGGGAGTAAAATCAGGTTGGTCAGGGTGGCCGAAAGAAGGGTCAGGGAGGTCAGCAGCCCTAATGCTTTTGTGCCGCCAAATCCGCTGAACATGAAAATTATGAAACCGGCTATAAGTACTAATGAAGTGTACAGGATACTGATCCCCGTTCCCCTTAAGGTTTGCATCACCGTCTCTTTTACATCATTGTTATACCTCGGCAAGTCTTGCTTATAACTGATCAGGAACCGGATGGTTACGTCTATAGCTATGCCCAGTGCCACGCTGAATACAAGCACCGTGGATGGCTTCAGCGGGATATTTGCCCAGCCCATGACACCCGCGGTTAGCGCCAAAGGGATCAGGTTAGGGATCAGGGAGCATATCAGAATGCGAAACGATTTAAACAAGTATAGCATGCAGATCGCGATCAGCACAAAGGCCCACATGATGCTGTCGCGAAGGCCGTTGATGATGAATCTGCTGCCCTCGAGGAACGTTATGCTTGTGCCCGTAAATTCCACATTGTATTTTGAGCTGTCGAAATAATGATCTGCCCTTTGTTGAAGTGAATCAAGTAACAGCGGTAATCTTTTACTTCCGATATCAGCCATGTTTACACTGATCCTGGTCACCTGGCGATTGCTGTCCATAAAAGCGGCCATGAGTTTTTGGAAACTCCCTTTAATGGCGGCAGTATCTTTTTTCACCCGAAGATAATCAGCCAGGAAGGCACCGTCAAAGCTGTTTGGAATGGTATAGTTATTACTGTCGCCGTCGTAAAAACCCTGCTTTGCAAATTTTAATCCTTCTACCAACGACAGCGGCCTCGCCATTTCAGAACTTGCGTTGATCTCGCTGCTGAACGAATCGATCTTCTCAAAGATCTGCAAGGCCTTCATACCGGCAAAGCCATTTTTCCTTTTGGTATCAACAAGTATCTCTAAGGGCATGATGCCTTCGAAGTTTTTCTCAAAGAATTTCAGGTCGCGGTAGATCACATCTGTTTGCGGCAGGTCATCAACAATAAACCCCTGCGCTTTAAGCCGCATCATACCGGCTACAGAAAATGCGACCACGGCAAATGAGATCCCGTAAATCAATTTCTTATGGTTGAATACCCATGCTTCTATCTTAGTAAGAATGCCGGAAAGCCATTTGTTTTCGAGGTAATTCAAATGCCTCGCTTTCGGAGGTGGCAAATAACTGAGTGCGGAAGGGAGCAAGATGAATGAAATTACAAAAATCGCCATGATACAAATTCCTGCAACAGCGCCAAACTCTTTCAGGATGGCGCTCTTTGTGAGCGCAAAAACTGCGAATCCAATAGCCGCAGTGATGTTGCAGAACAGGGTAACGATACCCATCCGGCTTACCATCTCCACAAGGGCCTCATGCTTTGTTTCCGTAGCGAGAAATGATGTGTGGTATTTGTTCAGGAAATAGATACAATTGGGAATACCGATCACAACGATCAGGGGTGGGATCAGTGCATTAAGCAGGGTGATCTTATATCCAAACAAAACAATGAGGGCAAGGGAGAATATCACACCAATGATGAGCACCAACAATGATAGCAGGGTAGTGGTCACGGACCTGAAGAACAGGAACAAGATAACTGTGGACAACAGCAAAGAGCCCAGCAGAAAAAACTGCATTTCATTGGCGATTCTCACGGCAATATTGCTGCGGATCATGGGCAGGCCACTGAGATGAACTTGTATCGCATTGGCACTGGAAAATGCATACGCTTTTTCCGTGAGCAAGGGAACGATCTTATCGCGCTGCTTTGAGTTAAGGATTTCTTTTTTTATCCGTACACCTAAGACCCATGCATTCGTATTGGGATTATACATCAGCCCTTTGTAAAAAGGCAGATTCAGGAAGGTGCTTTTTAAACTGTCCAGCTCCTGCTGGTTTTGGATTTTCTCCGGGAAGATCTGAACAGGCAGAAGCTTTTGGGTGGAATCATCTTTAATCAGGTTAACAGCAGAAGCTATGCCGATCACTTCTTCAACACCATCCGTCTCTTTCAGGTTCTTTTGAAATTCAAGGAACTTGTTGAAAAAGGCCTCGCTGAAAAAATCCTCTTTTATAAAGCCAATGGTCAGCAGATTGCCATCTTCCCCAAACTTTTGTTTAAAAGAAAGATACTGTTTGTACTTGGGGTTATCTACCGGGATGGCCTTTGCAAAATCATAGCTCAACTCCACTTTGGAGGCAAACCAGCCCATGATCAGGGTGAAGATAGCCAGCGATATCAATAGCCAAAGCCTGTTGCGCAGGATCCATTCGCCAAGGTTTTTCCACATGTCGGCAAAGAAACAACATTTTGCAGATAATGGATTTCAAAAAGGTATCGCCCTAAATGATAATTTTGAAGGATGCAGAGATGGACGGGGTTGTTGGTTCTCCTATTCGGCTGGTATTCGGTATCGGCCCAGTCGCCCCCGCCTGTAGGCCAGTGGCGGGAACATCTGCCCTGGAACAATGCAGTGAATGTATCCGCTTCCGGCGACGGGATATTTTGTGCCACCCCCTTCGCAGTGTTTTTCTTTGACCGGACCGATGAATCCTTTGCCAGGATGTCGAAAGTAAATGGGCTCAGTGATATCGGCGTCAGTGCCATGACCCACGATCCCCTTACCGGAAATACAGTGATCGCGTATCAAAACAGCAACCTGGATATATGGAATGGCAGCCGGGTGGTGAATATCCCTGATATCCGGATCAGTGGCACCAGCGGTAATAAAACCATCTACCGGATCGCGATCAGGGGTGAATTTGCTTACCTGAGTACCGGACTGGGGGTGATCGTGATCGATATGAAGAAGAACCAGGTCAGGGACACCTGGCGGATCGGGAATGCCGGCGGGGAGGTAACGGTTTGGGGACTCGCTTTTTCCGGGAACAGCGTTTTCGCGGCTACCGAAGAAGGAATGAAAACAGCACCGCTCACCTCTGACCCGTCCGATTACCGGAATTGGCAGCGGGTCGCTCTTCCCCAGGGCCCGGCTCAACACGTGATCTCCTCAGGCAACAGGATCTATGCCCTGCAAGGGGAATCCGTATTTCTTTCAACCGGTGGAAGCTTCTCGCTGTTTTACCGAAGTACCGGCATTAGCTCTATAGACACTGCGGGTGTTGGATTGCTGGTTTCCGAGAAAAATGGAAATGCAGGCCGCGTAGTTCACCTCGGTGGCTCCGGAAACCTAACACGCATTTACCAGCCCCAGGGATTGTCGTTTCCCAAACAAGCCACACTTGTGGGGCCAGACTGCTGGATCGCGGATTTTGATAACGGGTTGTTTCGCGCGGGCGTTTCAGACGCCGAGAAAGTATTTCCAAATTCACCCATCAATATCGCCACCGGTCAGATCAGTTTTATTGGCAATACCCTCTGGGCAGCCGCTGGCACGGTCAATGAAGCGTGGAATTACACGTTCAATCCCAATGGGGTTTACCGGTTGAAAGATCAGTACTGGGATGGGTATAACAGGTATGTGAACGCCGGATTGGACAGTCTTTATGATTTCATCACGGTAGCCGGACAACCCGCTACGGGGTCGGTTTACATCGGTTCGTACGGCGGCGGTCTCCTCGAGATCAAAAAAGATAACAGCCTGCTGATCCATAAACAAAGATCTCCGCTGGGCGCCGCACTTGGCGATCCGAATTCATACCGCGTAAGCGGACTTGCTGCAGACCGCGAATCAAACCTCTGGATATCAAATTATGGTGCGCCCCAAAATCTGCTGGTGAAAAAAGCAGATGGCAACTGGAAAGCATTTACCATTCCGTTTTTTCATGCCGAAAATGCAGTAGCGGGGATCACTATTGATGACCTTGATCAGAAATGGATCGTGTCCCCAAAACAAAATGGACTTTTTGTTTTTAATTCGGGAACGAATATCGATAATACCGGGGACGACAGGTGGCGGTATTACAGACAAGGAAAAGGGAATGGCAATCTGCCTTCAAACAATGTCTTCTGTACGGTCAAAGACAAAAATGGATTTATCTGGGTGGGTACCGATAAGGGCATCGCCGTGATCAACTGCGTCAAGGAAGCTGTCAACAGCAATTGCGATGCAGTTCTTCCAGTCATTCAGGAAGATAACTTCGCAGGTTTCCTGTTCCGTGACGAAGAAGTTCTTTCCATAGCAATCGACGGCGCAAACAGGAAATGGGTTGGGACAAAAAATGGCCTTTGGCTGGTGTCGGCAGAAGGCGATAAGATCATTTATCGATTCACCAAAACAAACAGCCCGCTGCTGTCTGATGAGATCAGTTCGCTGGCCATTGACCCTATCAGTGGTGAGGTATTTGCAGCTACTTCTGCAGGCATCTGTTCATTCAGAAGTACGGCTACCGAGGGTCAGACGGGCGGCTCTGGCGTACTGGTATACCCGAACCCGGTGCCACCAGGATTTGGGGGTACCATTGCCGTGAGAGGTTTACCCGTGAATTCCACTGTCAAGATCACGGAACTCGACGGCAGGCTGGTTTATCAAACAAGGTCCCTCGGTGGGCAGGCGATCTGGAACGGAAGGGATTACAAGGGAAACAGGGTCTCGAGTGGAGTTTATCTTGTGATCATTTCAGACGAACAGAACGTGGAAAAACTGGCAACAAAAATCTTTTTTTTAAAATAGCATGCTGCACAAAACCAAAGGCCTGGTGCTCAGGTCAGTGAAATACGGGGAGTCCAGCCTGGTGGTATCGATGTACACAGAACTTTTCGGCATGCAATCCTATATGGTAAACGGTGTCAGAACGGCGTCAGCCAAACAGCCTTACCGCGCCAATCTCTTTCAACCAGCAACCATACTGGACCTTGTGGTTTACCAGAACGATCGAAGCACCCTGCAAAGGATCAAGGAATTCAAGTGGGCGCTGATCTATAATGATATTTACCGGAATATCCACAAGAACACCGTGGCATTATTCATTACTGAAGTGTTGCAGAAATGCCTGAACCAGCCCGAAGCAAACCCCGAATTATATGACTTTCTGGAGGATGTATTTACACAGCTCGACGAAGGGGATCAAACCGTAACTGCAAATTTCCCTTTGTATTTCCTCCTTCACCTGGCTCATTTTTTCGGATTCCGGATACAGGATACATACAGTGTTGACAATACCATCCTTGACCTGCACGAAGGAAGTTTTGTATCTCGCAGACCGCAACATGCTGGCTACCTGGAAGACCATCTCGGCGAGATCACCTCGCAGGTTTTAAAGACACAGCATCCGAGGGAGTTGAAAGAATTGCAGATGAACAGGGAGCAGCGCAAAGCCTTGCTGGATGCTTATTTACGGTACTACGTTTTTCACCAGCCCGGATTCGGAAACCTCAAATCGATACCCGTTCTGCACGCGCTGTATGAAGTGTAAACCATGCTGTTTTTTTTGTTCAATCTCCCTGATCAGGTCTGCTAAGACCGGTCGCCCAGTTTATCCAATAACGTTGATCCAGTGATCCAGCTGCTTTCAATGCCAAGGGCTTCAGCTCCATTTGTTGTTGCCCATTTCAAGATGGTGGCAAGCGGAATGGAAGGGTAACGGCTTACTATAGATGCAATCTCATGGGATATTTTCAGTTCCGTATTACTGCTGTAACTATCTGTTCCTATTACGATCCTGCAATTGTTTTTTACACATAGTTCTATAGGCGGTTGCTTGTTCTCTATGTACAAATTCGCATTCAAACAAAAGCAGTAGACCAGGCTGAGTCCTGTCTTGTCTGCATACTCGTTGGCCCACTGGATATCCTCCACAGGCATGAAGGTGTTGTGTACAAGCACGATCTTCTGCCCCTTGTTGAAATATGGAAGGTAGGACCTGATGCTGCTTTTCCCGGTTACTTTGAAAGGGGAGCCTTCAATGCCGAATAATTTATACAGGTTCAGGAAATCACCTTTTCCGGTTTCGTAGAGATGGTCCTCGGCGGGAGTTTCCTGGTTATGGATGGAAATGAGTTTGCCCTCCGTTGATTCATTGATCAATTCAAATGCTGTTCTGCTCACCGTATAAGAAGCATGGGGACTTAGGGAAGACCTCCCTGCCTGCATATCTGTGAAGGCGTTCATCACTGATTCGTAATGAGTCAGCCGCTCTCTCGCTGACGCATCGGTAATACTCAACACTTCAATAAAATTCTGCCAGTGCAGTCCCGATTGCCGTTTGAGTTCCAGGCTGTCCGTTGTATTGCAGATATCACCTACTGCGATGATTCCGTCTTCCTTCATTTCCTGAATGGCCTCAGCCATGCACCGGTTTTTCTGTTCGTCATTACTTTCCCTTTTGGTAACTACCTGCTGAAGAAAGGGCACAAGACCGGTATGCTGTGGAACGGCGTCTTTCAGGTGGGACAGTTCAACATGGCAATGGGCATTTACAAATCCGGGCGTGATCAATCCGGGTGCGAACAACACATCGTCACCTGCATCTTTCCTTTCGATGACATCAACTTTTCTTCCCTGCCGGTCCCGGATCAGCACTTTTTCGCTACCCCAAAGTTGTTGGCCATCGAACAAATGATCTCCCTGAACTTTCTCGTATCCCATGGTCCTATTTTGTAACTTTGCGCACGTTTAAAAACCAGGCAAAAGTATGATAGATAAACTGGAAGCGATCAAAGCAAGGTTTGACAACCTCGGAGTGGCCCTGACCAACCCGGAGGTAGTGAACGACAACAGAAAGTTCACACAGGTGAGTAAAGAGTACCGCAGCCTGGAACATATTGTGAAGGCATACTACGATTATATCAGGTTGCTGGGGGATATTGATTTCAACAGGGAGGCCCTCATGGGCGATGACGCCGAGCTTCGTGAACTCGCAAAAGTGGAAACATCTGGACTGGAGGAACAAAAGGAAGAACTGGAAAAGTACATCCGAAACCTGCTTATCCCTAAAGATCCGCAGGATGATAAGAACGCTATTCTGGAGATCAGGGCAGGTACCGGGGGCGACGAAGCTTCGCTTTTTGCCGGGGATTTATTGAGGATGTACCTGAGATATTGTGAGAAGAAAGGCTGGAAAACGGCCATACTCTCAGAAAGCGAAGGAACGGTAGGTGGTTACAAGGAGATCCAGGTGGAAGTGGTTGGTGATGATGTGTATGGTACACTGAAATTCGAAAGTGGCGTACACAGGGTCCAGCGGGTGCCTGATACAGAGGGCAGCGGCCGGGTGCATACCAGTGCGGCTACCGTGGCCGTGATGCCTGAAGCCGAAGAGGTAGACGTGGAAGTGAAAGACAGTGATGTAAAAATGGATACGGCCCGAAGCGGCGGGGCAGGCGGCCAGAATGTAAATAAGGTTGAAACCAAAGTGATCCTTACACACCTTGCAACCGGCGTGGTGGTCACATGCCAAACCGAACGCACGCAGTTGGCCAACCGTGAAAAGGCAATGCAAATGCTGCGTACAAAACTGTATGAAGAACAGGTTCGCAAACAGGAAGAGGAGATCTCCAGGCATCGGAAAAGCCTGGTGGCCTCGGGCGACAGATCCGCGAAGATCCGGACATACAATTTCCCGCAAGGCCGGGTTACCGACCACAGGATCGGGATGACACTGTACAACCTGGGCGAGGTACTTAACGGTGAAATAAGCACCCTGATCGATGCGTTGCAGTTCGCTGAGAACGCAGAAAAACTCACTCAGCAGAATTAATTTATTGTTTCATAATCCTGCATACGGCGGACTGGTGGTACTTTGTTTTTAACTTGACGTTTATAAACATAGAATTATGCTCGATCAGTTAATGAATTTGATTCAGGAAAAAGGCCAGCAGGGGGTTGTCAACAATCCCGCTATTCCCAACGAATTTAACAGTGAAGTACTTGGAGAAGCCGGTAACACGATCACAAGTGGTCTGCAACAAGCGCTTGCCGGTGGCGGCCTGTCGCAGATTATGAAGATGTTCGGCCAGGGCGGCTCAGGCGGCGGTATTGCTTCCCTGATGAGTAATCCTATGGTTCTGAATATGGTCCAATCTTTCACGGGTAAACTCACCAACCAGTTTAATGTCAATCCTGCACAGGCACAGCAGGTCAGCGCCAACCTTATTCCCGAAGTATTATCTGGTTTTGCCGGTAAAGTGGCCGATCCAAATGATACCAGTATCGATATCAATGGGGTGATGCAATCGCTCAGTGGCGGAAATGCAGGAGGAATAGATTTTCAGGGAATCCTGAGCAAGTTCCAGGGCCAGGGCGGCGATGCGGACGGTGACGGCGATGTAGACCTGAACGACATCATGGCAAAGCTTTCCGGTGGCGGTGGGCAGGCCGGGGGCCTGATGGACTTGGTCAAGGGCTTTTTGAAATGATATCGCCTGAGAATATTTTGTATTCACATATTATTAGGGTATTCAATACAACTTTTAGGCGCTGGCCATCGTTTCAATGATATGGTTCTTTTCAGGCATGATCCCCGCATCTAAATGAGTTGAAAAAGAGACATGAGTGGTTTAGACAGCCGGGATGTTTATCGATCTATTAACAGGATGAAACTAAACCATGGCACCTGTTTTGACGTCTTATTTGTATAATTGAACAGTAAATTTTTCTCATAAGCAGTTAGTTTTGGTTGAGGCCCCTATTTCCATAGGGGCTTATTTTTTGCACCTATGAAAACAGCTGCCAGAGCTGCCCCTGCGGTGTCTGCATATATATCTGCCAACTCGAATGCCCGCGTAGTAAAATGATCCTGGTAAAACTCCATCCCAATACCATAAGCGACTACGGCCAGAAATAGTCCTCCTCGCCGGAATGCGCCCATGTTCGTTTTTCGGGCTAGAAACTTGGCCCAAAGGAGGAAAAGCATCCCGAAAAGGAATACGTGAACCAGTTTATCCAGATTTTTGATCCCCAGCAGCGGAACAGACTGGATATTGTCTGTCTTTACGGTAAGTAAAAAAAAGATAAGGGCCGTCCAGATCAGGGAAGGCCAGGGTTTATAAAATTGCCCATTAAGCATATTCGGCGTTAACCCACAAGTGCTTTGTAAGCTGCGGCATCCATCAGACCGCTGTACGCTGCCGGGTCTTTAACCGTCATTTTTATCATCCATCCCCCGCCATAAGGATCCTGGTTCACGAGCTCAGGCTGGACGTCCAGTTCTGCATTTTTCTCGGTGACTGTGCCATCCAGGGGCAGGAAAAGATCGCTAACGGTTTTTACTGCTTCCACAGTGCCAAATACTGCTTCCGCAGCCAACTCGCTACCTATGGTTTCAATATCCACATACACGATATCTCCTAATTCGCTCTGGGCAAAATCAGTAATACCTATTGTTGCAGTGGTTCCTTCGAGAAGCACCCATTCGTGGTCCTTGGTGTATCGGAGATTATCTGGAAAATTCATGTTATGGCATTTAGAGTAGCAAATATGAAGAAAATAGTTTTGACCTAAGAAAATTATTGGGCGGTCCTTTTCCTTTTTACCAGTTTGGCTTTTGTGATCCTGATGTCGGTCAACGGTCAGTTTTCGGGATCGGTGAGGGTTCCCGCAATTTTGTCAACCACTTCCAGGCCCATAACCACTTCTCCAAAAATGGTGTACTGCTGATCTAAGTGCGGGCTGCCGCCTAATGTTTGATAGACTACCCGTTGTTCGGCAGGAATTTTCCGGCCTTTCAGCCGGTAAGTTTCAACAGAGTCCAGCCCTGCCGGGGTAAACTTTTTCCCCTGTACGATGTAGAACTGGCTGCCACTGCTGGCCTTTTGGGGATTAGCCAGGTCTCCCTGGCGGGCGGCGGCCAAAACGCCTTTGCGATGAAACAAGGTAGTCCTGAACTCCGCGGGAATGGTGTATGATGGCCCGCCATTCCCGAGCTTTTCTCCCGGTTTCGCCCTTTTGGAATCCGGGTCACCCCCTTGTATCATAAAGCTATTGATTACCCGGTGAAATAGGATGCTGTCGTAATATCCCTGCTTCACCAGTGAAAGAAAATGATCATGGTGCAAAGGTGTGGAGTCTGAGAGTCTAAGTGTGATCGTACCGCTGTCAGTCACCAGGATAATGTCTTTCTTCCTGTCATTTTTTCTCAGCCTGATGCCTGATTGCCCCATTACGGTGGCGTATGCCAGCAGCAGGGCGACCACTGAAAAACGATCCGCATGTCATATCACGTTATTGTTCTGGAAGTACAGCAGCACATGGTCCTTAATAAAATCTTCCTGTTCTTTCAGTTGCATTGGGGGGATATGTTTCAGCTGCCTGAAATGCGGCCAACCATCCCCGTCAATCCCTTCAAGCTCATAATACCCGCTTGCTGACAGAACAGAGCATACGGCAACATGCATCAGGTCCTGCTTTTGTTCTTTGGTGAACTTTTCCCTCAAGTCCCCGAATTCCTGGATGCCGATCAGAAACAGGATGGTTTCCATATCCGGCTTTTTCCCGAAACGCTCCATTAGCCTTTCTTCCAACTTCCACCACCTGGCCTGCAGGTCATCTTGTATGTACATGCGGCAAAATTAGCGATTACGCAAGACCGATTATCTTTGCCAAAATAATTTCGCATGTTGCAGGTGAACCTGATTCGTAAGCAGAGGGAATGGGTGCTGGAAAGACTGGCCGTTAAAAACTTTAAGGAGCCCGGTCTGGTTGATCAGATCCTTGCGCTGGACGACCGGCGGCGAAGCCTGCAAATGTCCAATGAGCAGCGTTTAGCGCGTAGAAATGCCGCTTCCAAAGAGATCGGGGCGTTGATGGGGCAGGGAAAAAAAGAAGAGGCGGAGGCGCGTAAGCAGGAAGTTGCCGATTTGAAACAAGCACTCGAGGGCATTGAAAAAGAGTTGGCTGCGGCAGATGCAGGTTTGCACGATATGCTGGTGCGGCTGCCAAATCTTCCATCTGAAAAAGTCCCTGTTGGCAATACCCCGGAAGAAAATGTGGTGGTCAGGCAGGGTGGCGAAATACCTGTGTTGCCTGAAGGATCCGTACCACATTGGGATCTGATCAGAAAGTACGATCTGGTTGATTTTGAAGCCGGGGTAAAAATTACCGGTAGTGGTTTCCCATTATTCAAAGGCAGGGGCGCCCGTTTGCAAAGGGCTTTGGTGGCCTATTTTCTCGACTACAATACGGCAGCAGGATATACGGAATACATACCGCCTTATATGGTTAATGAAGCCACTGCCTATGGCACCGGCCAGTTGCCGGATAAAGAAGGACAGATGTATTATTTGCCGGCGGATAATTTCTATATGATCCCTACGGCAGAAGTACCGGTGACCAATATTTATCGCGATGAAATTTTGAAAGAATCCGATCTGCCAGTGATGATGACCGCCCACTCTCCCTGTTTCAGGCGGGAGGCTGGAAGTTTTGGTAAAGAGGTGAGGGGATTGAACCGGGTGCATCAATTCGATAAAGTGGAGGTGGTACAGCTGGTCCATCCCGCCCGCAGCTACGAAGTGCTTGAAGAGATGGTGATCCATGTTGAAAAGCTGGTTGAGTCACTCGGACTTCCTTATCGTATTCTTCGCTTATGCGGCGGTGATATGGGCTTTGCTTCTGCCCTGACCTATGATTTCGAAGTATATAGCGCTGCTCAGGAGAGATGGCTCGAGGTAAGCTCAGTGTCCAATTTCGAATCCTTTCAAACCAACAGGATGAAGATTCGTGTTAAAGATGCTGATGGGAAACCCCAATTGGTGCATTCATTAAACGGGAGTTCACTGGCTTTGCCAAGGATCATGGCAGCAATTTTAGAAAATAATCAAACGCCTGATGGCATTCCCATTCCTCCGGTACTGAAACCTTATTTTGGGAGCGAAATGATCAAGTAAACCCTCTTTTTTCATGACTAAACCGGGCAAGCTCTCTATGAGTTATTCTCTGATTTCAAGACCGAATCGGGTACGTTCTCTGTGATTGTTCCCTGATTTTTTTTACCAGTGGATTCATGACAGCATACCAGGCCGGTGTGATCAGTGAAAGGACCATCATACCCGGATATCCCGTTGGCATTTGTGGCGCATCGTCGTGGTGGCGAAGTACCTGGTATTTCCTGCTCGCCATATAGTGGTGATCACTATGCCTTGATAATTCAAACAATACGATCCTGCCAAGTACGTGATTGCTGTTCCAACTATGCACCGGCAGGGTTCTTTCATACTGGCCATTTTCTTTCCTCTTCCTCTCCAGGCCATAATGTTCTATATAGTTTACCGTTTCAAGCAGCAGGGCCCCAATGAAAGCTGCTGCAATAAAGAGCAGGCAAGCTTTCCATCCAAAGCTTACGGCGATGATGATCACAAATGCTGCCTGGATCAGTTGAAATTGAAGCATTTCATTTTTCCAGTGCAAAAAGGGCATGCCCTTCTTCTTCATATCCTTGCCCGCTATATGCCATGCAGAGAGATAAGAGAGAACCACGCTGCGGAAATAAAAAGCATACACAGATTCGCCGTACCTGGCACTTGCAGGATCTTCAGGTGTTGAAACCCTGCGGTGATGGCCCTTATTGTGTTCAATATAAAAGTGCATGTACAGTGAGGTTAGCAACAGGAGTTTCGCCAGAAATTGCTCCCTTTTATCCGTACGGTGACCTAATTCATGTGCTACATTGATGCCGAAGGTTCCGCAAAGGAGCCCCATGACAAATACCTTACCCATGGTCTCCCACACATTGTTGTTGTTTTGCTGAACCGAGTTCAGGAAAACATACAGCGCAACATATTGCAGCACCACTACGAGGTATAGCCAGATGTCATAGGTCTGATCATGTTTCGCCATCTCCTCTTCCGCCGCTTCCATGTTGGCATTGTCCGGGGGCAGGGCAAGTTCCACCAGTGGAATGATCACCCATACCAGAACAAGTGGTAAGCATACGATCCATCCCTGGCCTTCAAGCGCAAACAAGGAAACAATGAAAATGATAAATGGGGCGGTGTATTTTAACGACTTCACCTTCATATTTTAAATTTAATCCCTTTTTATCAATTTGCGTGTCGTCATCATTAAACTAAAGGAAAACAGCAAAGTCAAACCTCAAACTGTTTTATGCGAGCCGATCTTTCAAACAACCTTCATCTTTTGTGGAGAGCCGGATTTGGTCCTGCTACCGAAGATCTTACCGCCACCAAATCATTGGACCATAAGGAACTGTATAAGCAATTGGTAAAGAACTCAGCGTCAGCTCCCGCCTATCTCAAGGTGTCCACCGGTTCGCTCGATGGCCTGATCAAGGGCATTCAAATGGAAGGCCGTATGCAGGAGCTCAGCAGGGAGCAGAAGCAACAAGTGAGAAAGCGGAATACAGAGGCGTTGAAAGATCTTAACCTCAATTGGCTAAGCGAGATGGTGGAATCAAAGGCACAGTTGAGGGAGAAGATGGCGTTCTTCTGGCATGGTCATTTTGCTTGCCGGCAGATCAATGTTTTTTTTCAGCAGCATTTGCTTGATATCATCCGGCAGAATGCCCTCTCGGATTTCGGTACCCTGCTTCGCGAGGTCTCCAAATCTGCTGCCATGCTTGCTTTCCTGAATAACCAGCAGAATCGAAAAAAGCAACCCAACGAAAACTTTGCGCGTGAAGTAATGGAACTATTCACACTCGGCAGGGGACAGTATAGCGAACAGGATGTTAAGGAAGCAGCACGGGCCTTTACAGGTTGGGGTTTTGATATCACTGGAGAATTTGTATTTAGAAAGCAATTCCACGACGAAGGCTCAAAGACGATTTTTGGCAAAACCGGGAATTTTGATGGTGACGATGTCATCAGTATGCTGCTGGAGAATAAGCAGACTGCAAAGTTTCTTACTGCAAAGCTCCTCAGGTTTTATGTCAATGAAGAGGTGGACGAATCCGTGCTGAAGCAACTAAGTGACTCATTTTACCAGTCGGGCTACAACATCAGCAGGCTGATGGAAAGCATTTTTCTTTCGTCCTGGTTCTATGAGAAAAAAAACATCGGCGTAAAAGTAAAATCGCCTGTTGAACTGATCACGGGTATCAGGCGAATGATATCGATGGACTTTGAAAATGAGCAGTCTTTGCTCCTTTATCAGCGATTACTTGGCCAGATACTTTTTTATCCTCCTAATGTGGCGGGTTGGCCTGGTGGCAAGAACTGGATAGACAGCTCATCGCTCATGTACCGGCTAAGACTTCCGAGGTTATTGCCGGAATATGAAACGATCGGCATCAAACCCAAGGATGATGACGATGTGATGATGGGCCAGTCTGAAACTGCAGCTGGGCGGACGAAGGGCATGATGAATGTTACGGTCGACTGGCCTGCATACACCGCGCAGTTCAAAGAGATTCCCCGTGAACAGTTAGGAGTAGCGATTGCTTCCGGACTTTTGTTAACCGGCACGATCAATCTCAATCACCTGAATACTTTCGCCGATATGGCAGGCAGGGAATCCTATATAAGTTCCCTGACCATCCAGCTCATGAGTACACCCGAATATCAATTGATGTAAAAATAAAGTCATGCTGATTAAACGTCGTTCATTCATTCAAATGGGAAGCCTGGCTACCGGAACACTGATGATTCCGCGCTTCCTGAAAGCTTTTGAGAAACCTGCCCTGGTTCCCCCTGGCAATAAGGTGGTGGTTGTGATCCAGTTCTCCGGGGGTAACGACGGACTGAATACCCTGATCCCATATAGGAATGATGACTACTACAAGCTTCGTCCCTCGCTGGGGATCAAAAAGGAGTTAGCACTGGCTATGAACGATGAGGCGGGCTTCAATCCTTCGCTTAGCCATTTACGTGAGTTGAATGACAATGGGTCACTGGCGGTATTGAACGATGTGGGCTATCCAAATCCTGACCGTTCGCATTTCAGGAGTATGGATATATGGCATTCTGCCAGTGACAGCAGGGAGATCATTAACACGGGTTGGCTGGGTCGGTATCTGGATGCCCAGTGTAATGGCTGCAGCAGACCAACACAGGTGCTTGAGCTGGACGATGTGTTGAGCCTGGCACTCAAAGGCGAACAGTCGAAAGGTATTGCCTTTCAAAAGCCAGCAAATCTTTATGGCAGCAGCCAGGAGACATTCTTTCGAGAGCTTTCGAAACAGCACGGTGACCAGTATGCAGAAACGCCGGTGGATTATCTGTACAAAACCATGGCAGATACCATCTCTTCCGCAGATTATATATTCAGCCAGAGTAAAAAGAATCCTTCTACCCAACAGTATCCCCCCACACAATTGGGACAACAATTAAAAACAATTGCCGGATTGATTTTAAGCGACATCAATACAAAAGTTTATTATGTGTCTTTAGGAAGTTTTGATACCCATATCAATCAGGCTGCACAGCAGAAACGGTTGTTCACTGAATTTAATGACGCGTTGAAAGCCTTCACGGGGGACCTTAGGATCAATAATCGCTTTAGCGATGTGCTCACATTTACCTTCTCGGAATTTGGAAGGCGGGTATCACAGAACGCCAGTGGCGGAACAGACCACGGAACGGCAAATAACATGTTCTTCATTTCCGGAGCCCTGAAGAAAAAAGGCCTGCTGAACGACATGCCGGACCTGAACAATTTGCAGGATGGCGATCTGAAACACAAGGTGGATTTCAAAAATGTATATGCCACCATCCTGAATAAATGGTTGGGGGCCGACGATAAAAAGATCCTCGGCTCAGCCTATCCATATCTTGATTTTATTTGAGTTACGGGTGCTCTTCTTTTTTCAAGCCGATCCTCAACAGGGTATAAGCCATAGCCAGGAAAGCGGCTGTGCCTAACAGATAGTATCCGTTCTGTCCCAGGCTTTCTGAAAGCGCGTGTTCAAGATTAATTTTGTTTAAGCGTGCTCTGATGCCCTCATTGACGGAAAGGAAAGCCACAATCACACCTGCCAATGCACCCCCTGCTACCAGTCCGGTAGCGAACAGGTTCCCTTTTCGCAGGTCCTCTTCTTCCTGGCTATCCGCTGTTGCTTCTTTTTTATGCTTACGGTCTACCATACCCCTGATGGCACCTCCGATAAAGATGGGCAGGGTAGTAGACAATGGAAGGTAAATTCCAATAGCGAAACTCAGGGCCTTGATACCGCAAAGCTCCATGACCACGGCAATAGCTACACCTACCAGCACAAACTGCCAGTCCAGGTTGAACGACAGAATTCCCTTGATCAGTGTAGCCATCAGGGTAGCCTGGGGAGCAGAATATTTTTCAGTACCGATGGCGTGATGGATACCCTGCGACAGCATTTCCTGGGTAGGAGTGTCAAGCACTTTTACGGTAAGACCAATGGCGAGCGATGAAACGATCGCTCCAATGAATAATGCGATCTGTTGATATCTTGGAGTGGCGCCTACGATATATCCGGTTTTAAGATCCTGTGATGTAGCACCTGCGTTGGCAGCTGCAATACAGATCATTCCTCCCACTACCAGTGCCATGGGTTCATAGAACTGACCTGTCCATCCTACAGAGATGAATACCAGGCAGGTCCCCATAATGGTGGCAATGGTCATGCCCGAGATGGGGTTGTTTGATGAGCCGATGAGGCCCACAATGCGGGATGATACGGTGACGAAAAACGCACCAAAGACCACCACCAGCACGCCCAATAGCAACTTGCTAAAAATACTGTCACCGGGGATTTGAGGAAGGATGGTCATCAGGAGGATGAGCGCCAGACTGCCGAAACCAACGATCTTGATCGACAGGTCCCTTTCTGTTCGGGCTATTGCTACTGTTTCGCTGTCACCTTTTAAGGAGGTCATGCTTCCCTTGAAAGAAGAAATGATGGTAGGGATGGTTTTAAAAAGGGTAATGAAACCTCCGGCGGCTACGGCACCTGCTCCGATCTGACGGACATAGGCACGGTAGATCGCTACAGCATAGTCGTTAAATTCATGGCTCACCGGATTCCAGCCTCCTGGTCCGCCCGCGGTATTGATATCTTTCAGGTAACCCAGTTTGATAAGTTGGGTAGCGATCATATCAGAAGGCACCAGGGTAGCCAGCAGGGGATTGAAAACAAACCATGTGAGCACGCTTCCAGCAACGAGGATACCCGCGATCTTGGGGCCGATGATATAGCCAACGCCCAGATACTCGGGGGTGATCTCACCGCTCACTTTCGCAGAAGGAAAGAATTTATTGGCCTGCCGGGTCATGTACTCAGGCGTTTCCGCTACAATGTGTAATATTTTCTGAAGGAAGGCGTAGCCCGCAGCAACACCAACACCCAGGAACGCAGTACGGGCAAAATTTCCTCCTTTTTCACCAGCTTTCAGTACTGAAGCACATGCCGTTCCTTCGGGATAGGGAAGCGTTTCGTGTTCTTTGACGATCAAGGCCTTCCGGAGCGGGATCATCATAAGGGTACCGAGTATGCCACCAAAAATCGCAAGGGTCAGAATGGTAAAATAATTGAAATAATCCGCGCTTTCGGGAGCACTCAGGAAAAGAAATCCGGGCAGGGTGAATACTACGCCGGCTGCAATACTTTCGCCGGCCGATCCCGTGGTTTGTATGATATTATTTTCGAGAATGGTAGTGCGCAGGAATAATTTGCTGAGAGCGATCGACATCACGGCGATCGGGATGGATGCAGAAACGGTGAGACCTGCCTTAAGCGCGAGATATACAGTGGCGGCGCCGAATATGATACCGAAGGCGGAACCTACCAGTACCGATTTAATGGTGAATTCTTTCATGTTTGTTTCCGAAGAAACAAAAGGCTGGAATTTTTTATTAGACATGACAGCAATTTTAGTGAAGGGAAGATAGGGAAAAAGCTTACTTCATTCCATGCATCATTTTGAGGAGCCACTTGTTCAGCAGGAACAGGATAACGGATGCAATCCCGGCCATGATCACGAAAAGCATAAAGAAATCAAATAAATTATTGATCTGGTATCCCAGCAATGTATTGAAATGGTAGGGGATCTCAAGTTCGTTTAACTTGCCCATCTGTTCACTTGTTGCCGCGGTACTTCCATTTAGGATCGACGGAAGGTCGATACCCACTTCACCTGCTTTTTTAAACTCAGCCGGACCGGGAGGGTACAAAGCGCTTAGTTTTCCGGCCACTACATTTGCTGCTGCGTTGGCCATAAACCATACTGCCATAAGTAAGGATGCAAACCGGAGTGGGGCCAGTTTATTGACCAGCGACATGCCAATTGGGGAAAGACATAGTTCACCCCAGGTGTGGAGAGCGTACATTCCTGTGAGCCAGATCATGCTCACTTTTACATTGGGAGCCACATCTTTTACCCCTAAGGCGATCCATGCATACCCCACAGCCAATAAGAAAAGACCCAGCGACATTTTGAAAGGCGAATTGGGTTCTTTATTCTTATTGCCCAGTTTCATCCATAATAAGGCAAACAACGGGGCAAATGCCACCACAAAAAAAGAGTTTAACGACTGAAACCAGGATGGAGGTATATCATAGTTCAGCAGATCGATGTGCAATTCAGTTTGTTCTGCCGCAAAAAATGATAAGGATGCCCCTGCCTGTTCGAAGGCGCTCCAAAAAAAGATCACGAAAAAAGAAACAACAAATATGGCGATGATCCTTTGTCGTTCCTCCCGCGTTAAGGCTTTATCAGAAAAAATCACATATAGTATAAGCGCAAGAGAGGCCAATAGCAGGTAGCTGATATCGAAGATCTTCTTTCCGTGCACATATAGAAGTCCCATGGCTATAGCGGCAAGGGCGATAACTGAGAGTATGGATGCCAGGGATGTGGGATGTTTTATGGGTGATTTTACATCAACCATATGTTCCGGCACCACGCCAATTGGCTTTTGACTGCTATCTACAAGGTATTTGTCTTCAAGCAGTTTCAGTGTAATGGCGCTCAGGACCATGCCAATTCCGGCTGCGAGGAAGGCCCATTTAAAATCTGATGGATCTCCGGTATTGCCAACAAGGCCGCAGACAAAAGGCCCTAACATCCCGCCAACATTGATGCCCATGTAGAATATCGTATATGCCGCGTCGGTCCTATTGTCATTGGCAGGGTATAACTGGCCCACCATGGATGAGATGTTCGGTTTGAAAAATCCATTCCCTGCAATCATTGTACCGAGGCCCACGTAGAATAGCAAGGCAGAGGTATCGGGGGCCGACTGATATAAACTCGCGCAGAAGAATAAAATGAACTCAGCAAAAGCCATAGTGATCGCTCCCAGCAGTATGGATTTTCTATTGCCCCAGTATCTGTCGGCCATAAAACCACCGATCAGGGGAGTGAGGTAAACCAGGCTTGTGTAACCCCCGTACATATTAGAGGCAAAGGGCTTTGAGAACATGAGCGCATCGGTCATGAAATAAATCAGGATGGCTCTCATACCGTAATAGTTAAAACGTTCCCACATTTCAACCGCAAATAAAACGTAGAGGCCCTTCGGATGTTTCCGGTTGCTGCTAGCCATTTTTTCTCATGTTAGCGATGAAAATAGGGAAATAAAAAAATTAACCCGTTAAAAAAACTGAGAAATATATCTTCGTACCGGATTCTATTGATCGGGCACATTAAAGCATTCACCAGTAAACATGAAGCCACTAAAAATTCTTTTGTTAGGTTCAGGGGGCAGGGAACACGCTATTGCATGGAAACTGAGCCAGAGCAGTTTGTGCGGGAAATTGTTCATCGCGCCCGGCAATGCGGGAACTGAATCTTGCGGTGAGAATGTAAACATTTCATACAATGATTTCCTCGCGATACAGTCGCTTTGCCTCGGGGAGCATATCGATTTGGTGATCGTTGGTCCTGAAGAGCCACTGGTGAACGGGATCTACGATTACTTTAAATCCGATGCTGCGTTGAGAAATATCGCCCTGATCGGGCCTTCAAAAGAATCTGCGCAGCTGGAAGGAAGCAAGGCTTTTGCTAAAGCTTTCATGCACCGCCATCATATTCCAACAGCATCATACCGCGAGTTTGACCTGAGCAACTATGAAGAAGGTGTGGATTACCTTCATTCACTTACTATCCCGATTGTTCTGAAGGCTGATGGACTTGCAGGTGGAAAGGGTGTGATCATCTGCCAGAATCATGTGGAAGCCATGGCGGAGTTTGAATTGATGATCCAGCAGGCGAAGTTCGGTGATGCCGGGAAGAAAGTGGTTGTTGAGGAGTTCCTTAAAGGAATTGAACTCAGCGTGTTTGCCCTGGTAGATGGCAAATCTTATGTCCTTTTGCCCGAAGCGAAAGACTATAAACGAATTGGTGAAGGAGATACGGGGCTGAACACAGGCGGAATGGGAGCGGTGAGTCCGGTGCCTTTTGCGAATGAGGTATTTATGGAAAAGGTCCGCACCCGCATCATAGAGCCTACCGTAAAAGGGTTGCAGGAAGAGAACTTTGAATACAAAGGCTTCGTCTTCTTTGGACTGATCAGTGTGGATAATGAGCCTTATGTGATCGAATACAACTGCAGGCTGGGAGATCCTGAGACTGAAGTAGTGATCCCACGGTTAGAGAATGATCTGGTAGAGCTTTTGATGGCAGCCTCACAGCAAAGGCTATCCGAAATTGAAGTAAAGATCGACCCAAGGGCTGCAGCAACAGTAGTAGCCGTGAGCGGAGGGTATCCCGGAAATTATCAGAAAGGTTATGAAATCGATGGGCTTGATATTATCAGCGAAGACGATGTGATCATTTTTCACTCCGGAACCGCAAAACAAGGCGGAGTAGTGGTTACTAACGGTGGCCGGGTTTTGACGGTAACTTCCTACGGGGAGACCGTATCAAAGGCCGCGCAACGTTCTTCCATGATCATGGAGTTCCTGGATTTTCATGGCATCTACTACAGAACGGATATAGGGTTCGAATTCCGTTAGATATTGAACACCATTTTTCCTCAATCTGTTGATATGTGCGGAAATATTAACAGTTATGTCAATAAATCGATATTAGTGCCGTTGTTTATTCGGATTAATTCGCCAATTTTGCCTCCATTAATGACTACCCAATATCATCTGTACAATGGGACTATTTAACTGGTTTACCCAAGATATTGCTATTGACCTGGGAACTGCCAACACCCTTATCATACATAACGACGAAATAGTAGTTAACGAGCCTTCCATAGTTGCGTTAGACAGGAATAACCCCAAGAACGTGCTTGCGGTGGGGAAGAAAGCCCTGATGATGCATGAAAAAACTCACGAAAGTATTCGTACTGTAAGGCCATTGAAAGATGGGGTAATTGCTGATTTCAACGCAGCCGAGCTCATGATCAGGGAGATGATCAAGATGATCTATCCTAAAAAGCCGATTTTCCCGCCGAGTTGGAGAATGATGATCTGCATCCCATCCAGCATTACTGAAGTGGAGAAAAGGGCCGTTCGGGACAGCGCTGAGCAGGCCGGGGCAAAAGAAGTATACCTGCTCCACGAGCCTATGGCTGCGGCACTGGGTATCGGTATAGACGTTGAAGAGCCCGTTGGTAACATGATCATTGATATCGGTGGAGGTACCACAGGGATCACCGTTATCGCGCTCGCAGGGATCGTTTGCGACCAGTCGATCAGGATCGCCGGAGATGAATTTACGGCCGACATTATGGAAGCCCTAAGGCGATATCATAGTCTTTTGATCGGTGAGCGTACGGCCGAACAGATCAAAATTCAGATAGGGGCAGCCATGAAAGACCTGGATACTCCTCCCGATGACATTCCTGTAAATGGTCGTGATCTGGTGACTGGTATACCCAAACAGATCATGGTGAGCTTCCAGGAAATCGCTGAGGCGCTGGATAAGTCGATCTTCAAAATAGAAGAAGCCATTTTAAAGGCTTTGGAAACCACACCGCCCGAGCTCGCTGCCGATATCTACCGCAGGGGCCTGTACCTGACCGGCGGGGGTGCTTTGCTCAGGGGGTTAGACAAAAGGCTTAGCCAAAAGATCAAATTGCCCGTGCACGTAGCCGATGATCCGCTGAAAAGTGTGGTGCGGGGAACAGGCATTGCCTTGAAGAATTACTCGCGGTATCCTTTCGTGATGAGATAATTTAATGCGTAACGTTTTTCTTTTCATTGCCCGGTTCAGCAACCTGCTGTTCTTCCTGTTATTGCAGGTGGTTGCCCTGAGTATGTTGTTCCAATACAATAAGTTCCATCAGGCTGCCTATATGAACTTGGCTAATGAGGCAACAGGCCGGGTCTATATCAGGTACAATAAAATAGAAACATATTTCAGCCTTCAGAAAGAGAATGAAAAGCTGAGACAGCAAAACGCAGAACTCCTGAATGCCCTTAAAGACGATTATGCGGTTCCAGATAGCTCTATACAAGTGGTTACAGATTCCTTCCGGGTAGATTCACTGGAGCAATACCGAAAATTCCTGTATCTGCCGGTAAAAGTCATCGGTAATTCCATTGACGCCCAGAATAATTATATCACCCTTCACCGCGGTTCCAACCAGGGAGTGGGGGTAAATATGGCGGTAGTGGGCCCCGAGGGTATCATTGGTAAAGTGGTCAACGTGAGCCCGAATATGGCAGTGGCCATGAGCCTTTTACACCGTAAGAACAGCGTAGTGGCCCTGCTAAAGAAAGGTGGAGGATTTGGAGAAGTGGTCTGGGATGGAAAGGACCCACGCCATGTTACATTGAACAATATTCCCCGAACCGTTAAAGTACAGAAAGGGGATACGGTGGTCACCAGTTCTTATTCCGACATCTTTCCACCGGGTAAAATAGTTGGATACGTGGCCCAGGTGCAAGAAGATAAAAGTACCAGTACCTACAGCCTGAAACTTAAAACGGCCACCGACTTTTATTCTGTGCAGCACGCGTTCGTTGTCAAAAACCTTCAGAAAGCAGAAATGGATTCCCTCATGAAAAAGATCAGGAAAGACTAATGAGTAACCTCCTGAGAAATATTATCCGGTTTGTTTTTTTCATCCTGTTGCAAGTGTTTGTGCTGGATAAGGTCCCCCCGTTACACCAGTTTGTGGTTCCTTATCTTTATTTCCTGTTCATTCTTTGGCTTCCTTTCAAAATACAGAGAGGATTGCTCACATTGATGGGATTTGTTTTTGGCCTGGTGCTCGATTTCTTTACAAAAACCCCCGGACTTCATGCAGCTGCCTGTGTACTCATTGCTTACGCCCGGCCTTTTGTGATCGGCATCCTCATGCCCAAGGAAGCTGCAGAAATAGGCTATTCGGAACCTTCTATCACCAGTATGGGCTTTATGCCATATGCGGTATACGTGCTGATTCTCACCCTCCTGCACCACATCTACCTGGTATTCCTTGAATGGCTGCATTTCGGTAATTTCTGGTATTTTGCCGGCAAAGTGCTGGCCACCACTGCCATTAGTCTCCTGTTGATCCTGATCACTGAAATGCTTTTTGTAAGGAAGTCTAAATACCGAACCAACGTCGCGTAATTCTGGTTACCGGATAGTGCCCCGGAAGAATAATTGATCCATCATATTCCTAAAGGATTTCAGATAGGAATTGTCAGGGTCTCGTGTATCTTTGTACTTTACCATGCCCGTTTTTAATCAATCCCGTCAAACGGTTATACGCCTTATTATCCTGGCTGTTTTTGTTGTGCTGATAGCCCGGCTGTTCGTATTACAGGTGATGTCGCCCCAATACAAACTGCAGGCAAGGGACAATGCGGTGGACAGGAAAATCATTTACCCGGACAGGGGCCTCATCTTTGATCGAAAGGGCAGGCCCATCCTGGAGAATACCGTCACGCACGACCTGATGATCCTTCCCAATCAACTCAAAGGGATCGACACCTTAGGCCTATGCGATGCCATCGGGATCGATACGGCGGAATTCCGGCAACGGCTGATCACGGCCATCATCAGAAATGGCCGATACCGCCCTTCAGTATTCGAGGCATCCCTGACCATGGATAAGTTTGTGAAACTGCAGGAAAATATTTACCGGTTCGAGCCCGGGTTCTATTTGCAGGACAGACCCATTCGATCGTATCCCTATCGCGCAGCAGAGCACGTGTTGGGTTATATCGGCGAAGTAGATTCAAACATCCTGAAAAGAACAAAGTTTTTCTATCAGCTGGGCGACTATATGGGCCTTACCGGTATCGAAAGATTTTATGAAAGCATCCTCATGGGTCAGCGAGGTGTGCAGTACCGAATTAAGGACAACAAGAACAGGTTGGTCGGCCGCTATGAGAATGGGGCTTTCGATACATCGGCAGTAGCCGGGAGGAATCTTCAAACATACCTGGATATTGATGTACAGGTACTCGCTGAAAAAATGTTTGCCAATAAACTGGGCGCAGCAGTAGCCATTGACCCAAGGACAGGCGGTATCATCGCCATGGCCAGTGGGCCCACATACGACCCCAATCTTCTCACTGGATCGGAGAGGAGAAAGAACTTTTCCTATTTATTGACAGACACGGCTAGGCCTCTCTTTAACCGGGCCATCAAAGGACAATATCCCCCGGGTTCAACCATTAAGCCAATGGGGGCCCTGATTGCGCTTGACGAAGGCGTGATCACACCCGAGTATGGATTGGGTTGCGGCGGGGCTTACTACATGTGCCGCAGACCGATCAAGTGTACCCATGCCGGCGGCGGACACGCCGCGAATTTGCGGCTTGCCCTGGCCAATTCCTGCAACTCTTACTTTTCGCACATTTACCGCCTGGCAGTGGACAATCCGCAATATGGAAATGTGAAAGACGGATATTACAAGTGGAAGCAGTACATGAATTCATTTGGATTGGGAGTTAAACTCGGTGTTGATCTTCCCAGTGAAGACAAAGGCCTTATCGTAGATACCTCTTTCTACAACAAACTCTACCGCGGATCATGGAACTCCTGCACCAATGTGTTTCTGGGCATAGGCCAGGGAGAGATGCAGGCAACGCCCCTCCAACTGGCAAACCTCATGGCCATCATCGCTAACAAAGGATATTACTATACGCCCCATTTTGTGAAAGATATAGATGGGCAAGGTGAGGGCGACAGCATTCTTTCGCCTTTCAAGAAGAAGCACGTGGTTACCCAAATGCCAGAGGCCGTATATGATGTAGTGCAGTTGGGTATGCAGGATGTTGTCACCAGTGGTACCGCAAGGGTGGCACAAATGGTGGGTATTAATGTTTGTGGTAAAACAGGCACCTCAGAAAATTACGGGATCATCAACGGTAAAAGGGAACAGCTGCCAGACCATTCCTGGTTTGTTTGCTTTGCGCCGCGGGAAAACCCTGTGATTGCTGTAGCCGTTATTGTAGAGAATGCTCGTTTTGGTGCTACATGGGCAGCTCCCATCGCCAGGTTGATGATGGAGAAATACATCAATGACACCCTTAGCGCAAAAAGCAAATTGGACTCCGTTCGCATTGCAGAGAAGGAAATCATCCTACAGGTTGTGAAGCAAAAAAGAATGCGGCTTGATTCCATCCGCCGCGTCAGACTCGCACTTGAAATGGGCGACAGCTCAGTGTTGCACAGTGCGTTGCCCGCTGCGCCCGATGCCCCCAAACTGGACCTGAATGTGGAACGGAGGAAGCAGCAGGACATACCCCCGGTCAACAAGCGTAAAGATACCGTGCCCGGGGAAAGGTCAGACAGTATGCCTGCCAATAGGCCTAAAGACAGCGTTCCTGCAAAGAAGGCAGACAGTACCAGGGCGGAAGCAATGATCAGAAAAGAAGATCCGGATGATTTTTCTAATAACACAAGCGCCGCGTGAGAAAAAATACCGAGATATCAAAAGGAATTGACTGGATACTGATCTTGCTTTACCTCACCATCTCTATCATCGGAGTGATAAGCATCTTTGCGGCTACCTATCGCAATGAAGAGATTATTCAGGGATTTTTATCGATGCGTACTGATTACAGCAGACAGATGATCTATCTCGTCATCAGCCTCGTTCTTGGAATTTTCATTTTACTTACTGACAGTAAGTTCTTCACCGCAACGGCCAATATTTTTTATTTCATCGGACTCTTACTGCTCATCCTCGTATTCCCGTTCCATACCGAGGTGAAAGGCACGAAGTCGATCATCCGCTTCGCTAATTTCCAACTTCAGCCTGCGGAATTATGTAAGGTTTTTGTTAACCTGGCTCTGGCCAAATATCTTTCGAGGATCGATATCGACTTTACGAAACTTCGCTCCCAACTGGTGGCTACTGCTATCGTACTGGTGCCGGCCATTATCACCATTCTTCAAAGCGAAACAGGACTCGCGTTGGTTTACTTCTCATTTTTCCTCGTGATGTATAGGGAGGGACTGCCGAGTATAGTTCTCATTGTTGGCTTCTCGCTGGCCGTGCTTGTTATTGCCACCCTCTTGCTGGAGCCAAATGTGCTCGCGATCATTCTAACGGCGATCGCTGCGGTAGCGGTCTATCTCATGCGACGACAAATTCGCCGGGACCGGTCCATCCTGATTGGCATTGCGGCGATCTGGTTCATATGTGTGGGTATTCAAAGGTTTGCAGTCCCTTTCTTCTTCGATAATGTGCTGAAGCCATATCAGGTGCAAAGGATCTATGCTACGGTGGGCCGGGATTTTCCGATTGACCCCGAGACCATGACGGAAGAAGATATAAAGAAGATCGAAGACAAGAAGAAGGCAAGCTCTTATAACGTAAAGCAAAGTAAGATCGCTATAGGGTCCGGGGGATTTCTCGGTAAAGGGTTGCTTAAAGGCACCCAGACACGTTACGATTTTGTTCCCGAGCAACGCACAGATTTTATTTTCTGTACCATTGGCGAAGGTTTCGGTTTTGCCGGTAGCACTATATTGCTCCTGCTATACCTTGTTTTACTTTTTCGCATCATCATAGTAGCCGAACGCCAGCGAAGTACGTTCAGCAGGGCCTACGCGTATGGGGTAGCAGCTGTTTTGTTTTTCCACGTGGCTATTAATATCGGTATGACGGTCGGACTGGTGCCCGTGATCGGAATACCGCTTCCATTACTGAGTTACGGGGGTACTGCGCTTATTACTTTTACGGTGCTTCTGTTCATACTGATCCGTTTAGATGCCGATCGCCAGATGGTGCTGCGTTAAAACCCAACGTATTTATTACCCTCCGTTTTATACCGCCGGCTTTCTGCCCTGAATCTTCCTAACTTCGGTCCATGAAAATCATTCCCCTCTCGGAAGGATCGTTTACTATTGATCAGACAAAGAGGTTCGTCCCGTTTGATGCTGACCGGCACGATATCAGTAACAGGCCATCAGGATCACTGCTGGTGGAGATACAGCCCTTCCTCATCATAACATCTTCTGATATTATTCTGCTGGACACCGGCCTCGGCTTCCATAACCGGGATGGTAACCTGCAGATCCATAAGAACCTGTTGGACCATGATGTTAACCCGATGGATGTCACCAAAGTGCTGATGACCCATCTTCATAAAGACCATGCGGGCGGCGCGGGATTGGAGAATAAGATCCTGCATCATTATAACGTAAGCTTTCCTGGCGCAACTTACTATGTTCAGCGAAAAGAGCTGGAGTATGCCATGGAGAAAGGTGCACCGTCGTTTCAACCACAGGAACTGGAAGTGTTTAAACATATGGAAAAGCTGGTTTTGCTGGATGGCGATGGACAAATCAATGACAGCATCAGCTACGCACTGAGCGGTGGGCACAGTCCCTTCCACCAGGTGTTTTGGATAGAGGGTGATGGTGAAACAATTTTCTTCGGCGGCGATGAAGCACCACAATTACACCAGATGAAAAGTCGTTTTGTGGCAAAGTATGACCATGATGGAAAGAAAGCCATGGAACTCAGGCAGAAATGGTGGCAGGAAGGTAATGGCTGGACCTTTCTTTTTTATCATGACATCAAAACTCCTTTTCTAAAACATACAACATAGCCTATTGAGACCTTTCCGGTTCATATGTTTTCTTGTTCTGGCCCACCTGTTTTCATTACCATGTTTTGCCCAGTTGGGTAATGATATGGCCGTGAGAAAACGAGATGCCCAGATCATTTTTCTGCTGGATATCAGTAACAGTATGGCCAGGGAAAATAAAATGAAGTTGTTGAAGAATTCCAGTGCAGAATTGTTAAAGCTGCTTGACAAAGATGATATGATCAGCCTGATGACGTTTGGGGAGCTGGTGAATCTGGTATATCATACTACGTCGTATCCAGGGTCAGACTCATTGCTCAAAGTGATCTCAAAAGTTCGATCCTCTGCAGCCGCAACAAATATAAACGGCGGGATATTCCAGGCTTATGACCTGATCAAAACCTCCAGCAAACAAAAAGGATCAAAAGCAAAACGCTCAGAGAAGAAGCGATTGAAAACAAATCAGCCTGCGGAATACCTGTCACGTGACAACCACGTGCTGCTGATCACTGACGGGCTATTTGAGTTGAACGAATACTCGAAACAATTGGTGTGTGATCATCCTGGCATTCAGCTTACCTGCGTTATTGTTGGTAAAGGAATTGCAGCTGAAGAGGCAGTGAAGTATGTGCGCGAAGAACTTCAGCTAAAGGTGATCACGTTAATTGATGAGGAAAAAGACGTAACGGGGCTGGCGGCGATCTTTTCAAAGGAATAAAAGGCAAAAAAGAAGGCTAGCCCTAAAAAGAGCCAGCCGTTGCTAACCTATGAAAAACACCGAGTTAAATGTACATATTTTTACATAACATAACCCTTAGAAAATGAGTTGATGTATCAAATCCCCTGTTTCGGAGTTAGTTTTCTTTCTTTAAGCGTTTCTCTGACAATTCCCTTCGTTGCTGTAATTCTCTTTTCACCATCTCCCTGAATTTAACTTCTGCTTCGAAGAGCCGGTTGGTGCGGTCGGGTGACAGTATACGATTAAAGTCGGGTTTGTATTTTTTCCGTATATCAAGCATTTGCTGCTGTCGTTCAAGGACATCCGCATCCTTGTTACGCATCGTTCCCCTCATTTCCTCGGCGTATTTGTTATGAACAGGCCAGAATTTTTCCGCTTCTGCAGGCGTCAGGGCCAGCTCGCGGGTAAGAAATGCGATCTCAAGGCTTTGAAGGCGATTTTCACGCATGAGTCCGCCGGGTCCGGTTTGAGCAAAGGATGCAAACGGCAGCGCAAGAAATACAAGTAGTATAATTTTTTTCATATCGGGTTAATTCAAGCTTTCAATTCGTAAGGAAGGATTCTCAGTAAGAAATTCGGATAGTTCATTATCGTTCACTTCGTTGATCAGGCTCTCAAAATCAACTTCGTCCAAACCTGCCAGCGGCAAAGGGTCCGCGGGTACATCATCAGGGCTGTTCAACAAATAGCTGTTTAGCTCAGTGGAATTCATCTTCGGCAGTTCAGAAAAGACATGTAAGTCCGGGGTAAGGTTCTTCTCGTTATTTCCGATGAGGAAAAACAGGGAGAAAATCCCAACCAGGGCAGCTACTGCCGCTGCGGCATAAAGTACTCTTGCCCTTTTTGCAGGGAACATCTGAACCACAGGGGCTTCTGTAGAAGGAGGAAGGATCGCTTCTGAAAAGTACCCCTCCGGCAAGGAAAAAGGCATCTTTTTGGTCAATTTTGCAGCCAACAGAGGTGAAATCTCTCCCAGCTCGGCAGAAACATCCTGATTTTCCTCTTTTTGGATCCTTTGCATCAAGATCTGATGGAAATGGGTAAAATAGTCTTCGGGGACGGTAAAAACGGGCGAAAAGGGAAGTTTCTCAACTAATGGGCTGATCGCGTGCAACTCAGATAATATGTCGGCTCTATTCAGCATAGTTGTTAATTAGACGATTTATGGTCTTCCGGGTTTAACTGTTCAGGATAAATTCTTCTATTTTCTTTACGGCGTGATGGTAGCTTGCTTTCAGTGCCCCCTCCGTGGTGTCAAGAACCTTGCTCATTTCCTGATAACTCATTTCTTCGTAATACCTTAAGCTGAATACCAGTTTCTGTTTCTCAGGTAGTTTTTGGATAGCAACCTGTAGTTTCCATTCGATCTTGGACAGGTCGAAGTCTTTGTCTGCCGCCAGTTTTTCTGAAAGTGCCAGGGAAATATCCTCGAACGAAACGGAGGCTTTTTTCTTTTCTTTTTCCAGGAAGCTGAGGGATTCGTTCGTTGCTATCCGGTAAAGCCAGGTGTAGAACCGGGCGTCTTCCCTGAATTGATCAAGCCCTTTCCAGACCTTGATGAACACGTTCTGCATAACATCATTGGCATCGTCGTGGTCAACCACCAGGCGGCGGATATGCCAGTAGATCTTTTCCTGGTATTTTTTCACCAGCTGGGTATATCCTCTCTCTTTCGTAACGGGATCACGAAAAAGCAACAGCAATTCATTATCGTCTGGAAATGAAGCCATACGGCTAAGATAAGGTAAGGCTACTTCCTCTGGCGAACCTTTTCAACTGCTGCCACGATATTGGGAGTATCAAGACCGTATTTCTTCAGTAGTTCGGTGGGTTTGCCGCTTTCGCCGAACGTGTCGTTCGTGCCTACCATTTCGATGGGAACAGGGCAATGCTTGCCTGCGGCCTGGGCCACACTGTCGCCCAATCCGCCAATGACATTATGTTCCTCTACGGTAACGGCGCAGCCTGTTTTCTGTAGGGACCGAATTACGGCTTCTGTGTCAAAAGGCTTAATGGTGTGGAGATTGAAGAGATCAACGGTCAGACCCTGATCTTCCAGTATCCTTCCTGCTTCAATGGCTTTCCAAACCATGTGTCCGCAGGCGAAAATGCTGACGTCAGACCCCTCCGAGAATTGTTGGGCTTTCCCTATGGTAAAGGGCTCAGCGGGGTCAGTAAAGATCGGCCATACGGGCCTGCCGAAACGCAGGTAGACGGGCCCCTCGTAAGATGCAATGGCTTTGGTTGCGGCCTTGGTCTGGTTGTAATCGCATGGAACTATGACGGTCATGCCCGGGAGCATTTTCATCAGCCCTATGTCTTCCAGGATCTGATGGGTGGCGCCATCCTCACCAAGCGTGAGGCCGGCGTGGGAAGCACAGATCTTCACATTCTTGCCAGAGTAAGCAATAGACTGCCGTATCTGATCGTACACACGGCCTGTTGAAAAATTTGCAAATGTGGTGGTGTAAGGGATCTTTCCGCCAATAGTAAGACCAGCTGCTATGCCCATCATGTTGGCTTCGGCGATTCCAACCTGGAAGAATCTTTCGGGGAAGGCTTTTATAAATGCATTGAGTTTGAGAGACCCAGCCAGGTCTGCCGTGAGCGCAACTACGTTAGGATTTTCCTGCGCAATTTCGAAAATACCATCTCCAAACCCGCTGCGGGTATCTTTCTGGCCTTGAACCTGGATATCTTTCAGCATGGGCGCAAAACTAAGGAAAATAACGTTAGAGCAAGGGTCAGGCTAATTAAGTTGAAAATTCGTACCTGTGAAAAACTGCTCATCGGTTTTCAGCTTTTGTTCCCATTGCCAGGCAGAGCGCATGATGTCTTCCAGCGAATATTTTGGAATCCACCCTAACATTTTTTCTGCCTTATCCTTGTTGGCGTATATGGCAATGACATCACCTGGTCTTCTTGGTCCTACTACATAATTCAATTCCACGCCGCTTACTTTTTCAAAAGCTTGGATCGCTTCCAGAACCGATATGCCATTGCCTGTGCCCAGGTTAAACACTTCGCAGTTTGTTTCGCCTTTACCGGCCATCAGGAATTGCAGCGCGAGCGTATGGGCATGTGCCAGGTCACAGATGTGTATGAAATCCCGCACACAACTGCCATCCCTCGTGGGGTAGTCGTTTCCGAACACCTGCATTTGTGAAATCTTGCCAATTGCAGTTTGTGTGATCACTGGTGTGAGGTTCTGGGGCTTTTCAATATTATACTCGCCGATCAGATTGGTGGGATGTGCGCCTGCCGGGTTGAAATACCTCAACATGACCGAGTGTGTGAAAGATACTTTGGCAAAGTCCCTGATCACCCGTTCGCCCATTTGTTTGGTGGCGCCGTATGGCGACTCCGCAGCTTTTTCAGGCGATTCTTCTGTTACCGGGATCTGATCCGGATTGCCATAGACGGTGCAGGACGATGAAAAGACAAAATATGGGGTCTTGTATTCTTCTATGCATCTTAAGAGATTGATCAGGGAATACATGTTATTCTCATAATAGTTCAGCGGTTTTGCCACTGATTCACCAACGGCCTTGTATGCGGCAAAGTGAATAACGCCAGCGATATCATCATTCTCAGCAAATATGGCGTGGGTATCATCGAAGTTGCAGAGGTCGACCTTATAATTCTTCACTTTTTTGCCGGTGATCTTTTCAACTCCTTCCAGCAATCTTGAACTCGACCGGGAGTTGTTGTCTACCGAAAATACTTCAAAACCATTCTCAATCAGGTCTGCAATGGTATGAGAGCCAATATAACCACATCCCCCTGTGACAAGAATTTTTTTCATGATATGTTTTTCAGTTCAGTTTAAGAAACCAGGTCCATCAGGTACTCCCCGTAGCCACTTTTCATTAATGGTTCGGCAATTTTCACCAGTTGTTCTTTATTGATAAATCCTTTTCGATAAGCGATCTCTTCGATGCAAGCGATTTTAATACCCTGCCTAAGCTCGATCACCTGTACAAATTGGGAGGCCTGGATCAGCGAATCAAAAGTACCGGTATCCAGCCATGCTGTGCCCCTGTCCATGATGCAAACATTTAGCTTTCCCTTTTCGAGATAAATCTTATTGACATCAGTGATCTCATATTCCCCTCTTGGAGAAGGTTTTAAGTTCTTTGCGATTTCAACGACGTCGTTATCGTAAAAATATAGCCCCGGGACCGCATAATTGCTTTTAGGTACCAGGGGTTTCTCTTCAATGCTGATGACTTTGTTATGATCATCGAATTCCACCACGCCATATCTTTCCGGGTCACTGACATGATATGCGTAAACAATACCACCGTCAGGATCGGCATTTTTTTCCAGTTGCTCACCCAGGCCATATCCATAGAAGATATTGTCTCCCAAAACCAACGCTACACTGTCGTCCCCAATGAAATCTTTCCCGATCACGAATGCTTGTGCGAGCCCGTTGGGCACCGGCTGCTCCACATATGAGAAGTTGAGTCCGATTTGGGATCCGTCGCCAAATAGCTTTTTAAAATTTGGCAGGTCGTGCGGGGTGGAAATGATCAGGATATCCCTGATGCCTGCCAGCATGAGTGTGGACAACGGATAGTAGATCATTGGTTTATCATACACCGGCATGATCTGTTTGCTGATGGCATACGTGATGGGGTACAAACGGGTTCCTGAGCCTCCGGCCAATATGATTCCTTTCATGATTTATGGATAATTGCAATAGGTACAAAAATAAATAAAACTCCCCGCTATCCGGCTTAAAAATTGTTACGTTGCCCAAAACCTGAAACTAGAAGAACAGGCTGCTGATATAGTAAATAATTGCAGCCATGAGGGCACTAACGGGTATGGTTAGTATCCATGCCCAGAGGAGGTTGATTGTAACCCCCCATCGTACTGCCGATAATCGTTTTGTTGCGCCTACACCAATGATGGAGCCGGTGATGGTATGTGTGGTACTCACCGGGATACCCATTTTTTCCGTCATGAATAGGGTAATGGCACCGGCTGTTTCTGCGCTTACGCCTTCGAGTGGTGTCACCTTCGTGATTCTGGTGCCCATTGTTTTTACGATTCGCCAGCCGCCGCTTAAGGTACCAAGCCCGATGGCTGCATAACAAGCTACTGGCACCCATACCGGCATTGCTTTAAGATCAGGTATCTGTCCTCCGGCAACCAGGGCCGCGGCTATGATACCCATGACCTTTTGCGCATCATTGCCACCATGGCCGATGCTGAATGCGGCAGAGGACAAGAGTTGCAGTCTCTTATACATGTTCCCGGTTTTATAGGCACTGGGAGGATCCTGGAAATGATTGATAACATAAGATATACAGAAGATGCCGGCGGTAGCAACAAGGCCCCATTTGATCACCTCATTGAATGGGATGAAGGTGACGGATAGGGTCACGGTCAATACAATAATGAACAACTTGAGCCAGATATTTTGAATGATGGTGACAATCGAAATGAAAGCCGCAATCACCATCCCCATCAAAGGCGCAATGAAAATGAAAGCCAGCGTTTTCGTGATCTTCTCCATCTCGATGCTGTAAAGTCCGGCATGCGCAATGGCAGCACCGGCAAATCCGCCGATCAACGTATGGGATGAGGAAGAAGGAATGCCAAACCACCACGTGAGCAGGTTCCAGATGATGGCTGCTATCAGACCCGAAAGGATAACGGGTAGTGTAATTGCATCGGCGTGCACCGTCTTCGCTATGGTGTTTGCTACATTGTGATCTTTGAAAATGAAGAACGCTATCACGTTGAAAAATGCGGCCCAGATAACCGCCTGGAAGGGCGTAAGTACCTTAGTGGATACAATGGTGGCTATGGAATTGGCGGCGTCATGAAAGCCATTGATATAGTCGAAGACTAGCGCCAGTATGATAATAATGATTAGAAGCGTCATGTTTGGTTCGATGAATGAAGGGCGTTCCGATAATCGAATCCCCTGGTATCCTTAATTACGCGTATTTAATGATGATGGACTCGATCACATTTCCCGCATCTTCGCATTTGTCAGTCGCATCTTCCATCACCTGGTAGATCTCCCGCATTTTGATCACTTCCTTGGCATCATCCACTTCGGCAAACAGCCTCTCAATATTCTGGTCAAACAGATCATCAGCCTGATTTTCGATGCTGTTGATCTTAACAATGGCTTCCGTGATCTGGCGCAGATTCTTCATGTTCCTGAGTTCTTTCACGGCAAGGCAAACCTGCTCAGCACTCAGCTCTATCAGTTCCGCAAATCGCCTCAGGCCATTATCATCCTGGTGGATATGGTAGAACATGATCTTCTTGGCTGCCGCGTAAATATGGTCAGCAACGTCGTCCAGCGCAGTAGCCAGGTAGTGGATATCCTCACGGTCAAATGGCGTGATGAAGTTCCGGCTCAGTTCGGTAAAGATCCGGTGGGTTGCCTCGTCATTTTTATGCTCAAGATCTTCGATGTGGGACATTATGGCTATCCTTTTCGATGAATCGGTTTCGTTAACCAGTTGCTTTAATATCCCCGCCATCAGCAGCACCCTTTCACTGGAATCTTCAAACAGGGAGTAGAAGATCCTGTCTTTGGGCAGGAATATCTTGAGGAACGTGTTAAGAGCCATTACTATAATTTCGGCAAAAATAGACCTAATGGCCCTGCAATCTTTTTTGGCACCACAGATAATGATTTCTTAACATTGGAGTCAAATATAGAGGCGTTCATTTGCGGCAATTCATTTGAAAAAGCTATTTCCGATATTATTTCTATTGCTGGTCCAGCAAGCTGTCAGGGGACAATACCTGATGGATATGATCGATACAACCAAGGAATTGGGGAAGAACAGCAGTGCCGACAGGCTGAGCCATATCCGTATTTCCGGATATATGCAGCCCCAGTTCCAGATCGCCTCGGCCAAGGGAGCCGACAGTTACAGCGGGGGAGACTTTGCCCCCCAGTCGAGCAACCGTTTCATGCTCAGAAGGGGCCGTATACGATTTGATTATGCCCGGACAGACGCCCAAAACCGGAACCAGATGCAGTTTGTGTTTCAGTTCGATGGAACCGAAAGGGGGGTGTTTATCCGCGATTTTTGGGGTCGGTTCTGGGATAATAAATGGGAACTTTTCCACTTTACAACCGGCATGTTCGCGCGGCCGTTTGGCTTTGAGATCAACTATTCATCGGGCGACAGGGAAACGCCGGAGCGAGGCAGGATGTCTCAAACACTCATGAGAACAGAACGGGACCTGGGTGTTATGGCCAGCCTGGAGAAAAGAAGAAAAACCAAAGGGTGGAAATTTTTCCGCATCGATGCGGGTGTTTTCAACGGTCAGGGCTTAACCGCCCCCAATGAGTTTGATGACTATAAGGATTTTATCGGCCAGGTGGTGATTAAACCACAGAAAATTGCGCATAATCTGACCCTCGGAGGGGGAGTTTCGGCCCTGTATGGCGGACTGGTCCAAAATTCGACCTATAGTTTCAGGATGACTGAAAAATCGGGCCAACCCGGGTTTGTGGCTGATTCACTGACCAGTTCGCCGGGCGATAAGCTACCCCGACAATATCACGGTGTCAACGCGCAATTAAAATATAAGATGGGCTGGGGTTTTTCGGAGTTAAGGGGCGAAATCTGGAAGGGAACCCAAACAGGCACACAGCAAAGCAGTGAAACCCCAAACTCAGTGATGATCCTCCCCGATGGTAAATATCTTCCTTTTTATATCAGGCCCTTCAAAGGCGGATTCATTTATTATCTGCAGAACATCGTAAATAATAAGCATCAGGTGATGTTGAAGTACGACTGGTACGATCCCAATACGGCGGTATCCGGAAAAACCATCGGGGGCGCAGGCACCAATTTGGGGGAAGCTGATATCAGGTTCTCAACGCTGGGGGCTGGATACCTCTATCACTTTAATGAGAACCTCAAAGTGGTTTTCTATTACGAATGGGTGAAGAATGAAATGACCCTGCTTAATGACTATACCATCGATAAACCGGATAACATTTTCACGGTCCGTGCACAGTTTCGATTTTAGCGATGTGAATAATTGCCCGTTCAGGTAACAATTCCTTAACGCTGGGGTAATATGTCCATAATCTTGCCGTCTTTCTTTTGCCATCAAATTAAGGACCCATGTTGGGACGTAATATCACGCTACTACTACTTTTATTTGCAGGAATTCAAACAATGGCCCAAACTGGCCGACTTACCGGTAAAGTCACTGATGACAGGAACGAGGCGATTTCAGGCGCCTCAATCAGTTTGTCAACAGGCGGGGGTACCACTACCAATGTTGACGGGTTTTTTACATTAAATCTGGCGCCGGGCAAGAAATATGAAATCAAGATATCTGCGATAGGCTTCCAGCCCAAAACGGTTGAAGATATCGAAATCAATGCCGGTTTGACAACCGACCTGAACATCGTTTTGCAGGCAGCATCGAAGGAAATGTCCAATATCGTGGTTACCACTACCAAATCAAGTGCACGACGTGAAACGGTTAATTCAATTATCAGTTTTCAGAAAAATACCAATACGGTTGCCTCTGTTATTTCCGCTGAAACCATTCGCCGATCTCCGGACAGGAATACCGGTGAGGTTTTGAAGCGCATTCCCGGTGCTTCCATACAGGACGGGAAGTTTCTGGTCATTCGCGGCCTTGCGGACAGGTATAACCAGGCACTGCTGAACGGAATTCCCCTGAGTAGCACAGAGCCTGATCGTAAGACCTTCTCTTTCGATCTCATTCCCTCTTCAATGATTGATAATATTGTCATCAATAAGGCTTTTGTGCCTGAGATGCCCGGGGAGTGGGCGGGAGGCCTTGTTCAGGTGAACACGCGCGATATTCCGTCGAAAAACTTTTTCAGCATCCAGATTGGAACGGGTTTCAATACCCAGACCGTAGCAAATGATTTTTATACGTACAAAGGTGGCAAGCTGGATTGGTTGGGGGTTGATGACGGGACCCGCGCGTTACCCTCAAATTATGTAAATAAGAGTACGTTCAACGGTTATGACCAGGCACAAAAGAATAGCGTTGGATTGGCTATGGAAAATATCTGGGAAGCACAGCAAACCAATATTTTACCACTCAATACAAGTTTTCAGGCAAATGGCGGGTTTAGGGGTAAGCTCTTCGGCAAAAGGATCGGTGGTGTTTTTGGAATTACCTACAACCGAAACGTGCGCAACCTGAAACTTCAAAACAACCAATACGCCTTTACCAGTACTGGCCTCGGTATCGATTACGAATTCAATGATGATCGTTATTCAACAGATGTCCTGGCCGGAGCACTGGGCAATCTGACCTATGAGTTTAATGCCAATAATAAGATTTCATATAAGACGATTCTCAATGTCAATACTACGGACTACACCATACTGCGTGGTGGCACGGAGAACTTTGGCTCAGCTTCTCTTGACAGTGTAAGGGCAAATGAACTTGGCTTTCAACAAAATACTTTCTGGAGCAATCAGATATCAGGTGATCATAACTTTACCGGTGCGGGTGCAAAGCTGAAATGGTTTGGCTCGTTTAACATTCTCGATGGATATACCCCTGACCAAAGAAGGATTTTCTATCGCCAAGACAATTCCGGCACCAGTACCAATGGCTACGAGATGTTGATCAGTGATGTTCTGTCGCAGAGAAGTGCCAACCGTTTCTATCAGTATCTAAACGATTATGTGTACACTGCGGGTGGCGATGTGCAGAAGAATTTTGAGTTGTTTAACCAGCGTCAGGTTGTCAAGGCGGGATATCTGTTTCAGGTTCGTGACAGGCTGTTTGATGCCAAGCCATTTTCAGTCGCCCTTACAGGAAACAATCCTTCTTTAAAGGGACAGCAGGCTGAACAGGTTTTTGTTCCATCAAATTTTGGCGATCGTGAACAGGGTAAATTCTATTTTGATGCCATACAAGGCGACAGGTTTCGCTATATGGCCAATACGATCCTGAATGCGGCTTTTCTCCAGTTCGACAATCAGTTCGGCAAGGTGGTGAGAGTGGTCTGGGGTGTTCGGGTGGAAGACTTTGACCAGCTGGTAGGGAGTGTAAAACAGAGCGATCCCCGTCATATTTATTCCCGGGTAAGAGATTTCCTTCCTGGATTCAATGCCACATTTAAATTGTCTACCAAGACCAACATACGTTTGAGTGGATCGCAGACCGTTGTTCGTCCGGAATTCCGGGAATTAGCACCCTTCGAGTTTTATGATTTTGAGTTGAATGCCGCTGTACAGGGTAATGCTAATCTCAAGCGCACAAAGGTGACCAACTTTGACCTGAGGTATGAACTATATCCCCGCGGTGGTGAGACCTTTAATATTGGTGTTTTCTATAAGCACTTTGATAGGCCGATTGAACAGCTCTTCTTCCAGGGTGGTGGTGGAGCGTCTTTCTTTCCTTTTGCAAACCCTGAGAGTGCCGTTTCAATGGGTGCTGAAATGGAGTTCAGGAAAAGGCTTGACTTTATTCCCGCCCTTAAGAATTTCACATTCCAAACAAACGTTGCCTATATCTACAGCCGTATAAGTGATGATAGCCTTAAATTGGCGGGCTTTTCAATCGACAGGCCATTGCAGGGCCAGTCGCCCTACGTGATCAATGCGTCCCTGATGTATGATTGGGAGAAAGCCGGTTTTAACACTACCCTGCTTTTCAATCAAATCGGCCGCAGGATTTATCTGGTCGGCAACGTATATCAGCAGGTGCCTGATGTGTGGGAGAATTCAAGACCAATACTCGATTTTCAAATGGCAAAGAAGCTAATGAAGAACAAGGCGGAAGTTCGCCTGAATATTCAGGACATCCTGAACCGCAAGCTCATTTTCTATCAAAATGCCAACGACAATAAAGCCTATGAAGCAGGTACTGATCCCATTCGCTTCAGCAGGAGGTTTGGGACCACGATCAGTGCAACATTTGCGTATAATTTTTAAAGTATAAATCAAGAATTAATCATCATTATGAAACGTATA
>Ga0164293_10000033_pt1 | contig 87518 bp, 90 predicted proteins | sample GEODES118metaG_FD_111487 | JGI IMG/M metagenome (GOLD analysis project Ga0164293, IMG submission 111487) | Eutrophic lake water microbial communities from Lake Mendota, Wisconsin, USA - GEODES118 metaG | ecosystem: Environmental > Aquatic > Freshwater > Lake | place: USA: Lake Mendota...
CCCACCGCCGTGGTCACCACCCCCGGCAGGCGCCAGAACCCCTTCTCCGCTCCCCAGAAACAGCCACAACCGAACTGGGCTTCCCCCTGGCCAGGGGTGGGCGCTGCCGTGATCGGTGTGCCGAGAATCTGGTGGTTCACCCCTTCCAGCTGGCTGGCGATCGAACTGCCGCCGCCCTGGCTGTCGGGGGCCTTGCTGAACAGGCCGAACACCGTTGGATCTGCGAGAAGTCCGAGCCTAGTCAGCTGGATTTGCGTTCGCAGCCGGCACCAGGGCGATGTGGTTGAGCAGGGTGGTGGTGAAGGCAAACAGCAGGAAAGGCAGCGACAGCACCAGGATCAAGCCCACCCCCACCAGCGCGAACACCGGTTTGCTGGCTCCCATCAGCGCCAGCCCCGCCGCCAGGCTCACGAAGATCACGCCCATCCAAAGCAGGATCTGACCGTAGATATCGCCGAAGGTAAGGGTGCAGCGGAGGTTGTAGGCCTTGCCGGGATCCATGCGGTTCTCGCGGACGGTTTTCTCCAGCTAAGCCGCTTGCGGGGCCTACAGCAGACGCTCTCAACAAGTGTTGAGAGGAAAGCAATCAGGCGGCCTGCAGCTGTTCGCTGGCCTGTTCCCGATCCCACAGCCGCCGGTAGGTGCCCGGCAGCTCTAGGAGCTCGAGATGGTGGCCCTGCTGCACCAGCCTTCCCTCCTCCAGCACCAGGATCCGGTCGCAGGCGGCGGCGGCAGAGAGCTGGTGGCTGATCATCACCACGGTGCGCTTCTGCTCTTCGCGCACGGAGCGCAGGATGCCGGCGGCGGTGGTGTTGTCCACGCTGGCCAGGGCATCGTCGAGCACCAGCAGGGGGGAATCCACCAGCAGGGCCCGCCCGAGGGCGGTGCGTTGGCGTTGCCCGCCGCTGAGGGTGATGCCCCGCTCTCCCACCAGGGTCTGGTAACCATCCGGAAAGCCCTTGATGTCGCCTTCGAGCCGCGCCTGCCGCGCGGCAGACTCGACCGCGGCCATCGGCGCTTCGGGATCGCCGTAGCGGAGGTTGTCGGCCAGGGTGGCGGTGAACAGATAACCCTCCTGAGGCACCAGAGCCACCAACCGGCGCAGTTCGGGCAGCGCCAGTGTGGTGATATCGACCCCATCAAGCAGCAGGGAGCCGGCCGGCACCTCCACCATCCGGCCCAGGGCCCGGGCCAGGGTGGTCTTGCCGCAGCCCACCGGACCCACCACCGCCACCAGTTCGCCTGGTTCGATCCGGAAGCTGAGGTCCACCAGCGCATCGCGCTGGGCATCGGGGTAGCGGACGGTGAGCCCCCGGGCCTCCACGGCACCCAGGGCGGGCCGGGCCGGGGGCAGGGGGGAGGCGGGTGAAACGATCTGCGGCTTGCGTTCCAGCAGGGCCTCCACCCGCTCCAGGCTCACCTGTCCGGTCTGGAAGGTGTTGAGGGTGAAACCGAGCAGGGCTGTGGGGAAGACCAGTCGTTCCACATAGAGAATCAGGGCCACCAGGCCGCCGATGCTCAGGTTGCCGTTGCCGATCTGGGCGCTGCCCACCGCCAACAGCAGCAGCAGGCTCAGGGAAGAGATCCCTTCCAGCAGCGGGAACAGGGTGCTGCGGGTGCGGGCAAGCCCCAGGGCCGCATCGCGATAGACCCGGTTGCGCTGGGCGAAGGCCTCCTGTTCGGTGCGCTCCTGGCCGTAGATCTTGATCGCCCCGATCCCGGAGAGGTCTTCCTGAATCAGGTCGCTGAGTTCGGCGAGCGCCTCCTGCTGGCGCCGCTGCTGGCGCATCATGCGCCCTCCGAACAGCCGCACCGTGAACAGCATCAGCGGATAGAGGCCCAGGGCGGCCAGGCTCAGGCCCGGATCGATCGCCAGCATTGCCGGCAGCGTCAGCGCATAGGCGAGCACGGTGTTGGTGAGGCTGAGCACCGCAAAGCCCAGCAGCCGGCGCACGTTCTCCACGTCGCTGGTGGCGCGGCTGATCACTTCACCGCTGCCGGTGGTCTGCACCCAGCCGGGTTCCTGCCGCAGCAGGTGGTCGAAGATCCGCTGCTTGAGCGTGGCCTCCACCTGGCGGCCCACGCCGAACACCAGCATCCGGGACAGCAGCCGCATCCCCCCCATGACGGTGGCCAGCAGCACGATCAGCCCTGCCATCCGCGCCACGTCCGGCAGGGTGAAGCCGTCGTGGAGGTCATCCACCACCTTGCGCACCAGCTGGGGGATGGCCACGCTCAGCAGATTGACCACCACCAGGGTGGCGGCCCCCAGCAGAACGGTGCGGCGGTGGGGGCGCAGGTAACGCCGGATCAGATCGAGCCGCAGGGCGCTCATGCGGGAGCTTCGCTCAGCAGGGTGCGCCTAACCTAAGCAGCACGGCTCGCGGTCCATGGCCGATCAGATCCCCCCTCAGCAGAATCACCCCCTCCATGCGTCCGATCGCCAGGTGATCGATGGCCTGCTGGCCGTTGAGACCCCTGCGGACGAACACCTGGTCGATGCGGCCAGGTTGCTGATGCGGTTCGAGGGGTTCCCTGGCGCCACCGACCTCCAGGAGGATCTGGCCCGGGTGCTGCGCCTCTGGAACCTTGATCGCGAGTCGCTCCACCTCCGCACCCGCGCCGTCTGGGCCGCCGGCTTCCGCCCGGGTGCCGCTGCGCCTGTGGCCGCGGTGGGTTCCGGCTTCGACACCGCCGATGACACCCCCGGCTGACTTCCCTTCCGGATTCCCTTGCCGCATTCCGGAGCGCAATCCTTCCTGCTGATTCGCCAGAAAGGCACTCCTCGGGTGATAGTGGAGCTGTCCCCATCACCCGGCCCGGTGTGCTTTGCACCCGGGCTTTTTTCTTTTCCGATCGCTCTTGGTAGGTTGCCGCCAGCCCCCACCTTCACCCGATGAGTTCCGTGCCGGCCTGGCCCCCGCTGCTTGAGCAGTTGCTGCAGGGGCGTGACCTCGATGGGGATCAGGCCACGGCCCTGATGGAGGGCTGGCTGGCCGAGCGGATCGAGCCAGCCCTCACCGGGGCCCTGCTGGCCGCCCTGCGGGCCAAGGGGGTGACCGGAGAGGAACTGGCGGCCATGGCCGCCGTGCTGCGGCGGGCCTGCCCCCTGCCGGGCAGCCGTCCTTCCCTTCCCTTGGTGGATACCTGCGGCACCGGTGGCGATGGCGCCGACAGCTTCAACATTTCCACGGCGGTGGCGTTCACCGCAGCGGCCTGTGGCGCCCATGTGGCCAAGCACGGCAACCGCAGTGCCAGCGGCCGGGTGGGATCGGCCGATGTGCTCGAGGCCCTTGGCCTCAATCTGCAGGCCCCTCAGGACCAGGTGATTGCGGCCCTGCCCGAGGCCGGCCTCACCTTTCTGTTCGCCCCTGGCTGGCATCCGGCCCTGGTGGGCCTGGCGCCCCTGCGGCGCAGCCTCGGGGTCCGCACCGTGTTCAACCTGCTGGGTCCCCTGGTGAATCCGCTGCGGCCGGAAGCCCAGGTGCTGGGGGTGGCCCGGGCCGAACTGCTCGATCCGATGGCTGAGGCCCTTGCCCGTCTGGGGCTCAAGCGGGCTGTGGTGGTGCATGGCCATGGCGGCCTGGATGAGGCCTCCCTTTCCGGCCCCAGTGCCCTGCGGTTGGTGGAGAACGGCTCGGTGCGCAGCGAGTGGCTTGATCCCCTCTCCCTCGGTCTGGAGCTGGCCCCGCTGGCGGCCCTCGCCGGGGGAGATCTGGCCACCAACCGTCTGCTTCTCGAACAGGTGCTGCGGGGGGCCGGTACGGCGGCCCAGCGGGATGTGGTGGCGCTGAACACGGCGCTGGTTCTCTGGGCGGCGGGCCTGTTCGATTCCCCGGAAGCGGCCCTGCCCCCCGCCCTGGAGGCCCTGGCCAGCGGCGCGGCCTGGCAGCGGCTCGAGCGGCTCCGCCAGGCCCTGCCGACCCCCTCTGCGGGATGATCGACCTACGCCGTGTTCCCTCCTGTGTCGCAGCCGTCCCATGAAAGCGCCGTGCTGGTGCTGGCCGATGGCACCGTGCTGCGAGGGCTGGCCTGCGGCGCCAGGGGCACCACGATCGGAGAGGTGGTGTTCAACACCGGCATGACCGGGTATCAGGAGGTCATGACCGACCCCAGCTATGAGGGGCAGCTGGTCACCTTCACCTATCCCGAGCTCGGCAACACGGGGATCAACAGCCAGGACCAGGAAGCCCCCCGACCCCATGTGCGCGGCCTGATCGCTCGCCAGCTGTCGCCGGTCGCCAGCAGCTGGAGGGCGGAGGAAAGCCTTGAGACGTGGTTGCAGCGCCACGGCGTGATCGGCATTCGCGGCGTCGATACCCGGGCCCTGGTGCGTCACCTGCGGGAGGGGGGGGCCATCAACGGGGCGATCAGCAGCGACGGCACTTCGCCCCAGGCACTCCTCGATCAGGTGCGGGCTGCCCCGAGCATGGATGGCCTCAACCTGGCCGCCACGGTGAGCACGGTGGAGCCCTACCGCTGGACCAGTCTCTGCGCCGCCGGTTTCGATGTCCGTTCCCACCCCCAGCCTGCCGTTCCCTACCGGGTGGTGGCGATCGATTTCGGCATCAAGCGAGCCATCCTCGAGCGGCTGGTGGCCCATGGCTGTGAGGTCACGGTGATGCCGGCCTCCGCCCGCCTGGAGGAGGTGCTGGCCCACGGGCCGGAGGGGGTGTTCCTCTCCAACGGGCCTGGCGATCCTGCGGCCGTGACCAGTGGTATCTCCCTGGCCAGCGATCTTCTCCAGCAGCGGAATCTGCCCCTGTTCGGCATCTGTCTTGGCCACCAGATTCTCGGACTGGCCCTCGGGGGGCGCACCTTCAAGCTCGGCTACGGCCATCGGGGGCTGAACCATCCCTGCGGCTCCCCCGGCGAGGTGGAGATCACCAGCCAGAACCACGGTTTCGCCATCGATGCCGAGTCGTTGCCCGCCGATCGTGTGGCGGTCACCCACCTCAACCTCAACGACCGCACCGTGGCAGCCCTGGCGATGCTGGATCAGCCCGTGTTCGGCGTTCAGTACCACCCCGAAGCCAGCCCTGGCCCCCATGACGCCGACCACCATTTCGGCCGCTTCGTTCAGCTGATGGCCGAGCGCCGCGGCTCGGGGAACGCGGCCTGATCGATCTGCGGCAGCATTGCCGCTGGCGACCTTTTGTTGCGGATCCTGCAAAGCCCCCCAGCCTCTCTACACTCCTCGCGAAAGCTGTTCACGGGGGCTGGAACAATCACGGATCTGCAGCGACTGACCGTCTCCCTGCGCGGGGGCTGTGAACGGCAGGCGCAGTGCCTGTTGTTCAGCTTCACAGGCCAACTTGATGCCTACTCAGACAAACAGTTCACCGACTTCATCCTTCAGCACCCCAACGAGCCGAAGCTGCCCCTGGTGATCGACCTCAGCCGGATCGACTTCCTCGATTCGTCCGGCCTTGGTGCCCTGGTGCAGCTCGCCAAGCATTGCAAGGACGCCGGTTTTTCCTTCCAGGTGGTGGGCAATGCCCGGGTGGTGCAGACCGTGAAGCTGGTTCGACTGGAAGATTTCCTGCATCTTCAACCCGATCTCGATACGGCCCTTGACCGGCTCGCGGCGGCCTGAAATCGCCCCGGAGGCTGGGGGGCCGGGCCATCCCGAACGCCGAGGAGCCAGTCGCTGGCTCAACGGCATGGCCCCACCAGCGCCGGATGCCGAACTCGGTCCGCTTCAGCTGGCCTGGTTGGGGGATGCAGTCTGGGAACTGCACCAGCGCCTTCGTCACAGCGCCGTTGCCGGCCGTTCTGCCGATCTTCATCGGGCCGTGGTGGCCGCAGTGAAGGCCGAAGCCCAGGCCAATGCCTTGCAGCGACTGGATTCTCTGCTGCACGAGGAGGAGCGTCAATGGGTGCGCAAGGGCCGCAACCGGGCCGGCCGCGGACCTCGTCGGGGGGAGGCAGCCCTCTATGGGCAGGCCACGGGATTTGAGACGATGCTGGGGTGGCTCTTTCTGCGGAATCCAAAGCGGCTGGCCGAGCTGCTGGATCACCTCGAGGAGACCGATTTCCCATCTCTGTCCGCAAGCCCATGAGCCGCTCTCCCGACCGTCGCTCCGACCGTCGTTCCGATGCCCGTCCGGAGCGCGCCGCCCGCCGTCCCGGTGCGGCTTCCGGCAACCGGCCGGGGGGGCGTGGCCCCGCCCGTCCCGCCCGCTTCTCGGCGCCTCGCCGCCGGGAGGGCGGCGAACGGACCCCGTACAGCCGGGAGGGGGGAGAAAGGCCCGAACGGGGTGGTTTTGAGCGCGGGGGAGCCGACCGCGCTGGATTTGATCGGGGTTCCGGCGATCGGGGCGGTTTCGAGCGGGGTGGTTCCGAGCGCGGCGGTTTCGATCGGGGCGGTTCCGAGCGCGGTGCAGCCAGGGGCGGCTTCGAACGAAGCGGTTTTCAGCGGGGGAGCGGCGGCCGCCCGGGCTTTGCCCGCGGCCCCAGGGACCGCGGCCCCAGGGATCGTGATAACGACCGCGGGCGTCCCGGTGAAGGGCGCCCCTTCCAGGCCCGGAGCGCTGAAGGCCGTGGCCCGGACCGTTCCGGCCCGGATCGTCGTCCGGAGCGTGGCGCTGATCGCTTCGGTGCTGATCGTTTCGGTGCCGATCGCCCCGGCGGTGACCGCCGTCCCGGCCGTCCCGCTCCAGGCGGACGCTTCCGGGATCGCCCCTTCGATCGCCGTCCGTCCTTCCGCCCTGCCGGCGGTGCGGGCCCCGAGGGCGAACCGAGGCCCGAAGCGGAAAACTTCAGTGCCGCCGCGCCCTCTGACCTGATCTGGGGCCGTCATTCCTCCCAGGCCACCCTGGAGAGCGGCCGGCCGATCCATCGGATCTGGTGCACGCCGGAGATGCGCTTCAGCCCCCGTTTCCTCCAGTTGCTGCGTGAGGCCAAGGCTTCCGGGGTGCTGGTGGAGGAGGTCACCTGGGCCCGGCTCGGCCAGATCAGTGGCGGCGCCGTGCACCAGGGAATCGTGCTGCAGCCCGCCGCCACAGAGACCCTGGATCTTTCGAGCCTGATTGAGGGCTGCCGCTCGATCGGTGAATCCCCTCTGCTGATCGCGGTGGACGGCCTCACCGATCCCCAGAACCTCGGGGCGATCGTGCGCAGCGCCGAGGCCCTCGGTGCCCACGGCATGGTGCTGCCCCAGCGCCGCAATGCCGGCCTTACCGGCTCGGTGGCCAAAGTGGCGGCAGGGGCCCTGGAGCACCTTCCCGTGGCCCGCGTGGTCAACCTCAACCGCTCCCTCGACATGCTCAAACAGGAGGGTTACCGGGTCATCGGCCTGGCCGGCGAAGGCAGCGTCACCCTGGAGGAAGCCGATCTTGATGGGCCCCTCGTGGTGGTGACCGGTTCGGAAGGTGATGGACTTTCGATGCTCACCCGCCGCAGCTGCGACCAGCTGGTGCGCATTCCGCTGCGCGGCGCCACCCCCAGCCTGAATGCTTCCGTGGCCACGGCGCTGCTGCTTTTCGAGGTGGCGCGTCGCGGATGGATGCGGGGTCTTTCCGGCTCGGCTCCCGCCCCCCGGATCGTGCGTCCGGCCCTGCCTGCCACCACCCCCCTGATCAGCACCAGCGACGACGCTCCTCACGAGACGAGCGCTGAGGTGGGAGAGGCGGCTGCTGAACCCTGGGTGGACTCCAGTGAGGCGATCCAGGACGCTTCCGATCTCCCCGCGAGCGCGGCAGCCAGCGATGGCGAGCCTCCCTCCGAGGCCGTGCAGGAGCAGGAGATTCAGCTCTCCTCGGCTGAAGCCGAGCCTTTGGTGGGCGATCCCTCCTGTTTCGACACCGACATCAGGCTCTGATTCGGCCTGGGGCAGGGAGGGGGCAGCGGTTCAGAATGGAGAACACCTCGCCTTCTCCCATGAATCCCCTGCTCTGGCCCGTGCGCAGCGTCGCCAACGGTCTGGGACTGGCTTGGTGGGCTCGGGTGGAGACCCGGTCTCCCGATGCCGTCTACTGGTTCGGTCCGTTCGTGCGCCGCACCACCCTGGAGGCGGCCCTGCCCGCTTTCCTGGAGGATCTGCGCTCCGAGTCGCCTGCCTCCCTGCACCACCAGCTGCTGCGCACCAACCGCGGGGAGCCCCTCACCGAATTCCCCGATCTGGTCGACGCTGGCTGATAGCGTCCATCACAACTGGCAGTCGGTTGGATGGGGATCGCCGAATGGCGTGAGCAGCTGAAGCGGGGAGAGGTCTCAGCCCGCGAGCTCACCGATCAGCATCTCGATCGCATCACGGCGGTCGATGACAAGGTCCATGCCTTCCTGGAGGTCACCGCCGAGCGGGCCCGCGCCGATGCCGATCGCATCGATGCCGCACGGGCCGCCGGCGAGTCCCTGCCGCCGCTGGCCGGGATTCCGCTGGCCATCAAGGACAACCTCTGTACTAAGGGCATCCCCACCACCTGTTCCAGCCGGATGCTGGAGCACTTCGTTCCCCCCTACGAGTCCACCGTCACGGAGCGCCTCTGGCAGGCGGGGGCGGTGATGCTGGGCAAGACCAATCTCGATGAGTTCGCCATGGGCAGCTCCACCGAGACCTCCGCCTTCGGTCCCAGCCGCAATCCCTGGGATCCGGAGCGGGTGCCTGGTGGCAGCTCCGGTGGCAGTGCCGCCGCAGTGGCCGCGGGAGAAGCTGTTGCTTCCCTCGGTTCCGACACCGGTGGTTCGATCCGCCAGCCCGCCAGCTTCTGCGGCGTCGTGGGGCTCAAGCCCACCTACGGACGCGTCAGCCGCTGGGGTCTGGTGGCCTTTGCCAGCTCCCTCGATCAGGTGGGCCCTTTCACCACCACCGTGGCCGATGCCGCCGAACTTCTGCAGGTGATCGCCGGCGAGGATCCCCGCGATTCCACCTGTCTGCGGGCGCCGGTCCCCGATTACCGGGCGGCCCTGCTCCAGCCCATGGCTGGTGTACGGGTAGGGCTGATCCGCGAGTGCTTCGAGGAGAAGGGCCTCGATCCCGAGGTGAAGGCCGCTGTCCTGGCGGCCGCGGACCAGCTGCAGGCCCTGGGCTGCGAACTCGTGGACGTCAGCTGCCCCCGCTTCGATGACGGCATCGCCACGTATTACGTGATCGCCCCCTCGGAGGCTTCCGCCAATCTGGCCCGCTACGACGGGGTGAAATACGGCTTCCGTGCCGAAGCGGAGGCCGCCGGCGCTGACAGCCTCGCTGCGATGACGGCGCGCAGCCGGGCCGAGGGGTTCGGCGCTGAGGTACAGCGCCGCATCCTGATCGGCACCTATGCGCTCTCGGCCGGCTATGTGGATGCCTACTACAGGAAGGCCCAGCAGGTCCGCACCCTGATTCGCCGCGATTTCGACCGTGCCTTCGAGCAGGTGGATGTGCTGCTCACCCCCACCTCTCCCACCACGGCGTTCCGCTTCGGCGCCCACAGTGAGGACCCCCTGGCGATGTATCTTGCCGACCTGCTCACCATTCCCGCCAACCTGGCCGGTCTGCCGGCGATCAGCCTCCCCTGCGGTTTCGATCGCCAGGGTCTGCCGATCGGCCTGCAGCTGATCAGTGGAGTGCTGCAGGAGCCCAGGCTGTTGCAGGTGGCGCACCAGTACGAGCAGGCTGCCCGCGTGATGGACCACAGACCTGTGGCCTCTCTGGTGCCCTGACACCAGATCTGGTGGCAAGGGGCCTTAGCGTGGGGCGACTGCCCACGTCCCTGCCCCTTGGCCTTCGTACCGCTCCACAACCACAGCGATTACAGCCTGCTGGACGGTGCCAGCCAGCTGCCGGCCATGGTCGAGCGGGCTGTGGAACTGGGCATGCCGGCCCTGGCCCTCACCGACCACGGCGTCATGTACGGCGCCATCGAATTGCTCAAGCTCTGCACGAAGGCCGGCATCAAGCCGATCATCGGCAACGAGATGTATGTGATCAACGGCTCGATCGAGGATCCGCAGCCGAAGAAAGAACGGCGATATCACCTGGTGGTGTTGGCCAGGAATGCGGTGGGATATCGCAATCTGGTGAAACTCACCAGCATCAGCCACCTGCGCGGCATGCGCGGCCGGGGCATCTTTGCCAGGGCCTGCATCGATAAGCAGCTGCTGCGGGAGCACAGCGAGGGGCTGATCGTCGCCACTGCCTGCCTGGGAGGAGAGATTCCCCAGGCGATTCTGCGGGGTCGGCCGGATGTGGCCCGGGAGGTGGCGGGTTGGTACCAGGAGGTATTCGGCGACGACTTCTACCTCGAGATCCAGGACCACGGCGGGCTGGAGGATCGGATCGTGAATGTGGAGCTCGCTCGCATCAGCAAGGAGCTGGGGATCTCCCTGGTTGCCACCAACGACGCCCACTACCTCAGCAGCAACGATGTGGAGGCCCACGATGCCCTGCTCTGTGTGCTCACCGGCAAGCTGATCACCGATGAGAAGCGGTTGCGCTACACCGGCACCGAATACATCAAGAGCGAAGCGGAGATGCTCTCTCTGTTCGCCGATCACCTCGATCCCGAGGTGATTCAGGAGGCTGTGGCCAACACAGCCAAGGTGGCGGAGAAGGTGGAGGACTACGACATCCTCGGTCGTTATCAGATGCCTCGCTTTCCGATACCCGAAGGGCACACGGCCGTGAGTTATCTCACCGAGGTGAGCCAGCAGGGGCTGCGCGAACGTCTGCGGTTGCCGGCTGATCAGGATTTCGACCCAATCTATGGCGAACGCCTGGCCTTCGAGCTCCAGGTGATGGAACAGATGGGCTTCCCCACCTACTTCCTGGTGGTGTGGGATTACATCCGCTTTGCCCGCGAGAATGGCATTCCTGTGGGACCTGGGCGTGGTTCAGCCGCCGGTTCCCTGGTGGCCTACGCCCTGGGGATCACCAATATCGATCCGGTCACCAACGGCCTGCTGTTCGAGCGCTTTCTCAACCCAGAACGCAAGTCGATGCCTGATATCGACACCGACTTCTGCATCGAACGACGGGGAGAGGTGATCGACTACGTCACCCGCCGCTACGGCGAAGACAAGGTGGCCCAGATCATCACCTTCAACCGCATGACCTCCAAGGCGGTTCTCAAGGATGTGGCCCGTGTGCTCGATATCCCCTATGGCGAAGCCGATCGGTTGGCCAAGTTGATCCCCGTGGTGCGAGGCAAGCCCGCCAAACTCGACAAGATGATCGGCCCTGATTCACCGGTTCCGGAGTTTCGGGAAAAGTATGAAGCCGATCCGAAGGTGAAGCATTGGGTGGATTTGGCGATGCGGATTGAAGGCACCAACAAGACCTTTGGGGTGCATGCGGCCGGCGTGGTGATTGCAGCTGATCCCCTAGATGAGCTGGTGCCGCTGCAGCGCAACAATGATGGCCAGGTGATTACCCAGTACTTCATGGAGGACGTGGAGTCGATGGGGTTGCTGAAGATGGATTTTCTGGGCCTGAAAAATCTCACCATGATTCAGAAAACCCTGGATCTGGTGGAGCAGAGCAGCGGTGTGAGGGTCGATCCTGATGATCTCCCCCCTGTGGACGAGGGCGCTTTCGGCTTGCTGGCCCGCGGCGATCTGGAAGGCATTTTCCAGCTGGAATCCAGTGGCATGCGTCAGATCGTTCGCGATCTCAAGCCCTCCTCCCTGGAGGACATCTCCTCGATTCTTGCCCTTTATCGTCCCGGACCACTGGATGCCGGCCTGATTCCCAAGTTCATCAATCGCAAGCATGGCCGGGAGGCGATTGATTTCGCCGATGCCCGGTTGGAGCCGATCCTGAGGGAGACCTACGGAATCATGGTCTACCAGGAGCAGATCATGAAGATCGCCCAGGACCTTGCCGGTTATTCCCTCGGCGAAGCCGATCTGCTGCGGCGGGCGATGGGTAAAAAGAAGAAATCCGAAATGGAGAAACACCAGGATCTCTTCGTCAAAGGCGCCGTGGAGCGGGGCGTTGTGGCCAGCGTCGCGGAATCCCTGTTTGAACAGATGGTGCTGTTCGCCGAATATTGCTTCAACAAGAGTCATTCCACCGCCTATGGCGCTGTCACTTATCAGACGGCCTACCTCAAAGCCCACTATCCCGTGGCCTACATGGCGGCCCTGCTCACGGTGAATGCCGGTCAGACCGACAAGGTGCAGCGCTACATCGCCAACTGCAATGCCATGGGGATCGAGGTGATGCCGCCGGATGTGAATGCCTCCGGCATTGATTTCACACCGGTGGGAGAACGAATCCTGTTCGGACTCTCGGCTGTGCGCAACCTGGGAGAAGGGGCGATTCGCACCCTTATCGAAACCCGTCAGGAGGAGGGGCCGTTCCGCTCCCTGGCGGACCTCTGCGACCGTCTCACTTCCCAGCAGATGAACCGGAGGGCGATCGAATCCCTGATTCACTGCGGCGCGCTCGATGGCCTCGATCCGCAGGCCAACCGTGCCCAGCTGATGGCCGATCTCGATCTGGTGCTGGACTGGGCCAGCTCCCGCGCCCGGGATCGCGCCAGCGGCCAGGGCAACCTCTTCGACCTCTTCTCCACCCCCGAGACGCCGGCTGCGGGGAGCGACTCCGCTGCCGCCGGCGCCAGCACCGATCTTTCCACCGCCCCCAAGGCGGCTCCGGTTCGCGATTATCCCCCCAAGGAAAAACTGAGGCTGGAGAAGGAGCTGCTTGGTTTCTACATTTCAGATCACCCCCTCAGGCAACTCAGCAGCCGGGTGAATCTCCTCTCCCCGATCGGTCTGGGCAGCCTGGAGGAGCAGGCCGACAAGGCCAGGGTGAGCGTGGTGGCCATGGTGGCCGAACTGCGCCAGGTGACCACCCGCAAGGGGGATCGGATGGCGGTGCTCCAACTGGAGGATCTCACCGGTGCCTGCGAGGCGGTGGTGTTTCCGAAGGCCTTCGCCCGGCTCGCCGACCATCTGCTGGTGGATGCCCGCCTGCTGGTGTGGGCCTCGGTGGATCGTCGCGATGAACGGGTGCAGTTGATCGTGGACGACTGCCGCAGCATCGACGATCTGCGGCTGCTGATGGTGGAGTTGCCGGCGGAGCAGGCGGGCGACATTGCCATCCAGCACCGGCTGCGGGAATGTCTGCAGCGCCATCGTCCCGGCCAAGATGAGGTGGGGGTGCGGGTGCCAGTGGTGGCCAGGGTCCGCGATGCTGAAGGCAGTCGCTATGTGCGGCTCGGCCCCCAGTTCTGTGTGGCCGATGCCGATTCCGCCGTGCATACCCTCGCCACGGCCGATTTCCGGGCTTCGCTGCTTGCCCCTCTGGAAGAAGCCCTCTCCTGCTCCTGACAGGTTCTGGACCGCTCCCACTCCCCAGCTGCGCCACCTGCTTGCCTGTGAGCGCCTGTCTGGGGGCTCGCCCTACGGCCCTGGCCGCCCCTTTGGGGTCGGGTCCACGGGACCAGAGTTCCTGAGGTCGGTTTTGCCTCAGGGCTGACTGCCTTCTCGCATGGACCGCAGAGAGGTGCGGATCCGCGTGAAGTTCACACCGATCTGTTCGCTACCCAGCAGGCTGCCGGGAGTCTCTTCCCAGCTTGCGGAGAGCACGCCGTAGCTCAAGCCGAGCAGACCGAGAAGAAAACATCCCCCCGATGCCACCAGCGTGGCTCCGGGCGGGATGTCGAGGATGGCGTGGCTCACCAGCAAGTAGCTGCCGATGAACACACCCATGCCCATCAAGGTGGGAATGCCGGTGGCGATGGCGATTCTGCGGGCCATGCGATTGGCCACAGCTTCCGGAATCACCTGTTGGCGCTCCTTCCTGGCCCGGGTGGATGACCCACCTCCCGCCGTACTCGGGCGGATGCCGGGTTTCTTCTTTCCCTGAGGGGCCATGGGGTGCTCAGCCGCGGATGCCGAGCTTCTGGATCAGACCGGCGTAGCGCTCCTCACTCTGAGCTCGCAGGTAGCCGAGCAGCCGCTTGCGGCGCCCGATCATCTTCAGCAGCCCCTGGCGGGAGGAGAAGTCGTGGATGTTCTTCTGCAGATGTCCGCTGAGCTGGTTGATCCGCTCGCTCAGCATCGCCACCTGGACTTCCACGGAACCGGTATCGGTGCCATGGGTCTGGTGGGAATTGATCAGTTCCTGCTTCTTGGTGGTGGTGAGCGGCATGGACGGCCCCGGGCCCCGACGGTGCAAACGAACACCTTAACAAGCGACCCTCAGGCCGCTGTTCGAGAGAGCCAGCGGAGACACTCCCGGATCCAGTCATCACCGTCGCTGCCGGCCGCCAGTCCCTCTGCGGCCACCGCCCGGATCGCCCTGTGGATCTCCAGCATTTCGTAGCCCAGGGCCGTGAGTGTCAACTGCACCTCGTCCCGACAATTCGCTGTCAGGGCCACCAGATCGGCCTCCGCTGCGTCACCGGCATCGGCGGAGGCTGCCAGCAGGACTCCGTAGCGTTCCTGCAGCCGTTGGCGCAGTTCCACCGAAAGCCGTTCGGCGGTGCGCTTGCCCACGCCAGGGGCCTGGGAGAGTCGGCGCAGGTCCCCCTGCACGATCGCCAGCACCAGTTCCTCCACCTCCATGGTGGTGAGCAGACCCAGGGCCATCTGGGGACCGACACCGCTCACCGCCACCAGTTCTCGGAACAGATCCCGCTCGCGCCGTTCGGGAAAGCCGTAGAGGGTCGAGCCGTCCTCCCGCACGGTCTGGTGGATGTAGAGCGTCAGCGGGCTCCCTTCCCCCGGCAGGCGCTGCCAGTGGCGATCGCAGAGCTGCACCTCGTAGCCGACGCCCTGGCAGCAGAGCAGCACCCCCTGGCGATTGGCCTGCTGCCATGGTTCATTCAGTCGTCCCTGCAGCCAGCCGATCATGGGAAGACGTGCGTCGGCCTCCATGCTGCCCGTCCTGCCCCCCCCTGCCCGTCTGCGCCGGACTCTCTGTGGCCTGGCGCTGAGTGTGTTGCTGCTGCTGCCGCTCAGCCTCAGCGGCTGTTCCCGCAGTGGCCAGCCCCCCCATGGGGTACTCCTGCAGGCCCTCAGCCTGCAGATCCAGCTCACCCAGGGGGCGATCGCCGAGGCCCTACAGCTGGAGAGTGGCGGGCTGCCCCAGGTGAGCCGCGTGCGGGTGGAAGAACAGCAGGCCATCCGGATCGGTGAGGCCCGCGGCCTGCGCCTGGCCGGGCGCTTCGACTGGCGCCTCAGCGGCGATCCGATCCGGGTGGACAGTCCGTTCGAACTCTTTCTGCAGCAGGGGGAGCGGGGAGAGAGCTGGCGGCTGGCCCGCCCCAGCGGGGTGGTCCAGAACGGCGAGCAGGACTGGCTCACCTATCCGCTGCCCCTGCCGGGAGAGCGTGCCAGGCCGGCCTGAACCGGTTGCCTGCAGGGGCCACTCCCCGTACCGTGCCGGCAACCAGTTCCTCCCTCCCTGCCAAGCATGAAGTTCCGCCATTGGTTTGCGTTGGGAAGCCTTTTTGCTGCGGCCCTTCCCCTGCCAGCCAGTGCAGCGCTCTCAAGCCTCGACCAGCTGTTCGTCTTCGGCGACAGCCTCTCCGATGGAGGCAATGGGGGCCTGCTCACCGGCGGTGCCTTCGCCCCTTCGCCCTATGTGGGAGGCCGGGCCAGCAACGGGCCTGTGGCCGTGGAATATCTGTGGAGCTCCCGGAACCCCGGCAATCCCTCCGGTTTCCTGCCTTCCCTGACCCCTTCGACCCCTGGCGAGCGGGCCACGAACTATGCGGTGATCGGCTCCACCTCCGGATTGGAGAGCAACATGTCGGTGTCCGGCTTTCCGGAACCGATTCCCACCGCCTTCCAGCAGAAAGCCAACAAGTTTCAGCTCGATACCTATTCAGCCCGCAATCCCAGCTTCAACCCCGACACCGCCCTTTTTGTGGTGTGGCTCTATCCCAATGACGCCTATTTCTGGTTGAACACAGGAGCTCTCGCCGGCGGCAAGGCTCCCGGTACCTTCAGCGGCGGGGCCGCCGTACCGGCAACGGCCGACCAGATGATCAGCAATGCGATCGACAACATCGTGGGTTCGATCAACCTGCTGGCCGATGACGGCGCCACCCAATTCCTGGTGCCCAACAGCCCCGACCTGGGCCTCACCCCCCAGTTCGCCGCCAATCCCGTGCTGGCGGCCACGGCAAGTCAGCTCTCCTCCCAGTTCAACACCGCCTTGGAAGCGGCCCTTGCCCAGCTGCAGCTGGAGCGCCCCGGCATCCACCTCACCCCCTTCCAGACGGATGATCTGTTCGCCTCGATCCGGAGCAATCCCGGGGCCTACGGCTTCACCAACGTGACCGACCGCTGCACGGTGATCGAGGCAGGCCAACCCGTGGTGAGCGAGAGCTGCAATCCCGACACCTGGCTGTTCTGGGATGCCAACCATCCCACCACCGCCGCCCATCGGGTCTTCGGCCAGGCCTTTGCCGCCGCCGTCATCCCTGTGCCTTCACCCCTGCCGCTGGCCGGGGGTCTGGTGGCGTTCCGCTGGAGCCGCCGCCTGCGCCGCCGCCTCTCCCGCCCGTTGCCCTGAGCGGTTGGCAGGCCCTTTCAGGTTCTGCAGCGTCGCCGCCAGGATCAGCCCTCCCCCGAGGGCTGTTGCGGGCTGAATCGCTTCCCCGAACAGCCACCAACCCCAGAGGGCGGCGAACGCCACCTGCACGTAGCTGATCGCGGTGGCCCGGGCGGCGGGCAGTCTGGTGAGCCCATGGGTCAGCCCCACCTGGCCCAGCTGGGTGAACAGTCCCACCCCCAGCAACCAGGCCAGTTCCTGCCCATGGGGCAGCACGGGATGCCAGAGCACTGCAGGCAGGCAGAGGGGGATGCCCACCAGCGGGAAATAGAACACGATCACCAGCGGGTGCTCGCTGCGCCCCAGGCTGCGCACACTCACGTAGGCCAGCGCCGTGAGCAGCGCCCCGGCGATTGCCACGACTACGCCGGCTGGCGGTGGCGAAGCGGCGGCCCCACTAAGGCTTCCGAGCGGATCGGCCACCACCAGCACGCCCAGCCATCCCAGCAGCATCGCCAGGCCGAGGCGCCGGTCCAGCCGCTCTCCCAGCAACAGCCAGGCCAGCAGGGCGGTGAAGGTGGGATAGAGGTACTGCAGCACCGTGGCGGCAGCGAGGGGCAACCAGGCCACCGCCGCGTAGACGCAGAACAGGGCGGCCGTGCCCAGGGTCCCGCGCAGGATCAGCAGTCCCCTGCGTTGGCCCCAGGGGTCGATGCCGGCCCGCCGCAACCACCACCAGCTCAGGGCCACGCTCACCAGGGCCCGGGCCAGCACCACTTCCGCCAGCGGCAGGCGCCCCCCCACCTTCTTCACGCACACCACCATCAGGCTGAAGCTCAGGGCGCTGGCCATCAGGGCCATGGCGGCCCCCGCTTCACCGCTCAGGGGGTTGCGCTTCAGGCCCTTCATCGTTCGTTCCGGCGGGCCAGGGCGACACAAGCCGTGGTGGACCGTTCCAGGATGGACCAGTACCCGCCGCCACCGGTAGGGTGCAGCTCTCTTCCCGCCCCTTACCGCGGTTGTCCTTGCCTCGCCTCCATCCCCGCACGATCGAGGCCGTCAAGGAGCGGGCCGACATCGTCGATGTGGTGGGCGAGCACGTGGTGCTCAAGAAGAAGGGTCGCGAGTTCGTGGGGATCTGTCCGTTCCACGACGACAAGTCTCCGTCGATGACGGTCTCGCCGGCCAAGCAGTTCTATTACTGCTTCTCCTGCGGGGCCGGTGGCAATGCCATCAAGTTCCTGATGGAGCTGCAGCGCACCAGTTTCAGCGATGTGGTGTTGGAGCTGGCGCGCAAATACCAGCTGCCCGTGGAAACCCTCGAGGGGCCCCAGCAGGAGCGTCTGCGCCAGCAGCTTTCCCGTCGCGATCGTCTGCACCGCGTGCTGGCGCTGGCTGCGGGCTGGTTCCAGGCCCAGCTCCGCAGCCCCGAGGGGGAGGCGGCTCTGCGTTATCTCACCGGCAGCCCTCTCACCGGCAGCCGTGGCCTCAGCGAGGCCACCCTCGAGGCGTTCCAGCTCGGGTACGCCCCCGATCGCTGGGATGGTCTGTTGCAGCACCTCCAGCAGGTGGAGGGCTTCGCTCCTGAATGGTTGGAGGCCGCCGGACTTGTGGTGGCCCGCAAGGGCGGCGATGGTTTCTACGACCGTTTTCGGCACCGGGTGATGGTGCCGATCCGCGATCGTCAGGGCCGGGTCATCGGCTTCGGCGGTCGGGCCCTCGATGGCCAGGAACCCAAGTACCTCAACAGTCCCGAAACGGAGGTGTTCGAGAAGGGGCGCCACCTCTTCGGTCTCGACCGGGCCGCCGATCCGATCCGCCGGGCGGACCGGGCCGTGGTGGTGGAGGGTTATTTCGATGTGATCGCTCTCCATGCCGCCGGCATCACCAATGCGGTCGCGGCCCTGGGCACGGCTCTCAGCAGCAGCCAGATCACCCAGTTGTGCCGTTGCTGCGACAGCAAGCGGCTGATCCTCAATTTCGACAGCGATGGCGCCGGGGTGAAGGCCGCCCAGCGGGCCATCGGCGAGGTGGAGCAGCTCGCGCTTCAGGGACAGCTGGAACTGCGGGTGCTGCAGCTTCCTGCCGGTAAGGACCCCGATGAGTTTCTGCAGCAGCACGGCCCCGGGGATTACCGCTCGCTGCTCGATCAGGCACCCCTCTGGCTCGACTGGCAGATCGACCAGGTGCTGGCGGGGCGCGATCTGGCCCGGGTGGATCAGTTTCAGCAGGCGGTTTCGGCCCTGGTGGCCCTGCTGGGCAAGCTGCCCCAGAGCGCCGTGCGCAGCCGCTACCTGCAGCAGGTGGCCGAGCGCCTCAGCGGTGGGCAGGCACGGCTGGCAATCCAGCTGGAGGACGACCTGCGTCAGCAGGTGAAGGGCCAGCGCTGGCATGGCCGCTCCACCCGCTGGGAGCAACCCGGCGAGGTGGGCATCCAGGAACGGGCTGAGGCCCTTCAGCTGATGATCTACCTCCACAGCCCGTTCCATCGCGCCGAACTGCGGCGCCTGCTGCGGGAGTGGGAGCAGGACGACTTCGCCCTCCACCATCACCGCCGGCTCTGGGCGGCGATCAGTGAGATTGAGGAGGACAACCTGGGGGTCGGACGACTGGAAGCGATCAACCGCGGCAGCGACCCCGGCCATGATCTGGCCGATCTCGACCTACCCCGTCTGCTGGGGGAGCGGCTGTTGGTGGAGGAGAGTGCGCTGCTCACCCGGCTGACACCCCTGCTCGAACCCACGGAAGTGCAGCGCGTCTGCCTGGCCCAGCCCCTGCTGGAACTGCGCGGGGCCCTGGCGGTGCGCTCCCGTCAGCGGGGCCTCAAGCGCTGTCGCCATCTGCTCGACGCCTGGCAGTCGCAGCGCCTCGCCACCCTCGAGCACTGCATCGCCCGATTGCTTGAGGACGAACGGACCAGGCCGGCGGGCGCCGAGCCCCCCCCCGGCGATCCCCAGGCCGGCCTCGACATGGAGCGGCGGATCGAGGACCTGTTTGCCGATCTCAATGCTGATGCCCTCCGCTTCCAGCACGACTACTACTGCGAACGGCGCCATCTCGGAGAGCTGGACCAACGGCGCTGTGCCGGTTTCGAGGAGATCCTGGCCCAGCCTGCCTCCGAACCCGAAGGTGTGCCGGTCCTTTCTTCCGCGGCCTGAAGTCCGCTGCCGGCAATCCCGCGCTGTCTCCTGGAGATCCGCCTACGGTTTTCTTTCCGGGTTGGTGGCAGGGCCATGGAAGCCGAACTCACCTATCCGATCCCCTGCGATGAGGCCCTGCGGCTGCGCGATCTGGAGCGCCATGCGGTGGTGGGCACCGCCGGCGATGAGCACTTTGATCGCATCATTGAACTCGCCAGCTCGATCTTCGCCACGCCGATCGCCCTGATCTCCCTGGTGGATGCCGATCGCCAGTGGTTTCTGGCCCGTAAGGGACTCGAGGCGACGGAAACACCCCGGCGGGTCGCCTTCTGCGCCCATGCCATCGCCGGTGACGACGTGCTGGTGGTGCCCGACGCCCTCGCCGACCAGCGGTTCCGCTCCAACCCGCTGGTGCTCGAGGATCCCCACATCCGTTTCTATGCGGGGATGCCGCTGCGCAGTCCCGATGGTCACAACCTCGGCACCCTGTGTGTGATCGACCGCCAGCCCCGGCGACCGACGGAGCTGCAGCTGCAGCAGCTGCGCCTGCTGGGCGGCCTGGTGATGCGGGAACTGGAACTGCGCCGCCAGGCTTTGCTCTGTCCGGTCACGGGGCTGCCGGTGCGGCAGGCCTTCCTGATGATCGGTGAACGGGAGTTCCAGCGGGCCCGCAACCAGGACCATCCCCTTTCCCTGGTGCTCTTCGACATCGACGATTTCCGCCAGATCAACAACCGCTGGGGCCATCAGGCCGGAGATGCGGTTCTTCTGCATCTCTGCCAGCTGGGCGGCACGTTTCTGCGGGAGCAGGATTTCGCGGGAAGGATGGGGGATGGCGAATTCGCCCTGCTGCTGGTCGACACCGGCAGCGATGCGGCCCTTGCCCTGGCCGAACGGCTGCGGCGGGCGGCGATGGCGATGCCTGGCATCTACAGCCATTCCGATTACCACCTCCACATCAGTGGCGGGGTCACGTCCCTGGCGGTCAGCGACCGGAGCTTCGGGGATCTGGTGCACCGCGCCGACCGTGCCCTGGGTCTGGCGAAGGGAAACGGGCGCAACCAGATCGCCAGTCTTCTGGCCTGAGGCTCTGCGGGCTCAGGGTCGATAATTTTTCCCTGACCGACGCTGGATGTCTCTCTGGAGCATCCCCTCTCCCGATGGCCGATTCCGATCCTTTCTTTGAGGTCTGCTGGCATGGCGAAAGCATCGGCGACGGTGGCGATGTTGCTGATGCCCTCCTGAGCTATGCCCTCGTTCGTCCCGAGGATGGCGACTGGGCCGCCGCCTGCGCCGCGCCTGGCGCCTCTCCCTGCCTGCGCCGGTATGCGTCGTTCGACGCCTATCTCGACAACGACGATGAACTCGAAACGATCGCGGTGACGGCGGCGATGATCGAGCAGGCCCTCGACGGGATCTAGGCCCGGACCACGGGGATGTCGCTCAGCCGTGTGGTGGCGGCTCGGGAGAGGCGGGAGCGGCGCATCGTCCATGCCGGCGCCAGGCCACAGGCGGCCCACTGCAGCGTGCCGCTGCCATAGCGACGGTTGATGCCGTCGACGGTGGCCATCAGCCGCTCACGCCGGCGCTGCTCGCCCGGCTCGAGCGGAGCCAGCAGATGGTGCTGCAGCAGCGCTTCGGGCTGCAGGTTCTGGAGCACCACACCGGCTTTCTGCAGAGGTTTGTGCGGCCGGAACAGCGGCAGGGCCAGGGGCAGGGCTGCCGCCAGCAGCACGCTGGTGTCGTTGCTGGGCAGCGGCAGGTGGGTGGTGGCCGCATTGCTGTAGAAACTCGAGCCATCGAAGGGGCTGCTGCGCACGAACACGGTGATCGTTCCGGCCCGCTGGCCCTGACGCCGTAACTTTTCGGCGGCCCGGCTCAGGTAGGTGGCGATCGCCTGGCGCAGCGATTCGAGATCGCTGATCGGCTGGCTGAAGCTGCGGCTCACGCAGGTTTCCTGCTTCGGAGGTGGCGCCTGCACCAGTGGCAGGCAGGCCCGGCCCTGCAGTTCCTGCTGCAGGCGCAAGCCCACCACGCCGCAGCGCCGCTGCAGTTCCCCGGGGGGCATGTCCCGCAGTGCCCGGGCATCGGCGATCCCCCGCAACCGGCACCAGCGGGACAGCCGGCGCCCGATGCCCCATACCTCCTCCACGGCGATGTCCGCCAGCCAGGGGTCGGGATCGCCCACTGCCCCCAGGTCGAAGACGCCCTGATCCCGATGCCGGGGGTGTTGCTTGGCCAGCCGGTTGGCCACCTTGGCGAGCACCTTGGTCGGAGCGATGCCCACGGCCACGGGCAATCCAAGCCGGCGCCGCACACTGCGGCGCAGTTCCCTTCCCCAGGGGGTCAGATCAGCTGCACCGGCCGGCCGGTGCAGCAGCCCGAAGGCCTCATCGATCGAGTACACCTCCAGCTCCTCCACCCACGCCTCGAGCGTGGCCATCAGCCGCTGGCTCATGTCGGCATAGAGGCTGTAGTTGGAGCTGCGCACGATCACCCCCTGGCGTTCCAGTTCCCTGCGCACCTGGAAGTAGGGCACCCCCATGGCGATGCCGAGGGCCCGGGCTTCGGCACTGCGGGAGACGATGCAGCCGTCGTTGTTGGAGAGCACCACCAGCGGCCGCCCGATCACCGTGGCATCCACCACCGCCTCGCACGAGGCGTAGAAATTGTTGCCGTCGACCAGGACGGTGGCGCGTGCGGAGCGGCTCACAGGCTGCGGATCCGATGGATCGCCACCCCCCACAGCCTTGGCCCCGGTGGTTCGCTGGCGCTCCCGGGCCCCAGCGGGATGGGGGCATAGGCCGGGTGGGCGGCCTCCAGCCACCACTGCCCCTGGCCATGCCTCAGTCGCTTGAGGGTGAAGTTGCCCTCCAGCAGTGCCACCACGATCTGGCCGGCCCGGGGCGTGCGGTGGCGGTCCACCACCAGCAGGTCGCCGTGCTGGATGCCGGCGCCATGCATCGAGTCGCCCGCGACCCGCAGGAACAGGATCCCCCGGGGGGCAGCGATCAGCAGCTGATTGAGATCCACGACCCCACGCCAGGCGGACATCCACGCTAGTACATATGAACTTCAGGGGCCGGGTGCCCGTTGTCGTAGAACGGGCGCCGCCCGGGGGAATGATGCGGTTGCTGGTGGTGGAGGACGACCCCGAGTTGAGAGGGGCGTTGCTGCAGTTGCTGGATCGTTGGGGCTACGCCACCGAGGCGGCGGCCGACGGCCCCTCCGCCCTGGCCCTCACCGCCAGTCAGAACTTCGATCTGGTGCTGCTGGATGTGGCCCTGCCCGGCTGCGATGGCCTGGAGGTGTGCCGGCGGCTTCGTGGCCGCAGCGCCTGGCAGCCTCTGATCCTGATGCTCACCGCCCGCGATACCAGTGCCGACAAGGTGCAGGGACTGGACCACGGCGCTGACGACTATGTGGTCAAGCCGTTTGATCCGGTTGTTCTGCAGGCCCGCATCCGCGCCCTGCTGCGCCGCTCGGATCGGCCGCTGCATCCGGTGCTGGTCTGGGGACCCCTCCAGCTCACCGCCGGCCAGTCCCGGCTGCGGGTGGGGGAGATCTGGCTGGATCTCACCCGCAAGGAAGCACTGCTGCTGGAGTCCCTGCTCCGTGCCCAGGGCCAGAGCTGCAGCAAGTCCCAGTTACTGGAGGCCAGCTCCAGCGGTCCGCGGGAGGTGGGGGAGGACACCGTCAAGGCCCACATGCGCAACCTGCGCAGCAAGCTGACGGCGGCGGGATGCCCGCCCGATCTGATTGAAACCGTCTACGGCCTTGGCTACCGCCTCAACCCCTGCCACATCGCCTGATCCCCTTTCGCTGCGCTGGCGACTGATGCTGCAGGGCGGTGGGTTCGCCCTGCTGCTGCTGGCCTGCTTCGCCGCCGCCGTCTACTGGGGCATCGCCGGCGAGCGGAGGGAGGCCCTGCGGCTCGAGGCACGCCAGCTGGCCACCGCGGCGGCCTCCCAGTGGCCGCTGATCGCCCATGAATTCCAGGAGGAGCGCAACGCCCGCAAGTTCCGGGCCGACCGGGAGGTGGTGGCCCTGCCGGAGAGGCCCGGCCAGCGCGTGCAGTGGTTCGATGCCGCCGGGCGCCTGCTCGAGGACCAGGGGGGCCTGGCCCTGCCGGCGCCGCTCCGCAGCCAGGCACCGCAATGGCGGCAGTGGTCTGGCGGCATCGCCCTGTGGCAACCCGTGCTCACCCGCCCCCTGCCTCGCCCGGCCGGCAAGGAGAGCGAAGCCGGCTCCCGCCTGAGCGGTTATGTGTATGTGGGCCTCGATGACGACGGCCTGCGCTCCGAACTGCGGCGCCTGCGGCGCGGTCTGCTGCTGGGCACGATCTGCTCCACCCTGGCGGCCCTGCTGCTGGGCCGCAGGATGCTCACCAAGGCCGTGGCGCCTCTGCAGCGGCAGGTGGAGGCCCTGCAGCGGTTCACGGCCGATGCCTCCCATGAACTGCGGCATCCGCTCACGGCGATGCGCACCCTGCTGGCGGCAGAGAAGGAGTGCATGGATCCTGCCCCCCATCCCCTGCTCGGCAGGATTGATGGCCTCGCCGCACGCATGGGGGCGCTGCTCGACGACCTGCTCCTGCTGGCCTGGCATGAGCAGGGGATCGGGGGCGAGGGGGCATCCAGCCGCTGGCGCCGATTCGATCTGCTGGAGCTGCTTGAGGATCTGCTGGAGCTCTATGGGCCGCGGGCGGCGGCCCGTCAGGTGCGGCTGCAGCTGCTGCCGGGTTCCGATCCCGGCGCGGAACTGCCGGTGCGGGGCCAGCCCGAGCAGCTGCAGCGCCTGTTCACCAACGTGCTGCTCAATGCGATCCGGCACAGCCCGCCGGGGGCTGCGGTGGAGCTGGAGGTTCTGCGATCGGGCAGTCGCTGGAGGGTGCTGATCCGGGATCGCGGGCCTGGCATCGCGCCGGAGCAGGCGACCCTGGTGTTCGAGCGCTTCTGGCGCGGTCCGGGTGCTCCCCCCAGCAGCAGCAGCAGTGGTCTGGGTCTGGCGATCGCCAGGGCCATCGCCAGAGGCCATGGCGGAGAGATCCTGCTTGCGGATGGTCGGGCCGGGGCTTGTGTGTTTCAGGTGACGCTGCCGATCGCCTGAATCCGCTCCTTTCACGATTTTTTTACGGCCGCCAGGCCAACCTGAACAGATGGCATCTCTTCTTCCTTCCGACCCCGGTCTGGCGGCCTTCGGCTCCAGCCTCACCGCGATCACCCTGGCGGAACTGGGTGACAAGACCTTTTTCATGGCGCTGATCCTGGCGGCCCGCCATCGGGCCCGCTGGGTGTTTCTCGGCGCCTTCGCCGCCCTGGCCGCCGTCACCTTGATCTCGCTGGGCCTGGGCTATGGCCTGCGGGAGCTGCTGCCGGTGACCGTGGTGCCCTGGCTGGCGGCAGTGCTGTTCCTCGGTTTCGGGATCAAGCTGCTGCTCGATGCCCAGGGCATGGGGGGCGATGCGGCCGGCGAGGAGGCAGAGGAGGCGGAGGAGGCGGTGAACGCGGTGGAGCAGCGGGGCCGGATCCATTCGCCCTGGGCGGTGATCTGGGAGGCCTTCGCCTTGGTGTTCGTCGCCGAACTGGGCGACCGCACCCAGTTCGCCACGATCTTTCTGGCTACCGCCCCGGCCTTCGGTTTTGTCGGTCTGCTGGCCGGCGCCCTGCTCGGCCATGCCCTGGTCACCTGGCTGGCGGTGGGAGCAGGCAAGTGGATCGGCACCCGGATCCGGGAGCAACTGCTTTACAGACTGAGCGGTGGCTTGTTCCTAGCCTTCGGGCTCGTGGCCCTGCATCGGGCCCTCCTTCCCTGATCCCTCGCTCCCGTTGCAGCCTCCTTGAGCCCCCACCACCACCATCCGGCCATCGACATTCAGCGCCGGCCTCACAGGCGGCAGCACGAACATCGTCCCGGTTCTCCTGCCGCTTTTCGCTGGAGCATCCTGCTCAATGGTGCCCTCTCCGGCCTGCAGCTGGCGATCGGCACCGCCTTCGGCTCCCTGGCCCTGATCGGCGACGCGATTCACAATCTGGGGGATGTGGTGGGTCTGCTGCTGGGCTGGGGCGCAGAGCGTCTCAGCGCCAGGCCTGCCACGCCCCGCTTCACCTATGGCTTCGGGCGCAGCACCCAGCTGGCCTCCCTGCTCAACGCCATGCTGGTGCTGATGGCGGCAGGGGTCGTGATCTTCGAGGGGGGGCAGCGCCTGTTCGATCCGGTGCCCATGGTGAGCACTCCGGTGGCCTGGGCCGCCGCCGCCGGCATCGTGGTGAATCTCGCCTCGGCACGCCTGTTTGGCCATGATCACCATCACGACCTCAACCGCCGTGCGGCGGTGGTGCACCTGCTAACGGATGCTGCGGTTTCGGCGGCGGTTCTGGTCAGCGCCCTGCTGGTGAAGCTCACCGGCTGGAACTGGCTGGATGCGGCAACGGCGATCCTGGTGGGGTTGGCGGTGGCCTGGAGCGGCTGGCAGCTGCTGCGGGAATCGCTGCTGGTGGCCCTCGATGCCGTACCCCAGGGCATCGACCTCGCCGAGGTGGAGGCGGAATTGAAGGCCCTGCCAGGGGTGGTGGATGTGCACCATCTGCATGTCTGGGCGATGAGCACCTCCCAGAACGCGATGACTGCCCACATCAAACGCCGCCCGGGCCTGGTGGATGACATGGATCTGCTGCATCAGGCCAAGGTGAGGATGGCCTGGCTCGGCATTCCCCACAGCACCCTGCAGCTCGAGCCTCCGCAGGCCTGATTTCCCCTTCTGCTTACTGCCTCCCCAATTACTGCCTCCCCACTCCTCCCGATTCCATGCCCCGCCCCTACCAACCCTCGCTGCTGAGGCTGCTGCATGCCCCCACGGCGCTGGTCGTGGCCGGTTGCTGGCTTTCAGGGCTGGTTGTCTATTCGGTGTACGACGGACGCTGGGGCAGGCTTCCGCTGGTACCGGCGACGGACTGGATCGATGTGCATGGCAGCCTCGGGGTGCTGCTGGTACTGGTGTTTTGCGGGTTCGCTCCCTATGCCCTCACCGTGGGGCGGGTTCGGTTGCTGCGACTGGCCAATGCCCTGCCTCTGGCGGCCCTGACGCTCTCGATCGGTACCGGCCTGCTGATGAGCGAGCACAGCGTCCGTGCCGGCGAGCTCGACACCCTTGTCTATCGGTTGCACCTGGCCGGCTGGCTCGGCACCGGACTGGCCGTCGCCTTCCACCTCGGTGCGGTGTTCGCCCGGGGAGGCTGGCCCCTGGCCCGCTCCATGTTCAGTCTGCCGCTGCAACGAGGCGATCGTCCCGCCGACTGGCCCGATCAGCTTCGCCGTGCCTTGCGCCGATCGCAGTGATCGGCCGCTAGGCGTCCTCATCCTCGAGCAGCAGCTGCTCAAAGGTGGCGTAAAGGGAAAGGTCTTCGGCGGCGGGGCGAGGACGCGCCCGATTCGGTTTGGGGGTTGCGTTTGGTCTGTTGGCTGGGCTCGGTAGCGCCTCGGGGGTCGTTCTGGCCCCCGGGAGACGGGTGGCCTCCAGCTGCCGCAGTCGGTCCATCAGGTGAGGCGGCACCGAGCCATCCGGGCTGGCCGCCATCAACTCGCGGAACAGCTGTTCGGGATTCAGCTCGGTTTCGACCCGATGGAGCCGGCCCGGCTGCTTCGGACCGGCAGCGGCCGCTTGTTCAGAGGGAGGCACCGGAAGTTTCTTGGGGAGCTGCCTGCCCAGGGCTTCCAGGCGCTCAAGGCTGCGGGCATCAAAGCTCATGGAAACAACGATTCAGGGGCAGCCGAGGGTGTCGCGGGTGGCACGGCCGCTTTCAGGATTGGTGCCTCCGGCCACGCTGCACAGGGCTTTGAGGGCATCGCCCCGCAGAGGCACATTGGTGAAATCAGCCCCTTCGATCTGCACGTCGCTGAACTTCGTGTTGAAGGCGAAGGCATCATCCAGGCGGGCGTTGCGCAGATCCGTGCCGTTGAACACAGCTGAATCGAGCGTGGCGTCCCTCAGATCAGCGCCGCTGAGGTCGGCATCCTGCAATTTGGCTCCGAACAGGCTGGCGCCGCGCAGATCGGCTCCGGAAAAATCGGCATCCCGGAGATTGGTGAGATTGAAGGTGACCCCCCGCAGATCGGCGGCATGGAAATCGGCTCCGATCAGCACCTGTTTGGCGTAATCCATGGCGGCAACGGCCGGCGTGGCCATGCCGAACGCGGAGCCGATCAACAGCACCAGGGTCAGCAGCAGCGCGCAGGCCTTGGCCAGCCAACTCGATCGGGATTTCGAAGGAGCGGGATTCATCGCCAGGGCCTCAGTCTCTCCAGACTAGAAGAGCGATGTCAGGGGGAGCGCGGTGTCTGCTGGGGGCATGCCGGCGCCAGGGCTCAGACGGACAATCATCAATGGATGCCTTGCAGCGGTCAGAATCTTTCCGAGCGGCAGTAGCTTTCGGTGCGGCAGAGTCGCTGCACTGCTCGATCTGATGGCTCCCCACGATTCCGTCCTGCCACCTTCATCGCTGCCATTGCAGAGCCTGCTGGACATCAGCGGTGATGCCGTCGCCCTGCTGGATGGCCGCGGGCAGTGGGTCGAGGCCAGCCAGAGTTTCCTTTCCCGCGCAGGCCTGCCGCACTCCACCCTGCAGCGCCTGGATCTTGCCGCGCTGATCGGTCAGGATTCCGGACCGTTTCTGCGGGGAGAGCTCCCAGGTTTCTACGGTGAGCTGGCGGTGGGGGCCGCTGCAAACCAGCCCTTACGCCTTTCCCGGCTCGAGAACCCCGTGGCGGGCGGCTCCCCCTGGTTTCTGTTGGAGCTGCTTCCCCAGCGGGTGCAACTCCACAGCCTCGAGGAGATTCTCCAGCAGCGCTTTGCCAATGGAGCGACGCTCTTGCAGCTCAGCCTGCTGCATCTCGATCTGGTGCGTGGAAAGCTGGGGATCGATGCCGCCGAGGCGCTCCATGATCAGATGGGCCATCGGCTGGGAGCCAGCCTGCCTGCCGGCAGCTTTTACGCCCTCCAGGGGGGGGACCGTCTTCTTGCCCTCACTCCCGGCCGTCTGAGCGTGGAGGAGGCGCGGGAGATGGCCGGCGCGCTGCTCGACAAACTGGAAACCCCGATCTCGATCGCCGAGCAGGTGATCGAGCCCTCGCTGAGCGTTGGGGTGAGTCGCGGCCCGGATGACGGCATCGATTTCCCCCATCTGCTCGATTCCTCCACCCAGGCGTTGCAGGAGACCCAGCGGCCCCCCTTCTCCAGCTGCTGTGTGGCGATGCCGGTCACCCGCACTGTGAGGATGACCGAGCTGCTGGCCAAGCCCCTGGCCCGGGCGATTGAGGAAAACCGCCTAGAGCTTGCTTTCCAGCCGATTCTGGAACTCCGCTCCGGAAGGGTCACCGCCGCCGAGGTGCTGTGCCGCTGGGATGATCCCGAACTCGGTCGCCAGTCCCCCTTCGACTTCATCGATGTGGCCGAAGCCACCCAGCAGATCTCCAGCCTGGGGAAATGGGTGATGGAGACCGCCTTCAGCCAGTTCCATCGCTGGGAGGCCTCCGGCCTGCGGCTGGCGAGGATCGGCCTCAACATCTCGCCGCTGCAGCTGCAGGATCCCGCCTGGACCAAGGATCTGCTGGTGGCGCTCGAACGGAACCAGCTGAGTCCGGAGCGGATCGTGCTCGAACTCACCGAAGGAGATGTGCTCGAAATCACCAATGTGTTGGCTGACCAGATCCGAGAGCTGCGGCGGATGGGTTTCATCCTCTGCCTCGATGATTTCGGCACCGGCTACTCCGGCCTGCAGCGTCTCACCAAACTGCCCTTCAACCAGGTGAAGGTGGATCGGAGCCTGATTTCCGCCATCGATTACGACCAACTGCAGCAGGCCATGCTCAGCGCCGTGATCAGCCTCGGCAATGCCAGCGGTCTTGACGTGGTGGTGGAGGGGGTGGAGCGCTCGCGGCAGCTCCAGATCCTGATCAGCCTCGGCGTTCACCTCGGCCAGGGTTACCACCTCTCGGCCCCCCTTTCCGCTGGGGAACTTCAGGAGTTGCTGGTTGCGCAGGCCGATTCGCGGCCCTGAGTCGCCCTCCGGGCCTGAGTCGTCCGCCCGTCCGCATGCGGGAAGGCTTGGGGCACCGCATGCAGGTCGATGGCTCGCAATCTCCGTCAGCGCCAGGGTCGCTGGGCCGAGCAGAGGGCGCTGCGATTGCTGCAGCAGGCCGGCTGGCAACTGCTTTCGCGCAACTGGCAGTGTCGCTGGGGCGAGCTTGATCTGGTCCTGTGCAAGCCCGGCCGGTTGCTACTGGTGGAGGTGAAGGGCCGGGGGGCCGGCAGCTTCGATGGTGCTGGTGTGGCGGCCCTGAGAAGGTCGAAGCTGCTCCGGCTGGAGCGGGCCTGGGCCTGCTGGCTGGCAGACCATGGCGAATGGGCGGAGCAGCCGGTGGAGCAGGTGGCCGCCCTGGTGCCGCTGCCGCCGCTGCGGGGAGGCGTGCGCTGGATCCGCCTGGGGCGCTAAGGACCCAGATCGGGCATTCCACTCAGGGGGCGGGAGCCGTCTCGGTGTAATTCACGGTGCAGCGATAGCGGGGATTGTCCATGCCCCCCACGCCGAATTCCTGGCAGCGTGTGCCCGTCACCGTGGCGCCGCGGGGCAGCCGCTGCAGGGCCCGCTGGGTGGCATCGTTCTGGTCCCAGATCGACTCGTCGGTGATGCTGCCGGCCCGGGCTGCCCAGGTGGCCAGCAGCGGGATCAGCAGGGCGGCGGCAAGCAGCCCTCGCCAGGCGCCCAGGTTGCTGTGGAGACAGGGGCGATTGGCCATGACCGCTGCACCGGCAGATAACCCTTCAACATAGGCACCCTTATCCGAACAGACGCTGCCTGACAGACGTTCACAGGCCCGACGTTCACCGGCCCGACGTTCAATGGGGGAAGTCCGCCTGCGCCCTTCCATGTCCTTCGAAGGCCACCGCGCCCGCAAGCGCTTCGGCCAGCACTGGCTGGTGGATGGCACGGTGCTGCAGTCCATCGTCGAGGCGGCCGCGCTGGGGCCAGGGGATCGGGTGCTGGAGGTGGGACCCGGGCGGGGTGCGCTCACCGAGCGGTTGCTGGCCACCCCCCTGGCTTCGCTGCTGGCCGTGGAGCTGGATCGCGACCTTGTGGCCGGCCTGCGCCAGCGCTTCGGTGCCGATCCCCGCTTCCAGCTGGTGGAGGGCGATGCCCTGGAGGTACCGCTGCAGCTGGGTGACGAACCGGCGCCGGAGGTGGTGGTGGCCAACATCCCGTACAACATCACCGGGCCCCTGCTGGAGCGGTTGGTGGGCCGACTGGACCGCCCCCATGACCCTCCCTACCGGCGCCTGGTGCTGCTGGTGCAGCAGGAAGTGGGAGAACGCATCCGCGCCGTCCCGGGTGCCAGCAGTTATTCAGCCCTCAGCGTCCGGATGCAGCTGCTGGCCCGCTGCAGGTCGGTCTGTGCGGTGCCACCCCGTTGTTTCAATCCACCCCCGAAGGTGCACTCCGAGGTGATCCTGCTGGAGCCCCTGCTGCCCGAGCAGCGGCTGGATCCCCCCCTGGCCCGGGAAGTGGAGAGCCTGCTGCGGCGCTGCTTCGCGGCTCGCCGCAAGATGCTGCGCAACACCCTCACCGGGCTGCTGCCCGCCGATGCCCTGCAGGACCTGGCCACAGAGGCGGGGATCGAACTCAGTCAGCGGCCCCAGGAGCTGGCTCCCCGGCAGTGGCAGGCCCTGGCCGCCGGTTTGAATCGTCGACACAGCGAACTTTCCGGCGCCGCCTGAACCGATGGCAGAACTCACCGTGCTGGCTCCGGCCAAGATCAACCTGCATCTGGAAGTGCTCGGCCTGCGGCCCGATGGCTTCCATGAGCTGGCGATGCTGATGCAGACGATCGATCTGGCGGACGAGCTGCACTTCCAGCCCACCTCCGACGGCCTGATCTCCCTGCACTGCGATCGCCCCGGCCTGCCCACCGATGGCACCAACCTGATCGTGCGGGCCGCCGAGCAGCTGCGGGCGAGGGTGGGGCTTCCGGAGCTGGGCGCCCGGATCCAGCTGCAGAAGCGGATTCCGATCGGGGCGGGGTTGGCGGGGGGATCCAGTGATGGCGCCGCGGCCCTGGTGGGGCTCAATGCCCTGTGGGGGCTGGGCATGGAGCGTGCCGCTCTGCTTGCCCTTGCGGCCGAGCTCGGCTCCGATATGCCCTTCTGCCTCGATGGGGGCACCCAGCTCTGCTTCGGACGCGGGGAGCAGCTGGAGCCGGTGCGGCTTGCCCAGGCGCCCGCCCTCGGGGTATTGCTGATCAAGCATCCCGAAGCCAGCGTCTCCACCCCCTGGGCCTATGGGCGCTGCCGCGAGTTGCGCGAGGATTTCTACCTCGAAAGCGAGCTCGACTTCGAGCAGCGCCGCCAGGCCCTGCGCCAGGGCCCCCTGCTGGCCGCCCTGGCAGGGGAGAGGCCCCTGCCAGCGCTGCGCAACGACCTGCAGACCGTGGTGGCTCCGGAGCAGGAGAGCGTGCGTGGAGGTCTGGCGCTGCTGCAACGGATCGAGCAGGCCCTGGCCGTGGTCATGAGTGGCTCCGGGCCCAGCCTGTTTGCCCTGTTCGCGGATTTCGAGCAGGCCGCCGCAGCCCATCGGCAATGGGAGCCTTCGCTGCTAGAGGAAGGTTTCGAGTCCTGGTGCTGCCATTGCATCGATTCCGGTGCCAGCCTGGTACCGATCGCAACGGCCCGATGAGCGACCTCAGTCCGCTGCCCAGCACCCCGACCACCCCTGTCCCCTCCCCGGAGGGGCCGCGCAAGGGTCCCCTCAGCTTTCTCTCCGGCGCCCTCACCAGCGGACTGTTGGCCTGGCTCTGCCTGGGCCTCAGCAAGCGTGTGGTGGCCTATTACGTGGACCATCCGCCCCACTACGAGGCCCAGGTGGCCCAGAGCATCGCCACGGCGGTCAAGACCCTGGTGATGGGAATGTGCTTCCTGGCCACCTTCAGCTTCGCCTTCATCGGGCTGGGGCTGTTGATGGTGTTCGTGCGCAGTCTGATCCCTGCGCGGGCCGAATCGGCTTCCTAGCCTGGCTGCAGCTGTCTTCGGCCATGACCCCCCACGACCTCGGCCTCCTGGTGACGCTGCTGCTTCCGGGCATGCTGCTCTCGGTGCTGCTGCTGAGCACCTTCGCCGCCGGGGGTTGAGATAGGTTGGCCGCACCTGTGGCCGATGCCGGATTCGTGGCCGAAACCCTTCTGTTCAACGCCCTGCGTGACGCCATCGATGAAGAGATGGCCCGTGACCCCCATGTCTGTGTGATGGGGGAGGACGTGGGCCACTACGGCGGCTCCTACAAGGTGACCAAGGATCTCTACGAGAAATACGGCGAACTCAGGGTGCTGGACACTCCCATTGCCGAGAACAGCTTCACCGGCATGGCAGTGGGTGCCGCCATGACCGGCCTGCGGCCGATCGTGGAAGGCATGAACATGGGATTCCTGTTGTTGGCCTTCAACCAGATCTCCAACAACATGGGTATGCTCCGCTACACCAGCGGTGGCAACTACACCATTCCTACCGTCGTCCGCGGCCCGGGTGGCGTGGGCCGGCAGCTCGGTGCCGAACATAGTCAGAGGTTGGAGGCCTACTTCCACGCCGTTCCAGGCATCAAGATCGTTGCCGTGAGCACCCCCACCAATGCGAAGGGCCTGATGAAAGCGGCCATCCGCGACAACAATCCCGTTCTCTTCTTCGAGCACGTTCTCCTTTACAACCTCTCCGAGGAGATTCCCCGGGGTGATTACATCTGCGCCCTTGATCAGGCGGAGGTGGTGCGGGAAGGCAAGGATGTCACGATCCTTACCTATTCCCGCATGCGTCATCACTGTCTCAAGGCTGTGCAGCAGCTGGAGAAGGAGGGAGTGGATGTGGAGCTGATCGACCTGATCAGCCTCAAGCCCTTCGACATGGAGACCATCACCCGCTCGATCCGCAAGACCCACAAGGTTTTGGTGGTGGAGGAGTGCATGAAGACCGGTGGCATCGGGGCCGAGCTGATCGCCCTGATCACCGAGGAGTGTTTCGACGAGCTCGATGCTCGCCCGGTGCGTCTCTCCTCCCAGGACATTCCCACTCCTTACAACGGCACCCTGGAGAACCTCACGATCATTCAGCCTCACCAGATCGTGACGGCTGCCCAGCAACTCAAGGCCGGTCTGATCTGAGATGGCACGTCAACAAGGGTGGTTCGCCCTGATCCTGGCCCTCGCGATCGCCGCCGCCGCCCTGCTGGCCACCTTCGGCCTGCAGCTCGGTCTCGACCTGCGCGGTGGCAGCCAGCTCACCCTCCAAGTGATGCCCGCTGGTGAGATCCGCAAAGTGGAGAAGGAGCAGCTCGAGGCGGTGAAGGAGGTGCTGGAGCGCCGGATCAACGGCCTCGGCGTGGCTGAGTCCACCCTGCAGACCGTGGGCGACGACCAGCTGGTGCTCCAGCTGCCTGGGGAGCAGGACCCCACCCGCGCCGCCAAGGTGCTCGGCACCACCGCCCTGCTCGAGTTCCGCGCCCAGAAGCCTGGCAGTGAGAAGGAGATGGAGGGTCTTCTCCAGCTCAAACGCCAATTGGAAAGCGTGCTCGCCTCCCGGAGCCCCGCCACCGCTGCCCAGACTTCCGGCAGCGCCATCAACAAACCGCCCACTCCGAAACCCGAATTCCCCGAGGCGGAGCGCACCAAGGCCTTCCAGAGCCTTGGGCTGCAGCTGCCGACCGGCAGCAGTGAAACCGAACAGATGGAAGCGCTGCAGACCGAGGTCAACCGCAGGGTGGTGGCGCTCTATGGCCCCACCCAGCTCACCGGCAAGGAGCTCACCAGTGCCGGCCGCCAGCAACGCCAGACCGGCAACAGCTGGGATGTGACCCTCGGCTTCAGCCGTGAGGGAGGCGACAAGTTCGCCTCCCTCACCCAGGGCCTGGCCGGCACGGGCCGGGTGCTGGGGATCGTCCTCGACGGCCGCTCGATCAGCGAAGCCACTGTGGGCCCGGAATTCAAGTCCGCTGGCATCACGGGCGGATCCGCCAGCATCAGCGGCAATTTCAGTCCCGAGGAAGCCCGTGATCTGGAGGTGCAGCTGCGGGGGGGATCCCTGCCGCTTCCGGTGAAGATCGTGGAGCAGCGGACCGTCGGCCCCTCGCTGGGCGCCGAGAACATTCAGCGCAGCCTTGTGGCCGCCCTTTCCGGCCTGGCCCTGGTGGCCTTGTTCATGGTGCTGGTGTACCGCCTGCCGGGCATCGTTGCTGTCCTGGCCCTGGCGCTGTATTCCCTGTTCAACCTGGCGATCTATGCCCTGATTCCCGTCACCCTCTCGCTGCCGGGGATCGCTGGTTTCATCCTTTCGATCGGCATGGCGGTGGATGCCAACGTGCTGATCTTCGAGCGGATCAAGGAGGAACTCCGCGGCGGCAACACCCTGATTCGCTCGATCGATACGGGCTTTTCCCAGGCCTTCTCCTCGATCTTTGACGGTCACGTCACCGGCCTGATCAGCTGCGCGGCCTTGTTCCTGCTCGGAACCGGCCTGGTCAAGGGCTTTGCTGTGACCCTGGCGATCGGCCTGCTGTTGAGCCTGTTCACCGCCCTCACCTGCACACGCACGCTGCTGCGTCTGCTGATGAGCTATCCGGCCCTGCGCCGCACCCAGTACTTCCTTCCCGCCCGCCAGTTGCCTGCTTCGGCTTCCTGATCCCCCGTGACCCCAGCCCCTTCCCCCCGGTTCCGCATCAATCGTCACCGGCGCATCGCCTGGATCGGTTCCGCCCTGGCCTGTGCGTTGAGCCTGCTTGGTCTGCTCCTCTGCTGGCTCAACCCTTCGATCCATTCGCCGCTCAAGCCCGGGCTTGATTTCACCGGTGGTACCCAGATTCAGCTGCAGCGGGACTGCGCTGCTGCCTGCGGCCCGCTCACAGCGCCAGATCTCCAGAAGCAGATCGGTTCGCTGACCCTTCCCACCGAGGCCGGCGAGCGGGCCCCCAATCTCGGCAGCGCTTCGGTGCAGGTGCTCGACCAGGGCAAATCCCTGCTTCTGCGTCTCCCCACCCTCAGCGCCGATCAGAGTGCCCGCCTGATCGAGCAGCTCGGCTCCAGTGTGGGGCCCTTCAAGCCCGCAGCCACGGCCGTCGACACGATCGGTCCCACCCTCGGCAATCAGCTGCTGCGGGGCAGCATCATCTCTCTGCTGGTGAGTTTTGCCGCCATCGCTGCCTACATCAGCTTCAGCTACAGCGGTGTTTTCGCCTTCCTGGCCCTGCTTTGCCTGGCCCACGATGTGCTGATCACCTCTGGCGTGTTCGCCTGGCTGGGTCTGCTGCGGGGGATTGAGGTGGATTCGTTGTTTGCCGTCGCCCTGATCACCGTGGCCGGCTACTCGGTGACCGACACGGTTGTGGTGTACGACCGCATCCGCGAACAGAAAAAGGCTCTTGCAGACCTGCCCCTCTCCGACCAGGTGGACGTAGCCGTGGATGCCACGCTCACCCGCTCCCTTTACACCTCTCTCACCACCTTGTTGCCGCTGCTGGGGCTGATTTTCTTTGGGGGCAGCAGCCTGTTCTGGTTTGCTGTGGCTCTGGCGATCGGTATTGCGGTCGGAAGCTGGTCGAGCATCGGAGTGGCTCCCACCCTGTTGCCCGTTCTCTCCCGTCGTCGATGAACCGAAGCGTTCCCCTGCTGCCGCTGCTGTTGCTGCTGCTTGCCCTCTCCGACCTGAGAGTGGAGCTCCAGTTGCTGGCCGATCATTTCACGTTCACCACCCTGTTCACGGCAATTCGCTCCCATTTTCTGGCGATCACCGTTCTGCTGGCGATGCCCTCGCTATGGCGGCATTACCGCAGCAGGGGCTGAAGGACCTCTGAAGGCACCCCTGCTGGGCCTCAAGGATCAGGGCTTCTGCCAGGTATCCATCACATCCTTGACCAGGACCTCCTCCCCCAGCACCTGCAACACCACAACAAGGGGAAGGGCCAGCAGTAGCCCGGGCAGGCCAAGCAGGGCGCCGAGGCACAACTGGGAGATCAGCGCCACGGTGGGCAGCAGATTGACGGTGCGGCTGAGCAGCAGCGGGGTGATCAGGAACGCTTCAACGTTCTGAACGATCAGGCGCATCACCAGTACCTGCGCCATCTTGGCTGGTGAAACCAGCAGGGCCACAGCCACTGGCAACACAGTGGCCGCCGTCGGGCCAATGGTGGGCACGAAGGTCAGCAGGCCGCACACCAGGGCACTTAGCAGTGCCAGGGGCACCTTCAGCAGGCTCAGTCCAGCCCAGGTGGTGAGAAACACCACCACGGCCGAGAGGGTCATGCCAGCCAGCCAGCCACCGAGGGCTTCCCGGCACTCCTGCAGAAGGGTCTGCATCCGTGGTCGGTAGAAGCTTGGCGTGGCGGCCAGCACAAGCCCCTGGTGACTGCGGGGATCGAGGGCGAACAGCACCGCCAGCAGTGCCATCAACAGAACCTGCACGGTGCTGTTGGCGGCGCCGCCCGCCATACCCAGCAGCTGGCCGCCCAGGGGTTGGAGCCTTTCCAGCGAAAACCCCTCCATCAACTGCTTCTCCCAGTTGGAGAGACCCGGCAGGCTGGAGATCAGCTGGGCCAGCCTCTGGGTAAGACGGGGCACCAGCTGGGTGAACTGCTGGATCTGTTCCATCAGTTCCGGCAGCAGCAGGCCGCCCAGCCAGGTGCCGGCAACCAGCAGCACCGCCAGCACAAGCATCAGGGCGGTGGGTCGATTCAGCCGCAGACGGCGCCGCAGGAAGGTGATCGGCACATCAAGGGCTACCGCGAGCACCACGGCCCCGAAAAGCACCAGGAGCACCCAGCGAAGCTCCCAGGCCAGCAAGCCCAGCACCACGAGAGCAAGGGCGCCAAGCAGGGGTCGGGCTTGCATGGAAGAGGGTTCAGAAGGGCACCCGCTGGCGTTTCCAGGGGTCGAGGATGTCGCGGATCACCACTTCCCGCAGAATCACCTGGAGGCAGACGGCCAGCGGTAAGGCCAGCAGCAGACCCAGGGGACCGAAAAGAACAGTGAACAGCAATTGTGCTGTGAGGGTAAGGCCTGGGAGCAATTTCAGCTGGTGATGCATCACCGATGGAGTGATCACATAGCTCTCAAGATTTTGCACAACCACGTACATGGCCAGCACCGCTAATGCCTTCCAGGGTGTATCCAGCAGCGCCACAGACATCGGGAAGATCGTGCTCAGCGTGGGGCCCACATTCGGGATCACATTCAGCAGCCCCGCCAGCACGGCGTTGGCCGCCACCAGCTTCACGCCCAGCAGCGACAGCCCCACGGCCGCCAGTAACGCCACGCACACGGAGCTGATCAGCACGCCCACCATCCAGGCGCTCAGGGCCTCGCCGCACTGGAGCAGCACCTGCCGGGCCCTGCGGCGATAGAACGAAGGCACCAGCAGCAGCAGTACTTCCCGGTAGGCATTTGGTTGGGCGGCCACCATCAGGGCCACCGCCAGCACGAACAGGGTCTGCAGCAGGCCGCTTCCCAGGTTGCCGGCCAGCCCCAGCAGCTTCACGGCTCCACCACCAAGACCGGACGCCAGTGCACCTGGATTTTCAGGGGTCGAAAACATCCCTCTCAACCAGTCGAGACCCCCATCCCGCTGGCCGTAGAGCATGCGGGATCCGGCTTCGATGGCCTGCTGGAGAAGGTTCAGAAGCGTCTCGGCGGCGTGCGGCAGTTTCAGCAGCAGTTCATGGAACTGGGCCAGGAAGGGGGGGATGATCGCGGTGGCGGCCACGGCGCCCACCAGAAGCAGCCCGAGCAGGCTCAGGGCCATGGCCAGCCCCCTGCTGCAGCCAAGTTGCCGGCGCACGATCCCCACGAGGGTGCAGAGCGCCATCGCCAGCACGACGGCAGCGAAGATCAGCACCACCACTTCCCTCAGGCTCCACAGAACCAGGAGTCCGGCGACCAGACCCAGCAGTCCCAGCCACTGTCCGAACTTCAATCTTCAGCGGTTTCGTCGTTGTCCTGTTCGGCCTTGCCCGAGAAGCCCAGATCGTGGCTGTCGGCATAGCGCTGGGCAAAACGCATGAAGCGCTCGAAATCAGCGGTGCTCTTCCAGGTGTAGGTGGATTCGAGGGCACTGGCCTTGCCGTTCACGAATCGGGCCTTCACCTCGCGCGTCACCAGTTCCCCCTCCTCATCCACCATGAACATCCCGGTGATGTCCCCCATGGTTTCCGGGGCCAGGGCATCGGGTTCCTCGAACACGAACATGGCCTGGCCGGTGCGGCCATCCCGGGAGCGGGTGAGACGGATATCGGGTATTACCGGTTCATCCACACCCCGGAAGAACTGAATGGCGGCAGCCATGGCCATCGTCGAAAGTCCAATCCTAGGCAGCCTCTGGCCCATCCCCTCGATCCTCCTGACATAGTGGGCCTCGCGGACAGCCCACGGGTCGCCTTTTTCCATGCTTTCCGGACCTCCGGTTTCCAGCACCGTCCCTGCCGATCAGTTGCTTGAGAAGTTTCTGGCGGCCCCTTCCCGCCAGCGCCGCACCCTGCTTCGCCAGCTGGATCAGCGCCAGGCGGAATGGCTTCCCCTGATCCCCGATCAGCTCGACAGGCTCGACGCCACCGCTGACGACTGGGCCGGCGGACATCTTGTGCAGGTGCTGCTCGAAGCCGGCGATGCGCAGGTGCGGGAGGCTTTCCTGGGCCGCTACCCCTCGGGTTGGTTAGCGGCTCCCACGGCACGGGCCATCGATTACGGCCCGCTGCAGCGCCATCTGATGCTGCAGGAGTTCGAACAGGCGGACCGCCTCACGAGCGAGCATCTGCGCCAGCTGGCCGGACCTGCCGCGGAGCGACGGGGCTATGTGTATTACAGCGAAGTGCCGGCGATCAGTGGCGTGGATCTGGAAAGTCTGGATCGTCTCTGGCTTTGTTATTCCAAGGGGAGGTTTGGCTTTTCGGTACAGGGAAGGCTGCTGGCTGCCTGCGGCGGCATCTGGGAGCAGCTCTGGCTCAAGCTCGGCTGGAAACGCGATGGCGTCTGGACCCGTTATCCGTCGGCCTTCACCTGGTCGATGGAGGCACCGGAAGGCCACATGCCCCTGGTGAATCAGCTGCGTGGGGTGCGTCTGATGGACGCCCTGCTTCAGCATCCCAGCCTCAGGGCGAGGATTGTCCGTGATGACACACCGAAGCCGGGCTAGATTCGCAAGCTGAGACCGGGTTGTCCGGTGCGCTGGGACCCTGTTACTCCTCCCATGCCAAGCCGGTCCAACACCACGGCGCTCCCTTCAGCCCTGGGAATCTCCTTGAGGGAGACGTTCAGATCGGCGGCTGGGTCGAGGCTTCGCTGGGCTGACTTCATCACCCCCTCCACCCTCCAGCTTTCACCTCTGGTGGAGCTGTTGCTGGAGCCGCTGGCTTCTCCCAACCTGGATCTGCAGCTCGGCCTCCAGGAGGCCCTGGTCAATGCCGTGATCCATGGCAACGGTTGTGATCCCGCCAAGTGCCTGCGGATTCGTCGCATTCTCTCGCCCCGCTGGGCGGTGTGGCAGGTGCAGGATGAGGGGCCTGGGGTACCTCCCCAGGCCCGGCTCCACCTTCTTCCCGACCAGATGGATGCCGAGTCCGGTAGGGGGCTGTTTTTGATCCACCACTGCTTCGACGATGTGCGCTGGAGCGCACGGGGCAATCGTCTGCAGGTAGCGGTGCGGCGCAGCCGTTTCAGCTCCCGTGACTCGGGCAGCCTGGGTCCCTGAGTTCAGCCTTCAGCCAGGCCAGGGCGTGCTCGGTGAGGGCGATGGCCTGCTGCCGCGATCCTGTCGGCTGCGGGGAGGTGGGATCATCGCCCGCCAGCAGCTGCACAAGCGCAGCGGCCAGCTGTTCGGCGCCGCGGCGGGGCCGCTGGGTCTTGAGGGCGTGCCAGTCGCGGTCTCCGATCGTCAGCTGCTGGTGCAGCTGCTGGGCCAGCGGCAGGGCTGCCTGGGGCCAGGAGGAGGGGGGCACTGGACGAAAGGACGGGGTGAGCTCCATCCTGACGCCATCGCGTGGAGCTGCGCCATGGCCAACCATTCCCGCTCCGGTGCCTGGCGCAGCCCTCGAGCAAGGCCGCAGCGACCGGCTCTGCTGCACCAGCTCACCGCCCTGGTGAACCTGGCCAGCCAACCGAGACTGCCGAAGGGAGACGACCGGCCGGAGGGTGCTGCCCAGCGGCGCAAACGCCAGAGGCAATCCCTGGCGCAGCGACTTCTGGATCCCCTGCCACCTGCCCTGCGCCCCGCCGATCGGGAGGCAGAGCTTTTCTGGACAGCCCTCCGTTGGGGAGGGCTGGGCCTGATCCTGGCCTGGTGGCTGGGGCGCTGAGGACTCCGCTCAGGCGTCGTAATACATGCTGAACTCGTGGGGGTGGGGCCGCTGGCGCAGTTGCTGCACCTCCTCGTACTTCATCGAAATCCAGTTGTTGATGAAGTCTTCGGTGAACACCCCTCCGGCCAGCAGGTAGTCCTTGTCTGCCTTGAGGGCCTCGAGAGCGCCGTTCAGGGAGGCGGGAACCGTGGAGATTCGGGACAGCTCCTCGGCCGAGAGTTCGAACAGGTCCACGTCGGTGCCGTCGCCCGGATCGATCTGGTTGCGGATGCCATCAAGGCCTGCCATCAGCATCGCCGAGAAGGCGATGTAGGGGTTGGCGAGGGCATCGCCCGAGCGGAATTCCAGACGCTTCGCTTTCGGGCTCGGGCCGGTGAGCGGGATGCGCACGGCGGCCGAACGGTTGCCCTGGGAATAGACCAGGTTGACCGGCGCCTCAAACCCCGGCACCAGGCGCTTGTAGCTGTTGGTGGTGGGGTTGGTGAAGGCGAGGAAGCTGGGGGCGTGCTTCAGCAGGCCGCCGATGTACCAGCGTGCCGTCTGGGAGAGGTTGGCATAGGTGCCTTCCCCGAAGAACAGGGGCTGGCCGTCCTTCCAGAGGCTTTGGTGCACGTGCATGCCACTGCCATTGTCCGCAAACACGGGTTTGGGCATGAATGTGGCGGTTTTGCCGTATTTCCTGGCGATGTTGCGCACCACGTACTTGTAGATCATCACGTTGTCGGCCGCGTTGATCAGTTCGGCGAAACGGATGCCGAGTTCGTGCTGGGCAGTGGCCACCTCATGGTGCTGCTTCTCGATCGGCACCCCCAGGGAACCCATCGTCAACAGCATCTCGCTGCGCATGTCCTGGAGGGTGTCATTGGGCGCCACCGGGAAGTAACCCTCCTTGAGCAGCACCTTGTATCCGAGGTTTCCGCCTTCTTCGATCCGATCGGTGTTCCAGGCAGCCTCCTCCGAATCCACCTGGTAGAAACTGCCGCCGTTGCTGCTCTTGAAGCGAACGTCGTCGAAAATGAAGAATTCGGGCTCCGGTCCGAAAAAGGCCGTGTCCGCCAGTCCGGTGGAGGCCAGATAGTTGAGGGCCTTCTGGGCCAGGGCACGGGGGCAGCGTCCGTAGGGCTGGCCGCTGCGGGGCTCCTGAATCGAGCAGATCAGGCTGAGGGTCTTGTGGCTGTAGAAGGGGTCGATCCAGGCCGTGTTCGGATCGGGCACCATCGCCATGTCCGATTCGTTGATGGCCTTCCATCCCCGGATCGAGGAGCCGTCGAAAGCCACTCCGTCGGTGAAGGCGGCCTCGTCGATCAGGTCCTCACAGACGGTGAGATGCTGCCACTTGCCATGCAGATCCACGAACTTGAGATCGATCAGCTCGATTCCCTCCTCCTTGATCTGACGGAGCACGTCCTGAGCGGTCTTGACCATGACTGATGGGACTGGTGGTGGGGCTGATGGGAAAGGAGGGCGCGGATCCGCTGCAGATCCGTCGACCTCCGGGAAAGTACGCAGTGATACGTTCCCAGCTTTGTAGCGGTTGGTACCAAAGACGCGGATGGCTCTGTGGTGGCAGCGGCGAGCAGGCGGACCTCCGCCATCGACCCGGCTGGAGGGTTCTGCGTAACCGTTTCTGTCAAATTCCCCAGAGTCGGCCCTGTCACTGGAATCTGGCGGATTTCAAGTGCTACGTTCCGCTCCAGGTGCGTCGATCCGTTCCCTCCATGCGAGATGCCATCTCCGGCCTGATCGGTCGGTACGACCAGCTCGGCCGCTATCTCGATCGTGATGCCATCGATCGCATCGACAACTATTTCTCCCAGGCTTCCGTCCGCCTTGCCGCGGTGGAGCTGATCAATCGGGAAGCCACCGAAATCGTTCGCGAGGCTTCCCAGAGGTTGTGGCGGGAAAACCCCGAGCTGATCCTCCCCGGGGGCAATGCGTACACCACCCGCAGGCTGGCGGCGTGCCTGCGCGACATGGATTACTTCCTCCGCTACGCCAGCTATGCCCTGATCTCCGATGACGTCACCATGCTCGATGAGCGGGTGCTCAACGGCCTCGACGACACCTACAAGAGCCTCGGTGTGCCCACCGGCCCCACCGTGCGCGGCATCGCCCTGCTCGGAGAGGTGGTGAGCGAGATGCTCAGCGCCACCGGTATCTCCGCCGCTTCCGTGGTCAGGGCTCCCTTTGATCATCTCTGCCGCGGACTGGGTGCCACCAATGTCCGTGCCCGTTAACGGTCCGGGCCGTTCGATCATTTCCTAGTCTCATCGCACCTCACCCCCGTCCACCGGTCTTGGCCCCTTCCGTCCTGCCCCCTGTCAGCAGCGCCCACCGACTGGGGCTGGATCCCATCGCCACCCCGGACCGTCTGCTTCTGGGTCCCGGTCCCTCCAATGCCCATCCCACGGTGCTGCAGGCCCTAGCCCGCACCCCCATCGGTCACCTCGACCCGCTCTACATCGAGCTGATGGGAGAGGTGCAGGAGCTGCTGCGTTACGCCTGGCAGACCGACAACCGTCTCACCATCCCGATGAGCGGCACCGGCAGCGCCGCCATGGAGGCCACCCTGGCCAACATGATCGAGCCGGGCGACAGGGTGCTGGTAGCTGTCAAGGGCTACTTCGGTCTTCGTCTGGTGGAGATGGCCGGTCGCTACCGGGCAGAAGTGGCCACGATCGAGCGGCCCTGGGGGGAGGTGTTCAGCCTCGAGGAGATCGAGCAGGCTCTGATCACCCACAAGCCCTCGATACTGGCGATGGTGCACGCCGAAACCTCCACCGGCGTCTGCCAGCCGATGGATGGAATCGGCGATCTCTGCCGCCGGCATAACTGCCTGTTGCTGCTGGACACCGTCACTTCCCTGGGGGGCGTGCCCCTGTTCCTCGATGAGTGGAAGGTGGACCTGGCCTACAGCTGCAGTCAAAAGGGTCTCAGCTGCCCCCCCGGTCTCGGCCCGTTCACCATGGGCCCCTGGGCGGAGGCCCGGTTGGCGGCCCGCACCAGCAAGGTTGCCAACTGGTACCTTGATGTTTCCTTGCTCAATCAGTACTGGGGCAGCGACCGGGTGTACCACCACACCGCCCCTGTGAACATGAACTTCGGTATGCGGGAGGCATTGCGCCTTCTCGCCGATGAGGGTCTGGAGAATGCCTGGGCACGGCACCGTTCGAATGCGGAGCGGTTGTGGAACGGCCTGGAGTCTCTGGGTCTCCGGATGCATGTTCCTGAACCCCTGCGCCTGGCCACCCTCACCACGGTGCGTATTCCCGAAGGTGTGGATGGCAAGGCCTTCAGCCGTCACCTCCTCGATACCCAGGGCATCGAAGTGGGCGGCGGTCTGGGAGCCCTGGCCGGCCAGGTATGGCGCATCGGTCTGATGGGGTACAACTCCTCTGCCGCCAACGTGGATCGCCTGCTCAACCTGTTCGAGACCGAGCTGCCAGCCTTCCGGGCCGCCACCCCGGTCGCCGCCGTCGTCTGATCGAAGGCTTCAGGAGCGGCGACGACGCTGGCGGAACCACTCCTCCAGCTGCCCAGCTGCCGCCCCTGCTTCCACTCCGCCGATCACCTGCATGTGGTGGTGGGCACTGCTGTGCTCCGCCAGGTTGAGGCAGCCCCCGAGCGCGCCGCGCTTGGGATCGCCAGCGCCGAAGATCACCCTCCCCACCCGTGCCTGGACCAGGGCGCCGGCACACATCGGACAGGGCTCCAGGGTCACCAGCAGGCTGCAGTCATTGAACCGCCAGTCCTGACGCAGGGCAGCGGCCTGGCGCAACGCCACGATCTCGGCATGGCCGAGGGGATCCTGATCGAGATGGCGACGGTTGCTGCCCCAGCCCAGGCATTGTCCGCAGCCATCGAGGATCACGGCAGCCACAGGAATTTCCCCCTCCTGCCCCACCTGGGCTGCGCGGCGGAGCAGGCGCTGCATCCAGAGTTCCGCATCGAACGGTAGGGGCCCTTCCCCGGCTGGAGAGCGGAGGTTCGGGTCGGCCACCTGGAGCGGGCAGAATGCCTGAGTCTCGTCCTTCGCCGTTGGCCATCGCGCCCTCTGCCCAGCGTCCCGTGCCGCCTGGCGATGCCACCCCACCCAGCGCCCCGAAGCCTGGGGAGAGCTCATTAGGCCCTGGTGCCCCCTCCGACCAGTTCGGCAGCGAGTTGCCCCACTTCGCCGATCCCAGTGCGCCGGATCCGGCGTTGGAAGCATTTCTCCACCAGGCCGCCACCCAGCTGTGCCGGTGGTTCGGCTCTGCAGCTGCCGCCAGCCCGTTGCCCGCCCTCAGCGTGATCCCGGACGTGGCACCGGAAGCCGCCGGTATCGGTGCCGAGCGCCTGCTGGCTGATCTGCAGCTGGTCATGGAAGGCGCCTACAACCCCAACCACCCCGGCGCCCTTGCCCACCTGGATCCGCCCCCGCTGGTGGCTTCCGTGGTGGGTGATCTGATCTGTGCCGGCCTCAATAACAACCTCTTGGCCGAGGAGCTTTCCCCCAGCCTCACCCGGCTGGAGCGCAGTCTGGGCGGCTGGCTCGCCACCAGCCTCGGGATGCCGCCGGGAGCTGGTGGTGTGGCGGCCAGTGGCGGCAGCCTCAGCAATCTGATGGCCCTGGTGACGGCGCGCCATCGTGCCGGCCTCGCCTGCCGCAGCGATGCCGTGGTGCTCTGCAGCGACGACGCCCATGTTTCGCTGACCAAGGCCATGGCCGTGATGGGACTGCCGCCCGAGGCCTTGCTGAGGATCCCCCCGGATTCCCAGGGACTGCTGCGCTGCGACCTCCTTGAGGATCAGCTGGCTCGGTTGCGGCGGCAGGGAGTGCCGGTGATCGCTGTGGTGGCCACAGCCGGCACCACGGTGAGGGGGGCCATCGATCCCCTGCCGGAGATCGCAGCCCTCTGCTGCCGCCATGGCCACTGGCTGCATGTGGATGGGGCGATCGGCGCGGTGTTCGCCCTCAGTGCCTCCTCTCGCTCGCTGTTGCAGGGCCTGGAGCTGGCCGATTCGATCACCGTCAATCCCCAGAAGCTGCTGGGGATCACCAAGACCTCCTCCCTGCTGCTGCTGGCCTCTCCCCAGGCCCTGTTCGAGGCCTTTTCCACCGGGCTGCCCTATATGGAACCGAGCTGGGGTGGCGCCCATGGTGGTGAGGCGGGTCTCCAGGGCAGTCGGCCTGCTGAAATCCTCAAGCTCTGGCTGGGCCTGCGCCAGCTTGGCAGGGAGGGGATCAGCGGCTTGCTCGATGCGGCGATCGAGCGGCGCCGCCTGCTCCAGAGCCTTCTGGCGGACGACCCCCGGCTGCTGTTGCTGGAGGGTCCCCTGCACCTGTTGGCCTTTCGCCCCGCCCAGGCGGACCCCGCCGCCAGCGAGACCTGGAGTAGCCAGACACGCGAGGCGCTGCTAGCCGACCAGCTGATGCTCTCCCGCCCCTTCTACGGTGGCCATCACCACCTCAAGGCGGTGCTGGGCAATCCCCATACCCGGGAGGCTGACCTGGACCGATTGGTCAGGATCGTGCGCCACAGTCTTTGAATTTCCTTCTCTGAAAATCCGTCTCTAAACGTCCGCTTCGCCGGCCCCAGCTCCGATGTCTGAATCCCCTTCCCCTGACGCGCCCAGGCAGGCGCCGACACCCGACCGCCGTTCCCGCTGGGTGGCGATTGTCACCGGGGCGATCTCGATTCTGATCGGGGTGCTCTATCTGGTGCTGATCAGTGTTCTCGATAGTCGCGGCCCCCTTCTTGCTCCTCCCCCCGAGGCCCTTGTCGACGCCGCTCCGGCCGCGGTGGCAGCTGCAGACCCTGCTTTTGCAGTGGTTCCACCACCCGGGTGAACGCCGCCTTGAGGAAGCTGCGCAAGGCCCCTTCGCGGCGATTGAGTTCGTATTCCCGTTGCAACACCTCCTGCAGGCCGCCATCGCCCCAGTCCTGGTCCTGCTGGAAGTAGGTGATGAAGCTCAGCCCCGCCACCCGCGTCAGCCAGGCGGCACTCACGGCCTGCACGGCACGGCTCACCACCAGGGCCGGCAGATTGAGGCTGAGGGCGCTTGCCAGCAGGCTCACGCCCCCCTTGATCAGGCCCAGTCCTGCCAGGGTGCGTCCCACCGAAAGGGCCAGGTCCTGGGCTGAGCTGCGGCTGAGGGTCACGCCGTAGACCTTGCCGATCTCGAGCACCATCTGGGCATTGACGGCCGCGGTGCCCAGCAGATCCACCCCAGGCAAGGGGTTCACCAGCAGCACTCCGGCTCCGATCCACATGAACCGCTCCACGATCGCCTCGGCGTCCTGACGGCGCTGCCGGTCGAGCAGGCTGCGGCTCGCTTCGCCCAGCTGGCGACACTGCAACAACAGGTTGTCAGCGATCAGTTCCTCCCCATCGGCGTGCAGCACCGCCGCCATCCTGCGCAGCAGCGCCTCCACTTCCGGCGCCGGTTGCAGAGGCCTGGCCCCGGGCATCGGCACACTCTGGGGTGCCGCACTCACGGGAATCACGTCTTCAGGGGCCAGGCGTCTGCCGCAGCGGCGCCGCAGCAGTGCCAGCAAGCGCTGCTCCTCCTGTTCGCCCCGCAGATCGCACTTGTTGAGCACCAGCAGCAGCCGTTTCCCCAGGCTGGCCAGGGCCTCGAACACCTCCAGTTCGGCGGCCCTCAGATCGCCATCCACCACCAGCATCAGCAGATCGGCTCTGGCTGCCTGGCGGCGGGCCAGCTCCTCGCGCTCGAGCCCGGCATCGCCTGCCTCGAGGATGCCGGGGGTGTCCTCCAGGATCACGGCCCGCTCCAGCCCTTTGAGCCGCAACCGGTAGCGGGCGGAACTGGTGGTGGAGCCCATCGCCGCCCCCACGTCCCCCACCAGTTCCTGGAGCAGCGCCCGGATCAGAGACGTCTTGCCGGTGGAGCCGGTGCCGAACACCACGATCAGCAGATCTCCCCGTTCGAGCTCCTCCTGCATCCGCTGCCGCTCCTGGCGGAGGGCTTCCCGTTCCACCTCGTCGCGCACCCGTTCCAGCGTGCGGTCAATCGCCTCCAGATTGCGGGCGGCGGCCTCCCTGCGGCTGAAGGGGAGCTGCAGATCGGCGCTGCTGCCGGCAGATGAGCCGGCCTTGCCTCCCCGCCGAAGCGCCTGGAACCAGGGCCAGCCCAGTTGGGCGGCCGCCAGCAGAATCACGCCCAGCACCAGCAGCAGCAAGGGCCCCACCAGCCAGCCCGGCAACCAGTAGCTGAGCTGCCAGAGCAGCTGGTTCAGGGCCTGCAGCACCACGCCGGCAAGGATCAACACCAGCAGGGCCAGGGCGATCCAGATCCAGAGGCGACGGGTGGGCATCAGGGGGCAGGCGAACTGCGCACGATCTCTCCCCAGAGCGAGGCGGCCAGCGCACTGGTGGCCTGGCTGGGGCGGTTGTCGTCGTTGCCCAGCCAGACCCCCATCACCCAGTGGCGCTGGGGTTCGTAGCCCACGAACAGCAGGTCGCGGCCTTCGTTGGTGGTGCCGGTCTTGCCTCCGGCTCCACCCCCCACGTAGGCCGCCGTGCCGGTGCCATTGCTCACCACCGCCTCCAACAGGCTGCGCATGTCACGGGCGGTGGAACTCTTCATCACCCGACGACCCGCGTGGGCTGCACCTTGGCTTCTGGATCCTGCCCGCTCGCCGCCCTGCGTGGAAGCAGTCTGAGCGCCAGGCTGAGTGGCAGTAGAGGTGGCGGCAGTGGCTGCAGAAGATCGGCAGTCCTTGCCGCCGGCCGTGGGGCAGCTTTCGGCATCCGTAAGCCGTCGGATGGTGGTGGGCGGGAACCAGGTGCCGTCATTGGCGACGGCGCCATAGGCAGCCGTGAGCTCCAGCAGGGTCACCTCGCTCTGGCCGAGGGCCAGGCCCGGCACGGGCGCCAGGGGGGTGGTGAATCCAAGGTCGCGGGCCTTCTGCACGACTGCTTCCAGGCCTACCTGCCGGGCCAGACGCAGGGCCGAGGTGTTGCTGCTGATCGCCAGCGCCTGGCGCAGGCTGATTGAGCCGCCGCAGGCGCTGTCGAAGAACTGGCCCTGCCAGCGCAGGGGACCGCAGTTGATGCTGTCTCCGGGTCGAGCCCCCCTTTCCAGGGCCACCACATAGGGCACGAGCTTGAAGGTGCTGCCGGGCTGCCGCAGAGCCATCGTGGCCCGGTTGAACTGGCTCTGGCGGTAATCCCTGCCGCCGGCGATCGCCAGGATGCCGCCATTGCGGCTGTCCAGCACCACCACCGCCCCTTCGCTGACGCCGGCGGAGCGGTTGGCCTCGATTCTCTGGCGCAGCAGTCGTTCGACCAGTTCCTGGAGATCGGGATCGAGGTGGGTGTCGATTAGATAATTACCTTCCGCCGCCACGTCCGTGCCCACCGAGGCGGCGAGATCACGGCGCACCTGGTCGGAGTAGAAGGGGGCTGCACGACGACTCGATGCTCTGCAGGCCGTGCCCGCGAGCCGGATCGGACGGCGGCGGGCGCTGCGGGCCTCATCCACAGTGATCCGCCCCGTATCGGCCATCTTGGCCAGGACACGGTTGCGGGCTTCAAGGGCAGCGCCTGGCTGGAAACAGGGGTCATTGCCGTTGGGGGAGGGCAGCAGCCCGACCAGCAGGGCCGCCTCTTCGAGCTCGAGCCTGGCCGCCGGTTTGGCGAAGAAGCGCCGCGACCCATCTTCAAATCCCCAGCCGGAGCCGAGATAGACGCGATTGAGGTAGCTGCGCAGCAGATCCCGCTTGCTGAAGCGGGCCTCCAGCTGGAAAGCCACCAGCAACTCCCTGAATTTGCGCCCCAGGGTTTCCCCCTGCCCCACCTGTTCGGGGTAGAGGCTGCGTGCCAGCTGCTGGGTGAGGGTGCTTCCCCCCTCCAGCACCCGGCCGCCGATCAGGTTGGTGACCAGGGCGCGGCCCGTACCGATCGGGTCGATCCCCGGATGCCACCAGAAGCGGCTGTCTTCGCTGGCCAGCAGGGCATGAATCAGCACCGGCGGAAAATCCGAGAGGTTCGCCAGCTCCCGGTGTCGCACGTCATCGGCGGAGGCGATCGGCCGATCCGATCGGTCGTAAAGCACCAGCGGTCCCCGCACACTGGCCAGACCCCCCCGGATGGGGAGTGCCAGGGCGGAAAGGGCCACCAGCAGCGCTCCGCCGCCGGCCACCCCTGCCAGGGCGAAGCTGCCGATCCTGGCCAGACGCGGCCAGGGACCTGGGGCCGGCCTGTGGAAGCGCAGCTCCGGCAGATCCTGCTCGGACCAGGGACCGAAGCGCACCCGATCGCCGTCCCGCAGCAGCAGCTGTTGCACCCGTCGACCGTTCCACCAGAGCCCATTGGTGGATCCGCTGTCCGTCAGCAACCACTGGCCTGCCTGGCTCGCGAGCAGGGCGTGGCGGCGGCTGATGGCGGTATGGGGAAGGGCCAGATCGTTGGAGCTCTCCCTGCCGATCCGGTAACAGCCCTCCATCAGGTTGAGCCGCCGGTCGGCTGGTTGAACCGGGGCTGCGGTTCCTTCGGCTGGTGGGGCGTCGGTTTCCGCTGGGCAGTGAATCGTGAGCCACGCTTCGCGGCGTCTGCGCCACGGCTGCAGTGCCGCCGCCCAACCCTCAGCCATCGCCCTGCTCCCTGGTGGCGTCGGAGGGGCTGGCATCGGGGGGGAGGGGGCGATCGAGCAGCTGGTCGATCAGATAGCAGGCGACCGCCAGGTTGATCGCCACATCGGCCAGGTTGAAGATCGGGAAGCGAAACGGAACGAATTCGAGAAAATCCACCACAGCCCCCCAGCGCCAGCGATCGAGTCCATTGCCGATGGCTCCGCCCAGCACCAGGCCAGTGGCCAGCATCATCCAGCGCCTGCCGGGGGGAGCCACCAGGATCCAGCCCAGCAGTGCGATCGATACCAGGGCGCTCACCAAACCCAGCACCGCCGGGTTGCCGGTGAACAGGCTGAAGGCCGCACCGGTGTTCCCCACGCGCTGCAGCTGCAGCAGGCCGGGCAGGAATGGGCGGACCTGGCCGATCGGCAGCTGATTCAGGGCCCAGGCCTTGGCAAGTTGATCGAGCAGAACCACCAGGGAAGCCAGCACCAGGGGCGGGGTACGGCTGACGCGCCAGCGACGCTTCGCAAGCGGCGAATTCACGATTCCACCAGCAGCAGCTGACGCATCAGCCAGGCCACCACCCCCACCGCGCAGCACACCAGCAGCTGGGGCAGGATCGCCAGGCTGTAGCTCAACAGCAGGGGCAGCACGTTGGTGCCCCATCGGCCCGCCAGGCTGCCCAGCAGCAGATTGACCATGCCGCACAGGTGAAGCACCACCAGACCCACGGCGGCAGCGGCCGTGAGGGTGAGGGGATCGTTCATGCCCTGTTGGCGCGCCAGTCGACCGGTGATCCAGGCAGCCGGTACGAATCCCGCGAGATAACCGAATCCGGGGTCCAGCAGGTAGCCGGTGCCCCCTCCCTCATGGAAGACCGGCAGCTGGAACAGGCCGATGCTGAGGTACGCCACCGCCGCCAGCATCGCGCTGCGCGGTCCGCAGACCAGTGCCGTGAGCAGCAGGGCCGGGACCTGCAGCGTGATCCCCAGGGGCCGCAGCCCCCATCCCATGTTGTCGTGGAAGGGGCTGGCCGCAGGGATCAAGCCCCCCACCACGATCAGCAACAGGCCGGCGATGGCGCCGCTCCAGGTGGCAAGGGCCCGCAAGTTGTCCTTCTCCTTCCTTGGCTGGCGCCATCCTGCTGCAGCTAGGTTCCGCTGAGAAGGGGAAAAGGCGCGTGACGACCGATCCAGAACTATCCACGGAGTCAGCATCGCCCTCCCCTGAGGGGGAGAACGGCCCGCAGGCAGCGGCCCCGCTGCGTTTTCCGGTGGGATCTGCGGTGCGGCTTTCGGCCCTCCCCCGCTATCTCAAGACCGCCGAACCGATGCCGATGCTGCGGCCCCCTGATCTGGTGGATGGGGGGGAGACGGGGGTGGTGATCGAGGTGCGAGCCCGGGGAACCTATGCCGTGCGTTTTCGGCGGGGGGCTTTCCTGCTGACAGAAGACCAGCTCATGGCTGCTGCCGGCGGCTGAGCGGGTGATCCCGCCAGGCCTCGGCGGCGGCGTCCACGGCTGTCTCTGGCCCCACCAGACTCAGGCTCGGCCCCTGCAGCCACTTGCGGGCGGCGGCCAACAGGTCGTCGGTAGAGAGGCTTGCGGCGCGCTCAAGGGTGGTCTTCACATGGTCGGCCGGCAGGCCATGGCTGAGCACCAGGGCCTGCCGCTCCGCGATCTGGGAGCAGGTCTGTCGCCCCATCGCATCCTGGCCCCTGTACTTGGCCAGAGCCAGCTCCAGGGCGTCTGTCTCCAGCGGTTGCTCGCCCATCCGCTGCCATTCGTCCAGCAGACCGCGGCAGGCTTCCGCAGCCCGATCGGAGGAGGTGGAGAGGTGCATCACAAACGGCGCCGCCCCGCAGCGGGCCGGCAGATGCACTCCCACGTCGTAGGCCAGGCCCCTCTCCTCCCGCATCACCACGAACAACCGACTCGACATTCCCAGACCCAGATGGGCCTGCAGGATCCGAAGCGCCAGCGCATCGGGATGGCCCATCGGCAGCGTGGGCGTACCCAGCATCAGCACCAGCTGCTCGGTCTGCTGGGACTGCCGGGCCAGGCTGGCAGCGCCTGCCCCAGCCACCGCTGGGGCGGAGGCATCGGGTGATCGGGTACCCCAGGGGGCGATGGCCAGCTCGGTTTCCAGCAGCTCCACCACGCCCGCCGGGGGATCGCCGCAGAGCACCAGCACGGCCCCTTCGCTGCCCAGGGTTTCCACCAGGGGCTGCAGGGTGCGGCCGTTGATCGTGGCCAATTCCGTTTCGATGCCGAGTGGGTCATGGCCATAGGGGCCCTGGCCATAGAGCAGATGGCGCAGCTGGTCGTGACACAGCTGGAAGGGGTCCTCCTTCTGCCGTTGCAGGGTCTGGAGGTTGAGCTGACGCTCCAGCTCCAGCTGGTCCGGGGCAAGGCTGGGACGGCGCACCATCTGCAGCAGCAGCGGCAGCAGGGCGGGGGCATCGTCGGCTGCGCATTTGAGGCCCACCACCAGCGCATCCTCATGGGCTTCGGCCCGCAGGCCTGCCCCCGCTCCCTCCACCAGATCGGCGAGGCCATCGGCATCGAGATCGCCGCACCCCCGCGTCATCAGACCCGCCAGCAGCTGATGGGCACCGCGGGCGGAGACGGGGTCCCGGCTGCTGCCGCCGCGGATCACCAGCCGGGCAGCCAGGATCGCCGGACCAGGGCGGCGCAGCACCACCAGCGGCAGCCCGCCGCTGAGTCGATGGTTCGATTCGCTGGCCTCGCCTGCATGGGAAATCGTCATCCGGGCAGAACCTCCAATACACAGGCCAGGGCGGGGTCCAGGGAGGCCAGTGCTTCCCTTCGCAGGGTTGCGGGAGTCCAGCTCTGGAGTTGCCGCAGGGGTTCCTCCAGCGATTCCCGGCGGCCCCAGAGTTCACTGTTGCCGATCAGGCCAGCCACGCCGCCGGCCGACTCCAGGCCAAAGCGGTAGCTGTTGGCCACAAGGCGCTGGGCGCGGCTCCATTCGGCTTCCCCCAGGGGTTCGGCCATCACCTCCGTCCACACCTCGGTGATCGCCTGCCGCACCTCCGGCAGCTCCTCCGGATCGCAGACGGCCTCCAGCAGAACGAGGCTGCCGCACTCCATCGGATGCAGATCGAGGTCGATGCTCTCCACGATCCGAAGCTGTTCCCGCAACCGCTCCACCAGTCGGCTGCGGCGGCCTTCCGCCAGAACGGTGGTGGCCAGATCTGCACCCATCACTGCCGCCAGATCGGGAGCTGCCGGCTGGGACCAGGCCATCAGCAGGCGTGCCGCCTCCAGCCTGGGCAGCTCCAGCCGATGCTCCCCGGCCTCCAGCTGCAGTGGCGGAACCGCACCATTGGTATTCGAACGGCTGAGGTCCGCCAGGGCACCGGCCTCGGCGCGCTGCAGCAGGCTGCCGTCCTGGACGGCACCGCTGAGGGCCAGGACACAGCGATCTGCCGTGTAAAGCCTCTGGTGAAAGGCCTCCATGGCGGCTGGATCATGGTCCAGCAGGGCCTCCCTCCTTCCCAGGATCGGCAGGCCGTAGGCATGGCTCGGACAGGCCAGTTCGAGCAGCCGCTGGACCGCCACCTCCTCGGGCTGGTCCTCGCTCTGGGCGAGCTCCTCGAGCACCACCTGGCGCTCCATCCGGAAGGCCTCGGCATCCAGCCGGGGTTGCAGCACCAGATCCAGAAGCAGATCAAGGGCTTCCGGTGCTGCTTCAGGCGGGATCAGCACGTGGTAGTGCACGTCGTCGAAACCGGTGGCGGCGTTGCTGCTTCCCCCGAGGGCCTCGATGCGCAGGTCGAATTCACCGGCGCCCAGACGATCGCTGCCCTTGAACACCATGTGCTCGAGGAAGTGGGCCATGCCGCTTTCGCTGGCGCTCTCGAACACGCTGCCGGCCCGGCACCAGAAATCGAGGCAGACCAGCGGGGCCTCCAGCAGGGGCAGGCTCACCAGCTTCAACCCATTGGCCAGCCGTTTGCGGCTCGGTTCCTCCAAGCCAGGCAGCAACGGGCCGCAACAACCCACGGGATCGCTCATGGATGCATGACAGGATCTGCATTCTGCTGGCTGCGCGTCCCGCCGTGACTTCCAACGCACCGCCGGTCGCCGGTGGCATCCATCCCCTGGTGGACAACCTGGCCGACCGCATCCGTCAGTGCCGTCAGCAGCTGGTGGAGCTGGCGCCGCTGGCGATCGACCCTGAGCTTGAGGCGATCAGCGGCAGCCTCGATGGGGAACAGCTGTTCATCCGCAACGAGGTGCACCAGTGCCGGGGGTTGCGCAAGCTCCACCTGGAAACGGCACGTCTCGGGGCAGGCCTGCAGATTCTCCACTGTGTGTTCTTCCCTGATCCTCGCTTCGATCTGCCGGTGTTCGGTGCCGACATCGTGGCCGGCCGTGGTGTGGTTTCAGCAGCGATCGTGGATCTCTCCCCGGTGACGGGAGATCTACCTGCCGGCATCGAGAAAGCGCTCCAGGCCCACCGTCGCCCCGCTTTCTCCCAGCCGCGGGAGCTGCCGGTCTGGGGATCGATCTTCTCGCCCCACGTGCTGTTCGTGCGGCCTGACTCTTCTGAAGAGGAGGGCCTGTTCGTGGAGGAGGTGGGGATGTTTCTGCAGGTGCTGGGCGAAGCGGCCGCCACGGCGCTACCCCAGGCCTGGGACGACCCAGCTACTGTTGCGCGATGTCAGGGTCAGCTGGGCTATTGCAAGCAACAGAAACAGAACGACAAAACTCGCCGGGTGCTCGAGAAGGCATTCAACCCAGCATGGGCAGACCGCTACATCGAGGAACTCCTCTTCGACGACCCTCCCGCCCCGTCGGCCTCGCGCTGATCCTGGCCTCCGGTCTGCTTACCGTCGGCCTGGCAACCCTGCTCATCAAAGGCCTTCCCCGTTCCCCCAGACCTGCTACCACCGCCACGGCGCCAGCGGCACCTGCCCCGGCCAGGGCCGTGGCGGCGCTGGGTCGGCTGGATCCATGGGGAGACATCCGGGTGCTGGCAGCGCCGATGACCGGCATGAGCAGCCCCCGAATCACCGAACTTCTCGTGGCTGAGGGCGAGCGGGTGGAGGCAGGCCAGCTGCTGGCCCGTTTCGATTCCGGCCCTTCGCAGCGGGCGCAATCGGAGCTGATCCGCACCCGGATCGCCAATTTGGAGAGGCGCCTGGTGCTGGAGCGCCGGGAGCTGGAGCGCTACCGCAGGCTGAGCAGCGTCGGTGCCCTCTCCGCCGATGAACTCGACCGCCGTGAACAGAGCCATCTGGAACTGCAGGGCCAACTGCTGGAGGCCCGTGCCGAACTGACCCGCGTCAACACGGATCTGGTCAACACCGAGCTGCGGGCCCCGATCGACGGCACGGTGCTGCGCGTCCACGCCCATGTGGGCGAACGTCCCGGCGACAAGGGAATCCTTGAGCTGGGAAACAGCGACCGGATGGAGGCGGTGGTGGAGGTCTACGAGAGCGACATCGACCGGGTGGAGCTGGGCCAGCAGGCCCTGCTCACCAGTGAGAACGGCGGTTTCCGCGGCACCCTCCATGGTCGGGTGAGCCGGATCAGCCCCCAGGTGCGGCAACGGGAAACCCTCTCCACCGACCCCACCGGCGATGCCGACGCGCGCATCGTGGAAGTGCGGGTACGGCTCGATCCCGAGGACGCCCGTCGGGTTCAGGCACTCACCGGCCTGAAGGTGATCGCCAAGCTGCAACCCTGAGGCTGATTCGCAGATGAACGGCTTCTGGCAGTCGCGTCGCATCCCCCTTTCCTGGTTGCTGCTCACGCGCCAGCCGGCTCGCCTGGCGGTGGCGCTGGCCGGGATCTCCTTCGCCGGGATCCTGATGTTCATGCAGCTCGGCTTCCGCGACGGCCTGTTCGATGCCAGCGTCACCGTGCACAAGCTCTTCGACGCCGATCTGGTGTTGATGAGCCCGCGCACCATGAGTTCGATCGGCATGGCCGGGTTTCCCCGTCGTCGTCTGGTGCAGGCCCTGGCCGACCCACAGGTGAAGGACACCACTCCAGTGCACTGGAATCTGCTGCTCTGGCGCAATCCCCAGACCCGGGCCACCCGTTCGATCCTGGCGATCGGCTACGAACCCACCGATCCCCTGTTCCTCGACCCCTCCCTGCGCAGCAAGGCCGAAGTGCTGAATCAGGAGGGCAGGGTGCTGTTCGATTCCCTCTCCCGTCCCGAATTCGGGCCGATCGCCGAGTGGTTTCGCCAGGGAAAGGTGGTGGAGACGGAGGTGGATGGCAAGAGGGTACGGGTGGGTGGCCTGGTGGAGCTGGGCCCCTCCTTCGGTGCCGATGGCAACCTGATCACCAGCGATGAAACTTTCCTGCGCCTGCGGCCCAACACCCCGCCCGGCAGCATTGAGCTCGGCCTGATCCGGCTGGTGCCGGGGAGTGAGCCTGCCGTGGTGGCGCAGCGCCTGCGCAAGCAGTTGCCGAAGGATGTGGCCGTCTACACCAAGAAGGAGTTTGAGGAATTCGAAAAGAACTACTGGCGCAGCAGCACCGCCATCGGCTTCATCTTCACCCTCGGTGCCGCCATGGGCTTCGTGGTGGGGTGCGTGATCGTCTATCAGATTCTTTATTCCGATGTCAGTGATCACCTGCCGGAATACGCCACGTTGATGGCGATGGGCTACCGGCTGAGCGGATTGCTCGGGGTCGTGGCCCGCGAGGGCCTGCTGCTTGCGGTGCTGGGATACGTGCCGGCCTGGCTCGCCGGCCAGGGGCTCTATGCCCTGATTCGTTCAGGCACCAAACTGCCGGTGGCGATGGACTCGCAGCGTTCCCTGCTGGTGTTCATGATGATTCTTGTGATGTGCATGGCTTCGGCGGGTCTGGCGATGCGCAAGCTGGCCGATGCCGATCCGGCGGAGATCTTCTGAGCCATGGTTTCAATGGTCGGCGCCCCTTCCTCCCGCACACCGCTCCACCTTGGCGGCCCGGAGAAAAATGCCCCGGGGCCCACGGTGGCGGTTCAGCACCTCAGCCATTGGTATGGCAAGGGCGAGATGCGGCGCCAGGTGTTGCAGGGGGTGGATCTGGTGATCGATCCCGGCGAGGTGGTTCTGCTCACCGGTCCCTCCGGCTGCGGCAAGACCACACTTCTGACCCTGATCGGTGCCCTGCGGCAGGTGATGGAGGGATCGGTGCGGGTGTTCGGCCAGGAGCTCTGCGGCTCCAGCCGGGCCCAGCGCCAGGAGTTGCGCCAGGGCATCGGCATGATCTTTCAGGGCCACAATCTGCTGCGTTGTCTCACCGCTGAGCAGAACGTGCAGATGGGTTCCGACCTTCTGCCTTCCCTCAGTTATCGGGCCCGCCGGGATCAGGCGCGGGAATGGCTGCGGGCGGTGGGCCTTGCCGATCACCTCAACAAGCTGCCCCATGATCTCTCCGGCGGCCAGAAGCAGCGGGTGGCGATCGCCAGGGCCCTGGCGGCCCGACCCAGGCTGCTGTTGGCCGACGAACCCACCGCTGCCCTCGACAAGCAGACCGGCCGGGAGGTGGTGGATCTGCTCAAGCGCCTCGCCCGTGACCAGGGATGTGCCGTGCTGATGGTGACCCATGATCCCCGCATCCTCGATGTGGCCGACCGGCTGGTGCAGATGGAGGATGGGCGCCTATGGCAGGCCGATGCCTCCGGCGGGAGCATGGTTGAGTATGGTGAAAGCTGACGATCTCATCGGGGACACAACGCTCGCATGGCCAAGCGCAGGAATCTCAAGAAGGAAAAGCAGGAAAGGAACCGCGCTTACGCCCGCAAGTTCAAGAAGCGCAAGCTCCGCAATGACGGCCGTGGTGAAGGGGCTGGCAACGGTGTGACCGGCACGGCCAACAACGGCGGCGCTGCCGACTGAGCAGCAGGCCTGATCGGCCGGCGCCCGAACGGCATGGGGGATCCCTGGGGGTCCCCCTTTTTCACGCCGCACCTCCCCGTCGTTCCCTTCCCTGTGCGCAGGGCTTCGAGCCGATGTTTCTCAGCGTCGTCATCCCCACCTACAACCGGCTGCCGATCCTGCGCCAGTGCCTGCAGGCCCTGGAGGCCCAGCAACTGGAGGCTCCGATCGAGCGCTTTGAGGTGGTGCTGGTGGATGACGGCTCCACCGATGACACGGTGCATTGGCTCGATTCCCATGCCCGTTCCTTTCCCCATCTACGGCTGATCCGTCAGGACCACGGCGGCCCGGCGGAAGGTCGCAACCGTGGGGTGGAGCACGCCCGGGGTGACGTGATCGTGTTCATCGACAGCGATCTGGTGGTGACCCCCGACTTTCTGGTGAGTCACGCCCGGGCCTTGCAGCAGCATTGGCAACAGGAGGGCAACCGCCTCTGTTTCACCTACGGAGCGGTGATCAACACCGCCAATTTCGAGGATCCGACCAGCGAACCCCACAAGCTGAGGGATCTCTCCTGGGCCTATTTCGCCACCGGCAATGTGGCGATCGACCGCGGAGTTCTGGAGCAGGCAGGTCTGTTTGACACGGGGTTCCGCCTCTATGGCTGGGAAGACCTCGAACTGGGAGAACGGCTGCGGCGCCTGGGGGTGAAGCTGGTGCGCTGCCCGGAGGCCGTGGGCTATCACTGGCATCCTGCCCTCAGCCTCGACCAGCTCCCCGATCTGGTGCGCGTGGAGCGGGAGCGGGCCAAGATGGGCCTCGTTTTCTATCGGAAGCATCCCACCCGCAGGGTGCGCTTCATCATTCAGTTCACCTGGTTGCACCGCATCCTCTGGGAGCTGCTCACCCTCGGCGGTCTGCTCAACGAGCGCAGTCTGCGTCCCCTGCTGGGCTGGCTGATCCGCCGGGGCCACGCAGGCCTTGCCATGGAACTGCTGCGCCTGCCCCTCAACCGGCTGGGGGTGCGGGCCCTGTTCGCCGAGGCCCGCAGTGCAGGGCTGCGGTAGGCCGTCCCGCCGTTTGATAGGTTGCTCCAGTCCCAATCACACCGCACACCTGCACGTTTCGGGTGATGCGAGGCGCGAGAACCACGGCTCCGGCCACGGTCTTCTCTCCCTTCATCCCTGGCAGGTGGTGGCCAACCCGAAACCCTCACCAATTCATGGCTGTAGTCACTCTCGCCGAGATGATGGAAGCTGGCGCCCACTTCGGGCACCAGACACGTCGGTGGAACCCCAAGATGTCGCGCTATATCTACTGCGCGCGCAATGGTGTTCACATCATCGATCTCGTGCAGACCGCCGTCTGCATGAACAACGCCTACAAGTGGACCCGCAGTGCCGCCCGCAGCGGCAAGCGCTTCCTGTTCGTGGGCACCAAGAAGCAGGCCTCTGAGGTGATCGCCCAGGAAGCCACCCGTTGTGGGGCCTCCTATGTGAACCAGCGCTGGCTGGGCGGCATGCTCACCAATTGGACCACGATGCGGGCCCGGATCGACCGCCTCAAGGACCTGGAGCGCATGGAGAGCTCCGGCGCCATCGCCATGCGTCCCAAGAAGGAAGCCGCCGTGCTCCGTCGGGAGCTGGATCGTCTTCAGAAGTACCTGGGCGGTCTGAAGAACATGCGCCGTCTGCCCGATGTGGTGGTGCTGGTGGACCAGCGCCGGGAAACCAACGCCGTGCTCGAGGCCCGCAAACTCGACATCCCCCTGGTGTCGATGCTCGACACCAACTGCGACCCCGATCTCTGCGACGTGCCCATTCCCTGCAACGACGACGCCGTTCGTTCGGTGCAGCTGGTGCTTGGCCGTCTGGCGGATGCGATCAATGAAGGTCGCCATGGCGCCCAGGATCAGCGCGGCAACGACGACGACGCCTGATCCGGCCGCAGGATCACGTTCCCATCCCCGCTGGGCTGCGTTTGGCCGCCGCTGTCGATCTGAGGCGCGGTGGCCTTCTGGCCCTTCCCTTCCCTACTTCCTGTTTCTCTTCAGTTCCCCCTCCGATGGCTGAGATCACTGCCAAGCTCGTCAAGGACCTGCGCGACAAGACCGGCGCGGGCATGATGGACTGCAAGAAGGCCCTGGCCGAGTCCGGCGGCGACATGACCAAGGCCGCCGAGTGGCTGCGTCAGAAGGGCATTGCCACGGCCGAGAAGAAGGCTGGTCGCACCGCTGCCGAGGGCGCAGTGGGCAGCTACATCCACACCGGTTCCCGGGTGGGGGTGCTTGTGGAGATCAACTGCGAGACCGATTTCGTGGCCCGCGGTGACCTCTTCCAGGAGCTGGTGCGCAACGTGGCGATGCAGGTGGCCGCCTGCCCGAACGTGGAATACGTCTCCACCGACGAAATCCCCGAGGATGTGGTGGAGAGGGAGAAGGCGATCGAGATGGGCCGTGATGACCTGGACGGTAAGCCCGACCAGATGAAGACCAAGATCGTGGAAGGCCGCATCGGCAAACGTCTCAAAGAGCTGGCTCTGCTCGAGCAACCCTTCATCCGCGACAACGCCGTGACCGTGGGGGAGATGGTGAAGCAGGTCGCCGGCAAGACCGGCGAGAATATCCAGGTGCGTCGCTTCACCCGCTACACCCTGGGTGAGGGCATCGAGGTGGAACAGAGCGATTTCGCTGCGGAAGTCGCTGCCATGGGCAAGGCCGCCTGAGGCGGCTCCCGTGACTCAGGGAAGCGGCCGCAACGACCTGCCGGCTCAGATCGAGGCCCTCGGCGTTGAGCTGGAGACCTCCACCGCCGAGCTTTACCGTCATCTGGCGCTGTACCTGCAGGTGCTTCGCCAGGTTCTGCCCCATCGGGTGGAACAGGCCTGCTTCCAGATCGCCACCCAGATCCATCCCCGCCGCTATGCGGAGCTCCCCCAGGCGGCGCGCCTGGCGTTGCATGAACACCTCCGCAAGCTCACCGAGCGGTGCTGCAGCCTGCTGACGGTGGAGCAGCTGGCAGGCCTGGCCCACCAGATCGATGCGGAGCAGCAGCAGAGCCTCAGACAGGATCGCCGCCGGCTGCTCGAGCAGCTCAGCCGCGGCGAGTTGCCGGAAGATGCGGAGGAAGGGGAAGAGGCAGACGGCGAGGAAAGCACCCCTCCCGGTTCAGTAAGACTCGGACTGGCCGTGCCCCTTTCCGCCCCCTTCCGGGACCTGATCCGTCCCACGGCGGCCTTTTTCAACGAGCCCCCGGCCCCGGCAGATCCCGGCTTCGGCGAGGAAAGCTTCGGCGAGGAAAGCTTCGCTGAGGAAAGCTTCGCTGACGACAGCCTTGAGGAGGAGTCCGGCTCGGAACGATCCTCCGGAACCCAGGAGCAGGAGGACCAGGACGAGGAGGAGACGGCGGCGGCGATGCTGCTGCTCCAATCCCTCGGCGAAGCCCTTTCCGCCGGTTTCCAGGGGCAGCAGAGCCAACCGGACGAATCTTCCAACGAGACCTCTCCCTGGCAGGGTGGGAAGCTGCCCAGGGATCCGTTGCGGTTGCTGCGCTGGCTGGCCGGGATGGAGCAGGCCCTCAGCCGTCGTCTGCGCAACCTTTCCCATGCCCTCAACGGCGAGCTTCTGAAGCTGGGCATCAACAACAACCTGTTGCCGATCCACCTGCTGGATGCGGTGCTCGCAGGTCGCATCGAAACCCATGGGGCAGCGGCCAATCTGCTGCGCTTTCCCATGCCCTTTGCCAGCGTCAGCGGCCAGGGTTCCCAGGATCAGGTGGTGGCGATCCTGCTGCGGGTCGTGGACCTGGAACATGAGGAGCCCCGGCTACGCACCTGTCGCCGTCGCCTGCAGCAGCACCGGCAGCAGGTGCGCAGAATGGCGGCTCACTACCGTCGCCTCCAGCGGCGTCTTCAGGCGTACGAGGCCGAACAGCTGTGGCTCCAGGACATCCGCACGGCCCGCCCGACCGAGCCCTGAGGGCCGGGGGCGTGGGTGTGCCGCCCGAGCTGGAGGCCTGGAGCCGCCTGCTGCAGCAGGCCTGCCAGCTGGAGCTCGATCGCGGTTGCCCTGACATGAAGGGCCGACAGGAGACCTACAGCGGTTTTGTGACCCGGATGCTCGCTACGCCGCCGGCCCTTTGCGCCGCGGCGGAGCGAAAGAAGCTGGAGGAACTGGGGCTCCGTTTCGCCGCCTATGGAACGCTGAGCGAAGCGGGCAGACGCCAGCTGGTGGCCCGCCTGCGGCGAGAACTCCACCAGCTTCGCAGCGATCGTCAGCCCCCCGCTCCGATCGCACCTCCCCGCCTGCGCCTGCAGGAGCCGACCGGCCAGGAGTCGCCTGTGCCAACGGCGGGCGTGGGGCGAGCTCCGCTCCGGGAGGATTCGCCCCTGGCGGAGGTGCGCGGCATCGGTCCCCGTATCGCCACCCGGCTGGCCGGTCTGGGGCTGCTGGTGGTCCGGGACCTGGTCCAGCACTACCCCCGTGACTACCTGGATTACGCCAACCTCGTGCGGATCGCCGGCTTGGTGACCGGAACCACTGCCACGATCGTTGCGAGTGTGCGGCGTTGCCACGCCTTCAACAGCCCCCGCAACCCCAATCTCTCGATCCTGGAGCTGCATCTGCAGGATGTCACCGGCCGGCTGCGGGTTTCCCGCTTCTTCGCGGGCCGTCGGTTCGCTACGCCCGCCTGGTTGAAGTCGCAGCAACGGCTCTATCCCCTCGGGGCCACGGTGGCCGTCAGTGGTCTGGTGAAGGAGAGTCCGTATGGGCCCTGTTTTGCCGATCCGCTGATCGAGGTGTTGGAAGGTCCTGGGGCGCAGGTGCGTTCGGAGCAGATCGGGCGGCTGGTGCCCGTGTATTCCCTCACCGAGGGGCTCAGCGCCGATCAGGTGCGCAAGGCCATCGCCACCCTGTTGCCCCAGCTGGCGCACTGGCCCGATCCGCTTCCCGCCCCCCTGCGCCAGCAATGCCAGCTGTTGCCCCGCGGGGTGGCCCTGCAACAGATCCACCAACCGTCCGACAACGATCGGCTCCAGGCAGCCAGGCGCCGGCTGGTGTTCGATGAGTTTCTGCTGCTGCAGCTCTCGCTCGGCCAGCGGCGCCTGCGGTTCCGGCAGCGTCCCGCCCCGCCTCTGGTGTTGCCCCAGGGCGAGAGCGATCTGGTGGCAGGGTTCCTCGATCTTCTGCCCTTCGCCCTTACCGCTGCCCAGCAGCGGGTGCTGGCCGAGATCCGCCATGACCTGGCCAGGCCCCAGCCGATGGCGCGCCTGGTGCAGGGGGATGTGGGCAGCGGCAAGACAGTGGTGGCTCTGGCAGCCCTGCTGACGGCGATCGAGGCCGGCCACCAGGGCGCCCTGATGGCCCCCACGGAAGTGCTGGCCGAGCAGCATTTTCAGAAACTGGCCCACTGGCTTCCCCAGCTGCATGTGACCGTGGAACTGCTCACCGGGTCCACGCCGGCCAGGCAACGGCGCCAGCTGCTGCAGGACCTGGTCAACGGGCAACTGAAGCTGCTGGTGGGCACCCACGCCCTGCTCGAGGATCCGGTGCAGTTCGACCGTCTCGGTCTGGTGGTGGTGGATGAGCAGCACCGGTTCGGGGTGCGCCAGCGCAATCGCCTGCTCGCCAAGGGGTTGCAGCCCCACCTGCTCACGATGACGGCCACCCCCATTCCCCGCACGCTGGCCCTTTCGATCCATGGCGACCTGGATGTGAGTCAGATCGATGAACTCCCCCCTGGCCGCACCCCGATCCGTACGGAGCTGCTGCGGGGCAGTGAGCGGGCCGAGGCCTGGCGCTTGATCCGTGAACAGGTGGAGCTCGGGCAGCGGGCCTACGTGGTTCTGCCGTTGGTGGAGGAATCCGAGAAACTCGATCTGCGTTCGGCTGTGGAGGTTCACCACCACCTGGCCGAGGAGGTGTTTCCTGATCTGAAGGTGGGGCTTCTGCATGGCCGGCTCTCCAGTGAGGAGAAGCAGAAGGCGATCGGTGCCTTCGCCCGGGGGGAATCCCAGGTGCTCGTCTCCACCACCGTGGTGGAGGTGGGTGTGGATGTGCCGGAGGCGAGTGTGATGGTGATCGAACACGCCGAACGTTTCGGCCTGGCCCAGCTCCACCAGCTGCGTGGACGCGTGGGCAGGGGCGCGGCCGCTTCCCACTGCCTGCTGATCAACGACAGCACCAATGCGATGGCGCGCCAGCGGCTGGAGGTGCTGGTGCGCAGCGGCGACGGCTTTGAGATCGCCGAGATGGACCTGCGCCTCCGGGGGCCGGGCCAGGTGCTGGGCACCCGTCAGTCGGGCCTGCCCGATCTGGCGCTGGCCAGTCTCTGCGACGACGCTGAGGTGCTGGAGCAGGCCCGCGATCTGGCCCTGCGGTTGCTGGAGCAGGATCCGGAACTGGAGAGCCATTCCGGCCTGCGCCAGGCGTTGGCTAACCAGCGTCAGCAGGAAGCGGCCCGTCTCAATTAGCCACGGGAGGGCAGCATGGGGTCCCCGCTCCCCTGGCATGGCGGCCCAGCGCCCCTGGCATCCGATTCCGATCCATGACAACGGCGAGGCTCTGCTGGAGCTGCCGCCTGAGCTGCTGCGGCTGGAACCCCACCCCTATGCCGCCCTGGGGGCTCCCTACGGGCCCCAGGCGACGCCGTTCCGGCTGCGATCCGGCGTACTCCAGCGGTTGCTTGAGGCCCAGGCCCTGCTGGAGCGCCGGGCACCCGGATTGCGGCTGGCGATCTTCGATGCCTGGCGACCGCTGGCGGTGCAGCGGTTCATGGTGCGCCAGGCGATCGAAACCGAATGTCGGTCGCGGGGACTGGATCCCAGTACCCCTTCTTCTGGTTTGGACGACGTGGAGGCCCTGGTAGGCCGCTTCTGGGCTCCCCCCAGCGCCGATCCCGCCACTCCGCCACCCCACAGCACCGGCGGGGCCGTGGATCTCACCCTGGCCGATGGCGAAGGCGAACTTCTGCCGATGGGGGGGGCCATCGATGAGCTGGGTTCGGTTTCTGAACCCGACCATTACGCAGCTGCCTGCCGCCAGGATCCAGCTTCAGCGCAGGCCCAGTGGCATCGCAACCGCTCGCTGCTGGCGGCGGTGATGGGGGAGGCAGGGTTCGCGCGCCACCCCAACGAGTGGTGGCACTTCAGCCGCGGGGATCAGCTGTGGGCCTGGCTGCAGCAGCAGCACTGCGCCCACTACGGACGGGCCCCGGAGGTGGGGGTGTCCTGACCGGACGCCGCTGGAGCGAGCTGCAGGTTCCTGGTCACGGCTGCGGCCACCTCCGGGCTGATCAGACCCCGTTGCAGGCAGCGGGCCAGGCTGGCGCGGGTCATCTCGGCCTGCACCTCCAGCAGGCGTTGCTGCACGCTGGCGGGCTGGTCTTGCCAGGGGAGCAGATGGCTGCGGTAGGCCGCTTCGATCCTGGCAGGCAGGCACGCTTCCTGATCTGGGTCGAGCTTGGCCGGTTGCGCACTGGGCAGACTCGGGCGATAGGGCCTGACCTGGGCCAACCCGGCCGTCGGCCGGGCGGTAGCCACAATCGGCAGCAGCGCCAGGAGCAGGAAGGCCCGTGTCATCAGCTGGCCTGGGCCAACAGCTCCCGCACTTGGTCCGGCCCGAGTTGCTCCACGAAGTTGCCGAAGCTGCTGCGTGGTTTCCCCTTCTCCTTCCAGGCCAGCAACAGCGGCTCCAGCGTGGTTTCCAGATCGGCCAGGGGCATCTTCTCCAGATAGGGGCTGGCGAGTCGCGTCAGGTTGGGAGCCCCGCCCAACCAGAGCTGGTACTGATCCACCCCACTGCCCACCAGGCCGATCTCAGCCATGTATGGACGGGCGCATCCGTTGGGGCAGCCGGTCATGCGAACCAGCACCTGCTTGTCGATCCCGAGGCGATTGAGCTGGGCATCCAGGCGCTCCAACACATCGGGGAGAATCCTCTCGGCTTCGGTCACCGCCAGGCCGCAGAGCGGCAGGGCAGGGCAGGCGATCGCATGGCGAGCCAGCAGGTCAGGGCTTTCCGGGGTCTCGAACCCGATGGCGCTCAGCTCCTGCCGCAGCGTGCTGCGCTGGGAGGTGCCGATGTTGCAGAGCAGCAGGTCCTGGTTGGGGGTGAGTCGGATCTCGAGCTGATAGGTCTCCACGATCCGTCGCAGCGCTGCCTTCTGTTCGCCCTGGAGCCGGCCGCAGAGAAGCGGCAGGCCCACGAACCAGAGGCCGCTGCTCTGGCGGTTCCAGCCGAGATAGTCGAGCAGCCTGGGCTTGGGTTCCTGCCGCAGGCCCTTGATCGGATGGGGGAAATAACGCTTCAGCTCCTGGCGGAACCAGGCGATGCCCTTGTCATGGATCAGGTACTTCATGCGGGCATGGCGGCGCTGTTCCCTGTCGCCGTGGTCCCGCTGCAGGGCGGCGATTGCCTGCACCAGATCGAGCACGTGATCGGCCGCCACGAAGCCGAGGGGATCAGCGATGCGGGCGAAGGTCTCCTCCTTGTTGTGGGTACGGCCCATTCCTCCGCCCACATAGACGTTGCATCCCTGGGGCCGGCCGGAAGGATCGGTGAACAGCACCAGACCGATGTCCTGGGTCAGCAGGTCCACCGAGTTGTCGCCGGGCACGGTCACGGCGATCTTGAACTTGCGGGGCAGGTAGGTGCCCCCGTAGAGCGGTTCGGCGGCATCGCCGCTGAACACGGCCCCCTCGTGCTGTCTCTGCCGCACCTTCTTCACCGCGGCCACCGGTTTGATCCGATAGGAGAGGTCGCCGTCCACCCAGAGGTCGAGGTAGGAGCCTTCGGCTGCCTGGGGAGCCAGCAGGTCGGCGATGCGATCGGCCAGCAGCCGGGCTTCGGGGTAGCCCCCCTTCTGGAACGGGGCCGCCGGCGCCATGACGTTGCGGTTGATGTCTCCACAGGCGGAGAGCGTGGAGCCGAGCGAACGAACAATCGTGCCGATCACTTCCTTGAGATCGGACTTGGCCACCCCGTGCATCTGAAACGCCTGTCGGGTGGTGGCCCTGAGGGTTCCATTACCGAGGCGGTCGGAAAGCTCATCCAGCGCCACGAACAGCGAGGGCGCAATCCTGCCGCCAGGACTGCGCAGCCGCAGCATCATCTGCCAGTCCTTCTCCTTGCCCTTGGCGCGGTTGTCGCGGTTGTCCTGTTGGTAGCTGCCGTGGAACTTGAGAATCTGTACCGCGTTCTCGCTGAAGTTGGGCTTCGCGTTTTCCAGCTCAGCGGCGAGGGGGTCGTGAAGGTGGCCGCTGCCTGCCTTGAGGGCCTCAAACTTGGTCACGGGCGCTCCAGTACCGCTCGGCGGGTTCGCTGTGTTTTGGGCGACCGTCGACGAAGACATCGGGGCTGGGACGAACAGGTCGATCCGAAGCTAGCGAACGGGCCGGGTCTAGCCGTTCCATACAGTCAGCCAACAACAATCCGCCGAAGCACGGCTGCGACCCATGGCTACCTTCCTGCTGGAGATCGGCACCGAGGAGCTTCCTGCCGACTTCGCCCGATTGGCCCTTCCCCAGTTGGAGGAGCGGGTGGTGGAGGATCTGCGCGCCTCCCGGCTGGCCTTCAGCTCCGTGCACGTCACCAGCACCCCACGCCGGCTGGCGCTGACCGTGGCCGATCTGGGCGAGCGCCAGGCCGATCTGGCGGAGGAACGCAAAGGACCTCCCGCCCAGCAGGCCTTCCGCGATGGCCAGCCGACGCCGGCGGCGGTGGGCTTCGCCAACCGCTGCGGCATTGATCCGGCGGCCCTGGAGATCCGGGAAACCCCCAAGGGGCCGTTCGTGTTTGCCCAGACCCTCGAACCGGGCCGACCCACGGCTGCGGTGCTCCCGGATCTGGTGCCCGGCTGGATCCGTGGCCTGCAGGGGCGTCGGTTCATGCGCTGGGGCGAAGGAGAGAGTCGCTTCAGCCGTCCGGTGCGCTGGTTGGTGGCCCTGCTCGACGACCAGGTGGTGCCGATCCAGCTCAACGATTGCGATCCGGTGGTGGTGAGCGGCCGCACCAGCCGGGGCCACCGGCTCGAGCTGGATCCGGTGGAGATTGCCACCGCCGAGGCCTACGCCCCCACCCTGGCGGCGGTGGATGTGCAGGTGGAGCGGCTCAGCCGCGCCCGTTGGATCCGTCAGGAGCTGGAGCAGGCGGCGGCGCTCCGCCAGGCCGACATCGATCTCCCTTCTTCTTTGTTTGACGAACTGGTGGATCTGGTGGAATCCCCCCGTCTGATCGAGGGGGAAATCGACGCAGGCTTTCTCGCCCTCCCCCCGGAGGTGCTCAGCACCGTGATGCGCGCCCACCAGCGCTACGTGCCCCTGCTCCGGCGCGATCGGGCCGACGATCCCCTCGCCCTTGACAGCCATTCGAGCCTTCTGCCCGCTTTCCTGTGTGTCGGCAATGGCAGGGCAGAGGCCGCCGCCACCATCCAGCGCGGCAATGAACGCGTGCTCCGGGCCCGCCTGGCCGACGCCGAGTTCTTCGTTCGCGCCGACCGCGGCACCGCCAGTATCGACCGTCGGGAGGCTCTCGACCGTGTCACTTTCGCCGAGGGACTCGGCAGCCTGCGGGATCGCACCGAGCGGATCGAGTGGTGCACCGATGTGCTGCTCGAGCAGCTCCCGATCGATGCCGCAGAGGCGGCCCATGCCCGCCGGGCGGCCCATCTCTGCAAGCACGATCTGGTGAGCCAGATGGTCGGGGAATTTCCCGAACTGCAGGGGTTGATCGGGGGCAAGTACCTGCTGGCCGAAGGGGAACCTCGAGCGGTGGCCCTCGCCGTGCAGGAGCATTACCTGCCCCGGGGAGCGGGCGATCAGCTGCCGGGTTCGGCTGCAGGGGCGGTGGTGGCCCTGGCGGAGCGACTGGAGCTGTTGTTGAGCATCTATGCCAAGGGGGAGAGACCCAGCGGCTCCTCCGATCCCTACGCGTTGCGCCGGGCCGGCAATGGGGTGCTGCAGATTCTCTGGCACCACGGATGGCCTCTCAACCTCCAGGTGCTGCTGGAGCGGGCCTGCGGCCAATGGGCAGCTTTGTTTCCCGGCTTCGGGGTGAAGGCGCAGGATCTGCATCGCGATCTGGCTGAGCTGCTCCGCCAACGGCTGGCCAGCCTGCTGGAGGAGGAGGGGATCGATGCGGATCTGGTGCAGGCGGTGGCAGGAGAGGGACTGAGCCTGGCCAGGCTGCTCGCCGACCCTGACGATGCGCGCCAGCGGGCCCGTCTCCTGCAGGAGTTACGCTGCACCGGTGCCCTTGCCCCGGTTCAGGCGGTGGTGCAGCGGGCTGCACGTTTGGCGGAGAAGGGCGAACTGCCTGCCGATCAGCTGCGGCCCGATGGGGTGGTGAATCGGGAGCTGTTCAGTTCCCCGAGCGAACTGGCGATGCTGGAGGTGCTCCAACGGCTGGAACCGTTCGCCACAGGGGCAGACCCTGGCCGCTACCTCTCCCTCGCCCAGGGTCTCAGCGACAGTGCCGCGAGTCTCGGTGCCTTCTTCGATGGGGATCAGAGCGTGCTGGTGATGGCGGAGGATCCCGCCGTGCGAACAAACCGATTGAATCTGCTCGGAATTCTTCGCAACCAGGCCTCGGTGCTGGCCGATTTCAGCAGAATCAGCTGAAACGGCCAGCTGCCGGCGAGCCGATCACTTGCCGGCGAGCACAGGCTCCCGCTTCTCGGTGGACTCCCCGGAGCCGGCCCCGGCGATCTTCTCCACTCGGATGCCACCCTTGATCGCCCCATCGGCTTCCATCGCCGCCACCTCCTCGGGGCTGCGAACGGCACTCGGCACCGGTCGGTAGCCCGCGGGGGCCAGGGCCTGGCCGCGCAACACCGAGCCGAGGGTGCGGAACGTGAGCTTGAGCTGCTGCCAGGGGTTCATCGCCACCACCCGCTTGTAGAGGTAGCTGTCGAAGGTGAGGCGTTGGACGTCCTTGTCATCGCACATCTCCACGAACGCTTCCCTGGCGGCATCGTTGCTGTAGAAGATGTTCTGCAGGATCTCCAGAACCTTGTAGGTGGGTCCGTATTTCCTGTCCCACTTCTTGAGGTAGACCTTCAGGTCGGCCTCGGTGGGGATGCGGGTGCCATTGGCACTGGCGGCAACGACTTCCTCGGCACACATGCGGCCGCTCTTGGCAGCGAAGTAGATGCCTTCCCCGGAGCTCTTGGTGACGTAGCCGGCTGCATCGCCCACCAGCGCCATCCTTCCCACCACCCGACGGGGACGGGGATGCTCAGGGATCGGATGGGCCTCCACCTTGATCACCTCACCTTTGAGGAGACGGTTGCTGGCCCGCTCCCTGATTCCCTTCTGCAGACCCTTGATCAGGGACTGGTTCTGCTGCATGGTGCCGGTTCCGACCGCCACGTGGTCGTACTTGGGAAACACCCAGGCGTAGAAGTCGGGAGAGACGTCGGTGCCGACGTACATCTCGGCGAGATCCTCGTAGTAAGCCATCTCTTCCGGCGGAAGCTTGATCCGTTCCTGGAAGGCGATGGCCACGTTGTAATCACCCGCATCCATGGCCTTAGCTACCTTGCTGTTGGCCCCGTCGGCGCCGATGATCAGATCCACTTCCAGGGTCATCAGTTCACCGGTGGGCCCACCGGCGGCGTAATCGGCGTAATGCAGGGTGTAGGGGCCCTGACGGTTGGCTCCCGTATCGATCGATTGCACGAGGCCGTTGACCAGGGTGGCGCCGAGCTCAGCGGCACGGTTGCGAAGGAAGGCATCCATCACCTCGCGGCGACACATGCCGATGTATTCGTTCTTGTTCTCGAGGTGGATATCCACCTCGCGGTTGGAAGGGGAGATCATGCGCATGTTGCGCACTTTCCGGTCGATGATCGACTCCGGCAGGTCGAATTCCTCGACCATGCAGAGAGGGATGGCGCCGCCGCAGGGCTTGGCGTTGTCAAGTTTGCGCTCGAAAAGCCATGTCTGAATGCCGGCTTTGGCGAGCACCTCCGCAGCACAAGAACCGCTGGGGCCACCGCCCACGACTGCGACTCGCAACATCTTGAAACCTGCTTAGGCAGAGGGATCCTGGTGGAAAGTTAACACCGCTGAAGGGGTCGCCGGCGGCCCTTTCGGGCAGAGGCTTTACCATCAGCCACTGTTTTGACCAGGCGCGTGTCGCAACGTTCGATCCGCACCGACTCTCCCCGCCGAGCCCGCAGGGTGGGCGAGGACATCCCGCTGGCCCGCCGCAGCTCCAGCCTCCCGTCCCCGGGTACCAGCCGGGGGAGCAAGCTGCGATGGTTCTTGGTGGGCAGCGCCCTAGTGGCCAGCTTCGGTGCCCTGCTGATCGCCGGTCCGCTGCGGGGCCTGCTCCAGCCTGCTCCGGTGGCGGGACTGAATGCCCGGCTGGGGCGGGATGGCCGCCTGCTCGGCCACTTCCGTTATCCGGAAGCCCCCGCCGCCCAGCTGGTGGCGATCGCCCCCGATCTGCAGCTGCGGACCGATGCGGCCCGCTCGCTGCTGCAGATGCAGAAGGACGCTGCCGCTGCAGGCGTGAATCTGGTGGTATTGAGTGGCTTCCGTTCGCGGGAGCTGCAGAAGCAGCTGTTCTTTGACGTCAAGTCCGAACGCAACCAGAGCGCTGCAGACCGGGCTCTGGTGAGTGCTCCGCCCGGATTCTCGGAGCACAGCACCGGCTTTGCCGTGGATCTGGGAGATGGCCGGGCTCCAGAGGCCAACCTCTCCCCCCGGTTTGATGCCACCACGGCCTACCGCTGGCTGCAAGCCAATGCAGCCCGGTACCACTTCCAGCTCTCCTTCCCGCGCAACAATCCTCAGGGGGTCAGCTACGAACCCTGGCATTGGCGTTTTGAGGGATCGAGCGAAGCCCTGGAGCTGTTTGAACCAGCCCACCGCCTCAGCGGCAGTCGCGCTGGCGATCAGGGTCTGAGATAGGATCAAGATTCGCTTCAGATGGCGCCACGATCCCCCCGGATCAGGTGCCGATGGCCCTAGCAGAAACAGCGTCCGAGATCATCTTCTTCGTACCCCGGAATCAGCCAGGATCAGCAGGAGCGCGGGGTGAGCGATTTCGCCTCACCACCCACCCTTTTCTTCATTGCAGGACCCCAGCCCCATGAGTGGCGAAGTCAAAGGAGCCAAGATCCGCAATATTGCGATCATTGCCCACGTCGACCACGGCAAGACCACGCTTGTGGATGCGCTGCTCGGCCAGTCCGGCATTTTCCGGGAAGGGGAGGCCGTGCCGACCTGCATTCTCGATTCCAACGACCTGGAGCGGGAGAGGGGGATCACGATTCTCTCCAAGAATACCGCCGTTGATTACAACGGAATCCGCATCAATATCGTGGACACCCCTGGCCACGCCGACTTCGGCGGCGAAGTGGAACGGGTGCTGGGCATGGTGGATGGCTGCCTGCTGATCGTGGATGCCAACGAGGGGCCGATGCCCCAGACCCGATTCGTGCTCAAGAAAGCCTTGGAGAAGGGTCTGCGTCCGATCGTCTTCGTCAACAAGATCGACCGCGCCCGGGTGGATCCTGAACAGGCCGTCGACAAGGTGCTCGATCTGTTCCTGGAGCTCGGGGCCGACGACGACCAATGCGACTTCCCCTATCTGTTCGGCAGTGGCATGGGCGGCTATGCCAAGCCCGACATGGCCACCGAGAGCGACAACATGAAGCCGCTCTTCGATGCCATTCTCCGGCATGTTCCACCCCCGGTGGGAGACCCTGAGAAGCCCCTGCAGCTGCAGGTCACCACGCTGGATTACAGCGATTTCCTCGGCCGGATCATGATCGGCCGCATCCACAACGGCACGATCCGGGCCAACCAGCCGGCGGCCCTGATCCGTGATGACGGCAGCATCAAGCGGGGCCGCATCAGCAAGTTGCTCGGTTTCCAGGGACTGCAGCGGGTCGAGATCGAGCAGGCCAGTGCCGGTGACCTGGTGGCAGTGGCGGGCTTCGATGAAGTGAACATCGGCGAAACGATCGCCTGTCCGGACAATCCTGAGGCCCTTCCCCTGATCAAGGTGGATGAGCCCACCCTCCAGATGACCTTCGTGGTCAACGATTCACCGTTCGCCGGCAAGGAAGGCAAGTTCGTCACCAGCCGTCAGATCCGCGACCGCCTGCAGAAGGAGCTGCTCACCAACGTGGCGCTGCGGGTCGAGGACACCGACTCTCCTGATCGTTGGTCCGTGAGTGGCCGGGGCGAACTGCACCTGGGCATCCTGATCGAGACGATGCGCCGCGAGGGTTATGAGTTCCAGGTGAGCCAGCCCCAGGTGATCTTCCGCACGATTGACGGCACTCCCCACGAGCCGTTTGAAACCCTGGTGATGGATGTACCGGAGGAATCGGTGGGCGCCTGCATCGAGAAGCTCGGGATCCGCAAGGGCGAGATGCAGAACATGGAAACCAGCAACGATGGTCGCACCCAGCTGGAGTTTGTGGTTCCTTCCCGGGGTCTGATCGGCTTCCGGGGTGATTTCATCCGCGCCACTCGCGGAGAGGGGATCATGAGCCACTCGTTCCTCGACTATCGCCCGATGCAGGGTGAATTCGATACGCGTCGCAACGGGGTACTGATTGCTTTTGAGGAGGGTACCGCCACCTTCTATGCACTCAAGAACGCCGAGGATCGCGGTCAGTTCTTCATCACTCCCGGCACCAAGGTGTACAAGGGGATGATCATCGGCGAGAACAACCGGCCGCAGGATCTGGAGATCAATGTCTGCAAGGCCAAGCAGCTCACCAACATGCGCTCCGCCGGTGCCGAGGAACTCGATACCCTCCAGGCTCCGATGCAGATGACCCTGGAGAGGGCCCTGGAGTACATCGGTCCCGACGAGATGCTGGAGGTCACGCCGGAATCGATCCGGCTACGCAAGCTGCCGATGAAGAAACCGGCCAAGCGTTGATCGCTCCCTCCGAGTCTGAGGAGAACCGCCTGACCACCGACCCCCGTTTCCGGGAGTCGGTGGCTCTTTTCAATGCCGGCGAATGGTATGCCTGCCACGATGGGCTCGAAGAGCTCTGGCACGAAACCCAGGGGGAGATGCGCCCGGTGCTGCAGGGGATTCTGCAGATAGCTGTGGCCCATCTCCATCTGGAGCGGGGAAACATCCGCGGTGCCACGGTGTTGATGGGCGAAGGGGTGGGCAGACTCCAGAACCAGGGCGAGCAGGCCCTCTGCCTGGATCTGGAGGCTCTGCGCAAGTCCGTCCTGCCTCGGCTTCAACGGCTCCAGGCCGGAGAGGAGCTGGGCGATCTTCCCCTGCCTCGTCTGGAGGCGGTGGATGGGGGGGCGCGACCGGCACCGGTACATTGACCCAACATCAGCTGACTCCGTTCCCGCCTTGCAGCCACCGGCCCGATTGCCCTCCCTTGCCCCTCTGAGGTGCCTGTTCTGGCTCGGATGCCTGCTGGCTCTCCCGGGGACGGCGGCCCTGTCCGCTCCGGCCCCGGTGCTGGCCCCAGTACCGCCTACCAGCGCCGGGGCAGCGCCGGCTCCCGGCACCGGTCTGGTCACGATTGAATCCGATCGCCAGCAGGCGGACAACCGCACGGGCATCGTCACGGCCACCGGCAACGTCAGGATCGCCTACCCGGACCGTTCCATGGTGGCCACCTCCCGCCAGGCCCAGTACTTCACTCGGGAGGGAAGGCTGGTGCTGAGTGGCGATGTGGAGGTGGTCGATGGCGATGGTCAACGGATCCGCGCCGAAACCCTTGTCTATCGCCTGGACAGCGAGCGACTGGTGGCCGAACCTCCCACGGGTCGCCAGGTGACCAGCACCCTGCGCTTGCGTTCCAACCGGCCGGCCACCGGCCAACCTGCCCTGCTGCCATGAGTCTGGTCCTGGAGCAGGTGGCCATCACCCTCGGCGGCAGGCCCCTGGTGAGTGGGGTGAGCCTGGAACTCCATCCGGGCGAGGTGGTGGGTTTGCTGGGCCCCAACGGTGCCGGAAAAACCACAACCTTCAACATGGTCACGGGCTTGTTGAGGCCTGACAGTGGCGATGTCTGCCTCGACGGCGTCTCGGTGGCGGCCCTGCCGATGCCGAGTCGGGCCAGGCTCGGCATCGGCTACCTCCCCCAGGAGGCCAGCGTGTTCCGCAATCTCACGGTGCGCGACAACCTGCGACTGGCCCTGCAGGAGAGCGGGGCGCCGAACGCGATCCGGCGAGAACGGCTGGAACGCCTGATCGAGGAATTCCACCTCGTCAACTTTCAGAATCGCAAGGGCTACCAGCTCTCTGGAGGCGAACGCCGCCGCTGTGAAGTGGCCAGGGCCTTGGCGGTGGGGGAATCCGGCCCCCGCTATCTGCTGCTCGATGAACCCTTTGCCGGAGTCGATCCCCTCGCCGTCGCCGATCTGCAGGAGCTGATCAGCGGCCTGCGGCTGAGGGGGATGGGGCTGCTGATCACCGACCACAACGTGCGCGAAACCCTGGCTATCACCGACCGGGCCTACATCCTCACCGAAGGTCGCATCCTGGCCTCCGGCAGCTCCCAGGACATGGCCAACGACCCCCTGGTGCGCCGCCACTACCTGGGCGAGGGATTCCAGCTGTGACGCGACCCGCCCTGCTCAAGGCCCCGACCTTTCCCCTGCGGATCGGCAGGATCCCTTCCTGGCGGCAGCTGCCCCTGATCGATCGCTGGCTGCTGTCGGAGCTGATGGGGCCGCTGCTGTTCGGCATCGCGGCGTTCACCGCCGTTTCGCTCTCGGTGGGGGTGGTGTTTGAACTGGTGCGCAGGGTGGCCGAATCTGGGCTGCCTTTACTGGCCGCGGTGCAGGTGCTGCTGCTGCGCTTGCCCGGCTTCCTGGTGCTGGCCTTTCCGATGGCCACTCTGATGGCCACCCTGCTCGCCTATAGCCGCCTTTCGGGCAGCAGCGAACTCACGGCGCTCCGCAGTGTCGGCGTCAGCACCCAGCGGATGGTGCTGCCCGCCCTGATGCTGGCGCTGGTGATGAGCCTGCTCACTTTCGTGTTCAACGATGTGATCGTACCGAGGGCGAATCTGGAGGCTACCAATTCACTTGAAAGAGCTCTAGGCAAAGCGATCGCCACCGAAAAAGGCGATAATATTCTTTATTCCCGTTTCGGTCGCATACGCAATGAATATGGCGAAAAGGTAAAGCACCTCACTCATATTTTCTATGCGCGTACCTTCAAGGAAGGCCAGATGAATGATGTCACTCTTCTGGACTTTTCCCGGATCGGGCAGCGCCAGATGTTGATGGCCAAGTCGGGCCGCTGGAACGAGAACGAGGCGATGTGGGAGTTCTTCGATGGTCGCATCGTCAATGTCGATGAGAACACCGGCACCACGACCTCCGGTGAGTTCGATCGCTACGCCTATCCCCTAAGCCGCGATCCGATCGAGGTGGCACAGCTTCCTACCGATGCCAGTCAGATGACCGTCGGCCAGGCCCGCAGGGCCGAAAGGCTGCTGAAGGAAGCAGGCAATGCCAAGGAAGCCCGCAGACTTCGTGTCCGCATCCAGGAAAAGTTCGCTTTCCCAGCCATCTGTCTGGTGTTCGGGCTGATCGGCAGCAGTCTCGGGGTGAAACCCCACACCCGCACCAGCCGCAGTCAGGGCTTCGGCATCAGCGTTCTGCTGATCTTCGGCTACTACTTGATGTCGTTCATCTTCAGTTCCCTCGGCATCACCGGTACCCTCAGTCCCTTCCTGGCGGCCTGGTTGCCGGTCTTCGTCGGCCTGGCCGGCGGGCTGGCGTTGTTGCGGCAGGCCAATCGATGAGCGGTTCGGTCCCGGTTCGGGTCCACGAACTTCTCCGGGGTCTCCACCGGGGCCTTGAAGCGGCAGACTGGGGCGGTCTTGTCGGTTCCTGGTGAACGATCCCGTTCTGGGGCTGGGCCTCCTGGCCTTCGGCCTCCTCCTGCTGGTGTTGCCGATCTCCTTCTGGTCTCTCAGCGGAGGTCGCAACAGCTCCGCTGTGAGATTGCTGGTGGCCGCCGCCAATCTCTGCCTCACCGCCCAGCTGGTGCTGCGCTGGTGGGAGTCAGGCCATTTCCCGATCAGCAACCTCTACGAATCGCTGTGTTTCCTGGCCTGGGCCTGCACCCTGACCCAGTTGCTGGTTGAGCGGGCCTGGCCCAGTCCCCTGATTCCGGCAGCCGCCACGCCGATGGCGCTTGGCTGTGTGGCCTTCGCCAGCTTCGCCTTGCCGGATCGGCTTCAGGAGGCCTCCCCTCTGGTGCCCGCCTTGCGCTCCAGCTGGCTGGTGATGCACGTGAGCGTGATCATGTTGAGCTATGCGGCCTTGCTGGTGGGCTCCCTGCTTTCCGTGGCCGTCCTGTTCACCGACCGAAAAGAGGCCCTGGAACTTCGCAGTAGTTCGATCGGCAGTGGCGGGTACCGACAGGCCCAACTGGCCAGCGACGGTCCTGGGGCGATGGAACTCAACAGCACTGAGTTTCGGATCAGCGAGCAACTCGACAGTCTCAGCTATCGAACGATCACGGTGGGCTTTCTGCTGCTCTCCGTGGGCCTGGTGAGCGGAGCGGTATGGGCCAATGAGGCCTGGGGAAGTTGGTGGAGCTGGGACCCTAAGGAAACCTGGGCCCTGATCTGCTGGCTGGTCTACGCCGCCTACCTCCATACCCGCTTGATCCGAGGATGGCAGGGCCGGAAGCCGGCGATCGTGGCCGCCGTCGGACTGGTGGTGATCGCTGTCTGTTACATCGGGGTCAACCTGCTTGGCATCGGCCTCCACAGCTACGGTTGGTTCTTCGGCAGCTGAATCCTTCGCTGGAGCCTACGCCGCAGCCGGCGGCTCCAGTGAAAAAGCAGCGGTGGAGCCAGCAGGCCCAGGGGCCCCGGCACAGGCTCCGCCACAGCTGCCGCCCAGCGCTCGGCGATCAGCCGATGGCCTGCTGTTGTGGGGTGGAAGTCATCCCAGAAAAACCAGCGTTCCGGATCGCAGATCGCTGCATTGGCAAGGCACGACTGGGTGACGTTCTCCAGTCCGAAGCTCTCCGGTTCTGAGAGGATCTCGGCAAACAGATCATCGCTTTCAAAGGCCACAATCTCTGTCTGGGGCAGGGCGGACTGCAGCTGCGCAAGGGACGCGCCCAGTGCATTGTTAAAAGCCTGGCTGGCGGCGCTGATGGCTTCGGCCTCCGGCGTCCCCAGAAACAGGGGGGTGAGACCCAGATCGGGCATATTAGGCACCAGAAACTGGGTGCCGCCTGCGGCCGCCAGTGTCAGAACCGACCCCGTGATGTTCTGGATGCCATTGCCGATCAGGGCTGCCAGTCCTTCTGGGCCTGGCCCTGTATCGACGCCTGGTTGTCCATCGAATGTGCCTGGCGTTCGGTTGCCATTCAGGCTCCAGCCGAGCAGATCGTTCGGAAACAACCAGATCAGGAAAAGGTCGTGAGCAGGGTCCGGGGCAGGATTTCCAGCAAGAAACGCCTGGAGCTGGTTGGCGTTGCCGAGATTGGCGAAGGCGGGCCGAAACAGGGCGGGCACCCCGGGGCTGTAGGTGTTGAAGTTGTCCACACCGGTGGTGGCCCCACTCACCGCGTAGTTGCTACCACCAGCCAGGGAAGGCAGAAAACCAGAGGCTGGAGGATCACCACCGGGATGAAAGATTCGCCAGAGCTGCTCGATCGCCACGGGGCCGTTCGATACCCGGCCACCTGCGTAGGGAGGTGGAGGAAAGACCACACCGGTGGCATTGCCCGTGGTGATGCCGCTGTTTCCTCCATCCGAGAGGCTGTCGCCGAAGGAGTAGAGGTGGTCGAGGCGGCTGATGCGGGCCAGGGCTGGTGCGAAAGCTCCCTGTAGCAACGGTCCTAGGGCTACCAAGGCCGCCAGCCAGGCTGTGCTACTGAAGCGAATGCCCCTACCCATAGATGTGCCAGCACTCCCCAGAAAGTTAGGGATGCAGCTTCACAGCCTCGAGCCAATGCTTCATCCCTGCAGCTGGATCACCGCAGGGATGGGGCTCGGACAGGGTCAGACCAGGGCCGGTTCGGGGCGGCGACTATTGCGGATGCCGGTGATGGCTTCGGCATAGTCGGCGGCTCCGAACACCCCCGAACCACTGACGATCGCGTTCGCACCGGCTTCAATCACCTGCCAGGCATTGCCGGGCTTGATGCCGCCATCCACTTCGATCCATGGATCCAGGCCGCGCTCATCGCAGAGGCGACGCAGGTCGCGGATCTTCTGCACCTGGTTCTCGATGAAGCTCTGGCCACCGAAGCCGGGGTTCACGCTCATGATCAGCACCAGATCACAGAGCTCGAGGCAATACTCGAGGGTGTCGAGCGGGGTGCTGGGGTTCAGCACTGCGCCGGCCTGTTTGCCCAGCTCCTTGATCTGGGCCAGGTTGCGATGCAGGTGGGGGCAGGCTTCAACCTGCACCGAAATGATGTCGGCGCCAGCCTTGGCGAAATCGGCCACGTATTTCTCAGGCTCCACGATCATCAGATGAACGTCGAGCGGTTTGGCGGTGACGGGCCGCAGCGCCTCGACGATCAGGGGACCGATGGTGATGTTGGGGACGAAGCGGCCATCCATCACATCCACATGGATCCAGTCGGCACCGGCTTCGTCGATGGCACGCACCTGCTCGCCGAGACGGGCGAAATCGGCCGAGAGGATGGAGGGGGAGACCACCAGGGGCTTGGTGCTCATGGGCGGGCCACCGCAGAGAAGGAGTCGCAGGATTGTAAGGAAGCACCCGGGGGGCGCTCCGGGGAAATCCCCGTCACGCTGATACGATGACCCGGCTTCAAGCCCGAAAGGGCCTGTCGTTGCTGGCTCCCTAGGGCGTCCGGCACGGTTGAAGCCAAGTACGTCACCCTGCCGGACAGCTGTGGATCGCACCCTTATCCAGGAAATTCTCGAGGTCGTTGAGCAAGCCGCCATCGCATCGGCCGAACTGACCGGTCTGGGCAAAAAGGACGAAGCTGACGCCGCAGCCGTGGAAGCCATGCGCAAGCGCATGGGTCAGATCCAGATGCAGGGTCGGATCGTGATCGGGGAGGGGGAGCGCGACGAAGCCCCCATGCTCTATATCGGTGAGGAAGTGGGCAGCGGCACCGGCCCCGGTGTGGACTTCGCTGTGGATCCCTGCGAAGGCACCAACCTCTGTGCCAACAGTCAGCGCGGCTCCATGGCCGTTCTGGCCGCCTCCGATCGCGGTGGTCTGTTCAATGCCCCCGACTTCTACATGAAGAAGCTGGCGGCACCCCCGGCCGCCAAGGGCAAGGTGGACATCCGCAAGTCCGCCACCGAGAACATCGAGATCCTCAGCCAGTGCCTCGGCGTTGCCAAGAGCGAGCTGGTGATCGTGGTGATGGACCGTGCCCGCCACAAGGATCTGATCGCCGAGATCCGCGCCACCGGCGCCCGCGTCCAACCGATCTCCGACGGCGATGTGCAGGCTGCCATCGCCTGCGGTTTCGCCGGCACGGGCACCCACTGCCTGATGGGTATCGGTGCTGCTCCGGAGGGGGTGATCTCCGCTGCCGCCATGCGCGCCCTGGGCGGCCACTTCCAGGGTCAGCTGGTGTACGACCCGGCCGTCGCCCAGACGTCCGAATGGGCGGATTACACCAAGGAAGGCAACATTGCCCGCCTCAACGAGATGGGCATCACCGATGTGGACAAGATCTACGAAGCCGAAGAGCTCGCTTCGGGTGAAAACGTGGTGTTTGCTGGCAGCGGCATCACCGATGGTCTGCTGTTCCACGGCGTGAAGTTTGAGAAGGACTGCACCCGCACCAGCTCCCTGGTGATCAGCACCCTTGACAACACCGCCCGGTTCACCAACACCGTGCACATCAAGCCCGGTGCCCAGAGCATCGCGCTGCGCTGATTCCGATTCTCTCAGCGCGAAACCAGAGGTCAGCCTCCATGCACATCGCCGTCGTCGGCCTGAGTCATCGCACGGCTCCGGTGGAGATCCGCGAACGTCTCAGCATCCCTGAGCAGACCATGGAGGCTTCGCTGCAGAAGCTGCGGGCCAACGAACAGGTGCTGGAGGCTTCCATCCTCAGCACCTGCAACCGGCTGGAGATCTATACCCTGCTGCGCCACCCCGAGCTCGGCATCTCTGCCGTGGGAAGTTTCCTCAGCCAGGTTTCCGGACTTGAGGTAGCTGATCTCACGCCCCATCTGTTCGTCTACCACCACGAGGAGGCGATCGGTCACCTGCTTCGGGTGGCGGCCGGGCTCGACAGCCTGGTGCTGGGGGAGGGCCAGATTCTCTCCCAGGTCAAGAAGATGGTGCGACTCGGCCAGGAGTACCGCTCCGTCGGACCGATCCTGAATCGCCTTCTCAACCAGGCGGTGAGCACCGGCAAGCGGGTTCGCACCGAGACCAACCTCGGCACAGGAGCCGTTTCGATCAGCTCCGCCGCCGTGGAGCTGGCTCAGCTGAAGATTGGTCAGGCCCGGGGCCTCGACGAACTGGTCCCGCTCGATCAGGAACAGGTGGCGGTAGTGGGAGCAGGTCGCATGGCCAGGCTTCTGCTCCAGCATCTCCAGGCCAAGGGCTGTCGTGGCGCGGTACTTCTCAATCGCACCGTGGAGAGGGCCGAGCGTCTGGCAGCCGATTTCCCTGGGCTTCCGGTGCAGTGCAGGCCCCTCAGCGATCTCGACCACTGCCTCAGCACCTGCTCCCTGGTGTTCACCAGCACAGGAGCAGAAGATCCAATCATCACCGCCGAGCGGCTTCGGGCCCTCAACAGGCGCTCCAGCCTGATGCTGGTGGACATCGGAGTTCCACGCAACATCAGCTCCGACGCGGATGAGCTGCCTGGCGTGGATTCCTTTGATGTGGATGACCTCCAGGAAGTGGTGGCCCGCAATCAGGAGGCCAGGCGCGAGATGGCAGCCGAGGCGGAGGGTCTGCTGCGCGAGGAATCAATGCAGTTCCTCGACTGGTGGGATGGCCTGGAGGCGGTTCCGCTGGTTAACCGTCTGCGCAATCAATTGGAGGACATCCGCGAACAGGAACTCCAGAAAGCCCTCAGCCGCATGGGACCCGACCTTTCGGCCCGGGAGCGCAAGGTGGTGGAAGCCCTGAGCAAGGGGATCATCAACAAGATCCTCCACACGCCCGTGACCCGGCTGCGGGCACCCCAGCCCCGCCAGCAGCGACATGTGGCAATGAACGTGCTGCAGGAGTTGTTTGAGCTTGAGGATCCACAGCACGAAGCCTGATTCGGCACCCTTGATCAACGACAAAGCAAGTGCCGGGGAGTCGGCAACAAAGTGTCGCCCTTTCCCGCAGTTCAGCACCACGCTCCAGTACGGTCTGCCCATCCAGGAGAAACGAGACAGCCAATGAAACGAGTACTTGCGATTATCCTCGGGGGTGGTGCCGGTACTCGCCTCTACCCACTCACCAAGACCAGGGCCAAGCCCGCCGTGCCCCTGGCTGGCAAGTACCGCCTGATTGATATTCCTGTCAGCAATTGCATCAACTCAGAGATCAATAAGATCTACGTACTTACCCAATTCAATAGTGCCTCGCTCAATCGTCACCTCACGATGAGCTACAACCTCTCAGCCGGCTTCGGGCAGGGATTTGTGGAGGTGTTGGCGGCCCAGCAGACCCCCGACAGTCCCAGTTGGTTTGAGGGCACAGCCGATGCGGTGCGGAAGTATCAGTGGCTGTTCCAGGAATGGGATGTGGACCATTACCTGATCCTTTCCGGTGACCAGCTTTACCGCATGGATTACAGCAAATTCGTGCAGCACCATATCGATACCGGCGCTCACCTATCCGTAGGTGCCCTGCCGGTGGATGCCGAGCAGGCTGAGGGCTTCGGTCTGATGCGCACCACTCCGGACGGTCGGATCCGCGAGTTTCGTGAAAAGCCCAAGGGTGAAGCCCTCGCGGCCATGCAGGTGGACACGGCCAAACTTGGTCTCTCGGCTGAGGAGGCGGAGCGACGGCCGTATCTGGCGTCAATGGGAATCTACGTGTTCAGCAGAGATACTCTGTTTGATCTCCTCAACGCCAATCCCAGCGCCACTGATTTCGGCAAGGAGATTATCCCCGCTTCCCTGGAGCGAGGAGACAACCTCCAGAGCTTCCTCTTTGATGATTACTGGGAAGATATCGGAACGATCGGCGCGTTTTACGAGGCCAACCTCGCCCTGACGGCACAGCCAAATCCGGCCTTTTCCTTCTACGACGAGAAGTTTCCGATCTACACCCGTCCCCGCTATCTCCCCCCGAGCAAGCTTCAGGACGCTCAGGTCACTGAATCGATCATCGGCGAGGGGTCGCTGCTGAAGGCCTGCAGCATCCACCACTGCGTACTCGGTGTGCGGAGCCGGGTTGAGGATGAGGTGGTTCTGCAGGACACCCTGGTGATGGGTGCCGACTACTTCGAATCCTCCGAAGAAAGGTTGGTGCTGCGCGAACGGGGAGGCATCCCGATCGGTGTCGGCAGGGGCACCACCGTGAAGCGGGCGATCCTTGATAAAAACGTTCGCATTGGCAAAGATGTCACGATTGTCAACAAGGACCACGTCGAGGAAGCCGACCGACCTGAGTTGAACTTCTACATCCGCAACGGAATCGTGGTGGTGGTGAAAAACGGCACCATTGCTGATGGCACCGTGATCTAGAGCTGATCAGGGGGCTTGCGTGACAGCACTCGCTGACATCACCAGGCAAGCCCTCCATCCCCCCATCTGCGTGGCCACACTGCAGGGGAGCTACGTTTCCTTCCCTGCCCCATGAGCAAGGCGCATTTCGGCCTGATTGGTCTTGGCGTGATGGGTGAAAATCTTGTGCTCAATGCCGAGCGCAATGGGTTTTCCAGTGTTGTCTACAACCGTACCTACGCCAAGACTCTTGAGTTTTTGGCGGGCCGTGGTGCCGGAAAGGACATCATCGGTGTCGAAACCCTCCCCGAATTCGTTGCCGCGCTGGAACGTCCCAGACGGATTCTGATGATGGTCAAGGCAGGTGATGCTGTAGATGCCACCATCGCCAGCCTTTCGCCTCTGCTGGAGGAGGGGGATCTGCTGATCGACGGCGGTAACTCCCTTTACACCGATACTGAACGGCGGGTGGCGGAGCTGGAAAGCAAGAGCTTCGGCTACATCGGCATGGGCGTATCCGGTGGGGCGAAGGGAGCTCTGGAAGGTCCGAGCATGATGCCGGGCGGCACCAAGGCTGCCTACGACGCGATCGAGGATCTGGTCTCGAAGATGGCGGCCAAGGTGGAGGACGGACCCTGTGTCACCTACATCGGCCCTGGCGGTTCAGGCCACTTCGTCAAAACCGTCCACAACGGCATCGAATATGGAATCGAGCAGATCCTTGCCGAGGCCTACGACCTGATGAAGCGGGTCGGCGGCATGGATGGCAAGGCCATGGCCGATGTGCTCAAAGGCTGGAACCAGACAGAAGAACTGGCTTCGTTCCTGGTGGAGATCACCGAGGTCTGTCTGCGCACCACCGATCCGGAGGATGGCGGCGATCTGGTGGAGAAGATCGTCGATGCTGCCGGGCAGAAAGGAACCGGCCTGTGGACGGTGGAGAGTGCACTGCAGATGGGCGTTCCCGTGCCCACCATCTACGCGGCTCTCAATGCAAGGGTTCTGAGTTCGCTGCGACCGGAGCGGATTGCCGCCGAAGCTGTCCTGCTGCCGCCGGCTCCCCACCGTTTCGATCTGGGCAGCCCCAGCGACGGGATGGGCCCCCTGCGGGACGCGTGCATCCTGGCCTGCATCGCCAGTTATGCCCAGGGCATGGCCCTGCTCCAGGCCGCATCTCGCCTCCATGAGTACCAGCTCGACATGGCGGCCATCGCCCAGATCTGGAAGGGTGGTTGCATCATCCGGGCTCGCCTGTTGCAGCGCATCCAGGATGCCTACCGATCCCAGCAGGATCTGGCCAACCTGATGCTCGACCCCTGGTTCGCCACCCAGATCAACAGCCGCCTGCCAGGCCTGCGCCAGGTGGTGGCAGGGGCAGCCCTGGCCGGTATCCCTGTGCCCTGCCTCAGCAGCACCCTCGATTACATCGACAGCTATCGCAGTGGCCGCCTGCCCCAGAATCTGGTGCAGGCGATGCGGGATTGCTTCGGCTCCCATACCTACGAACGCACCGACCGCCCCGGCGCCTTCCACACCGAGTGGCTTCCATGACCCGTTATCACCTGATGGTGGCCACAGGCCCGGAGGATCTGGCCCGTCAGGTCTCCCAGCAGATCGCCGCCGCGATCGACCTTTCCCTGGCCGAGCGCGATCGCGCCCAGATTGCCCTGGCCGGCGGTGAATCACCGCGGGCTGCTTACAAGCGGCTTGGCCGGGAGCATCTGCCCTGGGATCGGGTCGATGTGCTTCTGGGGGATGAACGCTGGGTGCCGGCCAGCGATCCCGCCAGCAACGCGCGCATGCTCCGCGAAACCCTGCTCAGCGAACCCCCCGCCTCCCACGCCTGCTTCCATCCGGTGCCCACAGACCGGTCCACCGCCGAGGAGAGCGCCGTTGCCTACGGGGAACTTCTGCAGCAGCTCTGCCCAGGCGAACCCCCGCGGCTCGATCTGGTTCTGCTCGGCCTCGGCGATGATGGCCATACCGCCTCACTGTTTCCGGGCACCGCGGCCACGAAGGTGGTGGATCAGGCGGTGACGATCGGCGAAGGCAAGGGGCTGCCCCGGATCACCCTCACGGCTCCAGTGCTCAGCGAGGCGCGCACTGTGATCTTCCTAGTCAGTGGTTCCGGCAAGCGGGAAGCCTTGCAGCGCCTGCTCGATCCGGACGAATCGGCGGAGCGAACCCCGGCCCGTCTGGTGTCTCCGCGCAGCCAGGTGGTGGTACTTGCCGATCCGGAAGCGGCGGCTGATCTGCCGCGGGGCTGAACAGATGGCGACGACGAAGCTGGTGGTGGCAGGCGATGGCTTCAGTGGTTGGCATGCCCTCAACGACACGGTGATGGGAGGGCGGAGCTCCGCCGTCTGCCGTGTCAGCAGCCAGGGGCTGGTGCTGGAGGGAGAGGTGGTGGAGACCGGTGGTGGCTTCGTCAGCTGCCGTTCGCCCCTGTTTTCCCCTCCCCTGGATCTGAGCGGCTTTGAAGGCTTGCAGCTTGACCTGCTGGGCGATGGCCGTCGCTACAAGCTGGCGGTGGCCTGCGCCGATCGGATGGCCGGTCTCACCGAACTGATTCCCGGTGGTTTGCGCTGGGTGGTCGAGTTCGAGGCGCCGGCGGGGCTTAGCTCTGTGTCGCTGCCCTTCGCCCAGTTGCGGGCTTCGGTGCGGGCCCAGCCGCTGGAAGGTTTGCCCCTGGGGTTGCCACTGCACTTTGATGTTGCGCGCATCACCAGACTGCAGATTCTTCATTCCCGCTTCGGTGATGATGGCGGTGCCAACCGAGGCTTCCGGGCCGGCCCGCTCCATCTGGAGCTGAGGGCAATCCACGCCATCTGACCACCATCTGACCAACTGTCTGAGCAGTGTCGAGTCCGAATGCCGACCTGAGCCGGTTGGTGGCAGCGGCCGCCGATCTCTGCCGTAAGCCCCTGCGCCACGCAGTGGTTCCGAGCCAGCCAGGGGATCCGCAGGCTGAAGAGGAAGTCCTGGAGGACCTCTGCCTGCGGATCGAGGCCCGATCGTGCGAAGGCGAGCGCCTGCCCCAGGAGGATCTCGAACTCGAGCTGTACCGCAGTGGTGAGGATCTCCACCTCACCCTGGCCTGGTTGGTGGATGACCAACGGCCGATGCTCTGGCAGGGGGGGCATCCTGTGTGGATGGATCCGGCCACCGGCAGCCGCTGTGAGCGGCCCGCCGATGGGGTTCCGCTCGAGGCCCTGGCGCGACGGTTGCGGGCCCTGCTGGTGGGGCTGACCTGAGGGGCGCCTGTTCCGCCGGGCCCAGTGTCCTCAGCCTGGCGGCTGGTCGGTGACCGCCCCCAGGCTGCTGCTGCTCACCAGACGGGCGTATTTGCCCAGTACACCGGTGCGGTAGCGGGGAGCCGGCCTGACCCAGGCGGCGCGGCGGCGAGCCAGTTCGCCCTCATCCACGTTGAGCTGCACCAGCAGCTGATGGGCATCCACGGTGATGCTGTCGCCCTCGTGCACCAGACCGATGGTGCCGCCGACGGCGGCTTCCGGGGCCACGTGGCCCACCACCAGGCCGTAGGAACCACC
>Ga0164293_10000034_pt1 | contig 83753 bp, 112 predicted proteins | sample GEODES118metaG_FD_111487 | JGI IMG/M metagenome (GOLD analysis project Ga0164293, IMG submission 111487) | Eutrophic lake water microbial communities from Lake Mendota, Wisconsin, USA - GEODES118 metaG | ecosystem: Environmental > Aquatic > Freshwater > Lake | place: USA: Lake Mendota...
AGGTACAGGTTGACCAGGTTCTTGACGTTGCAAAGCTATACAAGCAGGGTATGCAGGTTAACCTGAACACTGCTTTTGCTGAGGCAACACTAGAGAACTTGCTATTCTCACTAGCTGGTAAGGACGATGACCTAACCGCAAGTGCAGGAGCAACAGGAATCAAGGCTGGATCTCAGACACTAAACATGTCTGCTGGTGACATTGGAGAATGTCCAGTAGAACGTGGTCTAGTAGCAGTTGGTCCAGGTACAGGTGACTGTAACCCAGACGAGGCTATTGAGCGTATTTATGTTGCATACCGTGCACTTTCAATTGAGAGTGTTACAGTATCTGCAAAGCGTGACGAGCCAACAATGTACGAGGTTTCATTCCGTTTGCTACCAAACGACACTGCATCCTACGGTAAGATCGTAGACCGTACTATCCCAGCAGTATCATAATTTAATATATAATTTAATAACACGAAGCTGTCCAGTCTTTTTAGGCTGGGCAGTTTTGTTTTTGCGGTATACTTATAGAATGGCAACAGAAGTATATAAAACAGAGACTATCTCCCTTATGGATGGGGCAGAGATTACCCTAACCCCACTAAAGATAAAATATCTACGAGAGTTTATGGATGCCTTTGAACTTGTTAAAACAGCAGACAATGACGAAGAGGCTATTATCTTCTTATCAAACTGTGCAGCAATAGCAATGAAACAGTACTATCCAGCAATAGCTACTATCTCTGAACTAGAGGACAATATAGACTTACGAGGGATTTATAAAGTACTTGAGATTGCTGCAGGAATTAAAATTGATAGCAAATCAGAAGAGCCAGTAAAAGAGCAGGCAGAGGATAGTGGTTCTACATGGGACAAGCTAGATTTAGTAAAGCTTGAAGCAGAGGCATTTTTATTGGGTATTTGGAAAGACTATGAAGAACTAGAGATGTCTCTATCTATGCCAGAGTTAATGGTAACCCTAGAATCAAAGAGAGAGCTTGACTATCAAGAAAAGAAGTTCTTTGCAGCTATACAGGGGGTAGACCTAGATAAGAATAGCGGACAGGAATCTACCAATAAGTGGGAAGAGATGAAGGCAAAGGTCTTTAGTGGTGGCAAGTCATCTAACCCAAACGACGTTCTTTCGTTGCAGGGGGCAAATGCTCAAAAGGCTGGGTTTGGTATTGGCATGGGGCTTGGATACGAAGATCTAACAAAAAAGCCCACAAAATAAAAGCCTTTATGTTATAATAGTTACAGCCTCATAGCGGAAGGACTAAAATAATATGAGTACAGAAGTATACGAAGAAAAGACAATTAAGCTAATTGACGGAACAGAGATCAAGGTTCGTCCCTTGAAGATTTCTTTGCTTCGTCCATTTATGAAGAAGTTTGAGGGTATTGCAGAAGTTGCAGAGGATAACGACAAGTCAATGAGTATTTTGATGGACTGTGTTCAAATCGCAATGAAGCAGTACAAGCCAGAATTGGCTGAAGATTTAAAGGCTTTAGAGGAGATCCTGGATCTTCCTACAGTCTACAAGATTGTTGAGGAAGCATCAGGCGTTAAGCTTGGAGAAGTCTCTCTTGGTGGTCTTGTCAGCAACTAAATAAAAAGGTGCTAATGGATGGCTGAAGATACTAATGCCAATATAAGAGTTGATATTGATACCACTGCCGCTTTGGCAAGTATCAAAAATCTTCAACGGCAAATTTCAGCCTTTCACACCAATATGGCTAAGGGTGGAGCAGCAGCAGCTGCTACATCCCTAAACCTGCAGCAGGGCCTTCTTAATAGTATAAACAGAACTGGCCAATTTTCTGCAACTATAAAAAATGTAAAGTCTACCACAGAATCTTTTACAACTGCACTTGAAAAAAACAAACTCTCTATGCGAGAGTATTTTAGATATTCTGGTGCTGCAACAAAAACTTTTGGTAGATTATTTACATCTGAGTTTGACACAATAAATAAGGTCGCACGTGAACGTGTTAAAGATCTTCAGACTCAGTATATTAAAATGGGGCGTGATGCCAACGGTGCGATAAGATCTATTGCTATTAGGCCACTTGCTCTTGACATGGACAGTCTGGCAACAAAAACTCAGATTGCTGCTCAAAAGCAAGCTTTGCTAAACCAGATGCTTAAGCAAGGTTCTACAAATCTTCTAAACTTTGGTAAGAATACTCAGTGGGCTGGTCGTCAGCTTATGGTTGGTTTTACAATTCCCCTTACAATGTTTGGAACAGTTGCTGCAAAAACATTTATGGATATGGAAAAGCAAGCAATTCGCTTTAAGCGTGTCTATGGAGAAATGTTCACTACTACAGAAGAAACAAATAAAGCTTTAGAAGAAATAAAAAATCTTGCAAGCGAGTTTACGAAGTATGGTGTGGCTGTAGAGAAAACCATGTCTCTTGCTGCAGATGTTGCTGCTACTGGTAAGATGGGTGCAGAGCTGACGGCTCAAGTAGCAAACGCTACACGACTTGCTGTTTTGGGTGGAGTAGAACAGGCAGAAGCTTTACAGGCAACTATTTCGGTAACTGACGCTTTTGGAGTTGCTGCAGAAGATCTAGCAGGAAAAATTAACTTCCTTAACGCTGTTGAAAACCAAACAATTACTTCTATTGAAGACTTGACAATCGCTATTCCTAAAGCTGGTCCAGTTGTTGAGCAACTTGGAGGTAACGTAGAAGACCTAACGTTCTTCCTAACCGCCATGCGTGAAGGTGGTATTAATGCATCAGAAGGTGCTAACGCACTAAAGTCTGGTTTAGCTTCTTTAATTAATCCAACTGGTAGAGCTTCAGAGATGCTTAGTGGCTTTGGAATTAACCTTAAGGGGATCGTTGATGCAAATCAAGGAAACGTTAAAGGCATCGTAATAGACTTTGCCAAAGCCTTAGACACTCTAGATCCACTAAATCGTGCACAAGCAATTGAGCAACTATTTGGTAAGTTCCAGTTTGCACGTCTATCCACATTGTTCCAGAATGTTATTAAAGAAGGAAACCAAGCTAGTCGTGTTCTAAAACTAACAAATGCAACAACAGAAGAACTTGCAGTTCTTGCTGAGCGAGAGCTTAAGAAGGTTGAAGACTCTCCACTATTTAAGTTCCAAAAAGCAGTTGAAGATATTAAGGTTACACTGGTTCCTCTTGGAGAAGCATTCCTAAAGGCTGTAACCCCAGTTCTAGAGTTTGGAACAAAGGTACTTGAAAAGTTTAATGAGCTTGATGAAGGAGCTAAGGGCTTTGTCGTTGGGTTAACAGCTATTGCTGGAGTTATTGGTCCAGTATTCCTTATGGGCTTTGGTCTTATAGCTAACGGTGTTGCAAACATCATAAAGATGTTCACATTCTTTAAAACAGCATTGAATAAGGCTGGTACAGCTAGCACAGAGCTAGGAATGCAAACTGACTATATGACACAACAGCAGCTAGAGGCATCTGCTGTAGCCGCATCTCTAAATCAGGTTCACCAAAGACTAACACAAACATTTAGCTCTGAAGCTGCAGCAATCAATAACCTAACTGTTGCTTATAGAAAAGCATTAGCTGCTCAGAATGGAATGACTGGCGGAGCAATTTCAAGAACAAGGCCTCCAAAGAAGTTTGCTTCTGGAGTAGTTTCTGTTCCAGGACCAAAGGGAGCAGGAGATATTGTTCCAGCAATGCTTGCCCCAGGCGAAGCTATTATTCCTGCTAAGCAAGCAAAGAAGTACGCTCCATTTATCCAAGACATGATTTCTGGAAATATTCCAGGTTTTAGAAATGGTGTTTTCTTGGGTATGCCAAAGTCTGCAAAGTCTGTTACAAAGTCTAGAACTGCAGCAGATGAAATATATGAAATGTTTAAGAAGAGTAGTTATGTAAATACTCCTCCAACAACTTATGGCCACCAGATTTCTCCAACTACTGGTCACAGCTTCCCAATCTTTGGTCTTGGCGGAGTATACCAAAAGGGAAACAAGCAAGTATTTGTAAAGCCAGTGATGGATGAAAAAGCAGCTCTTGCAGAAATTAGAGCAACAACAATTGCTAGACAGGCTCATGGCCTAAAATCTCCAAACCAAAGAATTGTTGTTATCAGAGACCCAATGGATGTCAAGAGACAGAGAAGATTCCTAGCCTTAGAGTCAGATCTAGATCCAACCTTTGTTAATAATCAGCCATTAGGCGTGTTCAATGAAGAGCAATATTTTAAACAACTGACGGCATCTCTTCTTCGTGGAGACAAAGACTTATCTGCATCAAACGTATATAAAGATGTGTTGGCTGACGTAGGCCCTGCGGGTGTATTTGATAGGGCGTCTGGACTAAGAGATTACTCAAAGAACATGCCTTCTATGGAAGAGCAAGCTCTTGTAAACCTTCTTGGAGTTAAGGGTGGTGCAAAGAGGGCATTTGCGGAATCAACGCTAAGCCTGATGGGTGGATTGACCCCACAGCAATATCACCAAAAAATGATTGCAGAAATCCAAAGAGTTCTTCCAAAGCTAAAGCAGACCATTGCATCATTTAAGCTAACAAACCCAACTGACGTTGGAATGTATGACGACATGGTTAGAAGGCTTGAGGCTGGATTAAATGTTGACTGGAGCAAGTTCCATAGTGTTCACTCAGCCGTAAAGATTCCAAAGCCAAAAGCTCCAAAGGTTGAAGGCTATAAAAAGGGAGTTGTCTCTGTACCTGGACCTAAGGGTGCTGGCGACGTAATGCCTGCTATGCTTTCCCCAGGGGAAGCAGTCATCCCAACAAAGATGGCGAAAAAGTATGCTCCGCTAATTAGCGGAATGATTGCAGATAATATTCCAGGATTTGAAGAAGGGACTACCAATATGTCCCACATCGGTCCTGGAATGCAAATAACTGTTTCTGACGCACTTGCAGATACTAATTTAAATCTTACACCAGGAGTTAGGAAAAGGCTGGAGCTTCTTAGAGATATAGACGAGACTGCTCCAGTAAATCTTAAGCATAGCTTTGGCCGCAAAATGCGTCGAAAAACTAATATTCAAACTGGTAAAAAGGGAGGATTTGGGGCTCTTGCTTCTGACGTAGCTGATGAATTTTCTGGCACTAACATAGAAGATGCATACAGTGAAACTTTTGCACTTATTGGAGAAAATGCTCCAGACCCACAGCTCATAAAAGAATTTGAAAATTATGACAATGCAATGTCTAAAAAAATTAAGGACTTGAAAGAATCTGGAATTACAAACATTGTCGATACAGAAGAACAGTATAATGCTTTACCAGAAGCTAATAAAAAGTTTACTAGATCTTTAGAAAGAATAGACTCTGAAGTAATTAAAGAAATTGAAAAAAACAATCCACGACTTGCAAAGGCCAGGAATGCAGCTCGTGCAGTAGTTAGAGACTTAAGGACTGGAGAAGGCTTAAGCCCAGAAACAAAAGAAAAGATTTTAGCAGATCCAGTAAAAAATAAAGCTATTGTTAGGGATAAAGAGGGAAAGCTAGTAGCTGAAACCTCAAATCAAAGAAAGGGGCGTGGTGGCTTTGGAGTTATGCCAGGCCAACCAGCACCAGAACTGGCTGGAACAGAGACCCAGGCGGACGCTAGAAAGAGAGATAAATCTAGGGCAGCCGCAGAAGCAGAGGCAGTAAAGCAAGGAAGATCAACCGCCACCGCAATGGTCAAGGGGCAAAAGTCTGTACTGGATCAAGAACAAAATGATCCAGTGCACATACAAAGATCTCCTAAGAGAGGAAGCCCACACCCACAGGCGAGCATTGACGGACGAGATGATGCCAGAGCAAGAATAGCGGCACAAAGAAAAGAGTTCGCAGCTCTTTCTAAAGAAGAAAAGTATGTTAGAAACTTAGAGTCTAATTATGGAGGAGCTCAAGTTGTAACTGCTCAAATGCGAGGGGAACGTAAGCAAGTAGAAAAGCTTATGAAGCAAGATCGTGTTGCAGCTAGCCAGGCAAAAACAAGAGCAAGGCAGGTTGCTGCCCAGCAAAGAATGGCTAATGCTCAAAACCAAGCTATGTACGGAACAACAGACTTTACCAGAGAAATGCGTCAGGAAAGAAAGAGACAACAAGCTGCAGCTAAAGCTGCAAATGCTCAAGCTGCAACTCAAAGAAAACTTCTTGCAAGAGAAAAGGACGCTGCTGCACAGGCTCAGAAACAGGCTTCAGTAAGCCCTCAGACGACTGCTAAAGCCCCTAGACAGAGGGGACGTGGTATGGGCATGGGTGGCATGGCTATGGTCGCTAGCGGAGCCCTGATGGCTGGCTCTATGGCCCCAGGAGCAGTAGGAGAAATTTCTCAGCAACTAATGATGCCAGTTATGGCTTTGTCTATGATTCTTCCAATGTTAACAAGCAAGTTTGCTCTTGTGACTGCAGGAATTGCTGGTCTTGTTGCAGCCTTTGTTTTTGTTCAAATGGCTATAGCTGGAATTAGAAAAGAAAGTGCAGAACTTACCAGAGCAATGGGGTCTGGAAAAGAGGCAATGGCCAAGTTTGCAGAAGCCACTGGTACAGTAACTCCTAGCGAATACATGGAAAAGCGTAGAGAGCAACAGCTATCTCCTTTTGTAGTTGAAACAGGTAAAACAACCTTTGGACAATCATTTGTTGATTCAGAGGCTGGAGCAGAACTGCTTACAGGCTTTGAAAAACAGGTTGAAAGATTTGGACAATCTAGAGCTATAGAGTCATTACAAAAACAAATAACAACGGCAGTGGCTACTGGAGTTTTGAGTAAAGAACAAGCCCAGAGTATAGCTCAGTCTCTTGGACAAAAGCTAAATGACTATGGAATAACTGCACAGATTAATGCCTCAATCGGATCTATCGTGGGGCCAGACGGAAAAGTCTTAGACGGAAATACAATTAAGATATACACAGAGTTTATTCAGGGCTCAACTTCTGGTGTTACTGGAACAGGAGGAATTCTTCAGTCTGAGGATTTAACTGGAGGATCCCCAATTTGGTGGTGGGATACTGAAAAGGTTGCCAAGAGAGAGGGTGAAGCTGCTGGAATTATTGCTAATTTCTATGATGAAAACCAGCAAATAATTGATGCCTTTGATGCAGAGAACCTAAAAAACATTGACTCCCTATTTGAGCAAGGTAAATATGACGAAGCTCTTGCTGCAGAAGAAGCCTATCAGATTGATAGAAAAAATCTTATAGCATCATACAACAATCAGATTTTAGCATTACAAAAAGACTTTGCTGGAGTAGACCCTACAAAGCAAAAAGCAATTTTGTCTCAGCTAGTTGGTTTGGCAAGAGAAGCTGACCCTACGGTTGGCACTTCAGCAGATAAGCTAAATATGGCAGCAGCAGTAATTGGCCAAAATGCAGCTGGGAAAGACATAACTTCAGCCAGCTCTAGAGGTAGGGGGGCAGCCTTAACTAAAGAAGATATGGCTAAACAAGAAGCTTTCCAGCAAGTTAAGGTTCAGCTCTTAGGAGAAGTTGCAGGGGGCAACATAGACACTGAAACATTCAATGGTCTAATGAAAATGTTTGACCCAACAACTGGTGTTGGACAAGCATCGTTGTCTATTTTGGCTAAAATAAGCACAGAGGCTGGTCCTTCGTCGCTAGGACAACTTGAAAATATTCTTAACAAATTAGATGACCCAACTGCTGCCGCTGAAATACTTGTAAAAGTTGGAGACATTAAAGATGCAGGACAGCTTCAAGATACAATTACTACACTAGAGAAATTATCTACTTTTGACGGTAAGGGTCTTGAGCCAAAAGTTGTCCTAAGGTTCTTTGGAGAAAATCCAGACAAGCTAAACGCACTACAGGAAAAGTTTACACAGCTTGATGATATGGCAAAAGCAGGAAAGCTTAATATACAAACACTAGTTGATCAAAAAATTATAACTACTGGAGATATGGAAGCCTTTAAGGCAGACGAAGCATGGTTTAATAATTTAGAGCCAGAGCAACAGGTAAGATACGTTCAGGTTTATTTGAGTAAGATTGAGACCGTAGCAGAAAATGAAATTGATGCATGGTACGCTGCTAACAAAGACTCCAAGAGAACTAGGTCTCAGGTTGCAACACTTCTTGCAGATACTGCAGCAAGACAGTATATTAAAGATAACCCAATTACGGATTCGACTGCTAAAAATGATGGGGAGAATGATGGTGGTGGAGGACCTCCTCCTCAATCAATTCTTGATGACATCGTAAAGAGATTAAGAGATGTTCGAAAGAATCAGATTAGGGTTACCAATGGTTGGGGAGAATCTGCAAAGGTTCTAGAAAATCTATTTGGCGGTGGAAAGACAATCGATATCTTTGGCGGTATCGAACAAGACATGAGAAGGCTTGGTGCTGGAGAAGACTTAATTAGTCTAATTGCTGGCATGGACCCTAAAGATTTTGAAGCACAAAAGAATAAGCTATTTAATTTTGACAAGAGTACTGGAAACATAATTGGATTTAAGAGAGGGCTTGAGAACATTGGAGATGCCCTAAACTCAATTGCTATTGGACAATTTGTTAGCCAGCAGCAGCGAGTTGCTGCAGAATCAAAGAACCAAGTTACAGCATTTAATAACCTAAGAGCAGCTGGATACTCTGTAGAAGAAGCATATCAGGCAATCCAAGATACAGCAGTGGCTACAGCTATTGCTACTGGCAAGATGACTAAAAGAGAAATGGCAAGAATGCTTGAAGACATTCGAAATGCCGTTTCCGCACTTGATGAAGTAAAAATGCTAACTCCTGAGGGAATGCAAGAAGTATTTGATGACGGATTTAGCAAAGCTATGGAAGCCTTCGAAGCAGAAGAAAAGCGTCTTACCCTAGAGTTTGATGTAAAGGTTAAAGCAGACAAAGCACTAGTTGCTGCTGCAGAAAACGAAATTGCAAAAATCCAATACCTTATTGATGATTATGAAGCAGACCTTAAGGGTATTGAAGATCAAGAAGAAAAGATCAACAAGACTTATGATGACAAGCTAGAGGCCCTAGGAAAAATCCAAGCTGCTAATAAACAGATTCTAGATCAAGAGAGGGGCAAGCTATCTGTTGCAGAAGCAATCACTCGTGGTGACCTTTACGCTGCAGCTCAGGCTGCTCAGCAGGTTAGAGAAACCTCTGCCTCTGGATTCTTTGCAAGTCAAACCTCAGCAATTGAAGCTGGCAGAGAAAGAGCTCTTGGACAAGTCCGAGGAGCCATGGGTCTTACTAGAGAGCAAGTTCAGGAAAAGATTAAAAAGCTTTCCGATGACATATTCTATATTGAAGAAAAAACTTTAGAGCCAGCTAATGAAAGAATTAGACTAGCCCAAGTTGAACTAGATAAAAGAATTGGTGAGATTACTGTTCTTGGTCAAAATAAAACTCAGTGGGAAACTATTAAAAATGAAATTGACCTAGCTAGAGTAAATGGCGACTCCTATGCCGCAGCGATGCAAAAAGCCTTAGATATTGTAGAAAAGATAAAGCTTGCCTGGAAGGGAATTAATGGCCTTCAAGCAGAAGGAGGAAAGGATGATGATCCATCAGGAGGAAAAGATACTCTTCCTGCTGGAGTTGCTCTGCTAAACTCTTCTCAATCAGTTTCGGATAGAGCGGCCAGTGCTGCAGCATTTAAAGAGTCAGGACTTTCTGTTTCTGGATATGTTAAAAAGGTTGATGCAGATCAGGCAGCAGCAGCAAAAGCTAGAGCTGTAGCGGCTCAAAAGTCTACTAAAGAAGCCCAAGTAAAATCTGGACTTTCTGTTTCTGCATATTCAAAGCAAGTAGATTCAAGAGCAGCAGCTAACCCATCTGGAGGAAAGCTTTTAAACTTGCTAAGAAATGCCAGCGGTGGACTTGTTAACTACATGTCAGATGGAGGTGCTCCAAGATTTGCTAAACCATCTTGGGCAAAGGCCATGGGTACTGACATAATTCCAGCCATGCTAACCCCTGGAGAATTTGTAATAAGTAGGCCTGCAGTTTCAAAGATTGGGGTCAAATCATTAAACTCAATAAATAATGGAGAATATCCTAGTGGTTCAGTGTATAATTATAACTTAAGTGTTAACGTTTCTTCTATGTCAGATCCTAATGATATAGCACAAACTGTAATGGCTCAAATCCGCAGGGTAGAGTCTCAAAGAATAAGGAGCAATAAGTTCTAATGGCTACTAACGTATACATGACAAACAGGAAGCAATACGAGCGTCCTCAGGCTATGCTCTGGGCAAATAATCCAGGAACTATCACTGACGGACTCTATGTTCCTAATGGCTTTGAAGTTGGCCAGAATGTTTCAACTGCTCCACAGGGATCGCTTTTGGATGAGTTCTTAATCCTTTCTGACGACAATAGGTCATCTCTAGAGTTTCAGCCATTAAGGATTGAACGAAGAGAGCGAATGATTAACGGTAGAATGCGTTCATACCACATTGCTGATAAGCTATCTATTTCTACTTCTTGGTCAATGTTGCCATCAAGATCTTTTTCTTCAAGCCCAGAATTTAACAGTGTTGGAGAGCCAGCATTGCGTGAGTCTGGAAATAGAGCTCGTGGGGCAGACAACTCTTTTGAGATTCTTCCAAATATTACAAATCTTTCTGAAAAGTTTACTACTGATGGTGGTGCAGGTGGAGTTGAAGTATTAGATTGGTATAACTCCCACAAAGACTCTTTTTGGGTTTATCTTGCCTATGACAAGTATTCTAACTTTTCAGATAGCGATGAGGATAAGTATTCTAGACTAGGACAGTATAATCAAATTGTTGAAATGTTTATTTCTGACTTTAACTATTCTGTTCAAAAACGTGGCGGTTCTAATTATGATTTTTGGAATATTTCTGTAACTCTAGAAGAGGTTTAAATGTTTGATAGCAAAGAGTTAAATGATCATCTAAAAACATCCTCTACAGTAAAATCTCAAACTGCTGTTATTGCAGAATGGAACATGAACTTTTTTGAAAACATTGCAGATATTGGAAATTATAGATATAGACCACTCTTAGGCATTACTGAAAAGTATGGATCAATTCCAAATAACTATGACCCTAGGGACGTAGGAAATTTTTATACTGGAGCCACAGACGCAGACACAGTTGTTGACGGTGGGTTTAAAGAAGATGGTCAAACTCCAGAGCTATTTAAGCCTAAAAAAGAAAAAGAAAAACTTCTATTTTCTTTAGAAGAATGTTTTGGAAAGTTTAGACCAAGGTCTGGAATTAACAAGCTTAGATATGGTATAACTGGCAAGTACTTGCACCACAGCAATACAGAAATGTTTAATCGTCCTAGATACTACATGCCAGATAAAAATGATAAGTTTAAGTATTGGACATCTTATAGGACTGAAGACGGAAAAGAGTATGGGGTTGCCAACAATACAGTAAACGGTTTTCACTATATAGAGGACACAGCCCCATACGTAGTTTACAAAAAGCCAGTTCCAATCAATAGGATTGTTCTTAAGACTCAAACAAACGTTGGAAAAGTAGATCTTGGACCATTCTCAGATTCTTCTGGTATTTTTTCAGATCCTTTTTTCGGTGAGGAAAATAAAACAGTTCCCGTAAAATGGAAGATGCAATACTTAAAGAATAACATTTGGACAGATGCAATATCATTTGACAGAAACTCCTTAAGAAGTAGCGGAGAGCCAATCTTTGGGGCAGATGGATACTTAGAGCTTGGGTATGGGCTAATAGTTCCTGAAAGGTTTAGAGCTAACTTTATAAGCAATGGAATTGTCGCCTCTTCTTCTATATTGCCATTGGACAACGAAAACGGCCAGGCATACCTAGTCAAGCAAAACAGCTCTGACGTTGGAACCTACTACATCTGGAACAACGGACAGTATGAGACCTTTCCTCCTCTTTATGGATGGTATGTTGCAGACGAGAACGTAGACCAATTAACAAACTTTGTCACTGATGCAGTTTCTCCACAAAAGTATCCAGCAGGACAAAATGGAATTATTGAATATGAAGAGTTTTTATTTGTATCTGGAATTCGAATCGTTGTAGACACAATGAGCAAGCTTGGCTCCACCTTTGACCTTATTGAACTTTCTCCACGACTTGCAGTAGACCTAACTGAAAAAACAGTATCTTATAGCTTACAAAAAAGTGCTTCCGATCTTGGGCTAAGTGGTTTGCCAATAGGGCAGCTTCTAGCAGCCACTGGAGAGCTAAGATTATTTGATTATGACCAAGCGTTTAATGTAAATAATTATTGGGATCCCGTTTCTGGACTGGGAAGTATTATTTCAGAATACATAAATAAAAACATTCAGATAAAGTTTTATGAAATTATTTCAGATGTTCACATAACTGATGAGTCTGGTAATAGAGTTTCCAAAACATTCTATGTTCCGCTAAAGACAATGTACTCCGAATTTTTCCCAGAGTCAAATTCAAAAACAAGAGAGCTATCCGTAAAGCTAAGGGATCTGTTCTTATACTTTGAATCTCAAAGTGCCCCAGAGCTTTTAATTCCCAATGTATCACTGTCGTATGCAGTAGCAACCATCTTTGACAGCATTGGTTTTTCTAATTATTCTTTTAAAAGAATTCCTGGAGAATCAGATCCAATCATTCCGTACTTCTTCGTTGCTCCAGACAAAAGCCTTGCTGAAGTATTACAAGACTTAGCAAAGGCTACCCAAACAGCCATGTTCTTTGATGAATATAATAACTTTATTCTAATGAGCAAAAAATACATCTTGCCACTAGAATCAGAAAGAACGCTAGACTTTATTTTGGTTGGATCAAAAGACCAGACAAAATCTGGTATTGTAGAAAACTTAACGCTTTCATCAACAAATGCTATTGGCAATATCATAGACATAAGCTCACAAGAAAATAATGTTTATAATGATGGAAAAATTTCTTACATTAATCGGTATATCCAAAAAACTATGGGGTCTATAAAGCAGGCATATGTTGCAGATAAAGATATAACTTGGATATATAAGCCAGCATTGCTTTGGGAAGTTGCGGGAACAGAAGAATTAAAGCAAAAGAATGGACAAGCTGGAACATCACAAAGGTATGCTCTTGCTGCAATTCCTCTAAACTCTAGCCTAGATACAAGCTTGCCAGAAGTAGTAAACCATGAACTAGTAAACAACATTATAGATCTTGGCGATGGAATCTTATATATTGGAAGATATAGTGGATACTTCTATTCTAATGGAGAGGTTATTAAGTATGATGCTGTTGAGTACAACGTATCCGTTTTGCCATCAAGCGTTATAAGTTCTAGATTTACTGGTGGAAATGTTTGGATAACAAGTGCCCAAGAGTATGAAGACTACTTCTCTAAACTATCTTTTAATGGAAAAATTTACCCAACTGGACGTGTAAGAATTTACGCAGAACCAAATTATGAAACCTTTAATGGCATAACTGTTATGGCCAATGGTCCTGTAGCGAAACATGGTAGAGGGCAGTTTGGCACAGCTATTGCAAACCACTCAGCAGGGCTAGATGAGCACTGGACAAACAATGACAATGTCTTTGGATGTAGCATGGACTCTAAATACCTTTTTGGAAATACAGTTTTTGATAAAACAATTGGAACTGGAAAAGCTGGCCAGAACAAGGGGTTAGCAACAAAGGCTTCTAGGTCTAGTTTAATAAAAAATTACTTATCATTTTCTTATAATGAAGAGGTTTCTAGAAAGAACAAGCTATCGGCAACTTCAGAAACAGTGCAGTCTTCTGCATTAGTCATGAACGGACCGACCTTCTCTGCACAGGAGCCATCAATTGACTTTATTTCTTATGTCAATAAGCCATTAAATAATTCATTTAAACATTTTGGAACTAGAATGCGAATTATTGGTAAGATTGAGAATAACGAAACTTCTGTTCAAACTGCTGCTGGAGCGACTACCTACTACAATGTCCCCACAAGTACTCCAGAAGAAAATGTTGCTGTTAGCGGTGGCAGCGGAGGAATTGCGGCACTGTTAAACCCAGAAACAAATAATGGATATTACTTTGAAATAGCTGCACTATCAGAAAGCAATGTAGATAAATACTCAACCTCAGATGGCGTAGCCAATGTTTTCTTTTATAAAGTTATGCAGAATAAGAGCTTTGACAAAGAGACAAGCTCAAACATTCCTGGAGCCTACACAGCAACAACTTTAACTGCACAGGTTGATGGGGCACTACTTATAGGTGGCTCTACTGTTGAGGTTGGTCAAAGAATTTTGCTAAAAGGACAAACAATTACTGACCAAAATGGATACTATAGCGTAACCTCTCCAGGATCTGCAAGTACAAGGTGGACGCTGACCAGAAGTGAGAATGGAATTCCAGTAAAGCTTTGGAGCGGACTAACCAATATAACTGTTGATGATGGAAACTTTGCAGGACAAGCAAGAGTAACGGCAGAAGAAACGACAAAGGTTTATGACCTTGCTTTAGAGTATCAAGACTTTGTGTCATTCAGAAGATTCTTCTTGTATCTAAATGATACTCAAATTGCTACAGTTGATGACACTTCTCCGCTACCGCTAGTAAACGCAAACAATATGGCTTTATTTGTTAGAGGTGGCTCTCACTGCATGTTTGAAAACCTGTATGCCCTAGCAAACAACTATAGTCAGAATTCTAGTTTTGCACTGGATCCTGTGGCAAATTCAATTTTTACAAATAAGACAAACATTTCTGCAAATGAATCTTTTAGAAAATATGCCATTAGCGGTATCATTCAGCCAACATACCTTTCTGGAATTAATCCATCACAACCTCCAAAGTACGGCATGTACTATGAAGAGTTTGGATCAATTATGAGAGAGGCTGCTTACTTTAATGTTAAGTATGACAAGGCTTACCCAGCTTTATATGCAATGATATCTCCAACTTTTAATAAGATTCGTGGCTATACTGTCTCTGGATTTTTTGCTGGGGCATATGGGGCAGAGTTCTTAATTTTTAATGCTACAGATACCTTCCTATTCTTTGACGAGCAAGTCGGAAACTATTTAAGAATTCAGGGTATTACATTTACGCAAGATTCTAGGAACGAGCTTACAGTAGACGATTATTTTGACAAGACTTCAGACTTTTCTAATCCACAGGTAAAAGAGGACATGACAATTCTATCTCCCGCTAAGCAAAAGCAGCTATACGATGATATCAAAAATAGTCGAATTACTTATGGCAAGAATGAATTTTCTTTAGAGTCTCCGTATATCCAAAGCAGGGATGAGGCAGTCAGAATTATGGAGTGGCTAATCTCTAAAACATCAAAGCCAAGAAAGTCTGTTGGAGTAAAGGTTTTCTCAACACCAACCATTCAGCTTGGAGATATAGTTTCTATAGACTATAAGGATGATGACGCTGAGTTCTGGTTTAAGCCAGCTCAAAGGTTTGTAGTTTACAGTATTCAACATGACAAAGACGTTTCTGGGCCTAGCATGACCCTATACTTAAGTGAGGTTGTATAATGGCAGAAAACAACAATTCAGTTATTGGTAGAAGGATAGAGGCAACTCCGAATGTTCCCTTGCCAACTCAGGCTAGCACAGATAAGTCTGTAAAGTCTGCTTCTCCAGATATCATCATTGTAGATCCTGGAGATACAGCGATAGATCTAATCCTGAAATTAACTTTAGAAAAAATTGGGGCACAGGAGTTAATAAGCCTTGTAAGGCATGATACGGTTAATGGACAAAACATCTCCTATCAGCCAGTAAAGAATATTGCAGAGGTTGCAATTGCCTATAATTCACAAAACATAATTGCTGTTCCAGACACGGCTGATCTATTCTTTAAAAACTTTGCAATAAAGCTAGAAACCCATACGCCACAGTACGATCCTGATGCTATTTACGTAGATATGATAGCCAGAGATAATAACGTATTCTTTGATGCAGTTAATAATAAAATTATTATTGAGCTTATAAACCTAAAAAGAGACTACGAAATAGAGGTACAAATGATAGCTTCTGGACAGATTTTTAATGATACAATATATGAAGAGGATGTTTCGTGATTACTAATTCTGGAAAAAACTTATTGGCAAAATACCTGATTGGTCAGGCTCCTTCGTATGCCTCTCATATTGCACTTGGCTGTGGTCAGTCTCCTAAAGCAATAGACTATGCCTTTACAGACAATGACATAGAGGAAATTCTAGATAAAAAGAACCTAGACTTTGAGATGTTTCGTGTTCCTATAACCTCTAGAGGGTATGTTAATGAAGATGGAATATCTAAAATTGTTTTGACCGCAGAGCTGCCAACAGTAGAGAGATACGAGATTACCGAAATTGGAATATATTCTTCGGGCTCTAACCCAACAGCAGGAGCATATGACAGCAAGCCAGTTTATTCTTTTACAAGAACAGAAAATTGGGAGTATCATACCGCTGCTTCAGCAATCACAATACCTCCAGTAATTGTGCCACTTGGAACACAAGAAGAGCCAGATAAAATTATTCAGTCTTCCCCAGTATTTCAGACTAACGCAGACAATAAGACCTTATTAGAAGAATCTAGAATTGCAAGATATGAATCTTGTCGCTATTTAAATAATATTATCCTGATGGCTGGTGGGGAGTCAACTCTATCGACTGTTAGCGGAAAAATGGTTCCTGCTACAGGATCTAACCACATACACCTGACTGGTGCAAACCTTGACTTTAATAAAAATGCAGCGTCTGATGAATTGCGTTTTGCTTTTTCTGTAGTAAACAAAGATGCTTATGACTCCCTAGAGCCAAGTAGGGTAAAGGTGCTGATTGAGTTTGCTTCTTCTGACAATGATTCTGCTACTAACTATGCTCAATTTCAGGTAGACCTGACAAATGGTACTGGAGCTGGTCAACATGATTTTGAAAATAATAGATATGTTGTGCAAACAAAGGCTTTAAAAGATTTAGTTAAGAGTCCAGGTTTTACATGGAGCTCTGTAAACGTAGTAAAGATTTGGGCATCAGTGCTTGATTCTGGCGGTGAACCAACGGACAATTATTATGTTGCTCTAGATGCTTTAAGACTAGAGAACGTTACTTCTATTAACCCACTATACGGCCTAACTGGATACTCTGTTGTAAGGTCTCAGGATGCTCTTCCAATTGTTAAGATTGCTAATACCGCAAACTTAGTAGAGTTTCGTTTTGCACTAGATGTTGACTTAGGAATAAGCAATGTCAGTTAAACAAGTGGTTGTTGAAAAAAAAGATTTTCCACCACTATCTCCAGACGGAGAATACGTGTTAAGGTATAGAATTGTTTCGGAAGATAAAAATAGAACTTCTCACTGGTCTCCAATATACAGGGTTAACGTTTCAAACTTCATAGATCCTGTATCTGGCAACCTCTTAGTAAATCAAAATTTAATAACAATTGCCTGGGGAGAGGCAACATTAAAACCATCCTATGATGTTTTCGTTAAGTTTAATTTTGATATAGAGCATAAATCCCTAACAAATAATGTTGCAAGCATTGTGACAAAAGAACTTAGTAATATCGCAGTAGGAGATACTATAGAGGTCTCTGGAATAAACAGCACTTTTAACGGAATACATAAAGTTACTGAAGTGGCTCCTTTAACAAAAACTATTAAATATAAAAAGACTGCTACAAATGTGGCATATAGCGGAGCTAATGGCTCTGCAACTCGTGGATTTTTATATCAAGCGACCTCATCTGCTCAAACGTACTCTCTTTTGGCAGTTTCTGGGGCACAATCAGTTGAGGCTTTAGTACAGCTAGAAGGCATAGAAAAGGTCGCACACAGCACAGAAGCACCTAACATGCTAAAAATATATCAGTCACCAACTCATGTTGAACTATAGATCGCAGTATGGTATAATCTAATCATGGCTAAAATACCTACCCCAGACAGGGGCCAACCACTTGATGTTTCTTATGTTTACCAAATTGTAGAAGCGATTAATGATCTTGCTTCTCAAATATCTTCAGCAAGATACAAGTATGCATCTATAGATACAACTAATGGAAATGAGAGTACCTTACTAACAGATACAAAGGTAGTCGCTGGAGAAAAAATTATCTATCCAACTTTAACTAACGTAACTGCAGAAAGTACACAATCTTTTTCTTATTCATTTAAAGGCGAATATAAGTATCCACCAATTGTAACAGTGACCCCAGTACTAATTGAGGGAACTTCTTCTGGCCAAGATGTTTCTGTTGTTATTCAAAATGTTACCAACTCATCAGTTAATGGCATCGTAAGGTTTAATACTGGAGGATCTTTGGCTCTAAAGGTGCACATTATTGCTGTAGGCATACCAGACTAAAAATGGCAAAGAAGCATGGACCCATGCACATGTCAGAGTATAACTCTGCTCCAGCAATTTCGGGGAACAAAAAAGTTTGGTTCTTAAATGGAGACTTAGTAAGAGTTCATCATTTAAATAAATCAAACGGAATTATGTCTGTTTATAATATCATTAAAGATCAGATAGAAAGCTGCCTAATTTCTGACTTTAAAAAGAACAGAGAAAGAGCTTATACTGTTGGAGAAACGGCATCTCTTGTTAATCGACACAAGAAGTATATGCCTAGTTTAATGAAAAGAGGGGTGATCCCCTTTCCAACAGGATCTCAAAAAGGCGGAGAAACAGCGTGGCAGGTTAGGTCCTACTACTCAGAATCTCAGGTAAGAGAAATTCGTGATATACTTGCTACCTACCACATGGGTAGACCAAGGTTAGATAAGTTAATAACTAACGATATTACGCCAACACGTCAAGAGTTGACAAGGCGTATGGGAGATGGTATACTTACCTATACTAAAACAGAAGATGGACGATTCATTCCAATTTGGTCTGAATCTATTTAACAGGAAGATACGGGTATGGAAAACGAAAACACTAAAGTCAAGGTAGCACTAGGATACACATTAAACCTTGGCAACTTTCAATCACTAAGAATCGATCTAGAAGTTTCTGATAGTAAGCGTGAAGCTGAGACTACAAACGAAGCCTTTGAGCGTGTTTATGAGTTTGTTGAGAACAAGCTAGCAGAAAAGGTTAAAGAGGCTTCTGCTGAAATTGAAAGCAGATAATGGCAGAACGCAAAGACCGAATGGCTTTGCTAAGCAGATACAGCAAACTTCATAAGATAAAGTATCAAGAAAAGCCATTATTAAATTTAAACGTTGAACAGTGGGCCTCAGACGCCCTCATTGAGTCGTTTGGTCTAGATATATGCTATGACATGCTACAATATTACTTTGATGTAAGCCCCAGCCCAAGCTGGAAGTATTTTGCAAACTACGCAGACACAATCATAGTTTCCAGAGAAAGACTTGTTCAGGATTTGAGAGAGCGATCAGAAAGACGACAGAAAGCAAAAGAGTGGCTAAGTGAATAATACAGAAGCTAAACTAATATCTGCAGTCCTAAAAGACAAGCAGGTTCACGTCCTGCTGCAGGCTAACGTTGAGAACATTCTTCAGACTCACAATGATGTTTGGCAGTTTATTCGAAAATATTCAGAGGCAAATGGAACCGTTCCCCCTACCAGCTTAGTTATAGAAAAGTTTAGAGATTTTAATCTTGTTGAAGACATTGGTGCAACCAAACATCACTTAGAAGAATTGCAGGCAGATTATCTAAGCGATAGCCTAAAAAACATCTTAATGAATACAGCGTCAGATGTTCAGGGTGGCAAAGGGGCAGAGGCTTTAGAAGATCTCATAACCAAGACTTCAGAGCTAAAAAAGAACACAGCTATCATTCGAGACATTGACGTAACAGATATTGATTCGGCGGTTGCTTACTTTGAAAATGTGCAGCGTCAAAAGGGCTTGGGTATGCTGGGGATTAAGACTGGTTTGCCAGGCTTTGACAACTACCTTCCATCTGGAATTATGCCAGGACAGCTTGGAGTATTTCTTGCCTATCCTGGTATTGGTAAGTCTTGGCTGTCATTATACTTTGCTGTTCAAGCTTGGAAGCAGGGAAAGTCCCCAATGGTGATTAGCCTTGAGATGTCAGAAACAGAAGTTCGTAATCGTGTATTTACTATTATGGGTGAGGGCCTTTGGTCACATCGCAAACTAAGTAATGGCGAAATAGAAATTGAAGATCTAAAGCGTTGGCATAAGGCAAATGTCGAGGGTAAGCCAGAGTTCCACATTATCTCTAATGATACTGGTGGAGATATCACTCCGTCAGTTCTTCGTGGAAAGATTGATCAGTACAAGCCAGACTTTGTTATTGTAGACTATCTGCAGCTAATGAGTCCTAATCAAAAATCAGAAAATGAAACTGTTAGGATGAAAAACCTTTCTCGTGAGCTAAAGCTTATGGCGATTGGTGAAGAGGTTCCTATTATGGCAATCTCTTCTGCAACCCCAGATGACGTTACAAAGCTAGACACCGTTCCAACTTTGGGACAGACTGCCTGGTCTCGTCAGATTGCTTACGATGCTGACTGGGTGTTGGCTATGGGTCGTGCTACAAACTCAGATATTCTTGAGTGTGTATTTAGAAAGAATCGTAATGGTTTTATGGGAGACTTCCTAGTTCAGGCAGACTTCGATAAAGGTTGGTATAAGTACAAGGATTATGAAGATAAGTAGTTATAATGGTTTATGGACAATTTACACCATAAACCCATTAAGAGGTTCTCTTTAGATGGCAACATCTATGATGACTCAGCCATTCCAAGATTAAAAATTGAATACATCAGGCTCTTGGTCTCTGAGATGAAAGTTGCAGGGTACGTTCCAAGATTTGATATTGACCCAGACTTCACAATGCGGTATAATGAATATGCAGAAATATTTGAATTTAAATTATCGATATACGGAATATATATAGGAAAGAAAAAAACAAAGTGGATAATCGGACTAGACGGGACAAAGCTAATCTCCATACAAAGGAGCAAATTAAGCGAATTCTCACAGGAACAGGTATAGAGATTGAGTCTGAGGTAGACTCTGATTTTATTATCTTTTGTCCATTTCACAATAACTCTAGAAGCCCTGCTGGAGAAATAGATAAAAAGACTGGAATGTTTTACTGTTTCTCTTGTCACAAAATTTCAGACCTCACAGAGTTTGTAATGTTTACTTCTGGAAGAACTTACTTTGAATCAGTTCGCTTTATCAAGAGCAAAGAGCAAGAGACAGATATTGAACAAGAGATTGTTAGGCAGCTACACGTAAAGCCAGACTATGTTCAGTATGATGAGCTGCAGATTAAAAGATTAAATCAGCAAGCCTTAGACTCTCCAAGAGCCATCAGCTATTTCTCTGGAAGAAAGATTACAAAAGCTTCCGTATTAAAGTTTGACCTGGGCTTTTCTCAGAAGCAAGACATGGTCACTGTGCCTGTACACTCTCCAGACGGAATGCTAATTGGTTTTGTTGGTAGATCTGTAGAAGGTAAAGAGTTTAAGAATACTCCTGGGTTACCAAAAAGCAAAACTTTGTTTAACCTTAGTCGTGTCAAAACAGCAGACAAGGTTTATGTGGTAGAATCTTCTTTCGACGCAATAAGATTGGACCAAGTGGGTTTTCCAGCAGTAGCAACTTTAGGAGCTAACGTATCTGGAATGCAAATAGAACTTCTTCAAAAATACTTCAATAACATTATTGTTATTGCTGATAACGATGAAGCAGGCGGCAACATGAAGAACAGGCTTTTAGAAAAGCTTGGTGGACGTGTTTCTGTTATACAACTAAATAATCAATACAAGGATATTGGCGATATGTCGGATGAGGATATTCAGTCTTTGGAGTTCAAGTTTGACAATACAATAGCCAATATGCTAAAATAATAAAACAACAAAAGAAAAATAGGAGAAAAAATGAGCGTAACAAAGGGACTAAAAGATATCAATGCCCTGCTTGACAAGCCGAAGTATGAAGGAACAGGAAGCAAGGTTCGTTGGCTAAAGCTAGCGGACGGACAGTCTGTAAAGATTCGTTTTATTGAAGAGTTAGATGAGGATTCATCAAACTACGATGCAAAGCGTGGTCTAGCAATTGTCGTAAAGGAACACACAAATCCAAAGGACTACAAGCGTAAGGCTGTAGACACTATGGATTCAGAAGGCCGTGACTGGGCAGAAGAGATGCACCGCAAGGATCCAAAGGCAGGCTGGAAGGCCCGTCTTCGCTTTTACTGCAACGTGCTAGTTGACGACGGAATTGAAGAGCCTTATGTGGCTATTTGGTCCATGGGAATTAGCAAGCAATCTGCGTTTAACACAATTCGTGAGTTTGCTCTAGAAACAGGAAGCATCTCAAACCTTAGTTGGAAGCTAAAGCGTAGTGGTCAGAGCACTGAGACAACTTACACTCTTATTCCATCAGGTCCAGATACAGAGCCATATAACTGGGGTGGCATTGAGCCATTTCCTCTAGAGCTAGCATTGCGTAATATTCCTTACGCAGAGCAAGAGGCTTTCTATCTAGGCTTCGACACTCCATCAGTAACATCTTCTACCAATATTGATTGGTAGTAGGTAAACTATATGAGTTATGTTGGCTTACACGTTCACACGCACTACTCTCTTTTTGATGGGATTGCCACACCACAAGAGTATGTAGATCGTGCCCTAGAATTAGGGATGCCTGCCTTGGCAATCACAGATCACGGATCGCTATCTGGTCACAGAGAAATGTACCGTGCTGCAAAAGAGAAGGGCATTAAGCCAATCCTTGGCATAGAAGGATATATTACTGAAGATCGTTTTGATCATCGTGATAAAGATGAGAGAACTGGTCCACTAGACTTAGTTTACAATCACATCATCCTTCTTGCCAAGAACAAAAAAGGCTTAGAGAATCTAAACAAGCTAAACGAGATTGCTTGGACAGAGGGATTCTTCAAGAAGCCAAGAATTGATTATGAAGTTTTAGAAAAATATAAAGAGGGAATTATTGTTTCCTCTGCATGCCCATCTGGAGTTCTTGCAAAAGCTATTGAGGCTGGAGAGCTAGCCGTAGCAAAGAAGCACATCAAGTGGTTTAAGGATGTCTTTGGTGATGACTATTACATTGAGATGATGCCACACACTGCTGCAGAGATTAACCACGTGCTAGTAGAATTAGCTGACGAGTTTGGTGTAAAGATGGTTGCAACTCCAGACTGCCACCACTCACACACTGGTCAAAAAGAGATTCAAGAATTAAAACTAATTCTAAATACATATTCTAATAAAGTACAAAAAGATGCTACTTATGAAAAGTCTAAGAAGCACGAAAACTTAATGGACAGACTTGACTACCTGTATGGAGCAGATAGGCAAATGAGCTTTAACAAGTTTGATATTCACCTTTTGTCCTATGAAGAAATTAAAGCTGCCATGGAAGCCCAGGGTATTGACAGGCCAGACATGTACTCAAACACCTTAGAGGTTGCTGAGAAAATTAAAGATTATGGAATCAAAGACAACCTAAATCTTTTGCCAGTACAATATCAAGATCCAGATGGAGAGCTAAAGAGCCTTGCACTAGAAGGTTTAAAGTCTAGGGGATTAGACAACGACCCCGTTTACCTAGAAAGACTTGATGAAGAGCTAAAGGTTATTAAAGATAAAAACTTTGGCCCATACTTCCTAGTTGTTCGTAGCATGATTTCGTGGGCTAAGAAGGAAGACATCATGGTTGGTCCTGGACGTGGGTCCTCAGCAGGCTCACTACTTTGCTATACCTTAGGGATTACTGACATCGATCCAATCAAGCATGGACTTCTTTTCTTCCGCTTTATTAATCCAGAACGTAATGACTTTCCAGATATTGATACAGATATTCAGGATAACCGTCGTGAAGAGGTTCGAGACTATTTGGTTAGACAGTATCGTCACGTAGCCTCTATTGCTACATTCCTTTCGTTTAAAGACAAGGGCGTTGTTCGTGATATCGCACGTGTTCTAAATATTCCATTGCCAGATGTAAATAAGGTTATGAAACTTGTTGATACTTGGGATGAGTATTGCACATCAAAATCTACTGCAGAGTTCCGTGAAAAATACCCAGAGATTGAAAAATATGGAGAACAGCTTAGGGGCCGAATTCGTGGCACTGGAATTCACGCTGCAGGAGTTGTAACAGCCAAAGAACCAATCTTTAGATATGCTCCAATGGAAACAAGAACTGCTCCTGGAACTAAGGAAAGAATTCCAGTAGTTGCTGTAGACATGGCAGAGGCTGAACGGATTGGCCTAATCAAGATTGATATGCTTGGCCTAAAGACCCTCAGCGTTCTTCAAGATACTTTAAAGATTATTGAAAGCAGGTCTGGCAAAAAGATTGATCTGTTGTCAATAAACATGGAAGATAGCAAAGTCTATGACATGCTTTCTTCAGGGTACACAAAGGGAGTGTTCCAATGTGAAGCAACCCCATACACTAACCTACTCATTAAGATGGGTGTCAAAAACTTTAACGAGCTAGCTGCTTCTAACGCTCTTGTTCGTCCAGGTGCAATGAACACTATTGGTAAGGACTATATTGCTCGTAAGCATGGAAAGCAAAATATCTCTTATCATCACCAAGTAATGAAAACTTTTACTGTAGATACTTACGGATGCATTTTGTATCAAGAACAGGTTATGCAGGCTTGTACAGAACTTGGCGGTATGACAATGGCGGAAGCTGACAAGGTTCGTAAGATTATTGGTAAGAAGAAGGATGCAAAAGAGTTTGACCAGTTTAGAGATAAGTTCGTAGAGGGAGCCTCTAGGTTCTTGGTTCCAAATGCTGCAAGAGAGCTATGGTCTGACTTCGAGGCTCACGCAGGCTACTCATTTAATAAGTCACATGCTGTAGCATACTCTACCTTATCGTACTGGACTGCATGGCTAAAGTATTACCATCCTCTAGAGTTCATGTATTCTTTGCTTAAGAATGAAAAAGACAAGGATGCCAGAACAGAGTATTTGATTGAGGCCAAGCGTATGGGAATTGCTGTTAAGCTCCCACACGTAAATGACTCTGATGCAGATTTTAAAATTGAGGGTAAGGGAATCAGGTTTGGGCTTACAGCTATTAAGTATATTTCCGATAACATTGCGTCAAAGTATATTGCTGCAAGACCATTTAAAGACTATAAGCACTTAGAAGAGTTTACCTTTACTAAGGGTAGTGGAGTCAACAGCAGATCGTTACAAGCTTTACGTGTAATTGGTGCTGCAACTTTTGAAGATCAGCCAAGAAACGAACAAGAGATTAAAGAAAATCTTTATGAGTTCCTAAATCTTCCAGAGTTTAATATCACAGTTCCATCACACTATTACGCATTCATTAATCCTGTAGAGGACTTTGAAGAAAAGGGTGCGTTTGTTCTGATGGGAATGATAAAGTCAATTAAGCGTGGCAAGGGTTGGTCTCGTGTAGAGATACTAGATAAAACTGGAAGTGTAGGAATATTTGATGAAGAGCAAACGACGATTGAGCCTGGCAGGAGCTATCTGCTTCTATGTGATAACAATAGGATTGTTACTGCTATCCCTGTGGATGAAATTAAGCAGTCTGACAGTGGACTGGTTAAGTTTTTAGGATACAAGCAGCTTCCTTATAAGGATGAAGAAATGTTTGTGGTATCATTTAAGCCTAGAATAACTAAAGCTGGAAAAAAGATGGCATCACTAACGTTAGCAGATGCTGCAAGAGACTTACATTCTGTAACAGTATTCCCTACTGCCTTTCCAAAGGCCTACATGAAAATTCAAGAGGGTACTGCATACAAATTTAGTTTTGGTAAAACAAAAGATGGAACAGTCATTATGGAGGATATAGAATAAATGGTTACAGTATATACAAAGCCAGCTTGCGTACAGTGTGACGCAACAAAGCGTATGATGGATAAACTAAAGATTGAGTATACTACGGTAGATATTACTGTAGATGATAAAGCTTTAGAGATGCTACAGGAAAAAGGATTTAGGTCTGCTCCAGTAGTAATAACAGACAATGACTCTTGGGCTGGATTTAATCCAGACAAGATTTCAGATTTGGTGGCATAATGACAACAATGGAAGAAGCTCTAGCAACTCTAGATCCTAGGATTAGAAAGCGTTTGTCTAATGGGGTTGGCTTTAAAATTGAGCATGTGAAAACTCCAAGCTTTGGAATGAACCGTTCTCTTATGGGCGGATTGCCATTAGGAAGACAGGTACTTATTTGGGGTAGCAAGTCAAGTGCAAAGTCATCTCTATGCCTTCAAATGATTGGTGAGGCTCAGAAAGAGGGAAAGCTTTGTGCGTGGATTGACGCCGAGATGTCTTATTCTGAAGACTGGGCGAAAGCTATGGGTGTTGATACAGACAACCTTATTGTGTCACAAGCCAGAACAATTAATGAGATGGTGGATGTCGGGACAAGCTTAATGAATGCAGGAGTTGACATTATTGTTATTGACTCTATAACGTCACTGCTCCCAGCAATTTATTTTGAAAAAGGTACAGATGAGCTCAAAGAGCTTGAGAATACAAAACAAATTGGTGCAGAGTCAAGAGACTTTAGCAATGCGTGGAAGATGTTAAATTATGCTAATAACAAAGTTAAGCCAACAATGCTCGTTCTTATTTCGCAGTCTAGAAATAATATTAGTGCTATGTATACTAGTCAGCAGCCATCTGGTGGTCAGGCTACTAAGTTTTATTCCTCGACTGTTATTAAGCTTTTTTCATCTGAGTCAGACAATCAAGCAATCAAGGGCAAGATCAAGGTAGGAGATAAATTAATTGAAGAAAAGATTGGCAGGAAAGTTCGTTGGGAAATTCAGTTTTCTAAAACCAGTCCTGCTTTTGCATCTGGGGAGTACGACTTCTATTTCCGTGGTGATCGCCTGGGCATTGACTCTATTGGTGACTTGGTTGATACAGCAGAGCTAGCAGGCATTGTAGAGCGTACAGGAGCCTGGTACGTGCTCCCAGACGGCTCTAAGGTACAAGGTAGAGATGGTTTTGTGAATCGTGTTAGGGAAGACCTAGACCTTCAAAACTCCATCAAGGAAAAGCTTAATGGCTAAATACACTGTTTACCCTGGAAAGTTTAAGTGTCAAACCTGTAAACAAGAAGTGACATCCTTAAGGCTCTATGCAGAAACTAAAGAGGTAACATGGATGTGTTCAGAAAAGCATCTAAGTTCCGTAATGCTAAATGTAAAGAAAACTAAGAAAGACTATGAGCGAAAAGAGCGAGAGTAAAAGAATTGGTGCTAAGCAGCACAAAAATTCTGGTAGAGGAACTCACAAGGGGGATGCTTCTTGGGAAAACTTTACCATCGACTTTAAAGAGGTCGGCAAGTCCTTTACACTAAACAAAGATGTATGGGCTAAAGCAACCACAGACGCTATCAGGAATGGTAACGATCCAGCCATCGTTGTTGTTTTGGGGGAATCAGGAATTAAAACAAGATTAGCTGTTATAGAGATGTCGATACTTGAGCAACTCATTGACGGAGAAAATAATGTATAATTTTAACAAAATGATAGAAGGATAAAAATGGAACAAACAACGATTGAATCAATAAATGGGCTAGCAGAGATAGCTGACTATATGAATGATGAAGAGCTAAACACTGCCCTAACATTCATTGCTAAGGTAATCCTAAAGCCAGATATCCCCCTAAACGTAGTAACAGTAGAGATTGTTAGGCTACAGGCGATTGCTGCCAAGATGGCTTTCAGGGCAACCTGGATGGCCAATGTTGACAAGAGCGATAGAGGAAAGAAAAACCTTTATTATACCGCAGCAGAATCCATTAACAACCTAGTGTCCGCCTTGAAATATATTGCCAGATAGTGTATACTAGAAGGATATAGAAAAGAGTTTTTAAAATGACAAAAAGTTTATTGCAACAAGTAATGCTTAAAACAGAAGAAAAGATTATGTCTCGTCCATCTTTCGTGGACAAAGAGGCATTAATTGAAAAGATTAAGTCTGGCTACACCGTTAAGCGTGTAGATAAGTTCCAGACTAAAAAGACATTTGCCCCAAGCACCATTGCCTATTCTCATGGAGAATGTCCAAGATACTGGTACCTAGCATTTGAGGGTGCAATGTTTGAGGATAATGCAGACGCCTATGGCGGAGCTAACATGACAGCTGGAACAAAGTCTCACGAAAGAATCCAGCAAGCTATGGAAGATGCTGGAATCCTAAAGAATTCCGAATTCAAGATTACATATCCAGATCCACCAATCTTTGGCTACGGAGATGTAATCTTAGAGTGGGAGAACGAAGACCTTCTTGGTGAAATTAAAACAATGCCAAACGAAGGCTTTGAGTATCGTAAACTTGCGGGTAAGCCAAAAGCTGGTCATTTGATTCAGCTATTGATTTACATGAAGGTACTAAACAAAAGCAAGGCAATCCTTATTTATGAAAACAAGAACAATCACGAACTGTTGATTTTTCCTGTAGAATTAAATGAGTATTCTTTTAAGTGGGTAGAGAACGCTTTTGAGTGGATGAGAACAGTTAGAAAGGCTTGGGAAAATAAAACCCTGCCTGAGAAAAACTATAGGTCTAACTCAAAAATTTGCAAGACTTGCCCAATTCGGGCAACGTGTGATCTTGCAGGCTCTGGAGAGATTAAGATTAAATCTTTGGAGTCTTTGGATGAAACATTGTCAATGGTGTGATACTGGGTTTGAGGCTGCGGTCTCTTATCAAATATATTGTTCTGCAGAATGTAGGGAGGCTGCAACTAAAGAAAAGATTGCTGAAAGATATCAGCTTTCTAGAATTAGTCGCAGAGCAGGTAAAGTTAGAAAATGCAAAACTTGCGACCAAACATTGTCTATGTACAACGACGATCCTATTTGCAGCAAGTGCTTGATAAATCCTACAGACATATCCACTGTGCTAAAAGATATAAAGAGGTTGTCTAATGGTAAAGGTTAGTCTTTTGAGTAATCCAGTAAAGAATCTTTGTGCTATTGATGCTAGTACTAATAGTCTTGCATTTGCAATTTTTACTGACAAAGAATTAGTAGCTTCTGGAAAAATAAAGTTTAGTGGTATTGATACCTACGTAAAGGTAGGTGATGCTGCCCGAAAATCATTTGCATTTTTAAAAAACTTTGAGATTGACGCAATTGTAATTGAGCATACTGTATTTATGAATAGCCCAAAGACAGCTGCTGACCTAGCCTTGGTTCAAGGTGGACTGCTTGGTGCAGCCAGAATGGCTGGTATAAAAAGGTTTGGATCTGTTAGCCCAATAACCTGGCAAAACTATATAGGAAATAAAAAGCTAACCACTCCAGAAAAGCTTGAGGTTGCAAATGCAAATCCTGGAAAAGCTGCATCAACTTTAAAGTCAATTGAAAGAGAGCTTAGGAAACAAAAAACAATTAAGTTTGTAAACTCCTACTATGATAAGAATATCTCTGACAACGATGTTGCGGATGCTGTTGCAATCGGTCATTATTCAATTAATAATTTGCAAAAGGTTGGCTTCTAAGATGGCAACTAAATTGTATACGAACGAAGCCTGGCTAAAGAAAAGGTATTGGCTAGACAAAAAAACACCAGAAGAGATTGCAAAAGAGTGTGGCACAAGCTTAGAAACAATCTACGTTTATTTGGCTAAATTTAAATTAAGGAAGTCTAGACGATGAGCATACAAACAGAAAAAGATATTGAAAGAGTTTCGAATCAGGTAAAAGATTTATTAATCTCTAAGAATAGGTCTTATGGAGATTCTGCCTTACACCCTTCAAGAATATTTTCAAAAGCTGACAACGTAGAGCAGCTACTCGTTCGTATTGATGACAAGCTTTCTCGCATACAAAATGGACACGACTGGCCAGGGGATAACGAAATTGATGATCTACTAGGATACTTAATTCTATTAAAGATTGCCAAGGAAAGATCTTCTAATGAATAACAAGAGAAGTGCTCCAGTAAGAGAAACCAAGTTTGACAAGGTTGGAGAGATTTTGGTTAATGGAAGAATAGTAGTCGCAGGCGACATAATTAAAATTCATGGGGAGCATGGTGCAAAGTTTAGGTTTAACAGTTTGGTAACAAATAAAGAAACTGGTGCCGTCTGGGTAGATTGCTTTGAGATGGACAAGTCTATGGCATCTGCATGGAGATCCTTCAGACCTGATAGAATTAAGCTTATACCAATAAAGAGGAGCAGGAAAAATGTCAACCGAGGATAACCTAATTGAACATCTAGATCAGGTAAACAAAGTTGTTGAAGAGTACCTTAAGGGCAATGATCCAACACAAATATCAAAAGAGCTTGCATTGCCAAGACAAAAGGTTGTCTCGTATATTAATGAGTGGAAGGTCATGGCTGCAGACAATGCTGCCATTCGTGCTAGAGCTAAAGAAGCCTTGGTAGGAGCAGATACTCACTATAGCAAGCTTATTCAAAAAGCTTATGAGGTTATTGATGACGCAACAACATCGGCAAACCTTAGTGCAAAGACTTCTGCAATTAAGCTAGTCCTTGACATTGAGGCAAGAAGAATAGATATGCTACAAAAAGCGGGACTCTTAGAAAATAAAGAGCTAGCAGAAGAAATGCTAGATATTGAGCGTAAGCAAGAAGTACTAGTTAATATTCTTAAGGACATGGCAACAGAGCACCCAGAAGTTAGAGATAAGATTATGCGTAGGCTCTCTGACATTTCTAAAGAGCGAGAGGTCATAACAATTGTCAGCGATGTTTGATGAGTTCTTAGAAGTTTTAAAAAATAATAACTTTGAAGAAATTCCTGTAGATGCAAAAACATTTGTGGAGGGGGAAGATTTCCTTGGCCAGCCTCCCCTGTCCGACATCCAGTATGACATCGTAGAGGCTATGAGTCAAATATATAAGCTAGAAGACTTAATCGACATAATGGGAGAAGAAGATGGAAGAAGATACTATAAGAAGTATACAAAAAACGAAATTATTCTACAGCTGGGTAAAGGATCGGGCAAGGACTTTACCTCTACGGTTGCGTGTTCGTATATTGTATATAAACTTTTATGTCTTAAAGATCCTGCACGGTATTTTGGAAAACCTGCTGGTGATGCCATTGATATCATCAACGTTGCGATTAACGCACAGCAAGCGAAAAACGTATTCTTTAAAGGCTTTAAGTCTAAGATTGAGCGGTCGCCTTGGTTCGCTGGAAAATTTAACCCCAAAGCTGAGTCTGTCGAATTTGATAAATCTATCACAGTCTACTCAGGACACTCGGAAAGAGAGTCACACGAGGGCCTTAACCTTATACTGGCGGTACTTGATGAGATCTCTGGATTTGCTACTGAGATTGGAACTGGCAATGATCAAGGTAAAACTGCGGATAACATTTATAAAGCGTTTCGTGCTTCAGTAGACTCTCGTTTTCCAGATCTAGGTAAGGTTGCTCTACTGTCTTTTCCACGTTTTCCAGGAGACTTTATCTCTCAAAGGTATGATGCAGTGATTGCAGAAAAAGAAACTATTAGTCATAACCACAAGTTTATAATGAATCCAGACTTGCCAGATGATGCAGAAGGAAACTCTTTAGAAATTGAATGGGATGAGGACACAATTACTTCCTATAAATATCCTGGGGTATTTGCATTAAAGCGTCCCACCTGGGTGGTTAACCCCACCAGGCAGATTGATGACTTTAAACTAGCTTTTTATACAGACCTTGGAGATGCAATGCAGAGGTTTGCCTGCGTCCCAACATTCGCCTCTGATGCATTTTTTAAGCAAAGAGAAAAGGTTCGTGCTTGCATGACTCTTAGAAATCCAATTGACAACTCAAAGAGATTTGAAGAAACCTTTGTTCCAGACCCAACAAAAAAATATTACGTCCACGCTGACCTTGCACAAAAGCATGACAAGTGTGCAGTTGCAATTGCTCACGTAGAAAAGTGGGTATCTGTTCAAGTCATGAAAGACTATGAGCAGGTAGTTCCAATGGTAATAGTAGATGCTGTTGTATACTGGGAGCCAAAGATTGAAGGCCCAGTAAACCTGTCTGAAGTTAAGCAATGGATTCAGAATTTAAGAAGGCAAGGATTTGATATTGGAATAGTTTCTTTTGACCGTTGGCAATCATTTGATATTCAAAATGAACTTAAAGCTGTTGGAATTAAAACTGAGACTGTTTCTGTTGCAAAGAAACACTATGAGGACATGGCCATGCTAATGTATGAAGAAAGATTGGCCATGCCAGCTATCGAGTTGTTATTTGAAGAGCTAACTGAATTAAAGATTATGAAGAATAATAGAGTAGACCACCCCAGAAAATTATCTAAGGACCTTGCAGATGCTGTTTGTGGAGCAATCTTTGGTGCAATATCTCATACCCCAAGAGATCAAAACCTTGAAGTAGAAGTTCATACTTTTAAAGACAGGCCAAAGCAGGTTGACAACCTTCCAGACAATGTGATACAATATAAACCCATGCCCAGAGATGTGCAGGAATATCTAGAAAGATTTGATTTAATATAAATCAAAATAAAAAATAAGGAGAAAAAATAATGACTTCACTAAAGAAGCCACTAATTGCTATTGCATCTGCAGTAGCTCTTGCAGCGACCATGCTTGTAGCTGGTCCTGCGAATGCATCATCTGCTACACTGACAGTTGCTGGCTCAGCTCCTGCGACTGCAGGAACCACCTCTGCAGCTGCAATTGCTCTCCCAGTTCCTTCAGATAATGACGTAAGCTCTGCTGATGCATTGCGTATTGCCTTGTCTGGTGTAACTGCTGGAAGCAATGTAACTGTAACCGCTACTAATGCAAAGATTGTCACAGCTGTTACTTCTGGTTCTACCATCGTAAAGGTCGACTCTGGAGTGTCTACAGCAACAATCTCAACTGGTACTGGAACAACTGCAGATGTTTATGTTTACACAACCACTACTGAAACTGGTACTGTTGTTGTAACCGCAAACAGCAATACAACAACTTACTACGTAAAGGGTACTGCAGGTTCTGCATACAACCTATCAGTTGTAGCTCCTCTAGTTGCAAATCTAGGGGCTGCTGTAGAAGTTACTGCAACTGTAACTGACGTATTCGGTAACGCTGTAACTAACGCCAGCATTTCTTCCACAGTAATTCGTGGATCAATTGGTTCGTTCTCTTATGACGCAACTGATAAGCGTTATGAGGCAACTCTAACTGCTCCAGCTACTGCAGGTACAACTGTAATTGCTAACACAATTACTGCGTCTGCTGTAGCAGGCCTTGCAAAGCCAGCAACTGAGGTTGTTTCAAGCATCTCTGTTGCAGACCTTGCTACACAGGTAGCAACTCTAACTGCTTCATTGGTAACAGCTCAGGCAGCTCTAGCCAACGCAACAAAGAAGCACAACAATCTAGCTAAGCGTTGGAACAAGTCCAACCCAACCAAGAAGGTTAAGCTAATCAAGTAATTGATATAAGATGATAGAGGGGAGGGGCAAAAATCCCTCCCTTTTATTATCCCAAAATTTTAAAAAGGAGTTAGAATAGATGTCTATACAAATCGTCTATTTCTCTAATCATTCTGGAAATACAAAGAGATTTGTAGATAAGTTGGATAATTCATCCATCCGTATTCCAATAAACTGGAACCCTGCTTCACCAGTTTATGCAAATGCAGAATACGTTCTGATGGTTCCAACTTATGGCGGAGGTTCTGAAAGATCCGCAATACCTAAGCAGGTAAAAAGTTTTCTCAATATAGAAGAAAACAGAAACCTATTACGTGGAGTAGTAGGGCTTGGCAACACTAATTTTGGGGATAACTACTGCAAAGCCGCAGAGTTGATCTCACAAAAAACTGGGGTACCAGTTATTGCTAGAGTAGAAATATTCGGCACAGACGATGATGTTAATAGAGTAAAAGAAAGGCTAGGTCTGCTATATGGATAACTACAGTTATCACGAACTAAACGCAATGCTAAATCTCTACGGAGCCAATGGAGAGATTCAGTTTGACAAAGATAAAGAAGCAGCAAAAGCATATTTCTTAGATCACGTAAATCAAAATACAGTGTTCTTTCACAGCCTTGAGGAAAAGCTACACTACTTAGTTGAAAATGAATACTATGACTCTGGTGTCTTAGATAAGTATAGCTTTGAGTTTGTAAAAGACTTATTCAAACACACCTATTCTTATAAGTTTAGATTCCCCACATTTGTTGGTGCATACAAATTCTATACCTCATACGCCCTAAAGACTTTTGATGGTGAACGGTACCTAGAACGATTTGAAGATAGGATAGTTATGAATGCCCTGCTGCTTGCTCGTGGCGATGAGGCAATGGCAAAAGATGTTGTGGACGAGATTATCTCAGGTCGCTTCCAGCCAGCTACTCCAACTTTCTTAAATGCAGGTAAGTCTCAGCGTGGAGAGTATGTCTCTTGCTTCTTGCTTCGTGTAGAAGACAACATGGAATCTATTGGTCGTGCCGTTAACTCTTCACTGCAGCTATCAAAGCGTGGTGGCGGAGTAGGTCTTAACCTAACCAACGTTCGTGAGCTAGGTGCTCCAATTAAGAAGATCCAGGGGCAGTCTTCAGGTATTATTCCAGTTATGAAGATGCTAGAAGATGCATTTAGCTACGCCAACCAGCTAGGTGCTCGTCAGGGTGCAGGTGCTGTTTACCTAAACGCTCACCACCCAGACATCCTGAGATTCCTAGACAGCAAAAAAGAAAATGCTGATGAGAAAAGTAGGATTAAGACTCTAAGTCTTGGCGTTGTTATTCCAGACATTACCCTTGAGCTAGCTCGCACAAATGACGACATGTACTTATTCTCTCCTTATTCTGTAGAAAAGGTTTATGGCATTCCAATGTCAGACATTTCTATTACTGAGAAGTATCAGGAAATGGTTGATGATCCAAGAATTGCAAAGACTAAAATCAAGGCTCGTGAGTTCTTTGAGAGGATTGCAGAGATTCAGTTTGAGTCTGGTTACCCATACATCGTTTACGAAGACACTGTGAACCGTGCCAACCCAATTGAGGGACGCATCAACATGTCTAACCTTTGCTCTGAGATCCTTCAGGTCAACACCCCAACCACCTACAACGCAGACTTGTCTTACAAAGAAATTGGAAAAGACATTTCTTGTAACCTTGGATCACTAAACATTGCCAAAGCTATGCAATCTCCAGACTTTGGAAAAACTGTTGAGGTAGCCGTAAGATCCCTTACTGCTGTCTCAGAACTATCCTTTATCGACTCTGTAATGTCAGTTGCTGAGGGTAACAAGAAGTCACGTGCTATTGGTCTAGGTCAGATGAACCTGCACGGTTACTTTGGTAAAGAGCGTATGCACTATGGAGATGAAGAGTCTTTAGATTTTACCAATATATACTTCTACACAGTTTTATATCATGCCCTAAAAGCATCTAATAAACTTGCTGTAGAAACTGGTCAGCCGTTTGACAATTTTAAAAATTCTGGCTACGCTGACGGAACATTCTTTGTAAAGTATTTAGCTCATGAATGGAAACCAAAGACTGCCAAGGTTGCAAAAATATTTGCAGATGCAAACATTGCTATTCCAACTCAGGATGATTGGAAATACTTAGCAAATAATATAATGACCTTTGGACTGTACAACCAGAACCTGCAGGCTGTTCCTCCAACTGGATCTATCTCCTACATTAATCACAGTACTAGCTCTATTCATCCAATTGCTTCGCAGATTGAGATTCGTAAGGAAGGAAAACTTGGACGTGTTTACTACCCAGCTCCTTTCCTTACAAACGATAATCGTGAGTATTTTCAGGATGCTTACGAGATTGGTCCAGAAAAAGTTATTGATGTTTATGCAGCTGCCACCCAGCATATTGACCAAGGTTTGTCTTTAACTCTATTTTTTAAGGATACAGCTACAACTAGAGATGTAAACAAGGCACAGATTTATGCTTGGAAAAAAGGCATTAAGAGTATTTACTATATTCGCATTCGACAGAATGCCCTAGAGGGAACAGAAATGGAAGGATGCGTATCGTGTCAGCTATAACAAGACCAGTCAACTGGAACAAGATTGAAGATCCAATTGACCTGGAAGTTTGGAACAGATTAACAGCAAACTTCTGGCTGCCTGAGAAGGTGCCAATTTCAAACGACATCCAGTCCTGGGGCACTCTACGAGATAACGAAAAGCTCCTTACCATGAGAGTCTTTACAGGACTAACTATGCTGGATACAATCCAGGGTACTGTAGGATCAATGTCAATCTTACCAGATGCACGTACACAACACGAAGAGGCAGTAATAACAAATATTGCATTCATGGAGTCAGTACATGCTAAGTCATACTCTAGTGTATTTTCTACACTATCCTCTACTCAGGAAATTGAGGATGCCTTCAGGTGGTCCGAGGACAACCCATACCTTCAGAAGAAGGCAGAGATTGTTCTTGGTTACTACCGTGGAGATGATCCACTTAAGCGTAAGATTGCCTCTACCCTACTAGAGTCATTCCTATTCTACTCAGGCTTTTACTGGCCAATGTACCTATCTTCTAGGGCAAAGCTAACTAACACTGCTGATCTGATTAGGCTTATTATTAGAGATGAAGCTGTGCATGGCTACTACATTGGCTACAAATTTCAGCTGGCATTTAATGAAGAGTCTGCAGAACGCCAGGCAGATCTAAAAGACTACGCATATTCAATGCTAATGGAGCTATACGAGAATGAGATTAGATATACTGCAGAGCTTTATGATGAGGTAGAGTTAACTCATGATGTTAAAAAGTTTTTGCACTACAACGCAAACAAAGCTTTGATGAATTTAGGCTTCGATGCATTGTTTCCAAAAGAACAGTGTGATGTAAATCCTGCAATTCTTTCTGCCTTGTCTCCAAATTCTGATGAAAACCATGACTTCTTTTCTGGATCTGGATCATCTTACGTTATTGGAAAGCATGAATCAACTACAGATGATGACTGGGAATTTTAATTTACATTAAATAAAATGTTATAATTATCCTGTTAGTATAAGACTAACAAGGAGAAGAAAATTAAAACCCTAATTAGAATTTTCTTAGCTTTTGCTATATCATTTGGCCCCCTTTTTCTCGTTGCCGATTCAGCAAACGCTAGTTGTGTCAACCCAGGACAGGTTGCAGCCGTTGCTGCTGCCCAACAAAATGGGTCTACAGAGCCTGTAGTTACTGAAATTTTTACTTGTGGTGGAGACGACGTCTCATACCAGATACCACTTACAACTACTGTAACTTTTGATGGAGTTGTCTACAATAACATCTATGCAACCACAAACTCAGTAATTACGTTTGGTGCTCCAGACGGAACCTACTGGACTTACCCGTCAACCCCCTCTATCTCCCTCTACTCTTTCGACTGGGTTGTCTATCCACAGTGGAGAAATGACGAGCACTTAATTATTCGTTCATCGGATGGTGGATTCCAGGTAGACATTTCAGCTAGACCAATCTGGCTACAAGGCACACCAGAACCAACAAGGATCATCATTACTGCTGCCATTCTTTCAGATGGCACAGTTGCAATGGCTTACACCCTTAGTGGCCCAGAGTACCCACAAAACAATCCACGAACTGGAGTACGTCTAAACAACGGTCAAGTTGTTGACTTCGAAACTTATGGAATTGAAGAAGCAGAGGAGCCACCAGTATTGGCACCAGAGCCAACTGAAGAGGCTCCATTTAATCCGCCAGCCCCAGAGCCCACCCCTACCCCTACTCCAGAGCCAACACCAGAGCCTACTCCAGAACCGACGCCAACTCCAGAACCTACTCCAACACTAACTCCACCAACTATTCCAGATGGGGCAACAGTTACGAATGAAGGTTCACTTGTTCAGGTGGTTGCACCCGAAGGGCAAAGAATTGCAAGTGCTGTTGGGTATTATGGGGATCCAAATGATAGTACACGTGGAGGAGAGGTTTCATCTATCCTTTTTGAGCTACTAGCGGGAGAAACTTCTGCAACTATTGAAGTTTCTAATACAACATTTGCTAATGATCCAGCACCAGGAACACCAAAAGTTTTAATTTTGCTTATAGTTTATGAAGATATTCCTGTTGAGAGTCTTCCTCAGCCATCCCCTGGCGAGAACGCTGGATCAGGACAACAGCCCTCCACACCAGTAGTCCCAGAACCAGAACCATCGTTGGAGCCAGAGCCAGAAGTAACGACACCACCACAGCCAGAGGAAACAGAGCAACCAGAAGAGCCATCCACAGAACCTGAAGAACCCGTTGAAGAACCATCCCCCACTGAACCTGAACCAATTGAACCTCCTATTATAGAACCTGAAGAAGATTCTATCACATCTGCAGAAGAATTACCAGAGGAGCTTTCTACTGAAGAGTTGATGCAGGTAGATCTAGAGCAGATCATAGCTACAGACCTCTCAGAGGCTCAGGTAGAGGCTCTTATTGAGGCTGCCCTACAAACCTTTGAAACAGCCGAGCAAGGCTCTCCAGAGTACGAACAGGCCCTTGAGGCTTTGTTTGTAGCAGCACAGGCAGATGACATTATTTTGGATGAAGCTCTTGCAGCCATTCCTCTTCTTGGAGATGTTCTTGGAGGAGCTACAGAGCTCATTAACTTTCTTGGAAATGCGGGAGCAGACATGAGTCCACAAGTGAGAGAAGATTCAGAAAAGATAGTAGTTACCGCAGTTGTTGCAGTGCAAGCAGCACTATCAGCAGTTTCTCTAAGCGGTATAGCAACAACAGTTAATTTAAGGAACGGAGCATAGAATGAAATTTTTAATAGCATTAGCTAAGGACGTCATAGATCAGGCATGGACATTGCTTGGTATGGTCGTGGCTTGGCTTGTCCTGGAGGGTTCTGCAAAGGAGCTAACAGGAAATCTAATACTAATTACCCTATTAGTATGGATAGTAACATTTCCGATTTTTCGTTATGAAAAAGAAGATAACTAGTAGATAGGAAACCCAAAAATGGAAGAAGAATATGGAGTAACTGGTGGCTGGTCCACAGTTAAAAACATCATCTTTAGGATTGTAGCAGTATTTGCAGCATCTGGACTTACCGTCCTAGGTGCTGGTGCAGTTGTAGGCGTAGATCTAATTTCTGCTGTAATGATGGCTGGAATCCTAGGAGTTGCAGCGGTAGTTGAGAAGCTAGCTCGTGCATACCTAGATGATGGTAAGCTAACCATGGCTGAGATCAACGATGCTTTTGCTACAGTTGACAAGAAGTCAGGCAAGAAATAGGCTTTAAACCCTAGTTGACAGACCCCCTCTGGATGGTGTATACTGATACAGTAAATCATCTACGAGGGGTTTTGTCATGACATGCATAGTTGGCCTAAAGGCTAATAATAAAGTATATATTGCTGGGGAGCGTGGGGCTTCTACTGAAGACAGCATTATGCATTTAACAAAACCAAAGATTCATCGTTTTGGACCATACGTAATTGGATTTGCTGGAACTATGGAAGGGCAGAGGTTAGCCTATACCTTTGATCCACCAAGACCACATGAAGATGAAAACCTAGATGAATTCATGCACACAACTTTCTTAAAATACCTTAGAGAATTCTACGATGAGTGGTGGGTAGATACGTCAAAAGATTCTGAGCTAGAGATGATTATTGGAATTAAGGACAGGCTTTATGAGCACAGCTCTTCTGACATGTCTTTAAATGATTACTCTTTGGGGTATCTTGCTATAGGCTCTGGATGTCATTTTGCTTTGGGTTATTTATATGGAGCCACTTCTTTTGATAAGCCTGAAGAAGTTGCTCAGGGAGCAGTTAAGGCAGCTATAAAGTTTTCTCAGACATGCTCTGGAACTATTGACATTTTAAATACGTAAAGGTATAATATAGGTATGAAAAAAACTTTTGACGAATGGCTACAAGAGGGGCTGTCCCTAGGTTTTTGTGGACCAGCAGTTTGTCTGCCACACGACGGATTGCCACAAACCATTGAAGAAGATGAAGAATTTGACAATGGTGGAGATCCATGCATACACATTTTAAGACTCTATGAAGATGAGGAAACAAAGCTTGCAGTAGAAGAAAATCATTCTCCATCTATTTGGAGAGCAACAAATTCTGGTTTTAAGCTATAACCAATAACATAAAAAAGAAGGTATGAGAAAAATGAAGAAAACAACAGCAATATTATTTGCAGCATTACTAGCAATCGTTCCTCTATCAGCTCAGGCTACAGCAGAGCGACCAATTATCAGCATCTCAAACTATGAAGAGTGGCTAAAAGCTGGAGTTGACAATGGCTGGGTTGTAAATAGCCAGATTGTTCAGAGAAGCGTAGAACAGCCAAAGCCAACTGCAGAGCTAGTAGTCACAGAAGAAGTCAAAAGAGTTCCAGAAAAAGCTTTGGTAATTGTAGATGCCTATTTTGATTCTAGCAAGATTTCTGGGGAAGTTGTAAATGTTTGTGTTGCACGAACAGGATGCGACCTGACACCAAGCCCAGTTGCTGGACTGTCAAGTGCTTTTAACCACGGTACTGTAATGGCTGATCTTGCAAGAAAAGCTAACCCAGACGTAAAGATATATCTTGTTAGGGCAGCATCTGCAGCAAGAGATTCAAGAACTGGTGCTGTAACATTACAGGTAGTAAATGGAAATGACTTTTTGAACGCACTAAAGTTTGTACAGTCTAAGAAGGATGAGGTTGGTGCAGTTTCTTTCTCCTACAGCATGAATGGAAACATGACAAAGGTTGGAGACTGCAGACTTTCTACTTCTGGTTCTGTAAACACTTCAGTTGTAGATCCTCAAATTAGATCCACAGTTGCGGATCTTAAAATAGCTGGTATTCCAGTATTTGCTGCAACTGGCAATGATGGAAACAGAAGACCAGTTTCTTATCCAGCCTGTATTCCAGACGTAGCATCTGTTGCATCTGGATTTGGAGATAAGTTCTTGGCATCAAGCAACCATGATGCAGCTACTGACTATGTTGGTGCTTTGCCATCAAGCACACTTAGCTATAAGTCTATAGTGTTTGGTAATATTCCCCATGCCACCTCATCAGCAACGGCCAGTGTCGCTGCTATGTGGCTAGATGGTCTGGTAACAGAAAAGTGGGTAAGGGTTTCTCCATAAGAGAAATTATCCCCCTTAGCTCAGCGGCAGAGCAGAGAGCTGTTAACTCTAAGGTCCGTGGTTCGAATCCACGAGGGGGAGCTAATGGTGTGGCCCATACCACTTCCATATGAGAGAGGAATAAAAATGGGCAATATAAAAAGATTAATTCATCATTGATCTTGAAATTAAGATCCAGTCTGGGCGAGTTAGGTAATTTATAACTTTATCTTCTGGGACTGACAGCAAGCTAGTGTTTCCATCAAAATACTTGTTGATAAAGAATTCCCATTTTGGGTAAATCTCTGAAGCATATATTGTGAATATTTCTTCAGGACTTTCTGGATACACGGCAATTGGATACATGGCTTTAAAAAACAAAGCCTCTATTGACCACGGCCAAAAATGGTCATTATTTATTCTTTTTGAAAGCTTGTTCATATCTTCTACCTTCCACCAAAATCCTTGTTGCTCATAATGGTCTGGTAAAAAACAATCAAATTTTTCGTCTGTATGATATGTAGTCGCATCTTCAATAAGTATTTTTGTCTTATTCTTGTCAATTTCATTATGCATTAAGAATGCATCGACAACGTCTTGCTGCTGCTCCAAAACAGTTATAGATGTAACCTCTTCCTTTTTTTCAAGGGCTTTTAAAAGAATTCCAAACCCCAATCCAGTAATCAAAACATTGCCATAAGCAATCTCATATTGAGAATATAGATTATCAAAAGCATCAGAAAAGTCATCGTAAACCCCCATCCACTTTACATCATCATAAAACAAGAAAAATGATCTAGACTCCAAGGAGTACTCTATTTTTGCTTTGCCATAGGCCCCTGGTACAATTTTTGGAATATTCTCATAAGATAAAGTCATGCATATATTATAGCAATAAAAGTGTTAGTCTGCGTTATATTGCTATATAATAGAGGTATGACTTCTCATGCCTTAACTACTCTTAGCAGTTCATCTGCTACCCGCCTAACTCCTAATGGAGTTCACTCTGGAATGGATATTACCATTCAGAATATTCACGCCTCTGCTTATGTTTACATTGGTGGAGAGGGTGTAACAACTTCTTCTTATGGATACCGCCTAAATCCTGGAACAGCTATTTCTTTTGAGCTTCCAGGAAAGGATGCCATGTATGCAATCACTGACACAAACAGCTCTCAGGTTGCAGTTATAAAGACTAACCTAGAGACTGGTAACTAATGGCTAGGTTTAGTGGCAGCTCTGCTGGCGGAGAAGGCGATGTAGGCCCAGCAGGTCCAGCAGGATCTAATGGTGCAGATGGAGCGGATGGTATTGATGGCAAAGACTCTTTGTTTCTTGGTACGTGGAATAGCGTAACTGCTTTTCTTGCAGTATATCAGGGTGGGCCAGTAGGCTTAGCTGATGGAGACTGGTGGGCTTTTGTAAAAGACAATAGCGACCCAACTAAAGTTTATGTAGTTCGTGAAGATCCAAATTCTGCAACTGGTTGGGTTATCGATGACAACGAATCTTTTATCTTGCCAGCAGGTGCTGGCGGAGCCCCTGGAGCTGATGGTGCTGACGGTGCCCCAGGTGCAGACGGTGCTGATGGTGCACAGGGCCCACAGGGTGACCCTGGACCCATGCCATTTAACTATCAAGGCGAGTTTGACTACGGAGTAACTTATGCTGGTAATGATGCAGTTACTTTTCAGGGTGGTCTTTGGAAATTAAATAATTTTATTGGTGCTGCAGGATATGCTCCTACCCCAGGTCAATGGACTCTAATTATTCCTGCTGGCACAGCTGGTGCTGATGGAGCAGACGGTGCAGATGGTAGTGATGGTGCTCCTGGTGAAGACGGTGCTGATGGGGCACAGGGACCACAGGGTGATCCTGGTAGTCCAGGACTTGTCTATTTAGGCAACTATGTTTCAGGTAATGGATATATTGCAAACCTAGCTGTTGTAAAGGGAAGCGATAATAATCTTTACATTGCAACATCAAGCGGTGGCTTAGGAGATCCAGTTGGCAACACTGCGGAGTGGGCCATATTTCTTCCAAAAGGTGCAGATGGTGCAGACGGTGCTAGTGGAACCTCTGGTTTAGAAGCTTCGACAAGATACACACCAACCTTCACGGCAACTGGTTTAACCTTTACTGGAACAGGTGCAACACACCCTACCTATAATTCATACTACGTTAAGGCAGGCAAACTAGTTAGCTTTGTTATTGAGGTTGATCTATCTACCGTGACAAATTTCGGAACTGGACAGTACAAACTACAGCTTCCGTTTACTCCACAATTTGGATTTAATCACTTTAGTGGTTGGGCATGGGCTGATCCAGATGTAAGTCCAGACACTGGAACTGGGCACACAATTATTAATGCTGATACTGCAGGAGTTACTGACGTTCTAGACTTGCACTACCTCAAGTCAGCAGGTGGTGCTAATGCTCCAATTAGAGAAGGCCTGTTTGTGCAGGGTACACCAGTAACACTTTCAACTATTAGCAAAATATACATTAACGGCACTTACATAGCTGCTTAACGGAGGCAAAGCCTTATGGATAATCCTAATGAAATAGATATGGATATCTCCAAAAGTATCGACGGCATTGATCCAATGACTGTTGAGCTAATTAGAATGTCTGAAAGAATTAAAATCTTCTCTAAGCTTCGTAATCTTATTTATGAAAAGCAGTATGATCATGACGATGTTTCAGCAAGCGTTCTTGGCTGGGCATACGAAAGACTTGTGGATTAATCCCTTTCCTGCTATACTAATACAAAGGCTCCATAGCTCAGTTGGTTAGAGCACTACCCTGTCACGGTAGGGGTCGCCAGTTCAAGTCTGGTTGGAGTCGCTGGTAAAAATAGGAGAAACGTTTGCAAAACTGGATAGAAATAATTACAGATCCACACCACATCTTGGCAGATTTTTTGATGAATGTAGGATTTGAACTAGCTTTTGCTTGGCTAACCTATATGATTTTGGTAAATGCTTTAATTAAGAAGGGTACTGGGAAACACCGTAAGTAACACTAGGGGAGTTAGCTCAGCTGGTTAGAGCAGCGGACTCATAATCCGTCGGTCACTGGTTCAAGTCCAGTACCCCCCACGCCTCCATAGCTCATCTGGTAGAGCGACGCACTTGTAATGCGTAGGTGACGGGTTCAAGTCCTGTTGGAGGCTCTCTCTGCTATAATTAAAGAATGATAATTCAGATTATAGGCTTGCCTGGAAGTGGCAAAACAACTTTAGCGAAAGCACTAAAAGAACGAACAAATGCTATTCATTTGAATGCAGATGAGGTTCGTGCAGACATAAGCTCTGACCTAGGATTTTCTTTAGATGCTAGGTATGAGCAGGCTCGTAGGCTAGGGGCAATTGCAAGACTTCTTTCTAAACAGGGGCACTTGGTTATAGTTGACTTTGTGTGTCCTACAAATAAAACTAGAAAGGCTTTCGGTAATCCAGATTATTTGATTTGGATGAACACTATAAGCGAGGGCAGGTATGAAAACACCAACGCTATCTGGTCTGATCCAGAGGAACCTGACTACGTATTTACTGACCTAGAGCAATCAAATAAGGCTGATGTCATAATTAAACACTTGGGCTTATTTGATTGGTCAGCCCCAACCACCCTTCAGCTTGGCAGATATCAGCCCTGGCATGAGGGGCACGAAGCTTTAAAAGACGAGGCACATAAAAGAACTGAACAAGTTCTTGTAGGAGTAAGAAATACCCACGGTACTTCAGAAAAAGATCCTCTTACCTATGAAGAAGTTAAACACCATATACATAACAATAGTAAAGAGCGGCTGGATACTTTAGTCCTTAGGCTTCCAAACATTACTAACATCGTTTACGGTCGTGACGTTGGGTATAAGATTGAGCAAATAGATTTACCACCAGAGATACAGGCTATTTCCGCTACGCAAAAAAGGAAAGAACTTGGAATCTAACTTAAGATCAATAGTAAAAGCATTAACTTATAGGCTTTGGCAAAGCCTTAATACTTTTCTAATATCTTTAATAGTTACTGGTAAAATAGAAATGGCTGCAGCTATTGTAAGCATAGAGGTTTTAATCAAGATAGTGGTTTACTTCTGGCACGAAAGGATCTGGAGCAAGATTAGATGGGAAAGAAAAGATGTTTGAGTATTATGTAAAAGAGGTTACTAATGTAGTCGATGGAGACACTATTGATGTTGTAATTGATTTAGGTTTTGATATTAGTTTTACTTCACGTGTTAGACTGGCTGGCATTGATACCCCAGAAAGTCGTACTAAGGACAAAGTAGAAAAAGCTTTAGGGCTAGAGTCTAAAAAGTATTTGGCAGATCGCATCAAGGCAGCAAAGACTGTTGTTATTAAAACTGAAAAGATGGATTCATCCGAGAAGTATGGTCGTATCCTTGGTTGGTTATATCTTGATGGAGAAGGTAACTCAATCAATACTGAGATGATTGATAAGGGCTATGCTTGGGGTTACTTGGGTGATACAAAAGTAAAAAACTTTGATGAGCTTGCAGCTAAGAGAAAGGCATAGTATTTATCTATGTCTCATTTAGTAGTTAACTCTATTCCAAGATCTGGTCAAGTGTTTTTAAGCAATGTTGCTGGATATGCCTTTCATATGCCAATATCTTCTGCTCATTTACCAGAAATTTTTGTAGTAAAAGATCTTTATCATGTTTCCATTTTTAGAGAACCATCAGATGCCATAGCATCTTTGTTAAATAAACTTAGAGAACATTCTAATTTTATAACAAAGTCTGGAGAATTAGATATTGAAGCTTCTGTACTTAAAGCTATTGAAACCTATGATAAGTACTTAGATTCTGTTACTAATAATTTAGATAATGTTTGTGTAATTCTATTTAAAAACTTAGAAAAAGACTACCAGTCAGTAATTAAAACTATTTCAGATAGATTTTCTCTGGCCATTAATAATGGATACGAAGGCCGTATCGCTTTAGACAAAGATAGTCCCATTTGGGCAGACAAGTATGATGGTCATATGCCTAGGGAAAAAGATGAAATCCGTTTACAGATAGAAAAACAGGTCTCTTCTATGGAGTCAGTGCATAGCTTAAACGAAAGATACCAAGCCTTTTTAGCCAAGATTTAAAAGACTTTTCGGTGGTATAATAATAATATGTTCTAATTTGTTAGGACAATAGTTAAGGAGATTTTATGGCAAAATCACAATACCCGATTGACGGGAAAAAAGGAAAGGCTTGGAAAATTACGAGTCCTTTTGGATGGAGGGTGCATCCTATAGAGAAAATCAAGAAACATCATAATGGCACGGACCTTTGGGGCAGTAACCCAAAGATTTATATTGAAGCATGGCACGACGGAACGGTGGTATATGCAGGTCCCTCAAAGTTAAAAAACTCTGATGGCTCTCTAGGTGGCATCGGATACTACGTAGACATTCGCTCAAAGATTAATGGTAAGTGGTATGTATCTCGCTCAGGTCACATGGAAGAGGGCTCTCTTAAGGTTAAGACTGGTCAGAAGGTTGAAGCTGGAACTATCCTAGGCATCATGGGAAACACTGGAGCTTCTGCTGGAAGACACCTTCACTTTGAGATTGTAGAAGGAAAGGTTCACAGATGGGATCTAAATGGTAAAGGCTTTGTTAGCCCTATCGAGTTTGTTGAAGCTGTAATGGCATGGGAAAAGCTAAGAGACTCTGCTCCAATGGCAACTCCAGATGACGGAGTAATTTCTACTGCAGCACCAAGCCTTGACGTAAGTCACTTGGCCGCTAAGAAAAAGCCTGGCAAGGATGCTAAGTTGGTTAATCCAGTTCCAGGATTTGGTGCAGCTCCAAAGAAAAAGAAAACAAAATAATTTACAACTAAGTGTCCCTCACACAGAGCCTGGTTTTTGTGTGGGGGCATTTTTACGCTTAAACGAAACATATGAAGCATTTTTCACCCATTATGGTATAATTAATTACACGCTAAAAAGCGGTAACAACGCACATTCCAAATAATTATGGAAAACCAAGGAGAAATATTATGGCTAAAGCACAACAAGCTATTGATGGCAAACAGGGCAAAGACTGGAAAATTACCAGCATCATGGGCAACCGCATTCACCCTGTAACAAAAGCCCCAAAACACCACAACGGCACAGACATTTGGGCACCAGCTGAACCATGCTGGATCGAAGCACCTTTTGATGGTGTAGTAACAGAGGCTAAGAAGTCAACCGCTGCAGGTGGTGGCTTTGGAAATTATGTAATGATACATCACAAAATTAATGGGGAGCAGTATACTACACTCTTTGCCCACATGCAGGATGACAGCATCAAGGTTAAAGTTGGTCAAAAAATCGAAGCTGGCACACCGCTAGGAAAGATGGGCACAACTGGTATGTCAACTGGCAAGCACCTTCACTGGGAGCTGCACAAGGGCAAGAAGTACGAGTGGAGTGCTACAGGATTAAACTTTATTGAGCCAGTAGCTTTCTTTGATGCTCTGATTAAGTACGAAGCAATTAATGGGACTGCTAAGGATCAAACTCCTGTTGATGCACCTCCTTCCCCTGCTCCAGTGCATGGTAAAACAACTAAGAGCGGAGCAATGGCTTATGGTGGTAAACTTCTAAAGCAGGGTGAACCACAAACTCCAGATGTTGTTTACTTACAAGACAAGCTAGGTGTAAGCCCAAACGGCCCATTCGGTCCTAAGACTCACGCTGCAGTAGTTGCTTTTCAAAAAAAGCACAAGCTAACGGCAGATGGAATTGTTGGCCCAAAAACTTGGTCTAAGCTAAACTAACATACTTACCTGTTGCGTTATCTTATATTTTATGATAAACTATAAGAGATAACTATGCCTATATATGAGTATGAATGCCGTGAGTGCAAAACAAAAGAAACTTTTGTAAGAAGCATTTCGGATAAAGATCCAGGGTACGATTGCCATGCTTGCAATCTACCGCTATCTCGTGTATACTATCCTGTAGGAGTCGCCTTTAATGGTGGTGGATTCTATTCAACTGACAATAAGGCTAAGTAGGTAACGTGGACACAAACTCTACAATAGAGAAAAAGACTGTTTGGCAACTAAATGCTTCGGACAGGTGTGATTCTTGCGGTGCTCAGGCTTACGTCTGGGTAACTGGTGTTTCTGGAGACCTCTTATTTTGTGCACATCATTATAATAGTATTGTAGATAATGCTGTTGGTTATGACAAAATGATGAAATTTGCTTATCAGATTGTTGATGAAACCGAAAAGCTAATCGAAAATCGATTAGTAGAATCTGATTAATTCCATAAAGTTATGTAAAATATTACTAGGAGATAACGATGGAATTTTTAATGGGGTTTGTCTTAGCATGTGCTACTATCCTAGTGTTCCGTTTTTTTGTTATCAAAGGTATAGACCAAGACAAAAGCTGGTCAATTAAATACAGCCAGACGAGGGTACACGAAATAATAAAAAACCACGTCCCAGATTATGAGTTTGAGGTTAAAAGGCCAAACACTCAATCACAAAACCACAGAAGCTCTATGTATACAAGAGTTGTGTTTCTAGAAAACCAGGCTTACTGGATTAAAAACAATACTCTTTTTGTCGCAGACATGGAAGAGGGTCTCGTCGACGAACAAACCACGAGAGAGGTTGACACAATGGGTATGGATAGGGTACAATTAGAAAAGGTTATACATATTGTAGAAGCCCTAACTGAAGGAAAAGAAAAATGATTGTTGCTGCCCAGGGAACCAAGTCTTTTGATGAATACTCTGTATTCTTAAGAGCTATGGGAACTGCCCTTTCTCAGATGGGTGAAGACGATAAAGAGTTTTATGTCTATTCTGCAGGTCCATCAAAGATAAACTCTATGGCCTTAGAATTTTGTAATGTTTCTGAAAGAAGCCTGAAGGCTAGAGGAATTAAGATTCGTTTAATTAAGGTTCCTCCAAGCTGGATAAAAGAAAACATCAGTATCGTTAACTACTTTGCATTTTTTAGCAAACCGAAAGAAGCTGTTTCGCCATTAGTATCTTATGCAGAAAGCAAAGATGCTTCCGTAGGCGTTTACCGCTTTTAAACAATAAAAATAGAAAGCACCAAAATGATTATCAAGACAATCGAAGAGATGGAAAGCTTTATTTCTAAGAATAAAGGCTTTTTTTGGGACGGATGGACTGTTGTAAAAAGATACCCGTCTGACAAAGGCAGGACTTCTAAAGACGGAGTTAGAATCAAGGGGGTCTGGTATGTGCAGCAACGCTTTGAGCTATCTGGCAATGGATGGCTAATCCCAGATCGGAATAGCGATGCACAAGCATGAGTGGAAAGAGCTCGGATCTTGTGTAGGGTATGACACAAATCTATTTTTTGATAAGTATGAAGAGAACGAAGGACTAAGGCCAGCGATTGACAAAGTCTGCTCTGGTTGTCCTGTTGCTAGAAAGTGTTTTGCTGTTGGTGTTTCTCAAAAAGAATGGGGAGTCTGGGGAGGAATCTTTCTAGAGTCTGGTAAAATATCTAGAGAGTTTAATAGCCATAGAACTAAAAAAGACTGGGGCTCAAAATGGAAAGACTTAACAACAGATGAGTAGAAACTAATGTATACAGATGAGATGAAAAGAGCGTTTCGCTCTCTGGCACACTTCGCCCCAACAAATTTTGCGGTACAGCTAGTAGACAATGATAATTTTATTACAGTAAAGGCAAGTGAAAAAGCTTTTATGTCACTATCACATGATGGTAAAAGACAGGCTGTAGAGTACATGATCAGAATTAAGAAAGCCCTGGAAGATAATGGGGCAATTGTTTTACTTGTAAGAGAAGGTGGAACAGAGTGATTACGGACCTAATTGTATTTGGAATACTTTCATTCTTAGTTATTGTTTTATTAATAAATAACTTTAGACTACAGCTAAAAGCTAAAAAGCTTACAGCTAATTTTTTGCAACACTCTATTGACAAGGCTGTGATTATTGGAAATCTTAAAGAACAGCTGGACAAAAGAAAGCCTGATGATGTAGAAAAAACAGATGGCTTTTTAAAGTTTATTTCTGAGTCAAGGGATTGGGCATTTCAGTACATAGAGGATGTCCAGGCTGCCCTTACTACATTTAAAAATAAAGTAGAACCAAATCTAGAATATGCAAATACATATGGAACTGTCACTGGTCAAAGTGCTCACTCTGATATACTACAAGAAATTAACTTAGCATACATAGAACTTAAAAAGATCATGCCCGAAGACGAGCCTAAAGAAAACAAGGCCAAGTAGCTATAAAGATTCTATATCAACGATATAGATAGAAAAAACAAGGAGAAAAATGAATACAGAAAAACTAAAAAATATGTTGGCTTCTTATGGAAGAAGCGTTCTGGGAGCAGCAACTGCTTTGTACCTAGCTGGAGTTACAGACCCAGCTGACCTAGCTTACTCACTACTAGCAGCATTGCTGCCAGTGGCTCTGAGAGCCGTTAATCCAAATGACCCAGCTTTTGGTGTTATGCCATCTGCTGAGGCCGTAGAGAAGGCTGCAAAGGCCGCTAAGCCCCTAAAGGCACCAGCTGCTAAGAAAGCTGTAGCTAAGAAGGCTCCAGCAAACAAAAAGAAGTAACTATTTACTTAGCTAGCGGACTGTCGATTATGGCAGTCCGTTTTGCTATGCTATACTTTTATTATAATGGACTTAGTTTATATTTGTAGAGACGGCGATAATGAAGAGCTTAGGTATTCTATTAGGTCTGCCGTAAAGAACCTAGCCTTTGATAATTTGTGGGTAGTTGGTGGAAAGCCAGACTGGTATGTAGGAAACCACTTACACGTTCCTCAGAATAAATCTAAGTATGTAAATGCTAGAAATAATCTTAGGGCCATCTGTAATTCTGAGCAGGTATCAGACTCATTTATCTTGATGAATGATGATTTTTATGTTATAAAAAAGGTCGACAACGTTCCATATATGCATGGTGGATCTCTATTTAAAAAAATATCAAGGTATAAAGAGCTAACTGGAAATACAAGATATGTTTTAATGCTAAAGAAAACCTTAACTAACTTATCTCGCAGAGCAAAGGAAAACGTTTTAGATTATGAGTTGCATGTTCCAATGGTTATGGAAAAAGAAAAGCTTTTAAAAATAATAGATGTTCCAGATTTATGGAGATCAAGGTATGGCAACGTATTTAATGTTGGTGGAATAGAGATCGATGACGTTAAGGTGTATTCTTCTGGTGGCCTTGCAAAAAAATCAGACAAGATAGATATGTTAAAATATGACTACCTATCTAGCAATGACGATTCTTTTGAAATAATTAAAGATAAGATTTTAGATGTTGATTTTGCAAACAAAACAGTTTATGAAGCTTAGCGATTTATCCTAGAAGCTCTTGCAACAGCCTTCTGTCTTGCAGTTTTGTCGGTTGGCTTGCTAACGTTTTTGACAAACTCAGAAAAGTTATCAAGCTCCATAGCTTGCCTGTCGTGAATCCATTCAGCCTTGGATCTTACCTTTTCACTATAATGGTTATAGCTATTCTCTATAAGTCTAATTCCATTTTCAGCTTCAGCTACGCTTAGTGGACTAATTAACACTGCAGCATCTCCAATACCCTCCCTCACATGCGGGGTATCTACGTGAATAGATGGAATACCATATCCTGCTGCTTCAATAGCGGACATCCCATAAGTTTCATACATAGATGGCACTATGAGTATTCTTGTTTGCTCTAGGTATTTATATACATCTTTGGGATCTACCCTTGGATGTAGCTCAACGTTTGGCAGCTTAGAAACTCTTTCCTCTAAGTTTGGTATACCATGAGTTGGTTCGGCTGGCGATCTAACAATAATGAATCTTTTATCTGCATGCGTTTCTGCTAAGGAAAGCATTACCTCAACACCTTTGTTCCTTAAAGATGAAAGGCAGGTGTAAGCGTCACCACTGGTGTTAGTGTTAGACGGTAAATCGCTAATAGGTGGATGCAAAACTACAGCCCCAGGCTCCCCCCACTGCCTTGCAGAAGTTTCAGTGTTGTATACTGCATAATCAGAATAAACAACTCCCTCTCGAATGTTTTTACCATACCTTGGTGGTGTATGAACACTTGCTATAGAGATTGCCCCAGCAGAGCTTGCTGCTAAAGCTGCGGGTAACGATAGTTCGTTTTGAGCAATTACAACTCTGGCATTAAGATCTTTAAGCTGTTCAGCAATTGGAGATGGATTTGCGTTTACATTAAGGACATCTGGGGTATTTATTTGACTAACACGTATCCCATCAATATAGTATTCGGCTTCAGTATTTGTTAAAACAACCCTATTTCCTTTAACAGCTACCATTGATCTATGAAGAGATACTTCTCCACCCATGTTCCAAAGTGGTGGATATCCGTGAGAAATTGCAACTACTGTCATTTTAGCCCCTATATCTTTCATGTTTTGTGTTTATCCAAGTTTGATCTTGAATACTCCATCCCCATTGGTAGCTAACGTCAACCAAAGAGAATCCAAGTTTTTGCATAATGTCCATAACTATTAAATTATTTGATGGTTCTCCCCAAGAAATTCTTTCTGGAGTTTCAGTTTCAATGTGAGCAACTAAGACGTCTTTTATTAAATCTCCCATTCCTTCAATTACTGGAACAGAGTGCCCCTCAACATCTATTTTTAAAACATCAGTTATTCCTGGTTCAATTATAGCATCTAGCCTAGTAACTTCGACATTAATAATTGTGCTTTCTGTCGGATACGCTTTTGATCTTATTAGCTCAAGCGATGAGGAACCAAAAAACTCTTGTTCATTCATTTGTACAAACTCTGATTCTCCAATAAAGTTAGATACTGCTGTTGGAAACACCACAAAGTTTGGATACTTGTTTTTAATCTCATTAGCAGCAGCCTCTCTAGCTTCTATACAGATAACAGTACAATTAGCCTGATTACCTAATTTTGATAAAATCCATTGGGCATCATCACCATCACGAGATCCTGCATCAATAATTCTAAGAGCATCTCCACCAAAATATTTTTGATGTGCTTCAATGATAGGCTGAAGCCAAATGTAACTATCCATTTATGATAAACTTTGCTCTACTTGGTTATTAATTAAAAGAGTTGTGCTAATGCCTGGCGTTCTGTGGATATAAAGCAAACTAATTCCTTGGTCATCTATCCAAGAAAGACTAGGAATTCGAAGCTGGCGAGCCAAGTCACGGTCAACCCAGTCAAAACTAGCAACGTAAACGTCTGGACTCTGGAAAAGTATTTGTTCATCTTGTTTTTCTGGTCCATGCCAAAGAATTACTTCATCTGCTAATCCAGTAGCAATAACATCATCTACACGTTCTTGTTGTGTTCGTGCAGGGACACGCTTGTAATCTGACATAAAACTGTCAGTGTTGACCGCTACTACAAGACGGCCACCAGGTCCAGCTATTTTACGAGCTAAGGCAAGAGCGTTTATGTGACCAGCATGAAGTAAATCAAATCCGCCTGGGTAAAGGACTTTCACTGTTCCCCCCAGCGGCTAACAAACAAGGCAGTGTCACGTGGAATGTCTTCAGCAAACATTGTTTCTCCCCAGTTTTCGTAGTCATTTGCACGAACGTGAATAGGCTCAACCTTTGTGGCCTTAAGTCGTAGTCCAGATTCCTTTGCACGGTGATACAGGTCATCGTCACCATGCCACCAAACAAACTCCTCGTCCAGACGTATAGTCCCAGCACGAAGGCCGAAGCAAGCCCCAGAAAATGGACTATAAACATATGGGCCATAATTGCGAGACCAAATAAGATCGTTGTCCTTTAGCTCGTCAAGAAGTTCATTGACCATTTCAACTGACATGCCAAGGTCGTCGTTCAGCACCAGAATGGGGGCATTCGGCATTGTCTTTGTGACATAATCAATGCCAAGATTCCACCAATATGTAATTGACATCTTGCCCCAACCGTCTAGCTCTACCGCTCCTGGTACTGGCTTTGCATGCTCCCATGTTCGGACAATGACTGGTGTGACACCAGCCTGATTAAGAACATCAATCAGCGGCCAAAGAGTTTTTCTTTCAGTGCGGGTAGGGATAACTGCAAAAGTCATTTTGTAAGTGCTTCTTTTGCAATCTGCAGACCTTCTCCATCACGCCAAGTCTCAAATGCAATTCTATCAAGATCACGTTTTACCTTGTCGTTAGCCTCTTGGTATGTCTGATCATCAGGAGCTGCTTTGTTCCAACGGTGCAAATGGCTAAGATTGACATCTGGACGATAAATAAACTTAGTTGCTTTTCCAAGCTCACGCCAGACATTATCACAGAACAAATGCCTTAGTGTTGGTAGAGCAATCCAACCCAACCTTTTATACATTTCAATTGGCACTACAACGTGAGTAGGAAGGTCTTCTCCATGTAAATGTTCTAGACCATCGCTGCCATAAACAACTCCAAGACCATTCAAAGAACTAATTAGTTTTTCATCCCAGCCAATTGTTTCTGGCAAAACATCATCACCAAGAATTGCTAAGTGTGTAAACTCTTCGTTGAGTGCGGTTTCAGCTATCTCATTAACAGAGTTAGCATAAAAAATTCTTTTTCCAATAGAGTATCTAACACCTTCAAGCTCTGGATATTTTGATTGATCATCTTCGTCTAGTCTTGCAAAGATTTGATACTCTGTCTTGCATGTTTTTTTAGCAGCTTTTGCTAATCTTTCAAGGTTATGTGGTCTTCCACGAGTGGGAACTAGAATAGCTAATTTAATTTTGTCCATAGCAATAGTATATCATAGAGACCCATCTTGAGGGCTTAGGCCTGCGGCCTAGAGCTTAATGGCTTTGGCAAACACAACTCTAGATGCCATCTTAGATGCTGCAATAATTGCAATAGGGGCAGCAACGCTTAGAACAGTACCCGCCCACATCCGTGGCTCAAGATAGTTCCATTCCCAAAAATCAAAAGTATGGAAAGCATTTGCTAAGACTGCAATGCCACCAAACGCAACCATTCCAAGAATAGCTCCAAAAGTTTTTTCTGGCTTGCCATCTTCTCTCATTCTAGAAGCAAGAACTAGATACGCTACTAAGAACAAAAGATACATAAGCTCAATAAAAAAGAAAAATAGTCCAGCCATCCATGCCTGAGATAGCCCAACAAACTGTGCTACAGCAGTAATTCCGTTAAAAGAAACAATTGCAGAAGAAATAAAGGCAAAGCCAATACCAATTAGCCAAGACCAAAGAATAATCTTTTGATCAACCTGAATTTTGGGGGCACGTTTAGATTCCTGAAGTTCATATCTTTGACGCCTAGTATCTTCTACACGTCTAACAGTAGCCTCTACCCCACCAGTGTAATTTGCTCTCTCAGCAAGCATTTTCTGTCTATCTCTAAATGACTTTGGAATATTCATAATGACTATATTATACCACTAAAAAGAGCTTTGTTCAACTTATGGTATAATATTTATGCCTGCCAAATGGAGGCAATTAACTCGCTTAACATAAGGAGATGATATAAATGGTTATTACAACACCATTCGGAGGACTTGGTCTAGATATTGACAAGTTCTTTTCTGCTACTAGCACTACCCCAGCATACCCACCCTACAATGTTGTCAAGATTAATGATGACAAACTTGTTATGGAATTTGCGGTAGCTGGATTCAAGAAGAAAGACATCAGTATTACTACTGAAAAGAGCGTTCTTTCTATCAAGGCTGAAAAGCCAGAAACTACAGAAAAGGAATACCTACACAAGGGTATTGCTGCTCGTAAGTTTCACCGTTCATTCACACTACCTGAGTACTTTGAGGTAGAGGCAGCTGGCTTTGAGGATGGAATCCTGTATATTGATTTGGTCAGGAATATTCCAGAAGAAAAGAAGCCAAAGCAAATTAAAATAAGTTAAAAATAATGATATCCTTGTAGCAGCTTAAGGTTTCCGAAAGGCCGCTACCTTAGGAGACAACCTGGGCATGTTGAAAAAAGGCCTAACATTCATGGTATAATTTAGTTATGCCATATCATGTTGGAGAAAAAGATTCATACGGTTGTTCGGGATACCCTGCCGTTAAAGACGATGGAACCGTAATGGGTTGCCACAAGTCAGCTGAAGAAGCCGCTAACCAAATCTATGCAATCAACCAATCTGAAGGAAATATTCCAGATAAGGGTGTTGGCATCAAAGACCCAGAAGAATGGCCAGGAACGGCAATAAAATCAGCTACAGATAAAGATGGTATGGGGTCTGCTATTGGGCAGCCAGAACCAGCTTCTAAGAAGCCTTCCGTATTAAAAGATCCTAAGAAAAAACCAAAGACTACTACTGGTGGTGCTGGTGGAGACCCTTCTGGAGCAATATCTACAACTAACTCTGGAACATCGATGGGAACTAAGTCAGACGAAAAAGCTGCTCCATGCTGGGATGGCTATACTCAAAGAGGCATGAAGCCAGGCGACAATGGAAGAATGGTTCCAAACTGCATTCCAGTATCAAAGGCAGATGCTACATTAGTCGAAGGCGACTTTGTAGTGGCAATGACAACTGAAGGTGTAATAGTTGGTCAAGTTGAACACATTATGATTGAAGGTGGAACATATGGTCAGCCTGGAAACCCTTATTCCGTAGAGTCAACTCCTGAAAATCCAGCGGTAGCGGTTAGAATTCTTGAAGAAGATGATGGTGTTTACTATTACACAGCATACTCAATTGGTGCATTAAGATCTGATGTAACACGAATTGATATGCCAAACATTAGTTTAGAAGATTATGAGGATGAAGATGATGAATACATGGACAAAGCTGAAGGTTACAGCCCTCCTGCTGGGGCTAGGAGTGCTGCTCGTCGTGCTATCAAGTTCAAAGAAGATGGCAAAGCAACAGGAGCAGGAACTGCAGTTGGATGGACTAGAGCTAGACAGCTGGCTAATGGAGAGACACTTTCGCTAAGCACAGTAAAGCGTATGTATTCTTACTTCTCACGTCATGAGGTAGACAAGAAGGGCAAGGACTGGGGAAACCAAGCCAACCCATCTAATGGATACATTATGTGGCTAGCATGGGGTGGAGACGCAGGTTATTCATGGTCACGCAGAATAGCTCAGCGTGAAGCAGACAAGGCCCTGTTCTCTGATTTTGGTAAAGATTATACATCATCTGTTAAACTTGTGTAAATTATGGATGATGTCAGGATCATAAAAAACTTCATCTCTAGTGATGAAATATTGTTTTTTAAAAAACTAATTGATGATTACGAAACAAATCATATTGATAAATTCTTCTCTTGGCAGGATTGGTTAAGAATTAGTCTTGCTTTTGGAAATCCCAAAAACGATATCCAGGGAAACGTTGTAGCCCAAGAAAACTTAGCCCTTTTAGCAAACAGTGAAGCCACTGTTCGAACATTATTTCAAAGACTAGAAAAAGGGGTTAAAGAAACTTTGTCTTTAGATAAAAGCCTTTATGTATGCTCTTTTTGGCTCTCTAAACAATACCCTGGAGGAATGATTCCAGCACACAATGACACTGATCATGGAGTAAACCTTCATCTTGAATACAGTTGCATCGTTTATCTGAACACCTTGCAGTCTGGTGGAGAGTTATCGTTTATTGACTCAGGATATTCTTATAAACCAGAAGAGGGTGACCTCGTATTTTTTCCAACTAAAACTACTGGCTACCACGGAGTTTCGGAATCGCCAGAGGTAAGGTATACCCTGCCAATCTGGCTTAGCTATGATGAGTTACACAAACTCTAAAAATAATTAGTTGATGTCAATAAGATATCTTACGCCATCTATAAAACCTGCACGAACAGCAGTCCTTAGCATCTTGTGAGAAGAAGAGCCATGCTTTGGCAGATCTGAGAAATAAACTATATATTGGGTTTCTGGATAGAGAGACTTAATAAGTGCAGCATTGGCAATTGCTTTCTTTACATTGTCAGTTCTCTTGGCCCCAGGACGCTTGCCCTCACCCTGAAGTCCACCTTTTGCTTCAACGTAAACCTGAACCCCATGAAAGTCATAAGCAAAGTCAACTTCACAGCCAGCATCTTTAACTACTACATTCTTCTTAATATCTTTTTGCCCAAAGCGGTCAAGGTCTTCAAGAACCTGGGACTCAAAAATATCTCCAGAATGTTTTGACTCTGCTTGAAAATTCACATTAGTAATATTCATATGAAAATGGTACCAGAATTTCAGGGGGATGTCAAGTTAATTATAGGACAATAACAGTACTCTTTATACTTAATTATCTCAAAATATAGCTCTATCCCTATAACATGTATCTTGCCACAATTACACTTATAGATCACACTTAATTTTACCAATGCTTTATGAATCTGGTATACTTAGGTATGGACCTAGGCAAAGAAGTTGATGATATCCTCTTTGAGTTAGTAAAAGATATCAAGCTGTATAAGGTTGATAGCGATAATACTGTTATGGATGTTGAATATCAGAAGTATACCGCCAAGATTTTAAAGATATTTAAGGACTACTTGACCGAAGATTAGTCGTTGACTTTATCCTGGGTTTCCTGTATAATCGTACTATGAGCAAAGAATACTTTTTGGACGAAGACTTTGATGATGACAGCTTCTTGGATGACTATGACGACTATAATCTTGGCTATCAGGCTGGAACCTTAGATGAACGTGAGAGAATTTTGCAGGGCATCCAGAGGCTAGAAGATCAATCCCATGCAACAAGAACACCGCTATATCAAGAAACTGTATTTGCCAAAATAAGGGAGATTATCTATGGCTAGACTAAGCGATGAAGAGTTTTCTGAAAGACTTAAGATAATTAGTGCAGCAATGAGGAATCCCTGCAATGATAATCAGCATGACTTTGAAGATGCTGTAAATGCTTTAGACAAAGGCACAATGCTAATGCAGATTTGTAAAAAATGTTTTACACCACAAGGATGGATATATAACTGGTACGACCCAAATGATAGGAGCTACTAATGGCTAAAATGGCAAGCCTTCACGCTGAGGGACTTACTGACGAAGATCTAAAAGATATAGAGTTCGTCGAAATCGCAGAAGAATCATTAATAGATTAAAATTCGGCGGTAAGTAGGTGCAACACCTAATAGAAGGTGCAACACTTGACATTCTGTACCACCACCTGTATAATCATACATAGGATTTAATTAACAAGGAGAACAATTGAAAAACGTTTATAAGAGTATTGTAGTTGCTGTAGTATTTGGAAACATCATTGCATTCCCAGTAGTGGCTTATAGCTTCCCTTGGGAAACCTATCTAATTGACCCAACTCCATACTACATTGTGCAATCAGCTTCCCTTGGATTGCTTATTGCAGCCTGCATTTTTGTGTATGAGTGGGCTAGATATTCTGACAAGCCTTGGCTAAAAAAGGCTACTGGCTTAAAGCTAAAAACAAGAAATAAAACTAAGTAATGTGTATTTTGTCTTAATTTGTGGTAAAATAGTAGTACGCCTTTGAGATGGATGTATCTATTTCAAGGGTTTATAACTTAATATAGGGAAACCACCCGCTAACGCTCAACGACCGAGTACTAACTACCAAGGAAAGGTAGGTCGCCAAATGAAAAGAAAAAGGTTCATCGCAATTGGTATGATTGCACTGCTACTGACTAGTGGCACTGGAGTAGCTTTTGGAGCTATGATAGAGTCTGCTGAGTCATCGAACATGAAACAACCAGTAACACAAGTAACAAAGCCAACACCAGTAATTGATTCTCCAGTAACAAAAGAAGTTATCTTCTCAGGGCCAGTGAAGGCCTTGGAGCTAGCAACTGGGCCAGTCCTGGCCTCAGACGCACCGCTTATCGGTTCCGTTGATTGGATGGCTCAGGAGAAGGCAGCAAAGGATAAGCTCAAGTCCGATGCTGAAAGAAAGCAAGATGAGCTTGAGGCAGAGATTGCCAGACTGGAAAAAGTTGCCAGTGACACCAAGAAATTAAATGAAACCTTAATCTTGGTTAAAAAGCAAATTGGAAAAACCCCTTGGGTCTTTAGTGGATCCACACCAGACGCTTGGGATTGCTCAGGACTTGTTAAGTGGACATATGCTCGTCTTGGGGTTGATCTTGAGCACAGAGCTTCTGTTCAGAGAGAATCTGGAGCAATTGTTACCAACCCTAAGATTGGAGACCTAGTCTCTTTCAACTTCCAAAGCTATGGCAGTGCCTATCATATTGGAATCTATGTAGGGCCTGATGAGATGATACACGCAGGTGGTAAGCCAGGAGACAGGACTGAAATACGTTCTATTAAGAACTGGTCTAAAGCTAATGGTAATAGCGAAGTCACCTATACTCGAATAATTGAGACAAATAACTAAGCCATGAATAAAGCTTTAACAGTTACATTCGCATGCTCGTTGGCACTTGTTGGCTTGTCAATACTTAACCAGCCTAGTAATAGTGCTTACACAGCATCTATCGATAAGGCAGAAACTCAGAGGTTTCTTGCTTTAGAAAAGCCAAAGGTAAACATAAAGCAAACATACAAGAAGAATGAGCAACTATCTCCTAAAGATCTTAAGGCTATCTTGTATGAAGTTGGGTTTCGTGGCAGCAATCTAAAAGAGGCCTGGGCAGTAGCTATGAAGGAATCGACTGGCAGACCAAGGTCTCATAATGATAACCCTAAGACAGGGGACAACTCTCATGGACTATTCCAGATCAATATGATTGGGAGCTTGGGCCCAGCAAGGCTTGAGCAATACGGATTAGATAGTTACAAAGACCTGTTTGACCCATGGGTAAATGCAAGGATTGCATTCCAGATGTCAGACGGCGGAAAAAACTGGTCTGCTTGGAATGGCATAGGCAGCTCGACTACCAAGTGGTTTGACAAGTATCCAGGTTAAAAAAATAATATATAAAGTTCGGGCGAAAAGTTCGGCGGTAAATAGAAGGTTAATGTCTTACTACATTACTCCGTAATGCTATTGACAAACATCCTAGCATACCGTATAATTGATATAACAGGAAAGAGTAAAAATGGAAAGCACAAAAAGAAGTTTAACCAAGACCCTTAGCTGGGAATTCGTACACCTTGTTATCATAGCAGGAGTGATCTTTGTAATCACAGGAGAGTGGGAATACGCTACTCTAGGAGCACTTGTCTATATCGCTTGGGAAGCTCTGGCATACTTCATTCATGAGCGTATCTGGGCTAAATTCGTAAAGATCAAGTAATCGTGGCTCAGTTTGTAACAGCCAAACGAGACACCCACATCAACAGAATGAACAACTCAGACATTGAGCTTGCCATTCCAGAAGGCAAATGGATGTTCCATATCACATCACCAAATGAGGTCAAGTATCTCCAGCTAGGAGAAATAGCTGTTTGGGATATGACCACAGGTGGTGTATGCTATGGCTATGCCAAAGATTGGGTAGAGACTGATGGCTACTAAGAAAAGGTCTTTAGCTAAGTCACTCACCTGGAGGGTCATAGCTGTTGTCAGCACATTCATAATAGGATATGCCATGACAGGCAGTCTAACCTTTGCTGCGTCTTTGACAGTAGTATCTAACGTAATTAACTTTGTATTGTACTACCTGCATGAGCGTATTTGGCTCAAGGTAACCTGGGGAAAATCTGGGGGTATCAAATGATGGATCGTAATCCTTGTTGGTATTGTAATAAAGAACTAGTAGAGCCATTAACCACCTATAGACGGTCACACAAGACTAAGAAATATAGGATAGATGTCACAGTCCATTCTGACTGCTATAAGTCTTTCAATAGGGCACGTAAACAGTATAGACCTTTAGCTCCAGGATCAGTTAGTCAATAAGACAAATGGATATAGTCCATTTTGTTATGTTTTTTTATATTACATTGGCCATGAGAAGGTCTAACATTATCCAGGATATCGTGTCCTCCTCTTGACAATGGAATGACATGGTCAATATGCAAACCTCTTTCCCATCCAGGCTGTCCTACACCCCTAGGGGCATTTAGATCAACTTCCTCATTACACAAATGACAAATAGTTCCATAAGTAAAGATAACTGTAGAAGCAGAGAAAAAGTCTCTTTGTATATCAAATCCTTGTTTGATTAAATTCTTAAATCTTGTGCCAGACCTAATGTTCCTATTGGTCCGATTGTAATGCTTAATTCTTTCTTTCTTTTCTGGACGCTTCCTATACTCTATCCAGTAGGCTCTCATAGCCTCAATGCATGGCTCGCAAAAGGCATCCCTGTATTTACGCCTATGATCATCATGACCAGCTTTGGTTCCACATTTAGGATGCATCTATCAATTGTATCAAATTTTCGGGGGATGTCAAGGAAGCATCGTAATCCCTAGTATAAGATATAACCCCTAGTAGGAATACATGGTGGTTTTGAAAACACCCATATACTGGATACATGACAGCTGAGCAAATAGTGATATGCCTGATAGCCTTCTTTGGCGTTTGTACTGTTATTTTATTGTATCTGAATAAGCCATAGCCGCCTATCCGTTGATCCAAATACCCCCAAAAAATTGATACCATGATACCACTTTGATACTAAAGTTATACACATATTTGATAAGTTATTAACAAGTTATGCACATATATATCTTACTGTTGATAATTCTATTTGGCTATTTGTGGATAGTTGTGGAGAGATATGGAGAATGGAACTTATATTTAGATGGCGTCGTAATCTTTTTGACGGCCAAATACCCTAGCACACTTTTCCTGATTTGTCAATACCCAATATCAAATACCAAATACTGTATACCACATATCCATCAAATTGTCAAATACTGTATCCGAATATACTCGTATTTGGCGTATAAAAACATATAATAATATCCCCAATTTGGGATAAAATATTTGATAATCGTAATCTTATTTTGGAAAACATATCCCATATTTGGGGAAAACAATCAAGGGATCGTAATGTATTATACTAGGGGTTATTTCATTAGGTCTTTGATATACCCCGCCCGAAGCAGGGCCCAGTACCAGACCCGCCTGGCGATTTTGGCGGGGTATTGTAAGAGAGCTTTATACCTAGTATATATAACAGACATACTCTCTAGCTCATTCTTATGTTGTTCTGAATTCAAATATGTACTTGAAGTAAAATAAGGAGAGATATACTCTTTAGTGTAAAAACCTCTTGGACTCATATAACAATTATATACCCCTATTTGGGGAAAAGGATCCTTTGGATCGTAATCCCATTTTGGGGAAAGATACTTTACATGTTTGGATAATGTGTAAAAATATAGGACATTTTTTTATAGGTTCGTAATACCCTATTTGACAATTTGGGAAAAATATGATAGGGATCGTAATAAACTTTCAGCGATTTTTTGGATAGGGTTCTTAATGATATTTGGTATTTGGTATTTGACATTTGGACAAACATATGTGCGCCCCGAAACGTACCCCCAGTTGGACTCGAACCAACACTGAATAGATTTTAAGTCTATCGCCTCTGCCATTGGGCTATGGGGGTTGGAGATGTTATCTCCTAAATGCCAGCTTTATCTATTAGAAATCTGATTCATAATTTGGAGAGTTATCAAACATTTCGTCAATAGATTCCCACTCTTCTGAATCAGTAAGACCTAATGCCTCAACCAACAAAGAATAAGTTTCGGTAATGTATTTAGTTGCTAACTCTGTTGGCTTTGCCAAGTCCTCAGCAAAAGCATAAGCAAGTGGCAAGCCAATGTCATTGTATTCAATGAAATCTGCTAACTGCTCATCACCTTTATGATTTAGCCAAAGGTCAGCCAGTATCTCACATTGTCTAGAAAAGTGGTTCGTGGGCGTGTCTGACATCTATGTTCTCCTTCTCGAACTCTGCTGATTCTGCTATAAGCAATAAACGATTGTATGAAATTGTTGGTGCGTATCTTCCAAGATAAACTCCGACTTCATCTAAGTCTAGTCTTACATCAGAAACGATTGTTGCTAATTTGATTGCCGCTTTTTCTTCGTCTGTTTTTATTCTTCTCATAGTTTCCTTCATTATACCAGAAATGGGAGAGGGACACAAGCCTGAACCTGTGCCCCCCTTTTTCTCATTTACTGATTAGCGAGAGGAAACCCTAACCCCTTGCTTCAGTGCGGTAAGCGAGATGTTATCTACAAACTTACCATCCTTGCGTAGGACTACACGCTGACTCATACCATAGCGTGTGTCCCAAGTCTCTAGGTATGGATAGGTTTTTGCTTTGCTCTTCTTTGCCATTTGGTTCTCCTAAGGGTTGTTGGTTATTATTGGTTTTTGTAGCTATTCCATTGTACAGTATTCAGTTGTATTTGTCAAGTCCTAGAATAGAACTTCATCTTTATATTTAGGAAGCATTTCAAAGATAAACTTTAGTCTATCTGAGATGACCTCCCACTTCTCAAATATAAAGCCATCTAATCCATACCACGTGTCTACCTCATTATCAAAGTAGGGGTCGTTATCGATTAGAAACTCTTGCTCTTCAGGTGTGAGCTCGATCGGAACTGATACCTCTTCCGTCGTCTGGCCAGTATACTCATAGACATGGATGTACCATGGTCCAAAGAATCTGTACTCCCCATCTGCGTCCAACTGCTCCAGCTGATAGATGTTTAGGTCATAGATAAACTTAGTTCTATCTGCATTTGCATTCCTCTTGAATCTACCGTAACCTTGTGATACTGGTTTAGTCGATGTACTTAGTGATGTGTCCATTACCTTCACACTCCTCACAGTCAGCTCTTCCGTATTCGCCATCTTCATAGCCTTCCTCTTTATAGCATTCACACTCTACCTCAACTGATAGTAAAGCATAGTCATCTTCGTTTTCCCAAGGTACCTCGGAAATGTAGTATCCCAATCTATTTACATAGTGGTAGCCAGCACAAACAAGGTCTGACATGTCTCCTTGAAGCCAAGTCCAAACATACTTGTTATCATAATTAGATACAAACTCAACCTCTTCACCATAGGTCTCAAACATTTGCTGGTCAGGGTCATTGACAAGGTGGTTTTTTATAGGCTTGAACTTTTCTGCCCACTCATGCCAACCTTGGTATTCTGTGTATGGGGTTTCTGTCATTGGGTTTCCTTTTTAGAAGTGAAAGTCTACAGGTACAGCATACCAGTTCTTGTTGCCTAAGTCAAGGCTCTTGTGCATGTGGTCAGGGTTAGTGCTGGAATGGTGCATGTCATAAAAGTATGAGTTCATGTCCCACTCACCCTGAATCATGTCAATCATTTTTTTCAAGGGGTATAGCTCAAAGTCATAGTTCATAACACCTCTATAGTTATCTAACTTAGCTTCAATGTCAACACCCTTTTCGTTATAGTGTTTACGGTAGGCCTCAAACTCATCCATACGATTACTAATAAGACTATCAACCATAGCCAGATACTCAGCTGGTGCTTCGTCATAGGAGATTATACTATTAGTAGATTCTTCATATGGGTTTCCTTCTACAAACCTACCGCCACCAACTACGAACCAGTCAAACCAAGCATTAGTTGAATACTCGTTATTGCCTAGCTCGGATTCAAGTGTATCCTTGACGGTACGAAAGGCTTCGTCATTGCTATCTGCCTGAACAGCTATGTATTGTAATACGTGCATTAGACTTTCTTTCCTTTGTATAGGTCTACGCCTAGTCCTTTATTGTATAGTTGCTTACCGCAAAGGGCACAGTATCCACCCCAGTTGTAGTGGAAACATTTCTTACTCATCTGCTTCTCCTACCCATGTCTCTCCAGTGTAGTTGTAGGAGTTTACATCATAGGCCATGTCCCATGTGTCATCATCATCTGCAAGTTCTAGGGCATGTTCTTTTGAATCAGCTTCAACTGTAATTTCTTCCCAGTTGGTGTATTCTCTTTGGATTTTGAAAGTAGGCACGTTAGCTCCTAAGGGTTGGGGTTTGATAAATCAAGTATCTCACAATTCGGGGAAAAAGTCAAGTAGTTCGTAAAGGTTTTTTATTAGATAACAAGATCGTTATAATAGTGGGCGCACCCCTTTCGGGGGACCAGGTCAGGCGATTACCCTCGTCTCTGACCAAAATCTCAATCTATCATTACGCATAAGGTCTAACAAATCCTCATACACATTATCTTCCAAGTCATCTACGATAGCGTCTAAAGATAGGTTTTTGTATTCCTCTGGGCTATTGTAGTGAGACTCTAAGTCATAGTCTAAGTCAATAGTTATCCTGATAGTCTGCACTACTTTTCTCCTAGGGTATTGAAGTTGTTGCTATCATAGGGGTCAATCATAGCTTCCCAACTACCGTCAGGAAATTCGGAGTGTTCTTCCATAGCCTTATCAATAGCTTCTTCTTCACTTGTTGCTTCTACCCAGTAAGCAGCCGAATACTCTACCTGCCAAGTTTTTAGGTCATTACTTGTTAGACTCATCATTCAAAGAACCTATCTATCTCTTCATTGGTTAGGGATTCTATTCTAGCAGTACCCTCCGACATTATGTTGGCCATAGCCTGTCTAAAGAACTCAGCGTCATCAATACTAAGATTATCTTTGATGAACTGAACGTCTGTTGCTAGGTCTCCTGTTACATGTTTTGTATCTAAATTATCAAAGTTCATCGCTGTCATCCAATTCTGCTAGGGTTCCGTCTTTGCGTTCTACAAATCCTGTTGCGATTAGGATTTCTCCATTGTCCTCTTCGCCAAATACAGCGTTAGGAAGGATTTCTAGGATTTTGCTCATTAGTTCATTCATTGTCATTTTTCTATTCCTTCTTATGCGTTAGCAGTTTCCCATTGGGCTAGGTATTCTTCATCACTTGGCAGGGTATCAAGGTCATACTCAACAACCTTGTCAGCATAGGTAGTAATAAACTTGTTAGTGCTAAAGTCTACCTCATAGACACCCTCACAAAATAGGGTATCGTTCCTAAACTCACTATTGTCAATCATCTTGATAGGATTCATAGTATTAGCAACTATCTCTAGAATACCGATACCAGTATCCCTGGTTAGTCCTGGCATAGCTGTTTGTGCTTTGGTTGGGTCATTGTCATCATGCTCAAAGGTTTCCCAAAGGGCTTCTGATTCTTCCTCGCTAATAAACTCTACTTGCTGTAGTTCTACCAATAGGTTATCCCTATTTACTTTATCTCTTAGAAACTTTAGGGCTTCAACACCTGAATAGCTAGGATAGCCATCCCATTGTCCGTATAGAGCAATCTTTGTAGTGCCTTCTAGATTCTTTACTACTGTTAGGTTTCTGGTTCCCATTTGGGTTCCTTTCTGTTTGTTGTTATAAGTATAAGGCTAACCACCGACAAAAGTCAAGAGATTTCGGCAAAAATTTTAGGATCTTCTTAAAGAATTTTAGATAGATAACTAGGTTATTATTAGATTGCGCCCCGAAATTGGAGGCAGTTTATTCTCATGCCTAGGAGTTTTGGGTTATGCCATTACACTCTGAACAATTTTCATCAAGCGATTCTTCTCTGCGTTGATGACTGGGTCAAAACCAGAAGCACCAGACAAAATTGTTTCAGTCTGTCCCTTGCGACCTGCTCTGTGCCAGTCTAGTCTTTCGGTTAGAGCGTTCAATGCTCCCCAAGCTGTTCCGCTAATTGTGTTATTGAAATCACCAACATAGATGTCGTTGATGAGGTCAATCTTGTTAGCGTGTTTGGTGATTGAAACTTTCTTAGCGTCATCCTTTGGCATTGGATAAGCCAAGTTTACAATCTTGTCAAACTGTGCCTTAGTAATTTCAGTTTCAATCATAGCACTTGCCATTTTGTCGAACTCATCCATGTAAGCATTAGCAAGACCAAGAGCCTCACGAGCAACAGCAACCTTACCCTGAGCAGTCTGTGTGTGTCTAATCTTGAATGACTGCTTTACTGAACCACCACGACCACGATTACCAAGAGCAAGGTTTAGTGTGTTAGCACAAACAACACGAACTGGTGTGATACTTGCCTGAATAGCAATAGACCCGTCATGAGATGTGTTTACAAGAAGATAAGTGTTTATCTTGTCAGCAACGCCGTCCTTGTCAAGAACTGTTTCACGCTCAAGAGCAAGAGCACCGAATACAACTCTACCGCCCTTGATTGAACCTGCTGTTTCCCAACGACCACCATTGTCTAGTAGGTTGTCTGCGAAATCAAACAAGTCCTCGTTCTGGAGAGGAACATAACGCTCACCAACAACACCAAGAACATCCTTGTTGCCTAAGGTAAACGGGTTATCTCTAACGACAAAAGAATAATTCTTGTCGGAACTAAACTGATTAGGAATCTCGATGTCTTCCAAGCGAACATCCCAATTGTTTAGTTTAGCTTTCTTTAGCATTTCTGCTGTGGATACTTCCTCAGTGAATACTTCGCCTAGACCATGCCAAGCTGGCTGTCTGAATGAAGCAAATGCGGTTTCTCCGTTTTGTGATTCTAGCAAATGTGCCATGTTTTCTACTTTCTTTAGGGGTTGTTTATTATAGTCTTATTTTACACCCAACCACCGACATTGTCAAGACTGGGTTTATTTTGGGGCATTCTTAATAGCCTTCGTAAATGGATCCGACACGCCCGACGGGGCGCAAATTGAAGGTGGCCAGATTTACGTCATGGCCAGGACGGTAGTACATTCCAGAAAGGAAGTAAGGGAATGCACTACAAGTCTTCATCCTCATCTTCGTCATATCCATTGCCTTCAAACTGACTGACGACGTCTACAAAACCTCGCTCATCAGAATAAACGGCACTGATAAATCTTAGGCCACACGAGCCATGGAACCACTCAACAACCTTGTTGCTCATCTCTCTTGGTGTCAGCTGGTACGACGTCAGTAGACTGTCTGGGTCATTTGCATCACCATAACCATACTCACGCATAAGGTCAACCTGTTCGTTATCCATGAGAATATAAATTTTGTGACATGTGTCGAATGCAATACCTTTAGCTTCATCAGTGAACTCATCGATTAGATAAGTATCTAGAGTATCCAACATTAGCCCTCCCACTCAGTTAGGTCCTTGTTGTTGAATACTGCTTCAACATACTCATACCTGGAGTTATCGCCTAGCTCACCTAGGGTTTCCCACTGCTGCAAGGTAAGTGCATTACTATCAAACATTAGCAAGTCCGCTTCCGCTCCATAGTTTCCGTCATACGATACGTAGCCAACGTTTCTTATTGTGTCATAAGACATTTGTTTTCCTTTCATTTCTTTTTTGAATTCTACCATGACCCACCGACATTATAGGAATTCGAATGGGTCCCTATCCTGAAAGATTTCTTCCCAGTCTTCGAGTGTGTACTCCTCTGGGTTAGCATAGTAGTCAGCCAAGGCCTCACGGATTTCTTCTGCTTGTTCATCTATAATCTGGTTTTTTGTCATGTCTATATTTTACAGGTACCCACCGACATTTACAAGGGTTCTTAAAGCTTTTCTTAAAGATGTTATCTATCTGTTATAAGGTGCGCCCCCCTTTGAGTCCCCCGCAGTATTTGTGATCTTACGATCTTCAGCTTTAGAGGGGGAAGGGGAAGCAGTTTCACAACTTGCTCAGGTTGCTTCGGGCGTTTTCCTTGTCAAAGCAAGGCTTGTTCCCTAAGTTTAGATAAGGTCAATAACAGCAGAGTAAGAACTTGCCGAAACTTCCTCTTGGGTTGTCATCTTTAGAATACGAAGATTACGCTCTAAGACTTCTTTGCGTGTGGCATACTCACGACCAAAATAAGTTTTCTCATTTGGTCTTGCTGGCTCTACTGGCTTGGCTGGTAGTCCAAGTGCCTCAACATCAAAATCAACAGAAATGTTTCCGTTGTATCCTCTTGACACACGAACTAATGAGCCGTGTTCTGTTCCAACATTACTTGGGTCTGATAGTGCTTTGATAGCGTGAGCAACAATGTCTAGGTCATACTGCTTGCTTTCTGCTTCATACTGCTTACGCTTTTCAGCATACTCAGCAATAGCAACATCTATCTTAGCAATAGACTGCTCTACATCTGCGATTAGTTTTGCGACTGGGATTTTTACTGACAGGGTTCTTGCCATAGTTTGTTTCTTCCTTTTCTTGATTGGGTTTATTGCTTTATCATTGTAGCATTAGCATACGACATTTGTGAGGGTTGGGCAGTTTTATCTGATACCCAGCAGAGGCGGATTACTTGCTAACAGTAGTCCAGCGAGGCTCACCATTTACATCTAGGCGAACACGGAACGAGCCGTTCTTGTTCTCCTTGACTTCCTGAATTGTGCCTACTACGCCAGACTTAGCAGTAGTGAACTGTGAGCCAACAGTTAGAGTGTCTTTCATTTTTGCTTCTTTCCGCCCCAGAGGGACTGTTTTGATTATTTACCAACGACTTGTTGATAAATCCATTATCCCAGAAAAAGGTCAAATTGTCAATACCATTTTGATAACATTTTGATAACAACTTTTTGTATTACTTTTTGTCTTTTTCTGTGATGTTTCTATTATAGCCCCACCCACCGACATTTATAAGTCTTTAGCAGCTTTTATTTATAACGATTTGGGGGAAAAATTGTTATCTTCTTAAACTTGACAATCAGGCAAAAGGGTGCGCCCTCTTTCGAGGGGTAGCTATTCCGAACTACCTCTAACAACAATCCAGATTAGGGCTTGAGTTGCTCTAGGTGTCATGCCATTATCAAATGCAACCTTAGCAACTGCGTCAGCTAATTGCTTATACTGTGTTTGATTAGGTGTTTTCTTTTCAATACCAACAGCTCGCAACATCCATACGTCAATCACTACAGCATTCTCATCACCTGCGATAGCTCTAGCGAATGCGTTAGTCTTCAATCCTTTTAGAGCGTCATACCCAAAGGCTATTGCATTGTTAGCCATTAGCATGTTGTTCTTGAATCCTGGAATGTGATTACCAAGTGAGAAGCTAATCGCCTTAGTAACGTTGTTAGTCCAACGCTCTCTAGGTGAGAATGCAGACACTACGCTTGCACCAACCTCAAGGGTAGAATCTAGATTACGTGCAACCTGTGCTGCAACACGTTCTGCGTCTAGATACCACTTGCTTGCTTGCTCTACTTGACCAAAAGTAGCGTTCTTGATTAGACCTGAATAAATTGCGTAGTAGTCCATGGGTTTCCTTTCGTTGATAAGATAACATTACCATGACCTACCGACATTTTGGGGGATTTTTTAGTTAATTCTTAATTAACATTCTATTGTGGATCAATAGGTGCGCCCCATTTCTGGGGGACGTCACTCCAAAGCAAGAAACATTATTACTATCCAGACTGCAAAGATAATTACAATCAGGTTATCCATTTACTCTTCGTCTTCGTCTGTCCAGTAAATTTCCTGCAACCAGGCGTCAAGTCTGAGGGACTCAACTGCTTGTGAGGCGAATACCCAATCTTCACCATTTCTAAACTCAACACCTTCGGGCAACTTGATTACTCTAGCGTAGTCTTCTTCCCAATAGGCGTCAATAGCTGCTACTGCTACAGGTATCATTATTTTTGGAATTGGTGGATAACAATTACTGCTAAAGTGAATTGCCAATTGGTCTGATAGGGTTAGGTCTGTATCTGTAAGTCCAACTGCTGTTGCGTATCCCATTTCTATTCTCCTTCTAGAGTTTCTACTTCACAATCACAATACTGTACCATTAGTTTACCATCTACTACCGACACCATACCAAACTCATTACAGGTATCACAAAAGCTTATGCTTAGTTGTCCTAGCATTACTTTACCTTTACCCATTCCATTGCTACACGCAACAGGTTGTCGTAGTCGCCAGACATAGAGTCTGTTAGGTATTGCTCAATTTCTTCCTTGCTTGCTCCAGCTTTTTTGAGGGCAGACTTTACGGCTCCCATTACGGCAAAAGCATTTCCATCATTACCTGATAGCTGAACTGATACGGCATACTTTGACATTACTTTACCAACTTTCTTGTTGAAGGGTGTCCTGCCTGAATAGCATAACATCTACCACAGACATTCTTGAGGTCATAGGAATAGACCGCATTGGTGTGAACAAACTTATTACAGTCTTCACAAACATAGTGAATCAAGCCTGGAAAAATCATTCGCTCTCCTTTATTGCCTTAGCCTTTGTAGACTGACGGCTGCCTTTGTATTTCTTTGGAGTCTGAACTAGGTGAGGTGCCTTTAGCATAGACTGGAATAACGCTTGGCTCTCTGCCTTGCGTCTTGCTTCATTACTTCTGTTCAACATAAAATAATCTTAGCATAAGCCACCGACATTTCTGGGGGGTTTTTCCGTGTCTTCGTAAGAATTTTTATAACAATTTGATAACAGGTGCGCCCCGATTTCTCGGTGATTGTCAAATCAAAAAGGCGGTTCGTTTTTTTCTAACTCTTCGCCAAGTCTATTATTTTCTTGTAGCAAAAATAAAATTGCGGCAAGTTGTATTCCAACAAAAATTGAAACGCCAACGATTATAAAAATAACAATCAAACCTAGTTCCATTTATTTCTCCTCTGGTGTTGTAAACAATTCGCCAACATCTTCAGTTAGCATTAGGTCAATCTTGAAAATTAGTTCTTCCAATTCACTTGTTGTCAAAGTAGCCATTCCATTCTTCTTCTCTATCTTCACATTCTGATAACGCAATTCTGTATGCGATAGGGTCGCAGTTCTTTAGCATTTGCGAGGGACGCAATTCAACACCAGCAATTTGGTAAGTTGGGTAAACATCATCTAGCCAATCATCAAATTCTTCTTCTGTCATTTAGACCTCACTTTCAATTAGCTCAATAACTTTATTCTTTAGCTTGTCATCAGCCAAAGCCCAAACAAGGGTTAGCCCATAGGCATAAGCTCCAATGTCTGTTAGGTTAGTCTTTGACTTTACAAGCTCAACTAATCCACCACTAGCAATTTCTGTTTTTTTCATTTTATTTCCTTTCGTTAGTTCCAACCTAGCATAACCCACCGACATTTTTAGGCGTGGCGTAGTTCTGGGAAATCACCAATTGGCAAATCCAGATACTCAACAGCGTCTTTCAGTGGCATTAGCCCCTTGTATTCATCACAATTTGAGCAGACATAAGTGTCAGGTGAAAAGACACCCTCGCAGTAAACACACATCAAATCCATTTTGTTTCCTTTCTTTTGACTTACTAAAACCCTATCATAAACCACCGACATTTTGGGGAGATTTCGGGGGGTTTTCATAACAGTATCATAACAAAGTTTTACACAGAGTTATCCACAGGGGCGCAGCCCTTTCGGGATCTTGTCAAGTTGACACGCCGTTAGAACGGAGGTTTATTTTTGCGGTATCCAATTCCGTGCCCAATTACAAAAGCAATAAACACAAGAACTAAATCTAACAATAGATTGAACCCGTTATAAAAAATCATATTTCAACTTCCTTTTCGCTTAGAATAGTTTCGATGTCAAACATTGTGTCATCTGAGTAAACAACTTCCTGAATTAGTATCATCATTTATTCTCCTTAGAAATTTCGGTAGCGATAGAAACAATTCCTGAGATAGCGTTATCAAACTCTTCCCAAGTTTCAAATGTTAGTGTTATCATTAGTTGCACTCCCCATACGCTAGGTAGCAATTCTCACAGCACTTCTGATTGAACTCCTCAACATACACCTGCTCAGTGTAGTTGTCGCAGATGTCGCAATAGGCTACATCTCCCCAAGTCCTTGTAAGCAATTTAGTCATTTATTTATCCTTTCTAACTACTTTATAACCTATCACAGACCACCGACAAAGTCAAATCGACACGCCGTAATTCAGGGGGGTTTTTATAACAGTTTCATAACAGACTTATCCACAGGGTTATACACAGGGGCGCAAAAAATTTTCTAGATGTCAAACCGACACGCCGTAGTTTTATAACAATTTGATAACAAAGCTGTGGATAACTTGTGGATAACTGTTTACTAAGTGAACAATAGGTAAACAAAATAAAAAAAGGGGTAAAAAAGGGCTAAAAAGGGCTATAAATGTCGGTAGGTCGTGATAGTGTATAGATAGATAAATAAATAAGAATAAACAAAAAAGAGCTTTTGAGCCTAGCAAATAAGACCCTTAGCGGTATGAGCCTAGCGAATAAAAAAGCCAAGTATTTTAGAAAGGATACAAATTATGACTCAAGTCAAAACAATTCTAAAGCCTGAAGGCTTTTACTACACCCTAAGCGGTGATGACCTATTCCGCTGTTGCGAGGAATACCAAGATAGGTATTACTGTGTCCAACACGATAAGTTTCAAGGCTGTGCCTTTTGTTCAAGTTTCGCCTATTGGGAGTCTTGCGAGTCAAGCCCTGAGTGTTGGGACGGTGAATAGTTATGAAAATCAAATCAGTAGCTTATTACCAAAAGCAATACGATACTATGCTAAAAATAGCTAATTCTTCTATTGCTAACGGCGTAGAGCTTACGCCACAATTCCAAAATGAATTGCTATCACTAACTAAGTTAGTCAAAAGTTTTGGGGGTAGAGTTTGATAACACTAACCTTCGACACTTGGGAAGAATACGACAATGCTATCTCTTCTATCACTACACTAACTATCTCTCTCAATGAAAAGGAAAATAAATAAATGACTAAAACTACAATGTATAGAAAAACTGTTTGCACTAACTGCAACTACACTCAGGAAGATAGCGTTAGCTATTACCTTCACGCTAAAGCTTGGAAAGCTAATCACGATTTGAAAGTGTGTGGCGAATTGCGAAAGCAAAAAAGTCTAAATGCTTTTACTGCAATGTTTGACAATGCGGAAGACGCATTAGCTAGTCTAAGCATTATCAAATAAAAAATGTGGCAGTAGTGTTCACAAAAATAGTGGCACTACTGTTTATAAAAATGCTGGCACTAGTTGCTGGCACTAGATAGAAATCAAGTTATTATTATTTGGGCGTGTGTGTGCTCACTAATAATCACTTGTTTTTTTATACAAATTATGCATCATACACTTGTTAGAAATATTCAGATTTTGGTAAATTTAAAATTTTTCAGATTTTCGTGTGAACGCACAAATTCGGGGGTATAATAAGATCATGGACTGGCCACATATAGTATTCTTCCTATTCACAGGAGCTATGATCTATATCCTGATACGCTACAAAGATAAACCCTAAAGCCACATTTGGCTATTTTTTAAAAAATCGGGTATACAATAATCCTATGGATAAGCCATCATGCCCATGGGCACTAAAGATCTTTCAAGACATGTTTTGCAATAGGTGCAGCCAGAAACCTAATAAGAAATAGGCTGTCTGACAGGGATATTGAACTTCTTCAGCCAAATCTCAATTAGCTTATAAGATACATGCAAATCATTGCCAATCTCTCTTGATGATTTTTGCAAGGTACTGTATTCGTTCTGCAACCAATCCCTATCCTCATAATACTTAATATAAGGCTTCTTCTCCATTTTGTCTCCTATCGTGATATAATTATTTTATGTGTAATTGTACTAATTGTGGTTGTGGAAAACAAAATCCACAGCCTGAATCTAACTAATTTTAGATTCTCATATTTTTCGAGGGTATAAGTCCAAGAATTCTTTCTTGACGACCAAACAACAATAACCCCCTATTAACCCCTGTATGCCATCCTGAAGCCATTACAGCATATAAAGCATGTAATGAGTAGGTCGACATCTTCTGAAGCCTTATAAGCCCGTACAGCGTATTTATTGAAAGAATCATATTACCATTTTCCTATTGGACAGCTAGCCTGGCTAAGAGTAGTCTTTAATTCCATAAAGCAGCCACAGTGCTTGCATCTTTTGGTATTTTTCTTTAAATCGGGACAGGCATTGCAAATAGCTAGCCTCTTCTCAATTAGCTCTTTATCGCTACGAGGTTGGTTTGGATCAAATAGATCAAAGAATGTGACGTCTCCCATAAATGAATTATATCACACCTAATCCTACATAGTTGCATGGGACATGCATTTGTTGTAGGGGGTGGTGTTTGGTATCTCTATACCGCCGAATTTAAAATCGCCGTTTTAAAAATCGCTTTATGCCGTCGAACTTTAAAAACTATATTATAATTATAACATTATGACTTCCGACGAACTTAATATGATTTTAATGGCATCTGGATGGATTGCCACGATTCTCGGAGCCTGGTTTGCTATCGCAACTTTTATTAATCCATTTTTTAAAAAGATTAAAAAGCTCATTACTGCCTTAGAGCAGTTTATTGAAGATTGGGCTGGTACCCCAGCAAAACCTGGCAGAGGCGAAGTTCACGGAGTCATGGAACGCTTAAACCGTATTGACGGAGAACTAAGAAATAATGGCGGTAGCTCATTAAAAGACGCAGTAGACAGAATAGAAGCTAGACTAGAATCTGGAGATCTTGCATTTATGGAGATCCAAAAAGAGATTCAGGATATAAAGAAAAAAATCAAGTAGTCGCTAAATCGTCAAGAGCTAAAAACTTAAAAACCGATTATTATATATAATATATATAAACTATACTATATATTAATATATTTATATATTTATATATAGCTTTTCTAAAACCTAATTATAACAATATACCACACTTTTTACTTTTGTGCAAACAATATTTTTGATAACAATTTGACAACAATTTTATAACAATTCGATAAACTACAAGTATGATATAATTTTAAAGACTAGTACCCAGGTTTGTCTCTCATACCCACTTGCCTGGGTATTAGTCATTTAATTATGCTATAATTCTTTATATGAGCTATTACAATCTTGACACTTTTGGTGCTGATCCCGCCAACGTTAAATGGCAAGTCGTTAGAGGAGATACCGCTAGTCTTCGTGTAGAATTCCTTGAAAACGATGAAAAAACCTATTTTGATACTGAAGGCTGGGTATTTGCTGCCACATCATATGATTTCAGAGGCGACGTTCTTGATGAGCTAGAGGTTGTATCAGGCGATGGCTATGTAGACATCAAAGCATCTCCAGAAATTACAGAATTTTGGGGATCAGGATTTAACTCAGTAATCGCAGAGCTTGCCTTTGACCTTCAGGTCACTATTGATGACGTTGTTTGGACTCCAGTCATTGGAACGATAAAAGTTTTTGGGGACATAACCTTAGGAAGTTTGTAATGCCAGTTATTAAAATTTCAAATAATAAACCTGCCATTCCTCCAATTATAAGGATTAGCAATAAAGTCTTCAAAACAAAATAACCCCAAAGGATAAACCTTGTCATCTTCCAAAAGCATGGATTTTCCAGTTAGCAGCAAAAACAGTTATGCTTCTAAGGTAGAAGGTTCAATCCCTCTGCCTAACGAGGGCTTATTTATTCCAGTACCTGGACCTAAAGGGGATCCTGGTCCAAAAGGCGATAGAGGTCCAGCTGGAAAAGATGGCTTATCTGGAAAAAATGGTTTAGATGGTAAAGACGGAAAAGTTGGCCCAAAGGGAGATAGGGGGCTTCCTGGTAAAGATGGAAAATCTTATCAAACAGTCTATGAACAAGAGCCAGGTTGGGCTAGTTATCAAGCCTTAAAAAATAATCAAATAAAACTAGGGGCAACCGAAGGAACTGACGGATGGGTTACTCTTTCTATTGGTAAAGACTCTATATCAGAAGAAAAATACTTGCCCGCTGGAGAAGCTTCTTTATATAATCCAGAAACAAGATCTATCAACCTAAAAAGTTTAAAACTTGGAAGTCAAGTTCAGATAACCTATGAGTTTTTAGTAACCACAATTCACTCAAATACAGAGCTTTGGCTGAGGTCTTATTTTTTAAATAGTGGATATGAAGTGACGTCTTTTGTTGCCACCTTAAAATATCAGCACGAATACTTAATCTCAGAAACTCACAATATTTTTCTAAGTGGGGATTCTGAAAAAAGGTCTGGAATCATCCCACAACTAAGAACTGATTTAGACGCTATGGCAAGCCTAAAAAGTATCCATATTTCAGTCCGTTAACGTGTTATAATATAAACAGGAGGACAGATGGCATTTCCAGGAACATTTGATATTAATTATTACAGGGGAGATACTTATGAGTTTAAGATCTACCCCAAAGACGCTAGCGGTGCAGCATTTCCACTGACTGGTTATGACTTAGCTCAGGGAGCAAAGTTTACCATTTCTACTCAAAGAGGGGTAGACGGACTTGAAGATCAGATTCAGGCATACTCTGTAATTTCAGCAGACCGTACTCACATAGACTGTGCAATCCTACCAGCAAACGGAACTGCTATGACAGCAACAAACTATGTCTATGATATAGAGATTAGTAAAACTGGAACTCCGTATAACTTGGTCACAACACTTTTAACTGGAACAATCTCAGTTACTAATCAGATTACTGGGGCGGTATAGTCGTGGATATTCTGCTATCTTCAGAAAATGTTTCTGTCTATGGTGGTCCAGCCTCTATAGACGTAAATGTTGATTTTGGTGCACAAGGGACTCGTGGAAGTTTTATTTTTGCTGGCCCTGGAAAACCAACAGATCCAGACGTTGACCTGCCTCCAATTCAGCCATACGATCTTTATATTAATGAAAAGCCTTCTGATACAGAATACCTATTCTTATATCAGTATGGTAGCGTTAATGGAGTAGAGACATGGTCAAAGGTTCTTAGACTTATTCCTAATACAGCACTTGCCAATATCCCAGTAATTTTTTATAACGGACAGGCTGTAACTTTTGTTCCTGAATCAGGAGTAACAACAAGGCCAACAGATGAAAGTATTGGATTAATTATTCCTAGCCCAGTAGCCCCATCACCAGCAGTAGATGGAATGTTATGGCTGGATGTTTCTAAAACACCAAATGAACTTATGGTGTATAACAGTGCTATTCCTTTAGCTCCGTGGATTAAGCTTGGAATTATTATTAATGGACTATCTTTTCCTATTAGCGACTATTTTCCAGAACTAAATCTTTCTGTAGATACTTTTAATATTCAATATATTCTTCGTAACGAAACCCCAATTGCTTCTGGTCTTACTTTGGGAGAGCTAACCGAACTTGGAAGTAAGATTTATCTTCCAGTTTATATTACAGCGTCTCAGACTGGGGAAGACCTTATAACCTGGGAAGCGGTAACTGGAATTAAAGAGTTAAACTTTGTAGTTACTGCTAATATTGGATCTTTGGAGATTTAACATATAATGATAGAATTTATTTGGTGATAAAAAATGGCAATTGAAAATATTGATGGCACATCTGGTGGTACTGGTCCGTTTAATACCTCTATACCTGGATTATCAGATAATGCTGATATTCAGGAAGCCCTTAGAATTTATCACTATGGATCTAAGACACCACCTTCAAATTTAGCTGGAGTAACCTCGAAGTCTGTTGCTGGTTATTTTAAGTCTATATCCGACAGAGTTCAGATTGTAGAATCTACTGGAATTGGTTCTGGATATCAGGCCAATGAACCAACATCCGTTCCAAATGGATTCTTGTGGGTAGATGCTGACTCAGCTGCACCAATATTTGACGAAACATTAGTTTCTGTTCCATCCGTTGTTAAGTATCAAAATTCTCAACCAACAACAAATTTAAAAGATGGAATGATTTGGGTAGACAAAGATGATCAATTCGTAAATACATATGTTTATGACGAAACAGGAACTTCTTGGGTCAGAACTGGGCAAGTTGCAAAATATCAAAATTCCCCACCATCAAATACAAATGTTGTAGAAGGATCTTTGTGGGTAGATAAAGATTCTGTACCGCTAATGATGTATGTTTTTGATTCGTCAGTTGGATGGAGACCTCTAGGAGTATAATGTCTACTATTAGTAATGTTGGAAAAATTGCATATATCTATGACCAGCCAAGCGATACATGGTATCCAGTCGCTGGATATACAAACACATCAGAAGCATTTGCTTGGTCTGGAATTCACAACTTTTCTAATACAGTAAACTTTAATTCTGTTTTAAACGCAAAAGCTGGGGTAAATAATTTTGCAGACGCAGCAGCCAGAGATGCAGCTATTACAGCTCCAACAAACGGAATCGTTGTATTTGTAAGACAGTTAAATCAAATTCAGTATTATTTTAACGGTGCCTGGAGAGTTTATGGTGAAAATGCTAGCTTACTTACTAAAACTGCTGGACATGTACTAGAAATTTCTGATGCTGGAAGAACTATTGAGATGGATGCTGGTACTGCGAATACAGTAACAATTCCTACAAATGCATCAGTGCCATTCTTAATAGGAACTCAGATAGCATTTGTTCAGACTGGTCCTGGACAAACATCTTTTGCTGCAGCAAATGGAGTAACTACAACAATTCTAAGCAAGAGCTCTAATAAAAAAATATCGTCTAGATATTCTCCAGCAACCCTAATTAAAAAAGATACCGATACTTGGATTTTAATTGGTGATTTGACGGCATAGGAAAGAGTCATGTTAGGAATTATTGCTAGATTTGGCTCTTCTAAAGGAATGGTTTTAGTTCCTAATCTTTCTGGACTAACTACCTCCGAAGCCACTTCTGCAATACAAAATGCTGGTTTAAAATTTTCTGGCAGTTCAACATCTACAACGTCTTCATCATCTTTAGGAGATAAGGTATTCTCTCAATCAATTGCTAGCGGGACTTTAGTAGAGTATGAAACTGCAATATCTTTTGAAAACTACGTTTATGTTGCATACACTCCAACAGTAACATATGGAGACTGCTCGCCCGATTACACAACCACTCAGACTAGATGTGTTCCTGGAACTTTTACTGAAATAACAACATCAACACAATATCGTCATCGACCATACTTTTTTGACGGAGTATTTCAGGGTTACGATCCTTGCGAACCATTTATAGGAACTGACACTTTTCCAAATAGCGTATCATGTGGATATGTTCCTCCAGCAAAAACATGTACTCCAACCGAAGGCCTTTGGTCTGCTTTTAGCCCTTGCCAAATTCTTTACGGTACTGGTGGTACAAGAACTAGAACTAGAACTAATACTAGAGCAGATTGTTCTCCATACCCAGAAGTGCAAACTGTTGTATGCTGTCAAGCTGGTTGCTTTGGTGCTTGGAGTAGTTGGTCAGCTTCTGCACCTGGGGTTCAGGAAAGATCTAGAACTTGTCAAAAAGCTGACTGCAGCACTTACACTGATTATGAAACTAGATGTACGCCAAGAAGCACTACAACCTGTGGAACTTGCCAATCCACCAAAGGAGGCAGCGTTCGAAACTGTACAACTACAACAACAAAAGAAGACTGCAGTCAGTCAGCATTGTCATTTGTAGAAGCTTGTGCAGCGGTATATACACCACCGTTTTTCCCTCCGTTCTTCCCTCCGTTTTTCCCTCCGTTTTTCCCACCTAGGTTCCCGTTTTTCCCTCCGTTCTTCCCACCTAGGTTCCCGTTCTTCCCACCTAGGTTTGTTGGCGGTTGCCCACCTCGTTGCTAATTAGTTTTAATACTGAGACTTTCTTTATATTAAAAATATAAGAAATACGCAGGTTTTACTTTTAAAGAGTTTGTGCTATAATACTTTTATGACTGAAGAAAACGTAGTAGCCGAAGAATCCCCTAAGCCACAAAGAGTTTTTGCATTAATTACAGATAACGAAGTTTTTCATAAATGGTATATTGATGAAGACTATGACAATCCATATATTGCTGCTTTAATTTATGGACTGAAGTCTGGTCCAAAGATTGTCGACATTACTGATTTAAATCATGAAGAGATTGATTTTGGCTGGACCAATGATGGAGATTCCTTTATCCCGCCAATTTCTGAGGGGTAATTGTGGAAGAAAAGCTTACACCATATCAGCAATGGAAAAAGAACCTAGGCACTACAAGACCATGGGACATGCTTAACCCAAACACTGAGTATGTTGAAAAAGAAGAAGCTGATAGACGAATGGATATCTGCAAGGCATGTCCATTTTTAATTAAAGCTACAAACCAATGTCAAAAGTGTGGATGCATTATGCACTTAAAAACAAAGCTAAAACATGCTGAGTGTCCTGTTGGAAATTGGTAGTAATTCCAAATGGAATATTGGTCATGGATCCTTGCCGTAATTGGCGTTGCGGGAATCTATTTTGTTGGCAAGAAAACCCTATGGGGCTGGTTTGTCTTGCTATTTAATGAAGCAATCTGGATAATCTATGCTGTTATTACAGAACAGTACGGATTTATTGTTTCAGCTATAGCATATGGGATTGTATACATAAAATCGTACTTCCATTGGAAAGCAGATATAAGCTAGTAAGCCTAAACAGCATATAGTGTGATATAATTTAAAAATGGCAACTATAAGAGGAACTGGCTCGTCGTATTCCGTTGGAAACAACCCACCAAGAGTAACTTGGACAGTGGTTCGTGGCGACACAGCAGGATTTAAGGTATACGTTACTGACGACCTTAAGGCACCTTTAAATATTGACGACTGGTCAATCCAGATGAAGATTAAAAGACCAAATAATTCAGCAAACGCTGGCGTTATTACAGACAACGCTACTCTTGTTTTTAGCTTAACCCCAGAAGCAGACCCAGATGACTCTGCTGGAGAGTTTACCGTATCTTTGACAGCTGCCCAGTCTACTCTTTTAGAAACAGGCGATATCTTTGACATTGAGTTGTCTACTGAACAGGATCAAATAGTTTGGACTGTAGCCCAGGGTAGCATGATTATCCTGGAAGATGTAACTGACTAATGGCTACTGCAGTTATTATAGATAAGCAAAAACAAAAGCTAAAAAGCATAAAACCTGTTGACTATCCTATAGCAAAGATTATTTATCGCCCCAGAAAAGTAGCTATAAAAGAAATCTTGCCGTTTAGAGTAAAACTTACAAATATTACTGTTCCAGGATATAGCTCATCAAACATTCCAGGAATTGGTATTCAGGTAATTGGCTTTAGCAACTACATCTTATAATCATAATAAAATAAATACACATAAAAGAGTGTTATAATTTTAACATGGCTAGATCATCAATCCCTTATGTAAAAACCAGATTTGAAACTGGTGACCGTCCGTCTCAGGAAGACTATGTTGACCTGATTGATACCGCTGCAGGTCAGGCTACTGACCTTGGCACCTTTGGTAACAACGAGAATACGATCTATGGTATTGAAAACCCAACACCAATTGACTCGTTTGATGCAACTGTTTGGCGTATGGTCAAATACATTGTATCAATTTCAAAAACTTCAGCAGGAGATAATAAGTTCTATGCTACAGAATTGACCATTTTGGTTGACGGTACGAATGTAAACGTCTCTGAATATGGCACAATAGACAATGATGGGAATATTGGCACCGTTAATGTCTCTAGGATTGGAAATACAGTTGCTTTAACTGTTACTCCAGTTCCATCAATCAAGCCTGTCACCGTGCGATTTGCTCGCATTGGTCTAAAGGCTTAACTAACCCTAGGAGATAAAAAATGGCAACAGTAACTAAAGATTTTAAGGTCAAAGCTGGCCTTATCGTTGAAGGTACCCAAGGTACAATCAACAACCAGACAATCCTCACAGAGGTAGATGGTGACGCATATATTCTTGGCCTTGTAGGCGGAGAAAGTTTTATTACATCGGTTTCTAACGAATTTGATGTTTCAGCTGGAAAAGAGCTTTCAATTGATCGCACAGTTGTAGACGCCTATTACGATGCAGCAGGTTCTGCAGATACCGCAGAAGATAATGCAATTGCACACACAGACGCTCGTGAGACTGCTATCACCACTGCTTACGAGGCATATGCAGATCAGGCTGAGGTAGATGCAAAAGCTTATACAGATACTCGTGAGACAGCTATTACAACTGCTTACGAAGCATATGCTGACACAGCAGAAGCAGATGCAGTAACATCAGCTAACTCTTACACAGATGGCCGTGAGACTGCTATCACCACTGCTTACGAAGCTTACGCTGACCAGGCAGAGGTTGATGCCA
>Ga0164293_10000035_pt1 | contig 81277 bp, 79 predicted proteins | sample GEODES118metaG_FD_111487 | JGI IMG/M metagenome (GOLD analysis project Ga0164293, IMG submission 111487) | Eutrophic lake water microbial communities from Lake Mendota, Wisconsin, USA - GEODES118 metaG | ecosystem: Environmental > Aquatic > Freshwater > Lake | place: USA: Lake Mendota...
AAGTCCAAAGAAAGACCAATATTCATCAACTGCTTTTTTAAATTCAGGAGCGTTATGACTAACATTAACAATACTAGGCATAATAAGAATTTCAAGTTCTCCTGAAATTCCTTTTAAAGCTCCTCTAGAACGAGCGTCTAAAGAAGAACCAATTCTATAAACTCTTTCAGCAGGATCAGCTCCAGGAAGTCCAACCATTCCAGGTCTACGTCTAATAGCAACTTCAACAGTTATTAAGTATTTAGCAAAATCTTCTTTAACTTCTGCAGCTAATACATCATTAGGAGTTATAGTAGGGGCATTAGGAGAAGCATTAATAGCAGCAGTAGAATCAGTAGCAGCATTAGCATTAGGAGTAGCACTTGGTGTGTTTATACCTTGTTGTGGTTTTACATTATTACCAGTTTCCATGTTTTATTTATTTTAATTATTAAGAATAGTTTTAAGAAAAATAAGACTACTAATAGGTTTAGTATTAGTAGCCTTATAATTATATTAATCAATATTAGATATTACAGTATAAAGAGAAACAATGAGTATTTCTACGGATAGCTACTCCACAAGTTTTAAGGTAGTGAATAGCAGTTTTATCTTGTGATGTAGATAATTGAATATCCATTACGTTTCCTTTGTAAGAACCATAATCAACACCACTTAATAAAGTCATACCTTGTTCAATACCTCTAATTAAAGAACGACCTTTTTGAGTAACAAGTTTAACATTGTTTTCTCCATCATATGTAGACATATCTACAAAGTGCATCTCGTGAGAAGTCATAGGTTTACCTGAAATAGGGTGTCTAGGAGCATTTTCAGCAGTACCACCAAAATCTAAATAAGGAAGGTGTACTACATTAATAACATGACCATCAACGTGTCTAAATCCAGTAAAGAATGCACCATATACTAGATTACGAGGTCCACCTGTAATAGTACTATTTAATGCACCATCATATGCAGACCAACCACTCATTTCATTCATAATAGCACTAGAAAAATCTTCTTTACCACCCATACCGGTAAATAAAGTAATATTCATGTTTTCAGTATCAGTAGCACCATAAGTTACTTCAGATACAACATTTTTAATTTTTCTAGCAGTAAGGATACCAAAAGTATCTCTATTAGGAATTTGTTCTTTAATACCTGCACCAAAAGGAATAGGAAGTTGAGTATCAGGGTCTATATTCATAATAGTTCCATTCTCATCTCTATTGTATTTAGATTCCCATAAAGATTCTTCTACAGCTTCCTTAAACTGCATCTCATGTTGCCACTCCTCAAATGGTAAGTAGTAATTAGACATACCTCCTGCACCTTTAGGGAAATGAAAAGTCATCATACGTTGACTAACATTACCACCTACTTCATAAGATTTTCTAAGAATACCAATTTGATTCTTAAGTTTTCCGGGAAATTGTTTATTACTTTCATTACCAACAGAATAACTTTCAGAAACGTTAGCTCCGGCAGACATTGCCCACATTGTATTTGGTGCTAATTCAGAAAGACTAACAAAAGCAGTATTACTTGTTCTGATAATATCTAATTGATAACGGTATCCATTAGCTACTTTTTCAGGTTTAGACATAATACGACATTGTGTACCATTAGGAGAAGTAACATTATGTTGATACTTTAACCATCTTGTTTTAAAAGTAACAATAACAGCTGTTCCACCAAGACCCGGTTTATCACCAGTAACATATTCAGTAGAAGCAACAGCATCTGTACGTCTTAATCTACCAAATACCGGCCAATCATATTCAACATCTTGTATTTCTACATATTTAGTTCCACCTTTTTGTCCTTCTGTAAGGAACAACAATGGGAACTTCTTACTCTCTTTACCCATTAAATGTGTAATAACAGGATTAAGAGTATCAGGGTTTGTCATACGGGCTTTAGTTAAGGATAAGTTATTTGTATAACCTTCATCTCCAAAACTTTCGTGTTGCACAACTCTATAAGTTTGATTACCTTGAAGTGCAAATGTACTATTAGGGGTACTAATCATAATAATAATAATTTAAATGTTTTTAATTAATTAAAAAGTAAGTATATTAGCCTAAGAGTCTTTCTAGTGATAAATTATCATCAGCTTGTTGTGCAGTTCTTGGTACACCAGTATCTGTTATAACTTTAGCTTTTTGTTGTTTTAATCTATCTTTAAGACTTGAGACTTTTTGTTCTTTAGCAATAACTTCTGCAAGTTTGCTAATATCGTATTTTTTAAAACGTAAAAAAGAAACCATTAATTGGAAGTTAATATCTTCTTTGGCTTCATCTAACATTTCAGCACTATTTCCTTCTGCATCTACCGGTTTAGATAGGTAAGTAAGAAAAGCATCTTTATCTTTAATAGGAATATTAATATTTCCTAATTTTCCTTCTTTTACAGTTTCAGAAACTTTATTCCAATATTGTTCTACTTGTTGTCTTTCAAGAGCAACCTGTTGTTTAATTTGATTATCTCTTTCAGCAATATCTTGATGTTGTTTTTGGTTTAAATAGGCAACAGCAGTAGCTAATTCAGCATCTACAATTTCTTGTCCACCTTTTTTAAGTCCTTCTATAATATTAGTAGGATTTGCAATACCTTGTTTTTTATAGTAACGAGATAATAAATCTTCTTTAGAATTATTATCAAGAGCAGTTAGATTAATTTTCTTATAATCAACTATATCTTGAACAAATGTAGAAGGGTCATCACCTAATAACAAGTGTTGATAGAATTGTTTCATTCTATAATCACTGTCTAAAAATTCTTTAATACTATTAGCTTTACCGAGTTTAACAGCTTCTTCTACTACGGTAATCATTCCTTCTATTGTATCATCTACTTGTAGATGAGATAAATCAAGACCGAATTGAGTATTTAAAGCATTTTTAGTTTCTTCTACTAAAGGTAAATCTACTTGAGCAGGTGTAACTACTTCTCCTTTTGCATTAACTAAATCTCCTTTATCATTTAAAGGAAGATTATCATTTTCAATATATTCTTTTAATTGAGCAGCAGTAAAGATAATTTCATTCTTATCATTTAATAAATTACCACTTTTATCAATATTACTAGCTTTAAATACATCAAGTATTCCAGCTTTAAGTTCTTTTTCTTCTGCAGATAAAGCTTCATCAGCTTTAATTAAAGAAGGTAAAGTACTTTCAAAAGATTCTACTGCCGGTTCCCCACTAGAAGAAGGTGTTTGTGTTGTTGGTACAACAGGTACAACAGGTGCTTCAGGAGCAGGTGTTTGTGCAGCGGGTTGTGCAGGTGGAGTAACTTGTTGTACTCCATCAATAATATTGTCAAGGGTTACTAATGGTTCATCTACAGCAGGTGCTGTATTACCTTGTGCTTGTCCTTCCATCTTAATAATGTTTAATTAGTTTTTGCTTTTTTATTATTTTTATCGATATTAAGTTTTTTATCTTTCAATTCTAAATCTTTATTCTCTTTTTGTATTTTATGGTCAGCTAATCTACGTTCAACTTCATTACTAGGTCTTTCTTCATTTCTACTGTTAGCTTCAGAACGAATACTAGCACTATCAACTGCTTTAGCGTATTCACTATCAATTTTATAATATTCTATTTCTCTATTTTGTGCATCATTAGCAGCAATAGAATCTTGTAATGCTTGTTGAGCATCTTCTGCTTGTTTTTGCATTAACATAGCTTGGTCGTTTTTCAACTTTTCCATCTTCTCTAAAACCTTATCTAATTTGGCTACATTATTAGTACTATATAGTCCACTTAAACTTTGATAAGGAGCATTATTTTGAATAAGATTTAAAGCTTGTCCTCTAATAGCAGTAACAGCTTCAGTATTTAATGCGGCATCTTTAACAAAAATACCAAAACTACTTTCACTTCTACTTGCTGCTTCATCAGCATTAATATTAAGAAAAGCAAGAGAACCATCAGTTCTAATATATCTTTTCTTTTTACCATTAATCCATGCTACTTTACTATAATCTAATAAACCTGCATAATCTTTTTCAATTAATTTATCAAATTGTCTTGTAAGTTCAGCAGTAATAATAGCACTACGAACAATAGCTTGTTCTGTAACAGCTTTACCTGCATTTTGTCCAACATCAGAATAACGTTGAGCGTTCATTCCAATCTCTTCCCAATACTCTGATTTAATGAACTTCATTACCTCAACAGTATTACTAATATAATTACCTAAACCCATATCAACGGATTTAATCATTTGAGCAGCAAAAGATGCATTAGGAGCAGTTTCATCTACCCATAATATAGAAGTAGCATCAGCATGATACATAGTACTTTTAGTATTCATACCTGCTTTTTTATTAATTAAACCATATGGCATAATTAATAGTTTATCTTTATTTTTATTAATAAGTTTTTCAGTTTGATAATGTAATACATTAACTAATACTTGATAAGGTAAACCTTGTTTAATAATAGATTGTAATTCACCAGTAAAACTTCTTTCTATAATACCATTATAAGAAAGTTTTTGTTCTCCATTACTATTTAAATCAGCTCTATTAACTTCAAGAGGTCCGCAATCAAGATAAAATCCTAGAGCTCTATAACCTTGCATTATTTGAGATTCATAATCCCATATAATATTAATATCTCCTTGTGCTTTATTAAGTTTATAAGTTTCATCTACTTCCATTTCTCTTTCTTGTCCAATTTCATCAATGTAAGTAAGAACACCAAATTTTCTCCAAGTTCTATATTGAACATGAAACACTTCAATACCACTAGAATTAGTTAAACCAAAAGCATCAGTATAATTAGCAGAAGCATAGTTAGCAGGTAATGTGATAATACCATTTCTTCCTGTAGCTTGAACATCAACAAAGTTCATTTCAAAACCTTTATTTATTCCTTGTTCTAAAGCTTCCATAAGTTCTTCTCCTACTCTACCTCTAAAAAAATCAACTACTTTAAATACAGGAACTATGTTACGTCTAACAGCAAAACTATAATCTTCAATAAATCTACTATGTTTTTCATTAGGAACAAATAATTCATGTGCAGGAACAGCTTCCCACATAACATCATCATGATTAACAGCTTTATATGTAAAAGCTCTACCGGTTACAACCCAATCCCAATATAAATCAATATATTTATTATCAAGGTCACAATTCCATCTAATATAATCAATTGCATCTTGTCCACTAATAACTCTAGTAGTAGTATACTTTTCTTTAAATCCTGCAACATATTCTTCTAGTGGGGGAAGTTCTTGTACTTGTTGTCCAACTTTCATACCAAGTTGAGCTAATTCATTAGCAATATGCTGAGCATAATAACCTCTAACTAAAACAGCTAAACCTTCTTTATAACTATATTCTGCATCAGGATTAAAATCAAATACTACAAATTCATGACTTCTTCTACCAAATTCTCCCATAAGAAGATTAGCAATACCTTTAAGTATATTATAGTTACGAAGTTTAGCACCATAAGTAGGAATTTCTCCACCTTTACCTTCTATATTAAAAGGGTTTTGAACATATTTATATTCATTAGGATGAATAATACCTTCAACAGCAGCATAAAGATTTGCTATCTCGGTGGTTTGATTTGCCCATGTACATTGACTAATATAATAATCAATAGTTTCTTCTATATTATTTTTACCAGATTTTTCATCTCTAGCTATCTTTTCAGCATAAGATAATTTTTGTGGTGGATATATCATATTATTATGTATTAAAAGGGTCATTAAAATAAGATTCTTCTTCTCTATCAATAACAGCAGTACTAGGAGCAACTTGTTTAAATACTGTTTCTTTAATATCAAACATACCTACAATAGCACAAGATATTCTATCAAAATTACCTTTACCATTAAATTTAAGTAGTTCCCTTAGTAGTCCTATATCAAAAACATAATGCAAATTTAATAAAGTATTCCCATTACTGTCAATACCTCTTTTTGTTAGTAACCAATCTTTAAAGTATATAACACCGTTGGCTTTTCTCTGTGGATTTGTACCAATAGAAACTCCTCTTTTTCTACCTTTACCTCCAGCAGTTATATCTTTTTGAAATTGAAAAGTTGTTTCTTCTTTAAGAAGGTCTAATAATCCTTTACTTAATGCATTATTATATACATCTCCCCTATCATTTTCATAAAGTATTTTAGCATTAAAGTATATAGCAGCTTGAAACATTTGATTATCATAATCTTTAGTTTCTTCTGTTCTACCATGATACCATCCTATAATTCTATCTCCTTTAGAATGTGTAAAGTTATTAGCGTGTTCATATATATAACAAGAACCAAGAGAGTCTGTTAATTTAAATTCACCTTTATCTTTAGAAATACCAAAAGGGTCATTCCAAATACTATATAAGTTATCAGGAATACTACCACTAGCATTACGATATGGCTGTTCTACTAATACAAAACAACCTGTTAAATCTTTATCTTCGTCTCTAAGAGGATAATTATTTAATTCAGGTTTAATAAATTGTTTTTGAAATGAATCAGCAGTAGCTTCATCAATAAATTTAATATTTCCTTTATCTCCTTGTACAAAATATCCTTTTCTACCAATACCTTGTAAACTAGGTTCATGTAAACATCTTCTTAATTGTTCATTAATTTCTTTAGAAGGATAAATGTTATTAGCAGAACGACTAAATGCTTCAGAAGGTTTTCTAGGTTCTTCCATTTCATGAGCATTAAGTTTAGAAGGATTATGTTTAACAAGAGATTTTTCATAATCATCAAAAGCAAGACTACCTTGAATATCACTATTACCGTGTTTATCAATAAGTCCCGGCTTATTCATAAAACTACCATGAAAATAACCACAACTAGTACCTTGCATATCTTCATCCCATACATTTTCAAAAGACATAAAATGTCTAGCAAAAGTTTCATAAAATAAATCTTCAAATCCTTGCCATTGATTATCTTCTCCACCACCAGTACCAAACACAATCATAAGACCTGTAATAAAAGCACCATCAGAAAGTGTTTTAAGTGTAGCATCTAATACAGCAGAAAGATTAGGACATTTTCCTGATTCTTCTAAAAGAAGTAAATCGGCATCTTTACCTCTCATTCCACCTGGATTAGTTTTTAATACAGCAGTATATATATTAGAAAGAAAACCTCTTGCTACATCACTACCTCTAAACTTATATCCAATTTCAATATGTTCAAGGGTGTTATGAAGTCTACCTTTATTCCAATCAGTATGTTTACAAATAAAGTTAAGATAATTCATAACTTTATTCATAGTACCATCATCAAATAAAGAACCTGCATCATAAGCACCAACAACAGATGTACTACGTCTATATAAATTTGCTCTATTTGCTACTAACCAACCATTTTTATAACTATATCCTTTTCTACGTGCTTTACCTACTACAAGATGTTTACCAATTTGTCTACATAATTCAATAGCTTTAAAGAAGTAATAATCACCATCCCAAAAAGCAGGAAGACTAAATGTTTTTGTATGTCCACCTTTATGAGTACTATTAATAAGTTCACCACTTGGACCAACTAATGCACCTTTTTTAATTTCAAATTCTTTAGAACGTTTAATTTCTGCATAGTTAAGATATCCGTAATGTTCTCCTGTAATATGAACATTCTGCATAGCATAACTACCGTCAGCAGATTTAATTAATTTTCCGGGAAGAGTCATACCTTCAATACATCTCTTTTCTTCTCTATCCCAAAAAGCATTATATTCTCTACTATCGAATTTAGGGTGAGCTTTAGTATACTTTCCTGTTTTAATAAATTCTTGTCCTACTTTACTAAATTCTGCTGTATTAACAAAAGCAATATCTTCTGCTGTAAACATAGTAAGTTTACTATCATCATTAGCAAGAGTGTGTAAAGGAACTTCTTTATAAGGAGTAGTATATAAACCAGATTTAGGGTCAAGTGTTAATCTTTGAATAACACTATCTCCTAAATTATTTACAACATCAAAAGCAGTAGAATTAATCGTTCTCATATCTTATAAATCTGTTATATCAAAATAGTTAACAATAGCTACTTCTTCAGCAGCTTTTCTATCGTCATAAGAACTTCCAATAAAACAAGAATTTTTAATATCTAATTCATAGTCACAAGCTAATTCAAATATAAGTCCAGGATTAGGTAAAGCTCTATATGATGCTGCTTCAAAACAATAACTATAAGATATAGAGTTTTTTCTCAATTTTAATGCTTTTTCAACATTAGTAATAACATCTTCTAATTTTTTTAGAAATGCTTTAGGTGTAGTAAGTCCATAGGTAACTTGAAATTGATTACATATAATACAAATTTTATAATCTTTATTATAATAATCTTTAATAACATTTAATATATTATCTTTAAATTTCCAATCTTCACTATGAACAGAATAAGACTTTCCACTTAATGTAGTTATAAGTGTATTGTCTAATGTTATGAATACTGCTTTTTTCATATATATAAAATTAAAAAACAACCTCTACTTTAGTAAAGATTGTTTATGATGATTTAACATTATCTGTACCTCATTTTTTAAATAAGGCATTTTTAGTAGTCTAGGAGCATTACCAACAGGAAAGTGAATTATCTCTAATCCATTCTCAATAAAATTATATCCCCACTGTTCTAATATAAAAGCATAAGTACTTAATTGTAAAGCCATAATATTAAATTTACTAGCTTCAATCATATCAAGAGGGTATTTAAATGTTTCTCCAGTTGCTATAAATAAATCACTTTTAATCCATTTACCACCAACATTAATTTTTTTATAATAACCTGCTTGTTGTTTTATAGTATCTTTATTAGTCTTCCAATCTAATATACAAAAGTGTTTATCTTTAACAACAGGACAATCTATCATACCAGCAATACCATATTCTCTAAGAAATACTTTTTTCTCAGCAAATATAGAAAAACCTCTATCAAGATAAGCACTAAGTCTAGTATGAACTTCAGGATATTTTTCTGCTATAGGAGTACCATCTAATTCGTGCTTTAACGTTATTATCTTTTCCCCTCTAGGTGTGATGTTTGTGTTGGTCGTGGCAAAGTAATCTCCTTTACTTTGATTAATACTAAGCTCTAATTCATTGTGGGTAGCATTTCCTCTTTCACAAGCTTCAAAATTAAGTCCTTTCCATTTAGCTACAACTTCATCATACCAATTCTTAAATCTTGTATCTAACATTAAATTCTTTAAAGGATATAAAACATTATTAACATAAATACTTCTAGTTTCAGGTTGAGGTTTAACTTTATAGTTATGGTCTTTTAAACAAGTATACATAGCCCAAAATTCATTATCAAATTGATTAGTATATTTACCTATTAAAGTAGTAACAGATGTATAAACTGTACCTTGTTCATCGTAATACTTATGTTCTGCTTCATTAAATAATATAGTATCCATGATTATCTTCTGTTATTAGAGTTAGCACTACTACTATCATTATCTAAATTTTGAGAAGATATAAAAGAACGTTGTACCTCTACTATATAATCTTCTAAACTTTTACTATAAGAAATACATTCTGTTACATGACTAAAATCTACTATTCTCATTTTATTAAATGTATCAAGTAAATCAATAAATTTAACAGCAGTATTAATATTACTAGAAGGTATATCTCCCATACTATTATTTTCTATAATAGCATATCCTGTTTCTTCTTGTTCTGTAATAGTTTTAATAGTACTAAAGTTAATAGGAGTTATACTAACTTTAATTTCACCTTCAAACTTATTAGTTATCGGGTTAATTATTTGTATTGGTAATAATAATATTGGTATCATAATTATAATTTTATTATTAATCTTCTCTATTTCCTACTTCACGTCCACCTACTGCTAATTTTAATTCTCCTCCTGCTTCTGCATATGCTGCGGCTAAATCATTTTTAACTTTAGTCATAGCAGGAAGTTCTTTAATAATTTTACTAGCATCAAGTTGTAGTTTTTGTATTTGTGAATACAATGCAATAGCTTTATCAATATTAACTAATTTTTCAGTTTCACTAAAAACATTAGTACCTTCTGCTGTAAGTTGTTTCATTGTTTCTTTACACATACGTTTCAATTCACTTATATCATTTTGCATATCATGTATATCTTCAGCAGTATTATAAAGATTCTTTTCTGCAGCAAGATAAGCATTAGCAGTAGAATCTAATTTAAGATGTATCTCATAATATAATAAAGCATTAACAACAGCTTCATCAGGAATCCAATTTTGTGGTAGGGTTGCGTGTATCTTAGCTTTACGTCTTTTTTCAGTAAGAGAAAGATTGTAATATACACTTCTAGGGTCTGCTATAAGATATATGTATAATAACTCACGCTTAGCCATTGACTTCTTTCTACCATCAGCGTCACCAACAGAACCTTTATCCTTTTCTAATATTACTTTAAAAGCAGGATGTTCTCTAACTTCAGGTTTATTTATTTCAATAAGCCCTTGTTCATTAAGTATAAATATTGAATTATTTTGACTCATTACTTCTGATTCTATGCATTGGTCTAAATTGTAGTTTATTATATGTAGAAGCATCAGGAGCTTCAAGTACTTGTTCAGCATCTAATCCAACAGGTTTATTAGTACTTTTTAATATAGCTTGTTTTTCTTTACCTTTTTGAATAATATATTCTTTTCGTAAAGCAACTTCATCTAGTTCAGGGTGAATTTGTTTTAGAGCAGTTAAATTTTTAACAAATTTAGTACCTTCTATTGCAACTTCTTTTCTTTTAACATTAACAAATTTACCAAAACCTGTAAAGAAAACATTAAAACCTTTAAGAACACCATATTTAAAACCTTCTACTTGAGCATTTAAAACATTTAATAGTTGTTCATCTGATAATTCTATATTATATTTCTCCATAACTATCTTTCTAGTTTCAGAGAATATACCTAATAAAGTATCATCTATTTTCATACTATTTATTATTACCTTTATCTGTTAATATAAGTGGTGGATTTTTTTCATCTATATAGGCTTTAACTTGGTCAACTACGCCTACTATTGGTTCTGCTCTATTATTAATAATAGCAGCTTCTCTTATAGCTTCTTCTACAGTAATATCTTCAGGAGTTACTACTGGTTTACTAATACTATTAATATAAATAGCAAAGCTAGTATTAATATAACTAGCAATACCATTAAGAAAGAAATCTTTATATGCTTGTAGTTCGCATTTTGTTGCATTTTCCCCAATAGAAGGAGGATAGTAGTTATTTACTAATTCAATTCGTTTACCAATAATACTTTCACTTTTATCAGTAAGTACTAATATAAAAGCATAATAATTAGTAATAGGTTTAACTCCATCAAGAGTAATAACTTTATCACCTTTAACAAATTCAATAGTATATGAATATTTACGTTTATTAGCATAAGCTTGATTAGTAAGAAAAGCTAATATAGATTTAGCTTGTAGACGATAATTAGTAAGTTCTTGAGGAACAACTTTATTACCTTTGTCAGTATTATTAGATTCTATCATCTTTATAATCTTTAATAGTTATTAATATTAGTTCATAGTCAGTAGCAAATATACAAATACTTTTTTAATATACCTATTTTAAAGCGAAAATTCGTATAATATTTTTCATTCTTACAAAAACCATCTTCTATTGGGGAAAAGCCGGTACGAGTGTTAAAAATGTTAAATTATTAGTATATCAAATCCATATACAATATATTATATATATAGTAAATTATAATATATGTATTTTTGATAGAGGTAATATAGGTGGAACTATTTAATACTTGTAAATGTGCAAGTATAGGGTTTCTTGTGGGTGGTTTTGACGAAAGTCTTGAGGGTAATCGATGTTGGTGTTAGGTAGAGGTGTAAGGATTTTGTAGGAAAAAGGTAGAGGGTAAGGTGTTTAAAGAGAGGGATTTAAATGAGGTTGTATAGGGATTGTAATAAAAGGGGATTTTGTTGTAGGAGTTTATGGAGGGTAAGGGGATTTTGTTGATGGTGTTGGAAGGGTTGATGTGGGTGTAGGGATTAGAGGATTGGGGTGTAGAGGAATAGGTACTTATATATTAGACCCGTACACGTGTACCCACCCTAGAAAGAACCCCTACCAAGTTTTGGCGATTTAACATAGCCCGTACTATTGGCTACAATCGTTAAACAACATAATGCTTAAATTAAAAATGAAACTATTGCCGAAATAAATGGTAATGGAGTTCGAGCTTCATTTAGGCATTAACCACGTTCTGTCATTGCTCGTTGCGATGAAAATATTATTTATTAATCATTAATTGTTTTACAATGAAAAAGTCTTTATTAATTACAGGTGTTAGAGTAATACCTGCTAACGCAAAGGTTGCAAGACCTTTAGTAATCTTCAGTGTTCAAGGACACGATGATATTGTATTAGCACCAAACCAAGCTCTTATCGGTTTACAAAACAGTGGTAGAGCATTAGGTGTTACAGACGCTATGTCAGCAGACGCTCAACAAGCTTACCGAGAAACTATTGGTGCAATTGTTACTGCTGATATTTCTTACCATAAAGCAGGAGAATTCTATGTTATTGACGAGAATCATCCTGCTATTACAGGTAAAACTCCTCATGAACTTGCAGGACAAGTTAAAATTGGAGATAAAGTTGCTTATAAAGAAGACGGTATGCGTATTGAGGGATTTATTGATATTCCTTATACACAAGCTGAACTTATGCGACGTGATATCTCCAAAGAAGTTGCTAAAGGTTTTATGTCCATGTTTGGAGTACAATCTTTTGCTATTCCTTCTGCTACTTCTTCTGCTACTCCTGTTATAGAGGGTGCACAAGCAGAGCCACCTTTTGAGCCTATTTCTGAACCTGCTACTGAACCTGCTACTGCTGAATCAGAGGCTTTTGGTAAACCTGCTAGAAGAACCAAATAATCATTTCATGTAATTGTTTACGGGAATGATTACGTTGACAAAGATTATGGTAACTACACGTGCTCGTGTTCGTGGTCACTTCGGTGCTACGACACGTGCTCGTGTTATGGTTACTATACTTGCTCAACATTGTGGTTACGACACGGAGCGTTACGTTGACCTCTGTCTGTGCGAGTAATCGAAGAATTAATACAAATCAAATCAATACAAATAATCGAAGTAAAATTAATAATCAAAACAATGAAAAAAGTATTACCAATTACAATTACCATCTTCTTACTAATAGCATTAGTATTAATGATGATGCAAACAGTTACAGTATATAAAGTAGAACCAGTATCACATGGTATAACTACAATGAAGTTTTATGCTAGTATATCTTTACTATTTATTAATGTTATAATAGTAGGAGGATTAATAGTTCATACATTGTTCTTTTATAAAGTATATAAACTTAATAAAAAGAAAGCTAGAATGAAAGCTATGGTTGATGATGCTATTAAGACTATATTTAAAGATGATAAATATTTTGAATCTAGTAGTATTAAGAAAGAAGATTTTGATAAGGCTATGAAAGAGGATATATTTGAACGTAAGGTAGATGATAGTATGAAGATGAAACATGAAGATATATTTGGTAAACCTATTAGGAAGAGTAATAAGGTTAGAGTTGATGGGGATGGAGATAGTGATTAAGGTGTTAAGGGTTTGGGGAGTGTTATAGCTGATTGGAATAATCGTGAGAGAGATGAACCATAGGCACAAGCACGTAGAGGCAGGAGAGGTAGTGATAGTTAATAGTATTGTTGGTTAATACTCAAATTATACAAGTCATTTTACTCCTGCATTCTCCCCTAATCATAACCCTCATAATAAACACCATCAAAACCCTACACACACACACCCTAATAACCCTATTCCTATTCCAATCCACACACAACAACCTCAACAACCTACTAAACCTTATACACCATTAACACCAATACACGACCATTACAATACAATTACAGTAACCAATGTGATTATCAACAACTTACCTAATACTACAATATTACAATGTATAGACCAAGAAAAATACAAGTTTGTAGCACTGCTACTGCACTTAAAGCATCTAATAGAAGATTTCTTATTATTAGAAAAGAAAAAGATGATAAAACTATTAATATGATTCATATTAAATCCTTAACAGCTGAAACAGGTGAAGAATTAGGAGCAGGTAGTCATCTATCAATTAATAAAAAGGTAAAGTATTCATCAATAGGTTTAACTGATGATGCTGCTAAAGAACTTTATGTATGTTTACATCATTATTTAAAAAATAGTATAAATATACCAAATACACAATAATCATGATGAAACACATTATACTAAATGCAATAATAGTAATAATTATTATACTAATAGGTAATTTATATATTGGTTATTATTTGAAGATTAAATCAATTAACAATCTTAAAAATAAAGGTCATGAATCAGTTTAAAAGAGCACAAGTAATAATGTTACCTACAAAAGATAAAAATTCAGGTATTATTCTTAGTAATAAAAAACCTTATATATATAATAGAATAGGAAAAAATAATAATTTACTAGGTAATGATGATTCAGTATCTTTTCAACATTTATCTATTATTTCAGATGATGAAATTAAAAAAAAGGATTGGTATATTAAAGCAGGTTGTGAATTACCTATTAAGGCAAGTTATAATATAGGTTTATGTAAAAATCGTAAAAAAATTATAGCTACAATAGATACTTCATTAAAAATTACTAAATCTGTTACTCATTCAAGTCCTAATAATACAAATAGTATTAGAAAAGAATTAATTGTAGAAACATTACCTCAACCATCACAACAATTTATTGAAAGATATATTGAATCTTATAATAAAGGTGAAGTTATTACTGATGTATTAGTTGAGTATGAAACTAAATGTATTGGTTGTGGTGCTTATGTTAATAAAGATATGAAATATTGTTCTTATCCTGTACCTGATGAACATAATAGATGTTTACATGATGTACTTAAAGTAAATTCTAAAGACAATACTATTACAATTAAAAAACTAAAAGATAGTTGGAGTAGAGAAGAGGTTATTGAATTTGCTTATAATTTATTAAAAGCTACGGGTAAAGAAATTAAAGCAGAAATGGTAGAAATTAGAACAAATCCTCATATTGAATTTACAGGAGTAGATGAATGGATTGAAGAAAACTTATAAACAAACACAAATAAAACCAATACAAGATTATGAACACAGAAAACATAGAAACAGTAAAAGCTCCTATTGATTTAACATCTAACTTAACCAATGAGAGTGTATTAATACCTAGAAAAGTATTAGATGCTTTAATAGGTAATCTTATGATGGTTAACTTTGACTATTATAGAAAAAGTTTATCTAATAAAATATTAGATGCTAAATCAATGAAAGATTTAAAAGATATAATATTCTTTGAAGCTGAATATTGGAATACTCTTGATAAGTATGAAACTATACTAAAAGAAGAGATTGAAATAGAAGTAACAGCTGATGAAGCTACTGAAAGTGTTGAATATAAAGCTCATTAAGCTATGTCAATACAAATAGCACGTTTATCAGCTGACATTGAAGTAGGAGGAACTATTCATAAAATTAACTACGTTCAAACAAAATTGGACGTAGTTAAATTTGCAGGAGGTTCTGAAAGAGGAACATCATTACAACTATCATTTCTAAATGAAGATAAAGAAAGACAACATATTCAATTAGATAATGATAATGTAAAAGAATTAATACAAGCATTAATAGAATATTTTAAATAATAATCATGACAAAAGTAAAAGAAATAACAGTAGCTATTGCACAACATAGTTTCTTTATAATAGAAGAAAATAATAAAGTTAATAGAATTATTGATGGTAATGAAGGAGATAATACTGTATTTAAAATAGTTAATTTATCGCCTTCAATAGCTTTAAAACTTACTGATTTTTTATTAGATGCTGTCGATAAAGATATTCTTGTAAAGTTATTTAATGATACACATTCATTAATTTTTAATCCAAAATAATAATATGTTTGACATGAATTATATAATACTAACTATAGCCATTATCGTTGTATTTGGACTAATAGTAACTTTATTAGTTATGAAGATATCTTCTGCTACTATTAAAGAAAGACAACATGATGTTGCATTTAATTGTGATATATATACTCCTTTTAATGATAAAGAAGTGTATGAAAGACAGTATAGTGTTACAATACACTATTTAGATAATCTTATCCAACTTTTAGAAAGTTCAGATTATGCTATTAAAGATGGAACAATTGCAAGATTTAAGGGAAATTATTATATTTATTGTACTACTAGTATACATAAAGATAAATGGATTCCTTGTAATGTTGTTCTTATTGCAGATAAAATTAAATTTATATCCATAAAACAAGATGTACTACTTAAACAAAAACCTTAGAATATCTACACCTGCTCTTATTACTTTACTTGAAGCTAATAATTTCAAGATTAATAAAGATGAAACAAAAGTAATTATTGTAGATAAAATCAGACTTAGTGAAGCTTCTTGTACTTTAGAAGAAGCTCACACAGAATTAAAACGATTATCTCCTATTTATAATAAATATGAAAAAGTACCTGAAAATCTACTTAAACTTAAAACAATAAATCATATGTTTATTGATATTGAGAAAGAATATAGAGAATTAAGAGAAAAACTTGTTTATTATTATTGTATTCAAAATTGTGTTAAACGATTAGGAAGAGTTAATAAAATAATCGAAAAATCTATTACTACTCCTTTTGCTATTGATAGCCCTTGTGATAGTAATACTCCGACATAATATGTGCCGATATATTAGAGTCACTACCTGTAAAGGTGGCAGCATAGAAATATGCCTTACACATAGTAATATGTTATCAGTTAACCAATAACACTGATATTAATGTAAGTAGTTAATAAGAATCTTATTAACATTGTGCAAATAGACAACACTCCTGCTTGTGTTTCTATTAAGTATTAACAAAAAAACAACCAAATAATGGAAGCATTTAAAGACTATTACAAATTTCCACTCAAACAAGAACCAGTATTAGAAGAAGTAGTATTAACTGCTGATGATAATTTTGCTATTGAGTTTGTAGAAGAAGATGATAAAAAAGGATTATATCTTTCTGATGTAACTAAAAAAGAAATAATTCATGCTCTTAATAAAGGAAATAAAATACAACAGTATTTTCCTAATCTTAATATTGAAGGAAGTTATATTAAATCAGGTAACAAAACTCTTATATCTATAAGAGGTTGGGGTAATCTTACTGGTATTGGTGGACATAATTTAGATGTTGATAAAGCTAAATCTATTCAACATCAATTTGCTCTTTATATAGTTAATTGTTTGACTAAATCTTTATAGATATGAGCAAAGAAAAACGACCTAGAATAGCAATAGGACAATTAGTTCGTTCAACAAATGAAGTACAACAAAGTTGTATTAGACAATTATGCATTGCTCAATATTATAATCCTAATAATTATACTCGTATTAAACGAAAAGTAATACAATCAGAAGATGAACAAGAAAAAACCAATTAAATAAATAACTAATAATGAAGAAGAAGCCTAAGTATGTGGTAGTAGTACCTACACATAGAAGAACAGGTGCAACAGCTCCTGCAATTACAACATCAGTAACATATGTTAATATTGATGATTTAAATAATAATGATCGAAAAAGAGCAATAGATGAAGCTGAACAAGCATCAAGACTAAGTGCTTCTGATGAATACGATTTTAGAATCAAAGAAAACTAAGATTGTAGAGGTTAAACATTGAAACCTTGTATCTAAATCACCTGATACAAAAGAAAGAGTATCGAAAATAGTAATATATAAGATGCTCCACACAACACTTGAAATGGTATTTGAGAGTGAACATAGGATATTAGTAGTATTTAGAGATACTTATAGTGATATATCTGTTGATATATCTGTTGATGTGTGATGGGTTACCAGCATGACCATTATAAATAATAAAAGTATTAGATAACAAATCTAAAATTGGGATACTTAAAGTTTATGATGGTGCTAATGATTAAAAAGGAGAAATCCATAAAGATACTCATTTTTGGTTGAGTTTTATTTGTTTGTTTGATGTACTACCCCGCTACACTTACATAGTGTAGCGGAATTACATTTTTACCCCTTTGTAGTACTATAATATTACTTTAGATATAAAGTTCAATACAAGTGTTTAAAATAAGCCAAGAATTTTACTAATGATGATATTTACCCCAATAGAAGATAGTGTTCGTTTGAGGTAATTGAAATATATCATTATATTAGTGATAATATTAATGCTCATATTACAGACAAAACAAACATTCCCTCTATTGGGAAAAATATTAACTATAGAAACTTTAATAATTATATATATATGGCGTTAGAACTAGAACAAATCAAATTGAAACATGGTCTTCTACTAATAGAAGAAGAAAAACCAATGGTAGCAACACACTCAGGTGGTGTAGCTAAAACACAAGACACTATTAATGCAGAAATTGCAAAAAAACAAATTTACATAGGTAAAGTTGTTAAAGTAATTAAATCATTAAAAGACGAAGATGAAGATTGTATTGATTGCAAAGAAGGTGACATAGTATGTTATCAAAAACAAGCTTGTGACCCTTTTGATATTCCTATTAATGGATATAACAATCTTAAAACAATAAGACCTGTTTATATCATTGCTATTATTACAAGTGAGTAATGTAATCACAAAATATCTATTAGAACAAGGAGAACTTATTGCACAAACTACCAGCTATGGTAGAGCAGAAAAATTCAATAAAACTCTTGAAGCTATAGAAAAAGAAAGACCTAATTGGGTAACTAGAATAGGTTATTTTAAAAAACTTATTGTTCCAAATAAAATAGAGTTTAATAATGTTAATAAAGAACCTTATCCTATAACTCTAAGCATACTTCCTACATTAGATGTTCCAAAAGAAAATATTAAATATGAAATACTATTTACTATTGGAAGTGAAGATGATGGAAAATTATTAAGTTATATAGAAATAGAAGAACCTTAACTATTTATACTCTCTCATATGGATAAAAATACACCCAATTTAGAACATGATAAATATCCACAAGTATTTAATAGAGAATATCCTATTAAAGATATGTCTGTTGGATATTTAAAGACTCAAATTGAAAAGATAGAAAGAACTGAAATTAATTCTGAATATCTTAAAGATTTGAAAGCTGAATATAAATTTAAAACAACTATTAGATTTGTATCTCTTACAACTAAAACTAATTGTGATTTTACAATTAAATCAAAAATTACTATAACCCTTAATCCTAATAATCTAAAATAAAAATGAACGATAGATTCAAAATCCTTAAAGGAACGCCACAAGATGTAGAAGAAGTATTAAATGAACTTGTAACAAAAGGACAATTTGTTAAAGTAATTAGTAGTTGTGCTATGGGCACAAAAGATATTGCTGTTACTTGTTTTGTTCGTCCTGATAAATTAACTGCCGGTAAAGGTACAAAGTAAGAAATGAAAAGAATACTAATTTTTGATACAGAAACACATGATAGAGCTAAGAATTTTGGTAAACCTGAAGATGATTTAACTAATTATCCTTATGTTTTACAAATTGCTGGTAAAATCATTGAAGTTGATGAAACTCTTGCAGATTTTAATCCTAAGATAATATATACTTTTAATAAGTATGTAAGACCTACTAGGGATAACAAAGAATTTATAATAACTCCTGCTTCTAAAAAAATACATAATTTATCAGAAGAATTACTTTTTAAAGAAGGAGAAGATATTAAAGATATTAGTTATCACTTTAATGGATTAGCAAATGCAGTAGATTATATAGTTGCTCATAACATTCAATTTGATAGAAATGTTATGGCTTCTGAATTACTTAGATTAGGCATTAAACCTACAGCTAAAAAAGGTTGTAGAGCATTTTGTACTATGAAATATAATACTAACATTATTAAACTTCCTAATCCTAACTACCCTAATAGTTTTAAATTTCCATCATTAAGTGATATGTATTTGTATTACTTCAAAAAGGAATTAGCAGAGAACTATAAAGCACATGATGCTATGGGTGATGTAGACGCATTAACAGATTGTGTATTAGTTATGCTATTAACTGATAATAATTTTGCTGAATGGATTAAAGGAAATGTTGAAGATATTTATTAACATATTTTAATATTACATTTAATGACTCTTACACCTGACCAAGAGTTAGCAAAAACACAAATATTAGCATGGGCTGAAAACACTATTCTTAAAACTGATTATGATTATTTTATTACACTAGCAGGTTATGCTGGTACTGGTAAAACAACTGTAATTAATAATATCTTACAACAGTTAAGACATAAAAAGATAGTGGTTTCAGCTCCTACACATAAAGCTAAAAATGTAATTGCTGCCTCTACAAATAAAACTGCTGAAACTATACAAAAACTATTAGGTTTAAGACCTGATGTTGATTTAGCAGATTTTAATCCTAATAAACCTGTTTTTATGCAAATGGCAGAAGAAACTATTCAATTTTATAACATACTTGTTATAGATGAAAGTTCTATGCTTAATGAAGCCGCTGTTAATCTTATTTTTGAAAAAGCAGTTAAACACAGAGTTAAAGTAATTTTTATGGGAGATAAATATCAACTTCCTCCAGTAGGAGAAGTATTAAGTAAAATATTTAATCTACCCAATGTTGTATATTTAGATACTATTGTTAGACAATCTAATACTAACCCTAATCAAAAGTTAATTGAAATAGCTAGAGATGATGTTAGAAATGGAACTGACCATATTCATAAATATATTAAAGAAGTTAAACATGATATGAATGACAAAGAAGGATTTAAAGTCCTTAATAAAGAACATTTTTATCCTGCATTAATAGAAAAGTATTATGATGCTGAATACAATCAAAATCCTAATTTAGTTAAAACTATTGCATGGACAAATAAATCTGTTAAAGCATTAAATCTTTATATTAGAAGTAAACTTCTTCCTAATAGTGATTTAGTTACAGTAGGTGATATTCTTATGGGATATAAACCTATTACAAAAGAAATACAAGCTCCACCTTATTATATTCCATTAGTAGAAAACTCTGCTGATTATATAGTAACTAAAGTAACTAAAAAAAGTAATTTTATTGTAGGTGTTCCTATTGAAGGCTATGATGTAGAATTTAAAGATAAAAAATATCCTGTTTTTATTCTAGCTAGAGAAAGTTATCCTGTTTTTATTGAACAATATAAACAAAGACTTTCAGTAGGTAAAACACAAAGACGTTGGAAATCTTTTTATGAATTTAAAGATGCTATTTGTATCATTGAAGATATTTATGATGAAAACCTTCAATTAGTTTGTAGTAAAGATATTGATTATGGTTATGCTATTACAGTACATAAATCTCAAGGTAGTACGTATACAAATGTTTGTACATTATTATCTGATATTTGTCGTAATAGAACTGCTGCTGATAGAAGAAAACTTATTTATGTAGCTCTTTCAAGAACTTCTCAAGAAAATATAATATATGATAACTCTTAATTATAATAAATATACTCTAAATGGCTAATCCTCTAATTACAACATTAAATCAAAGTCCTAATACTTTTAAAGAGTGTAGACTATATTTATTGGCGAAATTAGGAGATAAAGAAACATTATTTAAAGTAGAAGCATCTAGTGTTGATGCTTGTCTTAAATACTATATAAGCTTTTTAGAATATAAAGAACTTAACATTTCAAATGTTATAAGTTATTATACTTATGAACGACCAGATATTACAAGTTATTGGGAGCTACTTAAAATAAGTATAATAGGTGCTTTTAGAAAACTAGAAAAAGGAGATACTAACTTTGATATAATTTAACTATGATATACTTTGTAACAGAAAGAAAAGAATATTATAGAGAACGTATTAATAAAGATATATTTTCTGATATTATTATTCTAGATAGTATCGAAGGAAAAGAGCTTTATTATAAATTACTAGGTAAACGAAAAATACTAGCATTTGATATTGAAGCTAATGGATTGGATGCTCATACACTTAGTCCCATACTTTATGGTATTGGTGTTAAAGGTATTCAATTTATGTTTGATTGGACTGTTGATATTAAAGATATTTTTGAACACATATTAAAGTATAATATTATATTACTAGGACACAATTTAAAGTATGATATAAAGGTAATAGCAGTAAATTATAATATACTGTTTACAAAACTTTATGATACTATGATTGCAGACCAAAGAATATGGATGAAAACTGGATATAGATTTAGTTATGCTGAATTAGTACAAAGATACTTAAATAAAACAGTTCTTAAATCTACTAGAAATGAATTTATTGATGCAGACCCTTCTACATTTAAAATAACTGCTTCTCATTTATATTATCTTAAAGGAGATTTAGTTGATTTATTTGATATTAGAAAAATACAACAAAAACACATTAAGAAATATAATATTCCTTTTCTTATTTATGGTATAGAATTTCCATTAATCTCAGTTATAGCAGAAGCAGAACTTACTGGTTTTGAATTTAACATAGATTTATGGAGAGAACGTATTAAAAAAGATAAAGAAGAATTATATAAACTTAAATTAGCTTTAGATGCTGAAGTTAAAAAGTTAAAAGAGTTTGTAAGTTTATTTGGAGATAATGGAGATATTAGTATTAATACTCTATTAGGCGGACAAAAATATAATAAAGAACGCAAACCTAGTGAATTAGAAGATTTTGTTAATACTGATGATACTGTTAATCAACCTGATTTATTTGGTAACAAAATGACTACTAGAGCTTTTACAGGACTAAAAAAGAAGATTGATATTAATGTAGGAAATATTAATTATAAATCTAAAAAAGATATAGTTTTTATATTTGCTGCATTAAAAGAACCTCTTATTACTCCTTTAGAAACTATTGCCGTTCCACAACTAGATAAAAAAGGTAAATTAATTGGTAGCGTTGATAATTTTACTATTAAAGCTGATTTATTACAAAAGTTTATATTGTTAAAGCCTAATTCTAAGATGATACCATTTATAGAATTAATTATAAAACATAGTAAACTTGAAAAAGCTTTAAGTACTTATGGTGAAAATTTTATTAATAAAATTAATCCTAAGACTGGTAAAATTCATACTATCTTTAGACAATGTGATGCAGATACAGGTAGATATCAATCCGGAGGAGGAGATAATGAACCTGATAAATATAATGCACAAAACATTCCTAGAGATAATGCTTATAGAAATTGTTTTACTGTTGATACAAGTAAATATAGTTTAGTTACTGCTGATTATGAAGGTGCAGAATTAGTAGTTATGGCATCTCATGCTCAAGACTTTAAACTAATAGAGATATCTAAACAAGATATGCATAGCTATATGGCAACTAAATGTTGGAAAAATATTTACTATTATAGAGCTAAAAGATTATTTGATTATTTTAGTGGTAATATTGCAGGAAAAACAACAGAATTAATAAATGAATATAAACAATTAAAAGACTTATCACAAAACTATTTAGTTACTAAAGCTATAAAATATGTTCGTGATGCTTTTAAACCTATGACTTTTGGAGTTATTTATGGTATGTATCCTAAAAAAGCAGGAGCAACCTTAAATATACCATCAGAAGAAGGTAAAATTGTTATTCAAACTATTGAAGCTGAAATTCCTGATACTATTAAAATGGTTAAACAAGCTTCTGCTTTTGCTAAAGCTAATGGTTATGTTATTTTAGAATCTAGAACTAATGCACGTGCATGGTTTCCTAATCTTATTAAACTTCTTAAAAAAGAAATTAATGAAAAGGATAACTTTTATGATATATCTAGTGAATTATCGGCTGCTCGTAATATTAGAATTCAAGGTACTCAAGCTACATTTCTTAAAGAAGCCGCAGTAGTATTACGTAAATATTTTAAAAAACATAAAATAGATGCTATTCAATTATCTTGGGTACATGATGAATTTATTATTCAAATACCTCTTCATTTAGATGGTCAATCAGATGAATGGAAAGAATGGAGTAAGTCAAATTCACTCAAACACCCTCTATCTATTGGGGAAACTGTTGAAAGTCTAGCAGATGTTATTAAAATTGTATTACAAGAAGTTGCTAATAAATATTTAGAAAATATTACTATTAGAGTTGATTTACAAGTAAAACCTTATTGGTTTAAATAAATGGAAGAAAAAAAACAAAATTTAGTATTTAATAGAATTGCTACAAAAGATAGTACTGATAAAGCTGTAACTTCCCCCAATAAAGGAAAGGTTAGTTCAAGTCCTCGTAATGGTACATCTAATTCTATTAGTGAATCTAGTTTAATTAAAATTACTCTTAAAAAAGGAGCAGTAGTTAAACTTGTTAAAAATGAAGAAGAAGATTATTCACATCTAACTACTTCACAGGATATTATAGATTTGGATATTAGAAATCCTAATGCTATATATAGTTTTGAACCGGCTTTATTTAATGATTTTATTGATAAAGCTACACATAACATTAACCCTTTTGTTAAAATAGGTGATACTGTTATTGTTAAAAAGAAATATGCAAATAGTAAAGGACATATACCTAGAAAAGTAAAAGATATTTATTTTAAGTCTTTAGGTAATATGACTGTTATTATTGCAGTATTACAAGATGGAGAACTTGAACTTTGTAATAGATTACAATTATGGAAATAAATCAAATAAAACTAGAAAGACAATTACTAGGTAGAGATATTTGGTTTAATAATAATTGTGACGGTATACTAGATTATGCTCCCGGAGTAGGTAAAACCTATACTACATTTCTATGTCTTAAAGCATTAGAAAATATTAAAAGACACAGTTATTTAATAGTAGTTCCCGGAGCAGAACTAGTTAAACAATGGGAAGATAAACTTGTCCTTGAATTTCCTAAATATTTTTTAGATAGAATATTTGTTAAAACAGTACAAACACTTTTATCTGAAAATAATAGTTATGAAGTAGATGTTCTTGTTATTGATGAAATTCATGAATTTACATCAGAAGAAAGACTAAAAGTTATTAATGGTACTTTAGTTAAATGTAAACATTTTTTAGGTCTTAGTGGTACTACTACTAATTATAATTTTAGAAGTATTATAAAATATCATAAAATTATAGATACTATTACTATTGAAGAAGCTAAAGAAAAAGGATTTGTTGCAGATTTTGTTGAATATAACATGGGATTAGCTTTAACTGAAAAAGAAGTAGAGAAATATAATATTTATACTAATCGTATTTCTGATAATCTTCCTAAATTTAATAATGATTTAGCTTTAGCACAAAAGATTATTACAGGTGGATATGATAAACATAAACGTTATTTTGTTGGAGCTAGTTGGGCAAGGTCTTATGCCTATTCAAAAGGATGGAAAGAAAACTTAAATATGTCATTAGAACAGCATCAACTATTAGAAGCTATATGGAATCCTAATACTGTTATAGGTTATGCACGAAGTTTATTAACTGCTATAAGAAGTAGAAAAGAACTATTAAATTTAGCAGAAAGTAAATATATTGCTACATTAGATCTTGTTAATAAATTCAATAAAGTTAAAACTATTATATTTTCAGAATCTACTGAATTTGCAGATATAATAGGAGATACTTTAAATAAAAATAATCATCCTACTGTTATTTATCACTCTAATCTTCAAACTAAAATTATTACTTCTGATAAAACAGGTAAATTAATTAAATTTGGTAAAACAAGATTAAAAACAAAAGCAATAGCAGATATTAAAACAGGAAAAGCTAGAGTTTTAAGTACTGCAAAATCTCTTGATAGAGGTTTAGATATTGAAGATTTAAGATTTGGAATTACTACAAGTGGTACACAAAATGCTACACAATATAAGCAACGAAGAGGAAGAACAGGAAGAAAAGAAGCTAATATATTTGGAGATGTACCTGTATTACTTGTTAATCTATTTATAGCTGATACACAAGATGAAAAATGGTTAAGAAATAGACAAAAAGATAGTGTACATGAAATTATATGGGTTACTACTATTGATGACATATCTTATACACCTCCGCCTAATATAGAATTTACTATTAAAGATTTATAAGATGATATCAGAGGATGCGTATGTAGATTTTTTAGTTAAATACAATTTAACTCAAGCACAAGTTTTATTATTATATCTATTATACAAAAATAGAGTAGATTTAATAAGAAAATATAAAGAAAAATTTCCTACTGAAAATGGTACTATGATTGAAGAATATTTTATTAAAGATTTAATTAAAAAAGAATTTTTAATAGAAAATAAAGAAACTGGTGCTATTAAATTAGGACAGAAATTTTATCTTGCTTTTATTGATAAACACGAAGCTTGTGAACATGTATTTAGTGTTTATCCTACTCATATTACTAAAGATGGTGTTGATTTACCTCTTAGTGCTATGGATAGAAATGTTTTTGCTAATTTATATGATACTTATATTAGAAGTTCTATAAATGAACATCTTGAAGTTATTAAAGATATAGAATATGCAAAACAAAATAATTTACTTAACATAGGAATTGAAAAATTTCTTAAAAGTAAATATTGGTTAATTTTAAGACCTAAAAGAATTGAAGGAAAATTAAAAGAAACTACTTTCTTAAAAGCTGATAATGAATATTAAGAAGGCTAAAGAACCATATGTACCAGTTTTAAAAACTAAAAAATCTATTAATGAAGAAGCTAAAATTAAAATTCAAGAAGAACGTAGTGGTAAACAACTTGGATTAAAAACAAGATTTGGTAGGCTTAATATTGCTATTGGTAGATATTTTAGATTTAAACAAGTTACTTCTATTAATGGATTATCAGGACATGGTAAGTCAACTTTACTTAATATGATTTTAGAAGATTTTACTAATGCTAAAATTAATAGTAAATTTACTGAACCTGTTGTTATAGTTCATAATACATGGGAAATGGTTCCGGAAGATGAAGTTATTAGAGGATTAGCCTCTAAGGTAGAAAAGTCGCATTTATATCTATTAAGTTCTGAATTTGATAGAGAAACAGGTAAATACAATACTGTATCTGATTTAGAAATAGAAGAATTCTTTAATGTATTAGATAAAGAGGAAGATAAAGACCATTATTATTTTGATGAAGCTACTACTTTAAATGGTATTATTGAAAATATTAAACATGCTATTAGATTCTATCAAGATAAATATGCACAAGAAATAGAAGTAGGTAATAAGAAAGCTATTCCTAAAGTAGTTGTTGCATTAGACCACACATTACTAACTGTAGGAGAAAAAGGTGAAACAATTAATGATATTATGTTTGGGCTTTCAAGACTTGCTATATACTTAAAAAAGAAAGGTTATATGGTAATTTTTGTAGGACAACTTAATAATGAAATTGAAAAGCTTGAAAGAGTTAGAAATATAGAAGGTCATTTTCCTATTAAATCTGATATATATGCACAAGCTCAACTATTTAATGCTTGTGATACTGTTATTACTATACATCAACCTGAATTACTTGGTATTTTCTTTTATGGTAGGAATCAATATAAAACTAGTAATCTTATGCACCTTCAAATATTAAAACAAAGATTTGGAAAAGTAGGAAGTGTTTGGCTTTATAATGATTTAGGTAAAGGTAGAGTTTATGAAACAACACCCGAAAAAAAAGAATAATACTTTTTGAATAAAAATAATAGGAAATTTTTAAAAAATTATTAGTAATTAATTTGGTAAAACAAAAAAAAGAGTTATATTTGTATCACATTAAACCGGTACAAGGCAATTAGAGAGTTTTATTATCTAATGTACTAATAATAATTGTAAAGCACATGACAAACCAAGACGAAAACAAAGTCGAAGTAGAAAATAACCAAGAGGTTATTGAAAAAGAAAAAGGAGAAGTTGTTGAAGTAGTTGAAGTAGTTACTGATGAAGATAATCAAGGGATTGAAGAAGATAATCAAAACACTAATGAAACTATTGAAAACCAATTAACTCCTTTTTTCGTTTCTAATAATGAACCTCTTACTGGTAATTTTGCTGTTATTAGAGAAACTGCTCAAGCTTTAGCAGATATGACTAATATAGCAAATATTATATGTAAAAGTAAACTTAGTCCTTTAAAAACATCTGCTGATATTGTATTAGCTATTATAACAGGTAATCAATATGGTTTTCCTTTTATGGTTAGTATAGCTAATATTTATCCTATTAATGGTAGACCTTCTATGGGTACTCACTTAATAAGAGGATTGATAATAAAGAATAAGATTATTTTTAAAAAAGTTTATAACTATGAACCTGTTTATGAATATGCTAAAGCTAAAAAAGAAGATGGTAAGATAGTTTTAGTTAAAGTAAAAAAACAAGTAAATGGTGAAACGAAAGAAGTTCCGGTATTAATAGGAAGATTTACTAAACAAGAAGCACCAGAAGAAGTACATATCAGAGGAGAAATAGTAGATTATATTACTAAATATACATTTACTAGAAAAATGAAAGATATAGACGGTTCTTGGACTTCCTTAGAAGTAGAATCTGAATATAAAATATCAGAAGCTCGAAACGCAGGTTTTCTAGATAAAGATAATTGGATTAATCACCCTGCAAGAATGTTAGATGCTAGAGCTTTTAATATAGGAGCAAAAGAAATAGCAGCTGATATACTTCTTGGTATGTATTCAATATCTGAACTAGCAGACGAAGCAAACCTTAAATACTCTATTGATAGTTCTCTACAAGAAACTATTATTCCTTAACAACAAATTATTATTAAATTTTTAATTAAAAAACATTATGTTACAATTTAAAAACATTACAGGTAAAAAAGAAACTAAATCTTTTACACATCCAGTTATTATTGCTAATTCTACTAAAGGAGAATGGAGAATTGCTCCACCTATTCAAGAAAAATTAGAAATTGTTGAAGGTGATTTCGTTATCATGGTTGAACACCCTGAAGATAATAAACGTGTATTCATTGGTAAAGGTGTAAAAGGAGTTCCTGTAATTGATGCTGCAACCGGTAAACAAGCAGTAGATGGAAGAGGTCGTTTAGTTTATGAAGATAATACTTGTTTTGGTGCTGTTGTTCGTCCTGCTTCTGAAGGTAGTTCAATGTTTAAATTAACAGTTGCATCTGCTTGGAATAAATTATCAGGTAATGAAGAAACTCTTGATTACTTTACTTTATCTGAAGGTATTGAAGGAGAAATTCCATCTGATATTGTAGATGAAAATGGTGATTCTACAATGCACGTTACTACTCTTTATGAATTGAAATTCAAAGAATCTAAAGCTAAAGCTAAAAGAGAGAAAAAAGGAGAAGAAGGTGCTGAAGAAGAAGAAGAAGATGATGCTACATTTGAATTAGGAGAAACTAATGAAGAAGGTACATCTGAAGCTCCTGAAGCAGAAGCCTCTGAATATGAAGAAGAAGTTTAATCAACTTTAAATATGTACTTAAAGCGTCTGCTATTGTAGACGCTTTTTTTTGATTTAAAATTATAGCTATTATTTTAAAATTTAAAATTATTACAACATGGATTTGAATTTAAGTATTAATAAAGATACTAGAGGAAGTGCTAATAATCCTATTCCTGCTCCTCGTTTGTTAGCTCTTGCTACAACCATATTTCCTTATAAATATGAATTTCCTGTTGCTCATTTAGTTAATGTTTCTTTTGACCCTAAGAAAGAAGTAAAACGTAATGATGTAACAGAAAATGTTCCTGCTCTTATTTTCTTATTTAAAGATAAGGATAAAAGACAATTTACTCATATTGAGTTCCCATTAGACCCAACAGATGATAAAATTAAGAAAAAACAAGATGCTTTATTATCTCGTATTAAACATATTTGGGATGAAACTATTGGAGCTGATAAACTTCCTGCCGGTGTATTAGAAGGTAAATCTTTTGCTGAATTTTATGAAAATGTAGCAAAAGGATTTAATGCAATTACTTATACTAAAGATGATAAAACATATAAAACTTACTCTGCTAATGCTTTATATATTAAATTATCTTATTATAATGCTAATTTGCAACTTCCTCAATACCCTAATTTCATACAACCTGCTACTAGTGGGGGAAATCAAAAAGTATGTGAATTGAGAATTAATCCTACTTATGACTCTGTTGAGCCTAAAGCTAAAGCTAAAGCAGGAGGAAATCAAAGTGGACATAATAATGAATTTGGTGGAGGAGAAAGTTTTGGTGGTAATTTCTCTGAAGATTTACCTGATATTGAATAAATAGAAACAACAATTATTAATAAGCAGGGTATATACGTATACCCTGCTTTTTTTATACTATATGATAAACTTAAAGTTACTCCCTACTTTAACAAAACCATACTTATTAGAGAGGGTAAGTCAAGAGGAAATAATGTTATATTATATAGGTATTCCTGTTAATACACAAACATTAGAAGGCAGTTCCTTTTTATCTCCATTTAGAAGTGAAAATAACCCTGATAAAAATCCAACTTGTAATTATTATTATAGTGAAAATGGTAAACTACGAATCAAAGATTGGAATGGTTCTTTTCATGGAGATATATTTGATGTTGCATCTTGGGCAACAAAAATTAATAGTAAAACATCTCAAGGTTTTAAACTATTATTAAACAAAATTGCTTATGATTTTAAAGTACATAAATATAGTGTTGATGAAGAAAGAAAAAAATTCAATATTCTTTATAAACAACATATTACTACTAAAGAATTAAAAGTATTTAAAGTTATACCAAGACCATTTAATAAATTTGATGGTAAAACTTGGTATGATAGATGGGAAATTTCTAGTAGTTTACTTAAATTAGGAAAAGTTATTCCTGTACAAGAACTACAAGTAGAAGGAAACGATGGGTATCTTCATACTAAATATGTATATAATTCTTATAATCCTGGATATGCTTATTATGGAGGAGAAATAAATGGAATTATATTATGGAAAGTTTACTTTCCTCTTACTAAAGATAAGAACAAAAAATTTATTACTAATTATTCTTTTATTCAAGGACTAAATCTATTAGTACCTGCTAGAGTAATTGTAATCACTAAATCTTTTAAAGATGTATTATGTTTTAGAGTATTTGGAATTGTAGCTATTTGTGTACCTTCTGAAACTTATGTAATTTCTAAGGAAATTATGTTTAAGTTAAAAAGCTATGCAGATATAGTAGTTACTAATTTTGATTACGATAAAACAGGTATATTACTTGCTAATAAATATAAGAGAGTACATAATTGTTATCCTATTATGTTTACTCGTGGTAGATTTAATCAACCTGATTTTGGAGTTAAAGATTTTACAGAGTTCCGAGAAACATACGGAACAGAAAAAACAAAAGCATTAATAATTAATACTTTTGATAAATACAAAGAATTATTCACATACATCGATAACCTAAACAAACAAGCAATAAAATGGATAGAGCCGAATTAGATAAAATTAATAATTTTAACTTAAATCAAGTTAAAAAAACTTCAGTAATAATTCTTAAGAAAAAAGTAAGTGAATTTAGAACAATCTATTACGTAGTAGTTAGTGCTACAGAAAAAGAAATAGAAGATACTAAAAGAGCTAAAGCTTTAACAGAAGGAACACTAATGGTATTAAAAGATAATAATCTTATTACTCTTAGAGAAGAGGTTAAAACTGTTGTATTCTTAGGAGAATTAGAAAATTATTATCCTAATGATGAAATTGTATATAAATTTCCAAAAAGAAAAGTAGATATACGAGAAAATAAACCTGATTACTATAGAGATTATAGTAAAACTCTTGAACAACAAAAAAATAGTATGTGGTTAGTTAATACTGCTCCTAGTCTTAGACATTGTTGGGAATCTATTATTAGAAAATGTAATAGTAAATACGGATTAATTCTAGAAATTGTAATAAAGAATGAGAATAATACTAGAAACAGTTAATAATGGAGTAATATCTATTATTATTGACAGAGATTTTAATTATACTAATTTAGCTATTATTAAAAATCAAACAGAATTTATTTATATTGATAGAATTAAAAAATCATCAAAAGAAATAAGAGAAAAAGTAAATCTTTTAATAAAAGAATTTGATGTTAGACTAATTACAGAACTTGATAGTCTATTTGCTAATACTCAAACTCTTCAAAGAATTCATTATGATAATGAAATTGAAAAATTAAAATTAAAAGATAATTGTGGTATTAATAAAGAAGATAAAGAAGAGAGAGTTCTTAGATTTACTACTTTTAATAAAATTTATAATTAAATAACTAATGAAAAATACAGCACTTTATGAAGGAAATGTTGTTGAACTTAAAAAAGATGTAAAAGGAACTTCAGAAAGTACTACGTTTACATTAGGAGAAATTGATGTTATTACTACTATAAATATAAATACTACTTCTGATACAACTGGTATTGAAGTAGTATTTGTTAGTGGTAAAGTTTTAAATCAACAAGATGCAACAAATTATAGTAGTTGGTTGCATAGACACTTTAAATTAACAATCTAAAACCATAATTAATGGAAAAGCTATATAAAAAAGATAGTAAAGGTAAAATACTTGAATGGTCAGCTGAATATGAACACACTTCAAATGGTGTTGATATTCATCTATATTCAGGTGAAATAAACGGAAAAATTACAAAGACTGTAAGAGCCGGAATTAAAGGAAAAAACATAGGAAAATCTAATGAAACTTCTCCTTTAACCCAAGCAGTTAATGAAATTGAAAGTTTATATAAAAGAAAAAAAGATTTAGGATATAAATCTCTTATAGATTTAAATTATAATTTTGGTAATGGTTTTGATACTGTTATGTCTATAAGTGATTTTCTTAATCAAACACTAACAAAAGATACTACTGATGCTGCTGGTAATCTTAAACCAATGAAAGCACAACAATATTATCGTAGTAAAAAAGATTGGGTTGATAATCAAGGTAATATATGGAAAGATAGAAAATACTTTTATTTACTTAACCCATATGAAAGAAAAGAAAGAGGAGCAATAATTATAGGTTTTCCTTGTCTTATTCAACCTAAAATTAATGGTGTAAGATGCACTATTAGTTTAGATGAAAATAATAATGTTCAGATTCTTAGTAAAGAGGGTAAACGTTATAATCTTCCCCATATAGAGGAAGTGTTCGTTCAGTACAAATCAATATTTACCGTATATAAAGAAGATGAACAAGAAGAAATTTTCTTTGATGGTGAATTATATATTCATGGTGAAAAATTACAAGTAATAAGTAGTGCAGTTAAAGCACCAAATTTAGATACAAGTAGAGTTAAATTTGTTTGTTTTGATTTAGGTACAACATTATTTAGTAATTTAAAAAGAATACAATTAATGAAACAGTTAATAACTCAATTAACTTCTCATATAATTGATGCTTCAGTAGAATATTTAGCTACATATCGTGTTGGTTCTGATGCAATTGTACAAAGTATGACTGATAAGTTTATTGAACAAGGTTATGAAGGTTCAATATTAAGAGAAGAATTTGGTGTATATGCTTTTGGTAAAAGACCTATGTCAATGGTTAAACTTAAAAGAGTTATGGATACTGAATTTTTAATTGTTGATATTATACCACAAGAAAAAGATAATAATCTAGGATTATATGTATGTAGAACTTCTGAAGGTAAAGAATTTAATGTTACTCCTACTGGTAATAATGAATTCAAAAGTTTAATATTATTTCAAAAACATCTTTATATAGGTAAAATGTTAACTTGTAAATTTTATGAATATACAGAAGCAGGAATACCTTTTCATGTATTAGATAATATTGTAAGAGATTATGAATAATAAAAGTATAAAAATAGTTAATTACGGTATAGGAGAAAATTATCTTAAAGATTGGGGTATTCAAGAGGCTCTTAGAGAAATATATCAAAACTTTATTGATTATGGTAGCTTTAAACAAAAGATTGAAGTAGATGCTAGTAAAACAGTAACAACTATTACTCTTAGTAATGATTTTAAACCTAATGATTATTCTTTTCTTAAAATAGGAGAATCACAAAAAGTTGATAAAGAAAATTCAATAGGTCAACACGGAGAAGGACTTAAAATGGCTTTTCTTATATTTCTTAGACTTGGTTATTGTATCAAACTTAAAGCTAATAACCATGAAATAAAACCTATTTGGCAAAAACAACCTATATTAGGTACTACATTAGCTTTAAGATTTGCCCCTTTTGATTTAAATGATGATTTTTATATTAAATTTACTATACTTAAATCTGACTTTGATTATTTTAATAATAATTTAATTAAAAAGAAAGATATAGTATATTCACATTCTTTTCATGGTGATATAGTAGATAAACCAATAGGTAATATTTATTCAGGTAAATTATTTGTATGTAATCTTAAAAACATTAAAAAATCTTATAATCTTCCACCTGCTAGACTTAAATTAGATAGAGATAGAAAAGTACCAGGAAGTTTTGAGGTTAGTTATCATACTTCTAAAATTAATGAAGCACAAGCAGAAATTAATTTTGTAGACCAAAATTATGATGATTTTAGACACGTAAGTAGTATTCCTCGTACTTATTATCCTTCTATTAGAGCTAAAGCAGTAGGAGAAAATGTAGAATTTATTGCAAAAGTGATAGATAAAGAAACTAACGAAACTAAAGAAGTTCTTATTACTAATCAAAGTATAAAAGAACATCTTAAACAACAAAGTTTCTTTCAAAAAGCAATTAATGGTATTAAAAATTTTATAGCTTCTAAATTTGGTATTAAAGAATTATTAATTAAATTTAGAAATAATCATTGTTACAGTGATGAAGCTAAAAGAGATTTTGATATTATATTAATTAAATTAGGTATTACATTAGATAATACTCAAGAAGATTTTCCTTTTTAATGATACAAAATAAACAACTTAAAGTATTAACAATAAAACCTAGTGGTAGAAGTAGTGACTTTATTAGTCCTTCTTTTGCCACTGGTTGTTTGTTAGAATGTTTATATTGTTATATGAAACGTAATACTCCTAATGGGGTTACTTTTTATAACAATACAGATGAAATTCTATTAGCTATAGATAAACATAGTAAAAAGAGTAAAATAATTAAACCTAATCAAACTGATGAAAAATATATAACTTATGATATAAGTTGTAATGAAGATTTTGGATTACATTTACCTCATCATAATTGGGAACAAATATTTACATTTTTTAAACAACATCCTAGAGCTAAAGCTACATTTGCTACTAAAGTAATTCCTAAAGCATTATTAAAATTTAATCCTAATGGTAAAGTTAGAATTAGATTTAGTCTTATGCCTCAAAGACTTTCTGATATACTTGAACCTAAATCAACTAAAATATCAGATAGAATTAAAGCTATTAATACATTTATTGAAGCAGGTTATGATGTTCACGTTAATTATAGTCCTGTTATATTATATGCAGGTTGGGTAATAGATTACTATAAATTATTTAAAGAAATTAATATAGTAGTTAAAGATGAATATAAAAATAGAGTAAAATCTGAAGTTATATTTCTTACTCATAACAAAGAAAAGCATTATAAAAATATGCTTATTAATCCTAAAGGTGAAGAACTTCTTTGGCAACCACATTTACAAGAAGAAAAAGTATCTCAATATGGTGGTAATAATATTAGATATAAAGCAGGTCTTAAAGCTGAATATATCGAACAATTTAAAACATTACATAGTGACGTTATTGATTGGAACACGATAAGATATATCTTTTAAAGGCTCGTACACGCACACAAGTCAAACCAAACCTATCTTCTATTGGGGAACATACTAGAATACCAAAATACTATTTCGATTGAATACAGCCCTTTAAAATAACTCAAAATTTTAACATTATGCCGGAAAATAATGAATTTGATGATAATCACGTATTTGAATTTGAACAAGAAGAAGAACAAGAACAAATATCAGGTGATGGATTACAAAAAATGGTAAATCTATATGATGTAGACCATAATATTGTATCAGGTAATTTAGTAGAATCACTTAAAAGTGGTCAATTAAATCCTATACAGTTTCATTTATCTTTGAAAAGAATGGAGAAAATAATTGAATTAGTAGGAAAGAATACTGCTGCTAAAGATGTTATTATGGAAGAAGTTAGAAAAAACTTATCAGGTAATGTTAAAACTGTTAAAATGTATGGAGCTTCATTATCAGTAGCTGCTACATATACTTGGTATGATTTTGCTAATTGTAATGATATTTATTTAGAAAGACTTAAAGAAATTAAGGATGAAGTTGATGCTCTTATTAAAAACAGAGAAGATGAACTAAAACTTCTTATACCTAAAGATAATTTCTTAGGTCTTGCAACTGCTACTAAAGTTATTGATAGATTACCTAGTTTAACATGGACTGAATTAGGACAAGATTGTGTTGTTAGTCCTCCTGTTAAAATACAAAAAGAAGGAGTTAAAGTTTCATTTGATAAAAATTAAATTATATGAGAGTTATTAATGAAGAATTTCCATTAACTATAGAAGAAGCTAAATCTTTTGGTTATGGAGTAAATTACATAGATAAAGTTAAAGAATTTATGACTTTATTCGGACAACCTGTAGTAGATAAACCTGCTATTATGCCTGAAGATAGAAATAAATTACGTATTGCTTTAATTTTTGAAGAACTTAAAGAATATGCAGAAGCTAGTGGATTGAGAGGGTATTTTAATACTTTATGTGAAGAAGCTGAAGGAGAATATGAATTAATTACTAATTTAGAAGACGATGAACCACCTTATATTGAAAAACCTATTGATATAATTGGACAATTTGATGCTTTACTTGATTTACAATATGTACTATCAGGTGCTGTAATTGAAAACGGTTTTACTAATATCTTTGATGAAGGATTTAATGAAGTTCATAGAAGTAATATGAGTAAAATTTGTAAAGATGAAAAAGAAGCAGAGCAAACTATTGAAAAATATAGTAATGAACAAATTGAAGTGTATGCTGAACCTTGTGCACATGATGATAATGCTATTCTTATTAAAAAAAGAGGAAGTGATAAAGTACTTAAATCTATTAACTACTCTCCTGCTAATTTAGAACCAATTATTAATAAACATGATGAATAATATAACAAAACAATTAGAGAATATTATATTTATACTATTGTTGCAATTATTCTTATCTTTTTTATTTGGAGTTGGATTACATTTAATTACTTGTTTAATTAATAATAATAATGTATTTTTATATAAAGATGAAATATATAAATACACTGCTATAACTTTAATAGGAACTTGGGTAACAACAATATTAATATTAATTGTAAATAAAAGAACAAAAAAATGATACAAGCAAAAGTAGTAGCTGACTCAATTTGTCCTAAAGGACACCGATTAACAACTTTAGAAATAGTATTACCTCGATATATATTAGCAGAACTTAATACTCATAGAGTACTAAGTAAAAATAGTGCTAGTAGTAGAGCTATTCCATTTAAAAAGATGATTAGAGAAGTAAAAGCTAATCCTTTTATTCCTTATGCTTTTCAAAAAGACCATTCAGGTATGCAAGGTACTGAATATATTGATAATCCTGAAGATTTAAGAGATGTTAAATTTGCATGGTTAAAAGCCTTAGATTTAGCAGTAATGAGTGCTGAACTTCTTAATGATGGATTTAATGTTACTAAACAATTAGCTAATAGAATAATTGAACCATTTATGTGGCATAAAGTTCTTATTAGTGGTACTGAATGGGAAAATTTCTTTAATTTAAGATGTCCTCAATATAAAATACATCAAGGTACATATAAAAGTAGAAAAGAAGCTTTAAAATATGCTTTATCTAATGGAGAATTAAAACATTGGACTATTTTAGATTGGTTAATTGTAAATGAAGGACAAGCTGATATTCATATGATGTTTCTTGCAGAATCTATTTATGATGCTATTAATGAAAGTACTCCTGTAAATTTAAAAGAAGGAGAATGGCATATTCCTTATGGAGATTTAATAGACTTTACTTCTAAAGAATATTCAGAAGCTGTAGATGATAATACAGATTTAACTTGGCAAGATTATGCTATTAGAATAGGTATTGCTCGTTGTGCTAGACTTTCATATCAAACATTAGGAGATAATCCTGTTATTGATTATAAGAAAGATTTAGAACTTTATGAAGTTCTTAGTAAATCAGGACATTGGAGTCCTTTTGAACATGTTGCTAAAGTTATGACTACACAAGAATATGAACTTAATGTTAAGGGTGAATTAAAATGGACAGGAGGACAATATGATAAACCTTTACCAGTAGATAATGCACAAGGTTGGTGTAGAAACTTTAGAGGATTTATTCAACAACGAGCTTTAATTGATTAACATGATATTAATTCCAATAGTAGCAAAGTCTTTATTTATTAAGGACTTTGCTTTAGTTGAAGGTAAAGATTGGATAGAACATTATTATAAAGAACAATGTGCTATTAAAGAATTGTATGGTATTAAAAGTAGTATTAAATTTATTAACTAAATTTATTAACTAAATAATTATGAAAATAGAACAAAATACAAAAAGTGAAGATATACATATTTATTCTGTTGGTCTTGTTGTTCTTTATTCTGTTTATGGCAGCTTATTAGAACTTAGACAAGAAACAACAGAAACTTCTACATTTAAAATAAGTGTATTAGACCAAGACATTGATAAAGAAACTGATGGTTATAGTATAGAATTTTGTTCATCTAATGAATTAATTAAAATAATTGAAGATTTTAAAAAGAAATTAAATAATAGTAAAAAATGAATAAAATATTAATAACTCTTGTATTTAAAGGAGAAGATGATTGGAGTAGACCAGTTTTTAAACATATTCATGCTAATATTTATTTTGGTAGTACTAATATACTAATACCTAATAAAGAACTAGGATTGATAAACGAAGAAAGTATTGTTAAATATTTTAATGAAAATATAGAACAAATAGAATATTTTGGTAGTCAATTTAATTGTGAACCTAATGGGGGAGCAATAAGAGAAAACTATGAATTAATAATTATAACTAATAAAGAAGCTAAAGAAAGAAGAGCTTTATTAGATAAAAATGTTAAAGGATTAGAAACTCATAAATATGCTCCAGAGTTAAACAGATTAGTATTAATTAATACAGCTGAATATAAAGTTAATGGTATTACTGATTTAAAAGATGCAGTTGATTATGTATTTAGAAGTATTAGATGGGAACAATTAAAACTTAATTTAAAGTAATGAAAGTATCTGATAATATTAAAAGAGAACAAAGAAAAATATTAAAACATTATAGAGATACTTTAGATAAAAGAGATATGTCTATAAATGTTATAACATTAACAAAACATAGTAAAAATCATATTGATAGAATTATATTTGTTGTACATCAACCAGTAAGAATTATATCAATGAATAATCATAAGTAATTATGTTAATAATAATAACTGTTAAAATTTAGTTAAATTAATCGGAATAACTGATAAAATTTATTTATCTTTGTCAGAATAACTGATAAAATTTAAAAATATGACAACAAAAATTTATGTACTTAAATGTCCTAATACTAATGAAATTAAATATGTAGGAAAAACTAATAATCCTGAACAAAGACTAAAAGCTCATAATAATAAAACTAGAGATTTAGGAACTCATAAAAGAAATTGGATTAATAAATTAAGAGAAGAAAAAAAGAAACCTATATTTGAAATTATAGAGGAAGTACCTATAGAACTTTGGCAAGAAAAAGAAAAATATTGGATTGAATATTATATTAATATTGGATGTAAATTAGTAAATAATATAAATTCTATAGGAAAAGGGTTAACTTTTGGAAATAAAACTTCTTTTAATGGAAGTAATGCTAGACCGATAATTGCTTTAGATAAAACTGGAGAATTTTTTGCTTCTTTTAATAGTATTAAAGAAGCAGAAGAAATTATAGGTAAAAAAGGAATTGAATCTGTATTAGCTAAAATAACTAAAACAGCAGGAAATTATATTTGGTTATACGAAGAAGATTATTATCAATTATCTTTAGAAGAAATTAATAATATTATATTAAATGCAAATGATAATTCTTTAAAAGGCTTAAAAGGAAAAAGATTTGAAGAAGGACATATTGCTTGGAATAAAGGTAAAAAAGGTAAACTAAAACCAGATAAACATGTATTTCAATATTCAGGTTTAACAGGAGAATTAATTAAAGAATGGAATACCGCAAAAGAAGCAGGAGTAACATTAAAAATTAATGTAGAAGGAATAGGACAAGCTTGTAGAGGAACAGCTAAAACAGCTGGAGGATATTGTTGGTCTTATAATAAATTAGAAAAATATATAATAACTTATGGTAATAAAGCTAATACATTATCAATTAAAAATTTAAAATAATATGAGTATTATAGCGATTTCGGGAAAAATAGGAAGTGGTAAAGATACTGTAGGAACAATAATAAGAAGTTTAACTAATAAAGATGGTGCTATTTTTACTCCTAAAAGATTAGTAGAATGTATAAATACTACAGGAAGTATACCAGTAATAGGATTTAATAGTAATTGGGAAATCAAAAAATTCGCAGATAAACTTAAAGATATAGTATGTTTACTTATTAATTGTACTAGAGAACAATTAGAAGATGCTGATTTTAAGAATACTGAATTAGGAGAAGAATGGTGGTATTTACAATTAAAAGATAATTATGGATATAAAATACCACAATTATATAATTATTTAGAATGGAAAGATATTAAATCTCCATCAATAGATTATACTCTTTTACAACCTATTAAATTAACTCCTAGACTTTTACTTCAATTATTAGGTACAGAGTGTGGGAGAGATATTATTCATCCTAATGTATGGGTTAATAGTTTAATGAGTGAATATAAAATGAATTATGCTCAACATCCTGATATTGATTATATAGAAAGTAAACAATATCCTAATTGGATTATTACAGATATGAGATTCCCTAATGAATTACAAGCTATTAAAGATAGAGGTGGTATTACTATTAGAGTTAATAGAGTACCTTTTGATAGTATAGAAGAAACAATGAGATTTCATCCTTCTGAAACAGCATTAGATAATGCTAAATTTGATTATACTATTATTAACAATGGTACAATAGAAGATTTAATAGAAAAAATAAAAGTAATATTAATAAAAGAAAAAATTATAAATGAATCCAACTAATAATATTAAAGAAGCTAATACTAATGCTATTAATACATTAATATTAAATTTAAAATCTAATAATTTGATTAATGAAACTCAAGTATCAGATTGTTATCATACATTTGATGAATTATATGAATTTAGAAAGATGTATAATGCTGTTCTATTTAGTGGGTGGGCAGAAGCACACTTATCTAGTATATCTTTAGTAGAATCTAAAGTATATGATAAAGTATTAATAGAACCAAAATATAATGTTCATAAATCATGGAAACATAATGATGGAGAACTTTGTTTTGGAGGAGGTTGGTTTATTGTAAGTGCAATGTTACCTACAGGATTAATTAGTAATCATTATAAAGCTGAAGATTGGGATTTATTTAAAGTACCTGAAGTAGAAAAAGCTTTATATGAATTTGATGGTCATACTGGTAAAGATGTATTAAAAAGATTAAAAGCTTTAATATAAAGTATTGTAGATAAATTAGAAATAACTAAATAAATATTATGACAGAAGTTCAAATTAAACAAACTATTGGTCAATTAGAAGCATCTATTAATAAAGTAGAATCGTTTGCTAATGAAGAAGAATTTAAAGAATATTGTGATAATATTCAAACTTGTATTACTCACTGGAAAATAATCTTAAAAAAAGTTAAAGAAAATGAAAGGAAATAAAGTAGAACTAAATACTAAACTTTATCAAATTGATAGAAATAAAAGAGAAGAAGGCTTAGTAGAAAATAGATTTAATATTTTTAATTGTATTTTAATTACTAAATTAGGTAAATATTATTTATATCAATTTGCTTTAAATAGTTTTGGTACTATTACTACAAAATCAGCTCAAGCAGATTATAATAATATTATTAATATATTTGAATTAGATAAACAAGACAGAAATAAAACTTTTACTGAAATTATTAAAAAGAATAAAACTAAATTAGGTTTTTATTATAGTACTTTACATTCTGTTTTTTATTTTAGTGAAACTAATCAAGTTGAAGATTCTTTTGCAGGTTTTGCTTTAAATTATAAAGATTTAAAAGAAGATGTTAATAAATTATTAATTGGAGAAATACACGCTTTAGAAACTAAAAAGAAAGAAATAGAAGAAAAACTAGATAATCTTATAAAACAAGTTAAAGAAAATGGCACACAATCTTAATTTTACAAATAATAGAGCTAGTTTTGCTTCACGTAAAGAAATAGCTTGGCACAGTCTTGGACAAGTAGTAGATGCTATGACTTCAGAAGAAGCAATTAAACTTGGTGGTTTAGATTTTGAAGTTGAAAAAAGAGCAAAATATTATCATTCTAATAAGCATATTCTTTTTGATGATGCTAAAACTTATGATGTTATTTCAAGAGTTAAACTTAAAGATTCTAATATTTATAAACAAGAATTTGTTATTCCTGATAAATTTGTAACTGTTAGAAATGATACTAATCAATATTTAGGAGAAGTAGGAGCAAAATATGAAGTTATTCAGAATTGGGAAGCTTTTGATTTTATGGATAGTATTATAGGAAAACAAGCTTCTTATGAAACTGTTGGTGCTTTAGGTAATGGAGAAACAGTATTTATTACTGCTAAATTAACAGAAGAATTAGTAATTAATAAAGACCAAATAGATAAATATTTACTTGTTACTATGTCACATGATGGAAGTAGTAGTATTCAAGTAATGTTTACTCCTATTAGAGTTGTATGTAATAATACTTTAACTGCGGCTATTAAAGGTAATCAGAATAAAGTTAGTATTATGCATACTAGAAATGCTAAAGTTAAATTAGAAGCAAGTAAAAAGATACTAGGTATAGTAGACCAAGGAAGTCTAGCTTATAAAGAAATATTTAGTGATATGTTTAATTGTTACGTTAATGATAAAGATGCTAAATCTGTTATTGAAAAATCATTAGGATTAGTTCGAGATGACAAAAACAACCTTTCTACTAGAGGGGAAAATATACTATTTCAAGCTAATAAATATTATCATCAAGGTATTGGACAACAAGAAATTGTAGGTAATTATTGGGGAGTATACAATGGTGTAACTGGATATCTTCAAAATGTAAAAGAATACAAAAATGAAGAAGTTAAATTCAAAAATACTTTTGATTCCGGAGATAGTAATGCAAGACAAAGAGCTTTTAATATTATTACTAATTTAATATATCAATAAGCTAAAATGACTAGACAAGAAAGACAAAACATTATTATAAATGTTTTAACAGATTGTAGTACATTTAGTGGTAGAAAACTATTAGATGAATTTTCCCCAATAGAAGTTGTGGATTTTTCTAATCATTTGATAAATACAACACCTGATACTTTTGATGAACATATCATTAAAACAACAGAAAGAATATTTATTAATTGGAGCAAAGAAAATATTAAAAATCATTGTGTAGGAGAGATTAATAAATTATTAAGAAGTTATATTAGTCTTACTTACAATAAAGAGAAATTAATATTATTAATGTATTATCTAGGAATACTATATAAACTAGATAATGAAAGTATTACCAAAGATTTAAACAAAGTAGAACAATACTTTGAGTCATTACTTATATTAGATACTGATGAATTAAAAGAAGAAGTAGCTAGTAACAATATCGAAGCACAAACCAAAAATGCAGGACACTATTATACAAGAGTATTAGATAATTTTATAATACTACCTACATTAAAAACCAAAGAACATTTTAGTAATTTTATTCCGTAAAAAAGATGCAAACAATTCAAACAATTTTAGTCATTTTATTAGTACTAGTAGCAATAATACTAGCATTAAAAATTAGAGAGGTTATAAAACTGAAAAAACTAGTAAAACAGAAAGACAAAGAATACAGTTTACTTAATAGTGAGTATCATGATACTAAAGACACTTTAGTAACTATTAGAAGAAATCATGTATCTCAATATGAAACTCTTCAAGATAGATATGAACAAGAAAAAGTTGATTTATTAAAAGCTAATATTAATAAAACTATTTATTTAAAATATTTATTAATAGTTATTAATAAAGTATTTAATAATTTAGGTAAACATATTATGTATACTGATGAAACAGGTGTACCTAAAAATATTTGGCTTGTTTATAGTAAAGAGGCTAAAGCATATAAAGTACAAGCAGCTTTTGGAAAAGAAGATATTTCAAATATTCTTTCTTTTCATAATGAAAAAGAAGATATAAAAGCCTTAATAGAAAAAGGTATTATTGGAGAGTATGAAACAGAACAATTTGAGAAAACTCTCGATGTTACAGAATTTGATGTTCTTAGAGAATCAATTCTAAATAAATAAATAAGAAAAATGGAGATAGCAATTAAACTCGCTGCCTTATTTACAATAATGCTTTTATTATTTAAAATGAAAGCATTATTAGATAAGATAAAAGTACAAAATTCTTATATTAAAAGTCTTGAAAAAAGAGATAAGACAAAAATATTAGGAGAGCAAAAATATAAAGATAATCATGAACTCGATGAAAGATTATATGCTTTTTGTGAAGGTAAATTTTATAAAGTCTTTAATGTAAACAGTAAAGGAGAAGCATATATTAGAAACAAAGATCTTAAAACTGGTAAAAGAGAAAATAAAATTTGTGAATTATATTTAAAAGTAAAAGGTATTGATGCTTATGTAGATTTAGAAACTGTAAAGACATATATAATTAATAATCTTTATACTAATAAATATAAAAGTTTTGAAGATATAAAAAAAGGGACTCTTAATTGAGTCCCTTTTATTAATACTTCTACCTAAAAAATTTGTAAACAAATAACAGCTCTATTTTTATCGTTTATCATATGTTTGTGAAGCTGAATTATAAATACTATAAGCTTTAGATGTAAAAGGTAATAGTTTAGATGATGCTTTTACCAATCTGCTATCCCCTGCATGAATACCTGCTTCAAATTCATCTTCTCCAATTAAAGCTTTACCACTAGCATAAAAGAAATCAGCAACTTCTTTAACAATACTTACAGCCGGAATAATATCTCTTATTAAATTTCTAGCTTCCATAGGATTAACATATAACATTAAATCAGTTCTTAATCTAATTCCTTGATTAATTAAAACATTTAATACTTGCAATTTTTCTTCATCATCATCGTCATCTTTTAATCCTGCAACAACAAGTAATAATAAATTAAGATTAATAGCCATAGTAACTTCTGTTAAAACTTTTCTCATATTAGCAGCATCAACAGCTTTAATTTTATTATTTTCTACTAATCCTTCAAAGGTTCCACCTTTATAAGCACCGAATGTATATCTTCTTAATATTCCTTTCATAAATTCAAGTGCAAATTCTCCAACAGTAGTTCTTTTATAAACATCTCCAACTGAACGATATCTACCTTTTACTTCAACTCCTAAGATATCATCAAATCTCTCTTTTTCAACTCTTACTGCAATAGCATCTATCATCCAAGTTCTAAATTGTAATGCAAATCTACCTAATACAGAACGTTTAGCATTAATAGTTGAAGCAGGGTCATAATTACCATGATTACGTTTAATTATTTGATTTAATTTTAATCGTAATTTAATAATAACATCTTTAGGCTCTTCTCCAAATTCAGCAGTATTCCAATTAAAATCATTATCCATAGCATCCCAAACAGTAGTTTCTCCTTTTTCTGTTTGTACTTTAGTATCTTTAGCTAATGCTATTAATAATGGAGCCTGATTAATATACTCTGTTCTCTTTTGCATATTATAAGGACTTAACCATCTAAAGCGTTTATTAAAACTATTAGGAGTAGATTCTGTATAAAGTTCATTAGATGCATCTTTAAGTACATCCCATTTATTCATACCTGCTCTAATCTTATTAGCTACCTCTAAATCATATAATCCAGTTTCATGATTAAAACTAGCATTTCTACCAATACTATTCATTACTAATTTATAACCATAATTTAAAGATTCTTTAGTATAAACTTGTCCTCCTGCAGCTTCTATGTAATTAGCTATCCAACCAAATCCCATATTACTAAATCCACTTAATACATTCCAACCCATTAATTTTACTTGTAAATATTTAAGTAAATTATCACCTGCTTTAGAGTATATAAATGTTTTACCTAATTTAGCTAATTGGTCTTGTATTAATTCTGCTCCTTCTGTATATACTTCTACAGTAATTACATTATTAGCTAAATCTTCTTCTAGTTGTATTAAACTATTCTCTAATTCCTTCTTAGTAGCTTTTTCAGTAGGAGTTAATACTTTTCCACCTTTACCCTCTTCATCTCTAATATCATTATACATATTAGCTTTAATAAAGTTTTCAGTAGCTTGTTTAGTTTTAACAAAAGATTCAGCTGTTGGTTTCTTTTGAATTAATCCTAATCCTGCTGTAATAGGTGTACCATCAGGTCTATAAAAAGACTCTTTATATGAATCCATTACAGTAGTAGCAATTTTAATACCGTCTTCTATTTGAGCTTTATGCTTATGTGCCATTACTAATGCCGTATATACCTTAATTACTTTAGGTAAATCAAAAGATTTTTGTTGAGATATTTCATCAATAGCTTCTTCTTTAAATCTATATAATTCAACATTATTAGGCTCTCTTTTATTTTCAACAATAAATTCTACTGTTTTCTTTTCAACAATATCTTTAATAGCTTCATAGTTGTTTTTTATCATTGGTATTCTCATTTCCTGAACAGGTTTACCTGTATTAGGGTCAATAACACCACTACTATTATCAGAAAAAGAACTTTGCATTGATTTAATAAAAGCATCTTGAATAGGTTTAAATCCTAATTGAAAACCTTTTTCAGAATACATTTCATATAAACTCTTTTCAATAAAAGGAATACCACCATAAGCTAAAGCTTCTTGTTGACTATCAGGAACAAATTTTTTCAAAGTACTAAAAGTATCATTAACAAATTCATAGAAAGCTAATAAAGTTTCATCACTTTTAATAATATCAAAATTACTATCAAAATAATCAGCAGTTACTGCTTCTCGTTTAGGTATTAATTCATAATATTTATGTGAATTAAAATATTTATAATCTTCTATACTTTTAGGTGCTCCTTTAAAAGCATAATGTTCTAATGAATAAGGACTATTAGCTTTTAACCAATTTTCATATTTTCTATTAGTTTCTTCAGTATTAGTAATATCAGCTTTAGATTTTAAGTTATAACTACTAACTAATATTTCTAAATATCCTTCTTTATGTTCATTATATGAATCAATTTTCTTTTGTTGATTTTTCATATATGAATTATAAGCATACTCACCTAATTCTTGTTTTAATGCTTCTCTAGCAGCAATAACTTCAGGAGTAATAACATTATTAGCAGGGAAAAGACTAGCAATATTAGTATTTAATCCTATGTTTCCAATATGATTAAGATAAGCATTAAAATTACTAAATACATTATTAGCATTTATCCCACTAATGAGCATTGCTTTTCTTTCATAGAATTTTTTAGAATATTGATTAACTAAATGTCCTGTCAATTTACCATTTTCAGTACGTTGTCTAAAAATATCAAATAATTCTTTATATCCTCTAGCTTTTAAATTAGCAAGAACTTTATCAGATAATTCTTCAAAACCTTCTAATTGTTTATTAAAATCATCTTCAGCTTTAATATTAGCTGTTTGAACAGCAGCCCAAATACTAGTTAGAAGTTCATTATCATAAGTACTAATATCTTTAAAACTATTTTGTAAAGAATTAATATCTTTAAATTCTGAAAATATTTCATCAATAGTAATATCTCTATTAATGTAAGTTTTAACAAAATTTCTAAGGTATTCTTTTTCTACTAAAGATAGTTGGTCTGATAATGATTTAGCTTCTGATTCAATACCTGCATAAAGATTAGTTAATATCTTAGATTTTTTAGCAACAGGACTAAATAGTAATTCAGTAGAATCTTTCCAAAAATTAGTAAGACTTCTTGCATATACTAAATCTTCTGAAGTTAAAGGTCTTTTTAACATCTCTTCAACTGTCTGTAAATCTTGTTCAGCAAAATCAGCTAAATTATCTAAATATTTAACATCTCCTGCATTTTCTAATAGTTCTGCATCTTTATTATATTGTTCTTGTAATACAGCTACTCTATTAAAATCTTCAATATCTCTAGCTTTTTTAATACTACTTTTTAACTTCTTAACTCTAATTTCTAATGCTTTAATATAATTAGGAAAAGAATTAACACCTCCTTCAACTATTTCAGAAGTTAAACCAATATTTTCATCATAAGCAAAATCAGCAAATCTATTACTATCTAATACTACTCTACCATCTATATTTCTTGCTACAACATTTACTATATTCTTGTTAATAAAATCTACAATTTCTTGTGCATTATCTTTTTGAATAGGAACATTGTTTTCATTTACTAGATTTAACTTCTTATTAAGATAGTCTTGTGTTCTAACATAAAGAGGAACACTAGGTACATAAAAAGCAGGATCTTTAGTAATATCATTTTCAAACAAGTTAAGAATTTCATGTAAAACAGCTTCTAAATTACTATCTTTTTTAACTCCTAATCTTTGTAATAAATCAGTAATAGCTTTAATAAAACGTTGCCAAAGAGTTTTAGCTTTTTCATTAGCAGGTTTATTTAAGTATTCTTGAAATAATTTATTATTAATAGATGCAGCAATAAATTCTTGTAAATTAATAATAGGATAAAGAATATTACGGTCAAGTTCAGTAGTTAAACCTAATCCATGTTTAGAATTATATTTAACTCTATCAATAGCTTTTTGTCCATAAGTATTAATAAGATCATTCTCAACTGATTTTCTTAATGCTTCTAATTCTTTAACAAAAGTACTACTTCCTTTTTCTACTTCCATTGCAGTAATACCATGTATAATTTCTTCTATAACTACTAAATGTAAATCTTCTTCAGAAACAAAACTATTAGGATTAACTCTAATTTGAAAAGGTTCTGCAAACATATTACTTTTAAGTAATACTCCTCTAGCTTTTAAGTTAGTATCTACATAAAATGGTACAGCAGAAAGAAGTGGAGTAAGTCCTTTTATTTTATCAGCAAAATATTTAATAATAGGATTGTTACTATTATTTCTAATTTGTCGCAAAATAAGTCTATATTTTTCTTCTACAGCTAAAGAATTATCATCTAAATAATATTTCTTAGTTAAATCAGCCATAGCAGTATTATATATTTTAGCTGAACTTAAATCAGAGACATTATTATCTAAAGATAAAAATTCATCAGTAGCAGTACCAGGTTGAGGAAGATTTTCAGTACTAAGTTCAGAAAGATTAGAAAATAAATCTAATTGTACTGAAGTAGTATTACTAACAGTAGGAGTACTATAATTAAGAGTATTAATACTATTTTTTGTAACAACATATACATCTTTAATAGCTTGTTTAGCTTTATCTTCTTTTTCCTTACCTACATACTCTTGTCTTGGTTGCCACTTATCATCTTTTTTAACATTATAATTTTCAATATCTCTACTACCTATACCTGCAAAGTTTTTAGTTAATATAGGAGTTTCTGTTTTTTCAAAAACTTTATTATTAAATTTATACCATTGTTCAGTATTAATATCCCATACATAAACAGGTTTATTTAATTTAATTCCTAATTGAATTGCTGTATTAGTACCACCACTAACTGATTTATTATTACTATTTAATTTAGCAATAGCATAAACAGCATCTGAATTATAAACTTGATAAAAGTTTCTTACTTGTAAATTACCTTCTAATGTATTAGGATATTTTTTTCCTAATAATCTTTCTACTTCACTTCTAGCTTTATCCATTTGTTCTTTAGATAAAACTACAGCTGTAACTTTATTATTTCTTAATTGTTGAGATAAATTAGCATTACCTGCATCTTTATAATGATTATGTTTAGTAAATCCAAGAGGTCTACCGATTATATCCCAAAAAGTATCTCCTCCATATGCTCCGCCTGAATGATTAGTAAAGTCTGATAAACTTGTAGCTTGTTCTTGACTAGTAACAGGAGGATTAATAGATGTTATCTTAGGGATATATTCTTTTTTAATAACTTGTACCTCTTCTTCAACTTTATCATTAAGTCTTTCAAATCCGCTATCAGCTTGATTAATATAAATAGTACTTTTACCTGCAAAAGGTAAAGTAATATCATATTCTTTCATACCTTTACTACCTAATACATCTATTTCAATATATTCTTGAATATCAGGAATAAATTTAAATATTCTATATTTATTAGGCATAGCAGAAGGAAAAACAACAAAACTTCTAAATATCTTAGCCCTATCTTTAGCAACTAATTTATTATTAACAATCTCAAAGTTTTCTAATACTCTTTCATTATAAAATTCTTCTGGATTATGTTGAACATATTGAGTTGTAAAAGCTTCTTTAGCATTTTTACTAAATTCATCATTATCTAGTAAATTAGCAGTAGCTTCCATTTCTTTATAAAATCCTATTGTTTTAAGATAATCATAAGGAATATATTTAATAAATTGAGCAGATTGTTGAACACCACCTGTAACTAACTGATATTGTATTAATTGTTCAGCTAATATACGAGTAGTTAAACGTTCTCCATTATAATCACCTAAATATATATCATTAACAAGCATATCAATTATACTATTAATAATAACTTCATCATTCATTTCAATAACACCTGCATTATAATATTTAATTTCAGTAGGTATTTTTCCTGTTCTAGTAGCAGTCATAGTACTTCTACCAATTTGAAGTTTTTCTAATAAAGGATTAGTATAAGGTTTTAATGCTCCGGTACGTTGACGTAAATCTAATATTATAGTACCAAGACTATCATGAGTTTCAGTATCATAAAGTAGTTTATATCTTGTATCATATATGTTGTTGTCTTTCCCCAATAGATGGTATGTGTTTGATACAAGAAATGATTTGAACTCATTAGTAGCTTTATTTAATAAATCAGCTTCTTCATTAACAGTACTAACATTACCAAATCTAATATTAATTAAATTAGATAAAATATCTCTAATATTACCTTTATTATAAGGATAATGCTTATTCCATAATACATTATTAAATAGTACACCATATACACCAGCAAAACCACTAATAGTAGTAGGTCTAATCCATGTATCTCCGTATCGAACAAACCCATCTTCTATTGGGGAAGAGTATTCATAATCTCCAATTAGCTTACTTACACCTCTAATTTGTTTATCGTATTCAGGTAGTTTAATAATTTGGTCAGCTTTTTGTAAACTATAAAATAAGTTTTTACCAACTCCTTTACTATCAGAATTTAAAGTACTTTGTATAACTTTAATTACTTCTCCTTTAGTTTTAAAATCATTAAAAAAGTATAATACTGCATTTTGATATTGAGTATCAGCTTCTCCATTAAGAGCTTCTATCATTTCATTTAATGTAGTTGTTTTTAATAAAGTTCTATATTCAGGATTATAAGACGGAACATCAGTTAATCCTTTATTAAAAGCTAATACACTTGGTTGATTTATAAAAGGAACAATAATATCTTCAGTAAAACCCATTAAAGCCATAACTCTAATAACATCAAATGTATCAGAATTAATATTAAGTTTACCTAATAATTGTTCATTCTCATCATCTAATGCAGCAGATTGAAAAGCTGATATAACATCTGATTTATATTTACCTTTTTCACTTGAATAAGGATTATTTAAATTAGAATTATTAAATCCTGCTATATTAATACTATAATCAACATCTCTTTTAAGTTTCTTATCATATCTATAAAAATTCATATTAACAGGAATATGTTGAATAAGAGCATTAAAAACGTTATCAAGAGAAAATAAACCAACAGCAGATTTACCAGCTCTAGCACGTAAATATTTAGCATTTTGATAAGTATTACTAAAAGGAGTAAAGTCAGCAGAACTCTTAGCTTGTGGTATTTTACTAACTAATTCTTTTAAATTACCTAAACCAAGAGGATTAGCTCTAGCTGTTTGTACTTCTTTAGCAGGATTATCTAATACAGCAAAGTGTACATCTAATATCTTATTCTGTAATAAATCATCTTCAATGCCAACATATTTATATATTGCACCTTGTTTAAGTTTTCTTATTTGACTTGATACAATAGTGATTCTATTAGCAATATCTATTTTAAGATTACGATGCTTTTCTATTTTCATAGCTTTCTTTAAATCTCTACTATGATTTCTTAAAGTTTCAAGACTTTTGAGTACATTTTGTCTTCTTTTTATATGTATATCACTTAAGATTTCAAAACTACCACTAGTTTTATCAAAATAAGTATTATACATATGTGTATAAAGTTTATCAACATCAAAGTCAGAACCCATTTGTCTAACAAAATCAAGAGGAGCAACAATAATATCTCCATAAACGTCAGGAAGAAATCCTACTACTTTAAGTAAAGACATACTATTTAAACCTTGTGTAGGAATACGATATCCAAAAGATTCAAGAGCTTTTTCAGGAATTTTAGTTAAATCTAACATCCCATCTACCATAAAATCTTTAACAGATAAAGCATTTCCATCATTATCCCAAAATTTAAAAGGAACAAGAATTTCAGCATAAGTAATAGTACCGTCTACTTCTTTAGTAGCCGTTAATTCCCCATTCCAACCAGGAACTCTAATAATAGCATTTTCATCAATACTATCTAATGTTTGTATATTAGTATTAGTTTTATCTAATCTAATTCCTGCTTCAGATGCTAATATAAAAGATTTACCTTTAAATTTTCTTTTTCTTACTTGATTATCTACAATAGAATTTAATAAAGCACTAATTTTATTTTCAGAGTTATTTAACCATAAAGGAGTAGCAAAAGCAGTACCTAATTCATTTAATTCTAAACTATTAATATCATTAATATTATAATTTCGAGCTAATCCTTCTTTAATAAGAATTTCTCTTAATTTATTCATATTATTAATAGTACCAGTAATAGGATTAAATTCTAAATCATTAATAAGTTTATTATACTTATTCTCGAATAACTTACCATAATAACCATTATAAGAGGTTAATAATGTTCTACCATCTACTTTTTCTCCTGTTTCAGGATGAACAAAACCTTTAATATCTAATAAGTTAGTAAATAACATTTTACTTTGTTGAGTTCCATCATTTACATGATTTTTCTCTTCATCATAAGGATTTACCTGTTGAATACCGTGTCCTTCTCTAGGAATATTATCTAATAAACCGTCTTTCCAATTCTTAGGAATTATAACATCTTTACCATCTTTAGTAAATAATTTAGGAATATTTCTAGGTTTACCAATTTTAACAGCAGAAGCAAAAGCTACTCTATCAATAGATTCAGTTTCCATCAATACTCTTATTTTATCTAAAGGAGTATTAACTGTTAATTGTTTAATTAATGGATAAGAAGAAGATTTAATATGAACTCTATAATCAATACCATTACGAAGAAAGTTATTTCCATATAAAGGTTTCATAGGTTGTAAAATTATACCTAAATCTTCTTTATCTACTAATCCTGTTTTATCATAAGTAGATAAAATACTATTCATTTTAGCTTTTGTAATTTCTCCTCTTTTAAATAATATTTTAAGGTGTTCAGCTAATGTAGTAAATTCTTGCCCATCAGCAGCATCAATATCTTTATAAAGAGAAGGTATATCTGAATTAACTCCAAATAAACTATTTAAATAAGATAAAGCAGTACTAGTCATTTTAACATCATCAATAACTAATACATTCATAGTTTCATCTTTATCTGATATAATAGGACTCTTACCACCATTATCCATACCAAGACGTTTACCCATAGTATTAGCAGTATTAATACCCATTTCTTCAGAAGTTTTACCAGTTTTATAAAATAAAGCAGGATCACCAATAAATAATTGTTGTATATTTAAATTAGCAATAGTAGTATTAATAACATAGTTTTTAAGTATATTATCAAGGTCATCACCTTTAACAGCTTTATAAACCTTATCTACTTTTATATAAGATTTTTTATTATCTTTACTTCTTTTAATAATACCATATTCTTGCCATAAAGCTCTTTTTTCTGATACTAATTTAGATAAGTAACGAGTAACATATTCTATTAATATTGCATCAAATTCAGCAGTTTTTCCAACTCCTTCTACTAATGTACCATCTTCATTCCATAATTCTTTAACATCATTTAATAAAGGAAATGATAAAAACTTTCCACCGCCTTGTTCATATTCTAAATTATTAAATGTTCCTTTATTAGCATTAAAATGATTAATTCTATCTATTTCAGGATAAAATAATATTTTAGCTAATTCTAATTTAGTTTCACTTGGTAGTACACCATTAACAAAAGTATATTCTCTTCTAGGTACTTGTAATATAAATACATTACTTTTATCAGACATAGTAGGATATAATACTTTCATAATAGGAAGACCATTAGCATGAAGTCCTCTATTATAATATAAACCTAATTGGAAGTCTTCTAATTGTTCTGGTGTTAATTTATCAATAACTTTACCTATTTTACTATTTTTATATTTAATACTATCAGCAGTATAGTATTTAAAGTATTTATACATTAAACTATGTTTATTTATACTAACTTCATTAGTATCTTCATCAATTTGATATAAATTAGCTAACCATGTAGAACTAGCACTATAAGGAACATCTAATAAATACTTTAATGGAACAGCATCATCTTTTAAATTAATAAATCTATCTACAACATATTTGTTATTTGCATAACTATATACTGTATCACCGTTACCGTTTTTAAAATTATCATTAAATAAATCATCTCTATAACGACTTACAACAAAAGCTAAATCTTTAAAAGAACTATCATCGTAAAGATTCATAGTAGATAAATCTAAATCATTATCTTCTTCTATCTCTTCATTATTATTAGAGAAAGCAACAATAGTATTTTTAATATTTTTAAAAATACCATTAGATAAAATAAAATGTTGATAAAGACTATATACTTGGTCATCTCTATACATACCATAATTAAGAAGGTTACTATGTACAATAGGTGGAATAACAATTCCTACCATTTCTAACCAATCTTTAACTTTATAAACTTTAGTGGAATCAGCAACAATTTCATTATATAAAGCTTCAAATTCTTTAATGTTATCTGAATTAATTTTAATCTTATTTCCTTCTGTAATAAAAATATCTTTATTTTTAAGATTATTTTGCCACTCACTTAATACTAAATCTGTAACATTTTTAGCACTAGCAAGAGTAGGAATAAAATTATATTCTTTTTTAGTACTATCATAATTAACACTTACATATAAATGATTAGTATGATGTTTACTAAAAGCAGTAACAAAAGCATTTTTAAAATGTGGTTCAGAATCTTTAAGTTTATTAATGATATCATGATAATAAGGTTTACCATCAACTTCTTCTTCTAATAATGCTATCACTTTATCATAAGTTAAAGTAATAGGATTAGTATTAGATTTAGTTAATAATCTATTTAAACTAATATATACCTTATCAAATGGTACAATAATATCATTATTTAATATAGATTTCTTTGGATAAAATTGATTTTCTCCATTAACATCTACAACATTATATTCTTTTATTCCTTCTAAGAAATTTTTAATCTCTTTAGTTAATGAAGTTCTAGGGTCAATAGTATATAAAGCTGTATCTAACCAAGTATTTCTTTCATCTTCTTCTGCATCTTTAACAGTATTATTATTTAATTCATTTTCTGAAGCACTAATACCTTTTTTACTTAATCGTCTTTCAACAGCTTTAATGATTTTAGATTTATTAGCTACGATACTATCTATTTGAAAATTAATAGTATCTATATCTATATCTCTACCCATATTAAAGGCTTGTAAATAGGCATCTTTAAGTCCTTCTAAACCATTTAGAGTTACTTTAACTTGTTGTTCAACATCAATTTTAAATCCTTCTGTATCTCTTTCTTCTAATAATTCAGAATAAATTCTACTAGCAATAGATTCAATAAAATTATTAAAAGTACTAACATTTACACCTTTAATAATAGAAGAATTAGCTAATAAATAATCATGACTATTTTTATCAAGATTATTATCAGCTATTGTATTATTATTACTTTTTAATTTAGAATCATTAGGATTAGCATCAAAATCAATATTATCTATATTAAAAATACTACCATCAGATAGTTTAATATCTTTTCCTTTTGTACGAGTAGGAACACCTTCATTTTCTTTAGCTTCAGCATTAACTTTTTTTGCAAATTCTTCACCTACATTTTCAACAGCTTTAGTTACAGCAAAATTTAATCTACTTTGAATAGTATAAATAGGTTTACCATCTACATCTATTGAAAGATAAGAAGTTAATAAATTATCTTTAGCAAAATCATTATAATTTTCATAAGGTTTTATTAATTTATTATTACTGATTAAAAAAGGAACTTCTTTACTACCTAATTTATTAATATCAACATTAAAATAACTATTTTTAAGATGTTCTCTAAAATGTGCTAAATCTTGTGCTAAAGTTTCTTTACTATAATTTTTAGAACTTCCAATATAATTACTTTTATCATTTAAACCATAACCATAATAAATTATTCCATTTCTAACACTAATAAGAGATATACCTTCTCTAACTGTTTCTAAATAATTATTAAAATCAGTTAAATTTTCAGCTTTAGTATAAGTTAATTGAACAAAATTATTAAGGTATGTTTCAAGTCCTGCATTAGTTAATATATTAACACCATAAAGTTTCTGTATTTCATCTACTAATGGTGTTTTAGTTTTATTTAAAAATAATTCTATTACAGATGCAATACTATCAATATAATCTTCTCTTACTTTAGCACGTCTAACAGGTAAAGCTAATTTCTTTTTACCAAAAGGTATTACAACAACAGTTTTACCCTCATCAAAAGTTGTTCTATTAGCAGTAGCTACAACTTTTTGTGGAGCATAAAATAGTTTACCGGCTTTAGATATAGCTATTTGAACATCAGGCATATTAGTACTAACAGGATTAAGTTCATTACTGTTATCAACAATAGGAACTCCAGGACTTCTTTCTGTTATTTTTGCTACAATTGTTTTATTAGAAGTTAATATATCACTTCTTAATGCTCGTAAAGCTTCTTGATCTTGTTTAACAGCTTCAATAGTAGAATCTAAATTACTTAAGTTTACCCATGATACATCATGTAAATATAAACCTTCTATTAATTCTCCATTAATCATAATACCAATAGGAGCATCATCAATAGTACTATTTTCACGAGTTCTAACATCTCCATTTTCTTCTACAATACTATCTAATGGTACAAATGTTATTTCAGTATCAACATTTAAGAATTTTGGGTCTAAAATTCTCTTATCAAAATTAGTATTAAGAAAATTATTTAAATCTTGTTTACCTACTCTTACAAAAATATTAGTTTTATTATCTGATTCAACTTTAAAAGTATCTTTATAAGATTTAGCTAAATATGCTAATAGATTAGAACCGGTTTCATTGTATCTTTTAAATACAAATCCATTACCTGTTACATCTACTCCATTTAATTTTGCCATATCTCTATAGATAGCGAGATTATCTTTAGTGATATCATCTACTTGAAAATTATATAAACCTTTAGGAATACTAAATATTGCAACTTTATTAAAACGATTAACTAAAGTTTTATTAGCTTTAGTATCATTTAATACTTCTTCATAAGTACCTTCAATATTTTGTTTAGTTGCAACATTATAAATATTCTTAAAAGCAACGAAATTTTTAATAAATGTTTCTTTACCGATAATGCCTTCTATAGCTTCAGAAACTTCTTTAATATCTCTAATGTTAATATTAAGTCCTTCAAGTTTACGTAAAATATCAGTTAAAGCTTGTGCTTGTTTTAATACTTCATTAAAATCAACGCTATTATTAGGATTAAAATCCATTGTAGGATTTTCATCTTTAATATCAGCTAAATTACCAAAAAAATCATTAACAGATTGACTTAAATCAAGATTCTTTTGATTAATAGCATTAAGTTCAGCTTTAAGTTGATTTTCAATATCTACTAATGTTTTATTAGTAATGTCTATGCTATCTCCCAATAGAGGATAGCTCTGTTTCATCATAACTGAACCTTGTGCAAAACTTAATCTAAAAGCAGTAATACCAGCAAGTAAATCTTTAACATTAATATTAGGATTTTCAACAGCTTGTTTAATACTATTTAAAGTACTATCTAAATCTGCTTCACCAAAAACAGGAAAATCAATACTTCTTACTGCTCCCGTATTATACTTTTTATCTACTGTTGCAGTTGGCACATTATCAGGTTGTACTACTGATACAGGTTTAGGAGTAGGAGTATTAACAGGAGTAGCTTTAGTATCAACTACAACAGGGTCAACTGTAACTACCGGAGCCACAACAACATCTTCTACTGGGGAAACGGCTTTTTTATCAATACTTTTCTTTAAAGCATTAATATCTTTTCTATCTGCTGATTTTTTAGCAATAGTTTTCTGTAGTTTTTCTTGCTCTTTTTTAGCTTCTTTATTTTTAGCAATAGCATCTTTAATAAAACCTTGATATTCTTTACTAGTAATATTATCAAAGTGTAATTGAATATTACTATTAGTATTTTGTAAAATATCTAATGCTAATACTAATTCTTTAAATTTTCTATAAGTAGCAGTTTGTCTGAATCTAGGCTTAACTTTATTAATACTTTCTCTAGTTAATTCACCATTAACTAAATAACTATCACCAGGAGCAAATTCCGGTTTATATTTAAATCTTTCATTAGCTTCTTGTATTACAGCTAATGCTTCTTCTTTTCTTTGTTTAACTAGTTTTTTAATATCTTCTAATTCTACAGAAGTTCCATAAACTTGGTCGCTATTAAGATATGCTTTACTTTCAATGAATTTCTTTTCAAGAGTTTCAATTGTTTTAATAGCTTCTTTAGCTCTAGTTTTATAATAATTATTAGTATCTTTATCTTGTCTATTATAAATACCTTTTTCTTCTGCTTCTTGTTCTGATAATTCTTCAAAACTTTTATATAGTTCAATTAAGCTATCAGTAGTACCTAATTCAAAGTTTTTAGTAGCTTGATGATATAACAATCTATTAGTTAAATCTTCTACTCTAACTTGGTCTTTAGCTTCTTGTGCAGCAGCTAATTCATTATGTAATTCTGTTTCTTCTTGAGCAGTATAAAATACATTAGTAAAATCATTAACTTTATTAAGTTTACTACGTTCTTGATTTTGTGCTATTTGTACCTGCTGTTGTATATACCTTTTTTGTCTAATACTATTATCACTAATATAAGACTTGTCATTCCCGACCTTTTTTAAGGCGATTTCTCGTGCTTTCGCTTGGCTTTCCTCACTAGACATACCTTGACTTTTAAACGTTTGATACGCATCAGAAAAAGCTTGTCTATACTCAATATTTTTGTTAATTGGTAGGTACTTTCCGGCTTTGGTTAAAGCTGTTTGTCCTGCACCACCAATAAAACCTAATATTCCTGCTTCTATACCTTCATCAGTAGCAATATCAGTTAAAGCATCTTTAAATGTGTAATTATCAGCTAATGCTCGTTTTTGTGCAATTAAATTTATTTCTTCTTCTAAAAATTCTTGTCCGCCTTCTAATCCAATTTGTCTAAGAGATTTTAATTTATTTGGAGCATCTATTAATACTCTAGTATTTATTGGAGTTTTAAGAAACATATTAGCACTAGTAATATTTAAAAGAATATTAAGTCTATTAAAATTAATAGCACTAGCAGCAGCTTCTGAAGCTTTTTGTTTAGCCATACTTGCTATTTCGGCATCACTTACATCTTTATATTTCTCATCTGCTCTTAGCATTTTTACATTAGTATTATAAGACTCTTCGAAAGTATCAAGACCTACTCCAAATGCTTCTGCATTATTTAACAAAAATGCATTAGATAAAGTAGTAGCAGTTCTTACACCTTGTTGAGCTCTAGCACCTAATTGAGAAGTTTTACCTAAAGTTTTAATATACTTAGCTAGTTGAGCACCTTTAGAAAAAGTACCACCTGCTATACCTCCGGTAACATAACCCGCACCAACAAATCCTCCTATACTTGTTAATAGGCTTTCTCCTGTTTCAAACCAATAAGCAGGGTCTCCAATATCTAATGATTTACCTTCATTTTCTCTATAGATAGGCATAGCATCTTTAGCACCTTGTTGAAACTCTCTTATTTTTTCTAATAAATGATTACTTACTTGACTTTCATTTTCGTAGTAACTATTTACATCAAAACTACCAATAATATTGGCAGCTACTTCAGGTAGTACATTTACTGCAAGTCTACCCATAGCATTTCTAGCTTGTGCCCAATTACTTTGGGCTCTAGCACGTTCTCCAAAAGCCGCTTCTTTACTACTGATAAAATCAGTATTAAGATATCCGGCTAATTCATCTAAATTTACACCTGTATTTCTTTCTGCTCCTGTTACAACACGATTAGTAGTAAACTTAGACATTCCTTCAGAAGTTCTACGTTTAATTTCTACTGGTTGTTCTCCTAAAGTTTGATTGTCAGTAGGAGTTTCGGTTTTAACAGTATTCCCTTTTTGTTTTTTAGGGTCTGTTTGATTTGTATTATCAGCAGAAAACCCCAAACTATTGTTTGAGGTTAAATCTGCCATAATATCTGCAAGTGAATCCGGTGTTTTATTAACATTAGAATCATTAAAGTTATTATTCATTTTTTATACTTTTTAAAGTTATATTAATCTATATAGAGTCAGTAATAAATTCAGCGTGAATATGTGGTTTTCCGTCAATAGTGTGAGTAAATATTTTAGCAATACCATATTTTTTTAGTAAAGCTCCATCATTTTGTACTTTATTAAAGAAAGCTAATCCTTCTTTATTAGCTCTAAAATCTACACTATGTGCATATTTATGAGCACTATCTTTAGCACTACCTTTTAATCCAAAATGAGTAGCTTCTCCTCTAAATCCTCCATCAATTACTAAGTTATTTTCACTTAAAATTGTATCTATATAACTTACTATATTTTTATGTACATAAGGATATTGAGCAATAGCTGAAACAGCCGAACCATAAGAAGGTCTTAAATCTACTAAATCTTTTTGTGGTACTCTTGTTTCAAATGTTTTAGTTTCTCCTTTACTATTTTTTAATTGAGTAGTATAGTTAACACCACCATACATACTTTTCATAGTATTTAAAGTATTAGCATAATTAAATACTTCTACTGCACCAGTAGGAGTAGTTCTATATCCTTCATCACTTAAATTACTATTATAAGTATTAACATAATTTTGAGCAGTATTAGTTGTTCTGAATTGATATTCTTCTTGTAATAAAGTAGCACCAACTACCTGTTTAATATCAGCAGGAGAATTAAAATAAACAGGTTTATAAGTTGTACTAGTTTCTAAGTCATCTTTATCTATATAGCCTGAATTTCCTTTATCATCAATAGCCCATACTTCATTTCCACTTTCTAGCTTATAATCTACATTTCTTATGTTTCCTTGTCTAGCAGAACGAGCAACAGCAGTAATTCTTAATTTCTCTTCTCTATCTGTTCCTTTATTAAGAGTCCAAGTTTCTGATTCTCCGGCAGGTAATATATAAAGATTTTTAGTATCTAAATCTTTTCCTTCTGGTCTAGTATTAGCATAATATTCTCCCATATTTAAAGCTAAATTCTTTTTATGAGCAGAGTTAGTACTAGCAACATCAGTATATAAACCAAATAAGAATTCTCTGACTTGATCATCTTCTCCGTTATCATGTTTAAATTCATTAGTTGCTACTAATTTAATACCTTTAGCATTAGGACTTTTAGTATCTGAACTAAACCATCCACCTTTAGTAGCCTCTTCTCCTTCTTTAGTTAAAATAACATTAATACCATACTGAATACCTTTATTTCTATCTCTTTGAATTAAGTATTCTGCATTAGTTTTATCCCAATCAATATAAGTGCCAGATGCATCAGGTAAACCATAGTCATTAACTAATACATCAGCAAGTGTTCTACCATCAACTTCAAATTGTTCAGGTGTTGCTTTAAGCGTAGTTTGTAAATTCTTTCTAAATTCTACATATTGTTTACTAGCAGTTTTAGTAGTTTCTCCACTTACCATAAAATAAGATAAATCTTGTGTACCACTTATTCCACCCATTTCTTCAAATGTACCATGTTTTTTCTTCATCATATCTACACCATTAAGCATAGAAGCAGAAAATACTAATTTATTATCACTAACATAATAATCTTTAGGAACACCAAGAGCATTACTAGCAGATTCATCTTTAGCATAAGCTTCTACTACCATACTTTTAAATTCTTCTTCATCGGGAGTATCATAATAACTTTTTGGTACTCTACTTAAATTTAAAGAACCAGTTTCAGTAAATAATTTATTATCTAATTTAGCTAATAAATCTTTATCATATCCACTTTCAGAAGGACGTAAATAATATTTACCGTCTTTTAGAATAATATCATTACTAAAAGAACTTCTCATATTACCTGAATTAACATCTAAAGATTTTCCAGCTAACACAGCTTTATTTCCATTAATTGATACTAAATCAGTAACATCTATTAAAGAGTTTCTATCTGCTTGTAATGATGTTTTATTTAATTCTTTTGCTTGTTGTACTGATTCTGCTTTTCCTTTTTTATAAGTTTCTTCTACATTAAAATTTGCTTTACGAGCTAAGTCAACAGCTTGTTGATTAATTTGTTTTTCTTGTTGTTCAATACCAGCAATTTCTTCATCAATTCTTTGAATATTTTGTTGCATTAATTCTAGTTGAGCAGGTTCCATTCCTTTACCACCGTTTTTAATAGCAATTCTATAAGAATTTAATTCTCCTTGAGCAACTAATCTTTTTTCAACAGCTTGTGCTTTTTGAAGTTGTAATTGTTTAACATCAGCAACATCATAAGTACTTTTAACACTAAAAGGCTCAACAGTAATAGCGACATTATTTGCAACTTCTGCTTGTTGTGTAGCATTACTAGCTTTAATACTTTCTAATAATAATTCATCTTTAAGTGTTGTAAGTTCTTCTTGTTTATAACCAAATTTAGCAACAGGGGCTTCTAAAGCTTTAACTTTTTGAGAACTTTTAGAATATTGAAGTATAATATCACGAGGATTAATTTCTCCATTTCTAATCATGTTATCAAGTTCTTCATTTGTAATAGCAGCATTACCAAATATTTGTTCTTTAACTTTACTACTTAAAATAGAATTTAATGCTTCGCCAGTAGGAGGAATTTGAGATGCTTGAAATTCAGCATATTCATCAATATATCTTTTACTTTCAGGATCTGCTTCTAAATAAGCTAAACCTGCACTAAATAATTCTGCTTCTGAAACTTCTGTATTTGCTACTAGTCCTAGATATCCAGGAATTTCTTTATTAACTGTTATTCTTCCTGTAGCAGGATTTCTAGTAATATACTTATCTGCCATCCACCCATCCATAAGTTTAAGAAGTTTAGCTTGAGTATCTACATCGGCAACAATACCACGACCTGTAAAATTAGGTCTAGTAAATGTACCATCAGGTCTTTGTGTTATACCTTTATGGTCTAATTGTGATTGTTGTTTAGTCCAAGCAGCTCTTTCAGGATCTAGAATAACTTTATCAACTTCAGCGTTATAAGCAGATGCTTGTTGTGCTTCAGTTATTAATTCATATCCCCCTAATTTATTATAAAAATCATTAGCATATTGATTAACATCTAAAACTTTATCTTCATAATTATCTTCATTTATTCCTGATAAGATTTCATTATGTTTAGCTTTAAGATTATCATAAACAAGTTTAGAGTCCGGATTGGACTCTAAATATGGCATTTGATTAAGTACTCTATCCATTTCATTTTTAGCATTTTTGGTATAGATATATTCTTCTTCTTTCTTATCCATTAATGCTTGTCTCTCTGCTATTGGAGGAGCTACATATTCTCTAGGAGTATTATCGTAATATAAATCTCCTAATAGTTTAGTTCTTATTGGTTGTAACATACATTAATTAATTAAAAGGATTACTACTTAATTTATCTCTAAAAACATTTGCTCCTACATTAGCTCTACCAAAAACATCAGCATTTAGTTTATTTTTAAAATATTGTCTACCTTGCATAGTAGATTTTAAATATTTAGCATATCTAGGATTTACTTTAGCCATTGCTTTAGCTTTTGCACCTGTAGGGTCATCTGATAACATTAGTTCCATTAATTCTTCATCTCTTAAAGTTTTATCTTTTCTTTCAAGAGTTTCAGTAATATCACCACTCATATCAGCTAAGTTACTAGAAATTCTACTTTGAATATCATTAGCTCTAGTAAATTCCATCAAATTATTAGAATTAAGCGTATCAACATTTTTACCGTTTATAGCTTGTTTATTCATAACATTTTGATTACGTAAACCTGTTTCAATATTTTCTTTTTGACCAAGAATATTATTAGTCATTTCTAATCCTCTTAATCTTGCACTAGCAACATTAGCTCTAGTTACATTACTATTAGAACTATTAGCATAGATATTATCTACCATTGCTCTTGTTTGTCCTTTTACTTCTGCTAATTGTGGATTAACATTGTAATTAGTATTTATACTTTCAGCTTTAGTTAGAATAGGTTTAGGTAATTTAGGAGTAAAAGCAGTTAAAGCTATATTTCCAACATTATCAATTAAAGTAGGAGCTAATTCTTTCATAAAGTTAAAACCTTCTTCTTTACCTATTGTTTCATCAGGAGAAGTTCCTCCGTCATATTTTTTAACTTTACCACCGTAAGCAAGATTATCTAATTCTCTTTGACCTTCTACCATTTTAGCCATTTCTTGTTTTTGTGTTAAAACTTCTTCAGCCATATTAAGTCCTGCTAATTGACGTTCAATAGTATTACGAGAAAGACTATCTTTAGTTCCTTCTAATTTTTTATCTAATTTATTTCTTTTAGCAGTTAACTGTTTCATACGTTTAGCAAAACTTACTCCTTTTTCATCAGTAAGTTGCTCACTGTAAACCATATCAGTTCCATCTCCTTGTTCTACTAATACTTCTTCATCTTCTACTTCTGCAATAGCTTTTCCTTGTTGATGTAAAGTAATACCGTAAGAATTATCAATTCTTTTTTCTGAATGTTTATTACCTTCAGCTACTGCAACACCATCTCCAATTGGCTTAAGGTTTCCGCCTTTTGTTTGATATTTCCCAATAGAAGTTGTGTTTGGTTTATTAGGTAATTCACCACCACCTGCATAATAATCAACATAATTACCATCAGTATTATAATCAACTAGGTCTTGAGCATCACTAACAGACTTCTCTTTCCACATTTGATTTAATGCAGAACTTCTAGCTTTAACAGCAGCATTTTTTTGCATCATACCTTGTACTACTCCCATTCCCATATTAAGACCTACTCCAACAATAGCAGGAGCAATATGTCTTTTTCTACTTTCTAATCTTGGTTTTTTCATAGTGTTTATTGTATTAATTTTACCTCCTAATGCATTAAAAGAAATATTTTTAACATCAGGTTTATAAATAGTTTTAAATGTTTCTTTAAAAGAAGCACCGGCATCTTCCGCTACAGTACGATTTAATTCATCTATATTTTTAAATGAACTTTTAGGATAATCAGAAGGATCAACATTATACCAACTTTTATTATTACTATTACTATACATACCTTCTTTTGACATAAAAGGTACATCATCACTAGTATTTACTATTTTAGCTAATTTTTCTTTATTTAATCCTGTAATAGAAACAAGATTTAATTGATTAGATAAATCCATACCATCTTTAGAATTTATAAAAAATTCAGAACTTTTATCTAAATTTTTTCCTAAATTCATATTATAATAAGTACTAAAATCATTATTAAGGCTTTTAGCTAAAGCTTCTCTTTTTTTATTTATATCAATACCACTGTATTTCCAAGCTTCTCCATCTCTAAGAGCTTCAGAAATTTCATCATATTCTTTTGCTCCTTTTGATTTATCTATTATTTTTCTTGTTTCATCAGCAGTTTTTATTCTTAATTTTCCTGATACAGCTGTTTCATATACAGGAATATTTATTTTGTTATTACTATTAGTTTTATTAGCAATATTAGTTAATTTTTCTTCATTAGATAAAGCAATATTATTTTTAACTTTTACATTTTTACCAATTTTAGCATATTTAGAAATAGCAAGAGGACTAATACTTAAAGCATTTAATCCTGCATCTATTATATTATTTTTTGCTTTATCTATTTTACCTTCTCCTAAATTTTTACCTGCTTTTATTGTATTTTTTCCTAAATCAAATGCTTCATTTGCATAAAAAGCAGGATTAATAACATCAACTGCATTATCTAAAGGATTTCTTTCTATACCTTTGGCAAAATTATCAGGAATTCTACCTGATTGTACTAAAGATTTAGCAGCTGTTAAAGGATTACTTATAATATCAAATTGTTTTTTAAGAAGATTTTGATCTTTTTGTTTATCAACTTTACCTATTTCTGGTTTATTAGTATAATACATACTTCTAGCTTTATCATAACTAGTATTATATTTTTTAGCTAAACTTTTTATATTTTTACTAATATTAGAAGTTTCAGAAATTCTTGTATTTACTTCTTTTAAAGAAGCAGAACTAGTATTAGTATTATCTTTCTGAGTTTTTACTCTTTCTTTTAATACTATTTTTTTATTTTTATTAGGTTGTAGCATATCTTATCTTTTATCAATTAAACTTTTAACATTAACTTGATTAATATATACATCATTAGTATTACTATTACTCATAATAAGCCGTATTACTACAAATGTACCAATAAATTTCGATTTATCAAAGAAACTTTTGTTAATATTTATATTACTTTCAACTACGGAACCAACACTATCTACTATTGGGGAAGATGCAGAAACTACAACATCTCTAAATTCATTGAAATTCCAAACTCCTTTAACATTTCTACAATTATTAAATTGCTCTAATGTAATAACACCACTACATTGATAGTCAGTATATAACATTATTTTATCAATAGTACTATTATATAAAGTAGCTCCAGCAATAGTCTTAACAACAGATTCCCATGTAACTGCTTTATATAATTTACTTAAATCTAATCTACTATTAAATATTAAATCTACATAACTTTCATAATTTGTTTTATAATAATATCCTCTATTAACAGATTTTTGATTATGAGCATAATTACTAAAATTAAAAGTAATAGCAAATTCAGAAATAGTATTATTATAAAAACTAAATAAACCTAATTGATTAAAATAATAAGCATTAGGATAATAGTCATGTTCACATACCCAAACTTTATCATATAATTGAAAAGATAAAGTTTTACTTAAATTATTAAAGTAACGCTCATCATTATATATTAGTCTTTTCGGATAAGGTATTTCAATAGCAGGATAATCAAAAGAAAAACCAATAACATTATTACTAGTAGAAACTAAAACAGTACTATTAAAAATAGTTAATACAAAATAAGGAGTATCAATTCCATTATTACTAATAGTTAAATAATAGTCTTCATCTTCTATTAAATTAGCTTCACTTAATTTTAAATTTATATAAGTTATATAATTATCAAATGTAGCAAAACGATTAATACCAATTAAAACATGATTAGGGTCTGTTACTACATTTACAAATATACAAGTAACATTAAATAATTGAACATTATTAATATCTCTATAATTTAAAAAAGTAGTATTACCATTTAAAGGTTGACTATTTACATTAACTTGAATACCATTAACTAAACTTGTTTTACTATAATAAAATTCTCCATCAAATGTATAAGTAAAAGGTCCTACTTCTTCATCATTTTCTACTAATTCAGGAAACTTAAATTCATATAATTTTTTAGTAAATAATAATCTATTATACTTTTCATCATATCCTACTAAATGTCCTATACTATTAAAAGGATTATCAACTCTTTGATGTTTACCAAATCTATCTTCTTTATAAAAACCTTTTGTATCCCAATTAGCTTCAAACCAATTAATAACATTTGCTTTAGTTAATTCAGTAAATCCTTCACCTATTAAAAATATTTTACCTTTAATTTGGTCTACAACTACATAACCATCAGGACAAACAATACAAGCAAATTGATTAGTACAACCAATATAACCTTTATTAGTATTAAATTTAATTTCATCAGGTGTTCTATCAAAAATATCTCCTTCTCCTAAATAAGTAGTACTACCATCTGTATTAAGTTTATCTTTTAAAGTTGCTACAAATAAACTATATTTTTGTTGAATAAATAATTGTTTATTAGTACCTCTTACAGCTACAACCTCTCCTCTGTCATTAAGCATTTCATAATAATCATTAGCTCTAAAAGTTCTTAATGCATTAGTTTGTAAATTTTCATTAGGTATTTTAATAGTTCTAGCAATTCTAAAAGGAAAATAATCAATAAAAGGAATACTACTATTATTAGAAACAGCAACAATTAAATCATTAAGACTTCTTTGAATATCTTTATTAAAGAAATCCATAGTATAATTAAAAGTATTTACTAAATCAGATTGAGAACCACCACCACTTAATATATATTCAACAGTATAATCTCTATCTTTAGTAATAAATACATTTGAATTATTATTAATTCCCCATATACCTTTAATAAATAAATCATTAAACCTCATTCTACCAAATATAACAGTACCAAAAGCAATAGATATAGGAAAACGTATAATGTTATTTGTAAATACATCACCATTATCATATAACTTTTTATCACTATTAGTTAAAGGAACTCTACCCAAACTAATAAATTCAGTAGGATTAAATCCGACATAAACATTAGTAAGAAGATTTAAAATAGTAGCACTTAATGTTATACTATATGCAGCATCTTCAAAAGCTGCACCATAATCAACTAATGTATCGTATAATCTAGTATCAGAATTAAATACTTCTATGGATGGAATTACTACATTTTCACTTATAACTTCTGTTAATAAAGGATTCCATTTAGTATCCGGTAAATCAGTATATCCACCTGTTTCTGTTTGTAAAGAATTTTTAGCTTTAAGTAAAATAGTTTCTTCTACAAACATTGTTTTAGCTTCAATATTATTTCCGGGAAGGTATTCAATATCTTTAATTACTGCATATTTTTGTTCATCACTTATTTTAAAAAATCTATTTGGGTCAAAGTATATATTAAAACTACCTCTATCTTGTGGGGTTAACTCAGGGTCACTAGGATAAATAACTCTACTATGATAAACACCATAATTAGCTTTAATTAATTTAGAATTTATTTCTGTTTTATAATTATATAAAGTTGAACTCCATATTTTACTAAAACCATGTTGTAAATATCTATATCTTAAAGTATTACCATCAGTTACAGGGTCATCAAATGTAGCAGTAATGAAATCACGATTAGTACCATCTATATTCATTGCAACAGTTATAGCATGATGAATAAAAGGAATATCTTCTACTAGTCTATCTCCAACTTTTCTTTTTACAATTAGTATTCTATATGCTTGTAATTTTTCTTTTACTTCAGTAGGAAACATAGCATCAAAATTAGGAATATTAACTCCAAATTTAGGAACTTTACCATAAAATTTATCAGCAGCAGTACCATATTCTTCTCCTGTATTTTTATGTGTTCTACCTAAAATACAAGGAACTTTATCACTAATTGCATCTAATCCAGGAACTCTAAAATATCTAATAGGTTCTCCTCTTAAATCTACTCCAGTACTAAGACCACTACTATTAAAATCATCTTTATTAGGATATACTTCTTCATTTTCCCAATATCCCCAATCTAATTCATTATGAGCAGGATTATTTTCTACATATGGAGCACCAATAGTAAATTTTCCTGAATTTAGTATATGAAAATTTCTATATACATCAGGAGTTAATTCACTTAGACCTAAAGCATCTAAATCACTTTGAGTTAATATATCTCTTTCTCCTACTAAGGCTTCTCTACCTATTAAAGGATAAGCTCTACCAAATTCACCATTTAACCATTGTGGTTGAAAATATAAAGCATATACTTCATCAGGAGATAAAGTAGGATGTGTAAATTTTTCATCTCCATCATCATCAGAAATAAAGTGTAATTTAGGAACAAGAACATTAACATAAGGTTGAATAGATTCTTCTGTTTCAACTGCTAAGTGTCCTGCTACTATTTGACTATTTTGAGTAGTAAGAGATTTAATGCGAGAATAAAATATAGTAGGTACTACTAAAGCATCTATAGTGGTAGTAATAAAATTACTAAAACTACTAATATTATATGTTAATTCTTGATTAGCATAAGAAATAGCATTACTTTCATATGCAACTAATCCATTATCTGTATTAACTAATAATCCTATTTTAATTTTACTAAAGTTACTATCTAATTCAGTTAATTTAAGTATTACTGTTCTTCTTTCTTCTTCATCCCATTCATAGATAGGATAAGCAATATGATGAGCAGGATAGTAAGGAGTAGTAGATATTCCATCAGATAAAACATATGCAAAAGTAATATAAACTAAATCAATTGGAACACTTGTGTTAGCTCCATATGAAATTGCTATATTACCTTCTAAAGTTTTAACAAATAAATTTAATAAATTTACATCTTCTGGATTAACTAATTCATAATCTCCATCTAAATCAACGCCAATATTAGTTAAATTAATTAATTTAGGAGTATTACTATCAAAGCTAACACCATCACAAAAAGTAACAATTAATTCTTTTTTATAATTATAAAAAAATACTCCTTCAATAGGATTACTAATATTAAATCCTAAATAAATAGTTTTAATAACAGGAATATAAATTAAATCTTCATTATCAAAATATCCTATTCTAGAAAATTCACCTTCTATACTAAATACAACAGTTTCTTCATTAGTACTTATTACCCCAATTAGTTCTCCGGGAATATTAACTTGTTCAACAAATCCATATTCATTAGATACAGATGTAAAACCTTTTGTTAATAGTATATTACGAGCAAACTCCCACATTCCTGTAGGAGTCTTAACTCTAGTAGTATCTCTACTTAAACCTTTAAATTCTTCCATATTCTTTATTTTAATGTATATAATTAAGAGCTCTTAAATCACCTAATATACTATTATTCCACATCTCAGTAAATTCCTGATATTCTTCTAAGTTCATCCAATTCACACTATTTCCAGCACGAGGATAATGTTTTTCCCATAATTGATAAGCACTATTATAATCAAGTATAGGATGTTTATATCCTGTTAATGCTAATCTCATTATACAATAATATTCAAGTGCTTGAAGAAAATCAGCATCAGAAGGTACTAAAGGAAACCCTTCTTCATCACAAGGTAAGCCTTTATAAACAAGTATTACTATTCCTTTTTCAAAAGTTACTTCAATAAATCTTCCATTTGTAGTACCATAAGCTGTATCATGAATAGGAGCTTTAATTGCCTTTCCTATCAATGGGTTATTTCTAATAATTAATCTACATAAATTAGTAGCATTAGATTCATCATAAAGAGTTTTACCTACCCAAAAACTATGAGCATGTTCAATATCACAAGGTAATTGTCCTTTATGATTTATAATAGGAATACTAGCATCTTTATTAATATAGTAATCAGGAATTCCTATTATACTAATAGCATCTTCTATCATTTGTGGAAATAAATGACTATAAGAAGTGCTATCAAGTCCATAAATAGTAAGGAGTCTACCTATAAAATTCTTAGTTGTAATAAATTTAGTTATCATTAGTTACAAGATTAAAACGATTATTAAATTGTTCATCAGTTAAACTTTTCTTATATTCTATTAATTTAGCTACTGAACCATTTTGTCCTCTAAAAGGAATAAAAACATAGTTTCTAACATTACTTATAAGAGCAGCAGGAAGTAAATTATATTTCCAATCAAACCATAAATCTCTACCTTTATAATACTCTAACCATTTTACACCTTTATAAGACTCTCCTTGTGCTTCAAATTCAGCTTTATAATAAGGAATATTTCCGGCTTCTATTATTGCTTCTCTATTTTTTAAACTTTTACCCCAATCTATTTTCTTTTTATTATTTCTATAAGAAACAATATTAATAGTTCCTATAAAATATTCAGTAAAAGTATATCCTTTTTCAATAAGAGCTTTTACTATTAATATATTAAGAGTTCTTAATGTAAAAATAAAGATATTAAGAGTAAGTTTTTGTTTAGTTAATTCCTTAATTTTTAATTCTTTATTTTTAATAATACAAACATTACTATAATGTGTTTTAAGTTTTATGTTTGCTAGTTCTTCAATAGTATTAATAGGAGTTTTTATTGTTTGTTCTTCCCCCAATAGAAGTTGTTGTTTGTTCACAACGTTAGCTAATTTGCCTTTATTACAATCAATAAAAGTTTCTATATCTTTATTAAGTTTTTTATACTTATTAATTTCTTTTTGAAGACTTTCAATTTCAAGATTAACTTTTACGTTATTTAATTTGTATATTGTTTCAGCTGTTATCATCTGGTTTTATATTTACTTGTTTACCATCTTTAGGTTCTAATCGATATTCACCACTAATAATACCTGCATGAAGTTGCATTAACATATCAACACCTATTGGGAAAATAGCATCGTCAGTAAAACCATCAGTAATAGAACATACTTTATATGCTTCTCTTGGGTCTTCAAATACTCCACGTATCATAACATTACATAATTTTAATGTAGCATTAATATCACATAAATTAAGATTATTAATGATATATAAATATCCATTAATAACAGTATAATAAATAGTATTAAGTTGATATTTCATACCTACTAAATAAGGAAATCTATCTAAAGTAGTAAAAACAAAACTTTTAGTACCTTCAATACTACCAATATAAGAATAAGGTGCTATATGAGCAGTTTTAGTTCTAATTGGTAAAGGTATTCTTTTTCTACTTTTAAGAATTTTATATTCATCTTGTTCTGCAACATTAGGACAAATAGCAGAAATACAAGAAAAATCAGCACCAAATTCAGTTAAAAGATTAACTTGTTCAAATTGAACAGTAATAGTTTGAGCAAAATGAATATCAGATAGATAATTTCTATCAATATCATCTCTTAAAAATTTAGCTCTCCAATTAATAAGAGTATTTTTAATACTCTCACGTAATGTTTGATTAAATTGGTCACCTAGTTTATAAGCAATATTTTCTGCTTCTTTGTTTAATGTTGTCATTATTAATATGATTTAAAATAATTTAACTAATCCGACTTTAATAGCACCAGTATTTCTAATATTATTACTATCAAAAGTATTAGTATTCCACTGATAACCACCTTGTATTTGCCAATTTGATTTACTTTGATATACTCCAAATAAACTAAAATCTTTATTAAAAGTAGCATCTGCTCCAATACCTAATTTAACTTTAGGTTCTTCTGATAAAGTTTCAGTAACAGTTTCTTTAATAGTAATATATTCTTTTACTAATATAGGGAATTTAGGTTTATATTCCAAATTTTGTTCCACAATTTCGCAATTCCTTGCGTCTATCACTGTTTTTATCGTTCCTGATATTAGAGTATCGTTTATAGGGTTAAAGCTCGTATAAGCCACAGGAATCGATATGGGAGCATCTGAACCGGAATTTTGCGGTTTTACTTTCCATTTTATAAGGTAATTTGTCACCGTATCACGTTTAACAATAACATCAACATTAGTAACAAGTTTATTATATTTAAAATAAAGAGTATCATATTTAACACTAAGAGTATCTATTGTAGTAGTCATTTCTCTTTTAGTATATCCTCCTAATAATTTTATAATATTAGGTCTAAGCCAATCTTTAGCTAAATGAAATAATAGTAATAATAACAATACTATTACTCCGGTTCTAATAATCTTTTTATATTGTGTATATACAGGAATGTTCATAATTAATTTACATTAAGGTTAATACTTTTTTCAACATGATTTTTATCTATAAAATTTAAAATAGTACATATAATTTTTCCTAATTTAGTAAGAGTTTTATCTCTTTTGTTTTTACCTAATGCACTACTAATAGTTTCTTTAAAATTACCAAATTGGTAACCTTCTTTTGTTATTAGTAGTGTATTAAGTAAAGTTCTAAAGTTATGATTACCAAATCTATCTATATCAATAGCAGTTTGTTTAAAATAACCATTAAATACTTTCCAAGTACAACCATATTTATATAATACTACTATTAGGTTTAATAGCGTTAAAGGATTAAATAGTATTATTGCAATTATGTACAATAGTATTCCCATATTAAGCTAATTCCCAAGCAGCTCCATATACTTGGTCTTGATTATTAATTAATAAATGTCCTAATTCTGCATATTTAGCTCTTCTACTACTACCTGTTTCTATAATGTTATACATTTGGTCTAGTATATTAGATACATAGTCTGCTTGAGCAAAAGAATAAGTAATATCTTTATAAGCTCTACCATCGGGCTGAATAATAATAACTTTTTTAGTAAAAGTTTGTTTTTCCATTTCACCTAATTCATTTGTAACCTCTTGTACATAAGATATATTATAAAATTCTACAATTTTAAGTTTGTAAACTTTTAAATTATCTATTGCTAGACGTTCAATAATTTCCGCATAAACAATAACAGCTTGTTCATTTGGATTTCTTCCGTAAACTTTAACGGGAATAACTGTCTTTACCATAATGTTTAAATTAAGCAATAGGAGAAAGTCCTATTGCAGTTAAATAATTGTTATATGCTGTTCTAAATAATTGTCCATCTACTACTACTTCTGCACCCATTGAATAATATTTATACCTTCCTGCATTATTTCTATTAAGAGAAGCATAAATCCATTGTTCTCCATTATAAATAGAAGTTGAATTTGCAGTAGTATTTAATACAGTAGCTTGTTTAATTAGTGTTAAATTTGTTGAATTTATTCTATTTATTGCTACATAACCATAACCTGACGTATCTAATGAAGATACAGGGTTATTAGCTCCTTGATTCACTCTTAGCTCAGTTGTTGAACTTCCTAATCTAATAAGATTATTAACTGTAGCTTCGGCAGAATCTAAATAATTATTAGTACTTACATAACTATGTATTACTACATCTCTACTTGCATTATTAAGAGTATATTGATTAATCCCAACACTAGGATTAAAACCTGTTCTAATATAATATGTAAGAGGTACAGATGCTCCTTGAGGAATACTACCAAAGAATCCAATAGCATCATATTGTAAAGCACTATAAGAAGCACTTGTTTGTTGATAAGGTCTTAATCCATATCCTTCAGTTAATTGAGCACCCCATAACCACATAGTACCTAAAGTAACTCCTCCTGATATTCCAAAATTAATATTAGTTCCTGTTGCTATTATATCTACACTACATCTATAAAAACCATAAGACTCTGCTGTTATAGTTGCATTAATACCATTACCTATAGCTGTTGCAGTAACAGTAGTTAAATTAAAACTAGCTCCATTAGGAGAATTTAATTGGTCTCTTAATAAAACAATATCTTTAGTACCTGCTTTAGCATAGATACTTAAGTTGTATTTATTACCTATTAAAATAGAGTTTATTATATTAGTAGTACCTTGTAATCTTATAGTAGTTGCAGTAGCTGTAAATAGGTCTGCTGTTAAATTTCCATCAGGAGCTGTAGTATTATTTGCTATAAAAGTACAGGATATTCTTGACCAATTACTGTTTTCAAATTCTTCACTTCTAGGAAGTAAATTATAATATAAATTAACTTCTTGTGCTAAAGCACCGCTAGGATTTTTCCAATTAATCATTGAAAATCTTCTACAATTAATATCATTATAACAAAAGTTAAGAATTAAATCTCTTTTACCCCAATAACCACTTGCTTTCATTGCTTCTATAAGAACATCTATAGATAATAAAGTAGCTTCAGCAGGAATAATAAATCCTTCTAAATTAGCTCTATTAATTATAGCTTGTAATTCACTAGAATATCCTGTTCCTGTAAATTGTAATAAAGTTCTGTATCTAGTACTCATAATATTAAGGTTCTTGTATTATCCAACATTCAACTCTAGCAGATTCACACCATTCAGCGTAAATAATATTATAGCTATTTATTACATATTCTCCATTAAGAATTACCCAATTAATAGGAATTGGATTATGACTACATTTACTATAAATTTTTTGTATTATTCCAATTCTAGCACCTACTAATGAATTAGTTAAAACATTATTAATATAATTACTTGGTGTACCATATTGATATTCTTTTTCAAAATTTATAATATCTGTATTCAAAATAATAGGATATCTTTTAAAATCTAAAGTAATAGAACCATTAGTGTCAGCAGTAATACCATTTATATCTGTCACTAAATTTTCTCCATTACTCTTTGCTACATTAGCACCAATTAAATCTATTACTCCATCTGTAATAGTAATAGCAGCGACTAATTCATCGCTGCTATTAAAAAATTTAATGCTTTTGTTGTATATCTCGATATCTTCTTTAAATTTAACAACTTCTTCTATTGTATAAAAATCTTCAAATATTACAAGTTTTCCTGCTTCTGTAATACCTATTACTTTTACATTTTTAGTAGTAGAAGTTCTATCATTAAATTTAATAATATCAGGAAATTTAATTTCCCCTTTGAGCATCTTAATGAATTTTAACATTTCTTAGATTTTTAAGGATAAATATGTTCACCATATAAATCAATATTAGCAGAAACTATACCATCAATAGTACATCTTGCGAGTAAATCAATGTTATTTTCATCACTTAACCATTTGTAATCTTCATAGTTATCAAAGAACCCATATTCAATAAGAACAGAAGGCATTAAAGTAGCTCTAAGAACATACAAATTTGCTTCTTTATCTAAATCTTTATCCGTAGTATCAGTTCTTAATTTTCTATGAGGTAACATACTTTTAATTCGTTGTAATATATGTTCAGCATATATATCAGATAAAGTTTGTCCTATAGAAGTAAAAATTTCAGTTCCTTCTGCTTTTCCTGTAGGACTAGCATTATTATGTACAGAAAGAAAAAACATACTATTTTTACTAGGATGTTTATTAGCTTTAGCAACTCTTTCTGTAAGAGGTACATCTAAATGATTAGAAGGTAAAACACTATAAACTACATTAAATCCTGCTTCTTTAGCATATTTAGCAAGAGCTATAACATATTTATTGTTTTCTACACCTTCATAAACCTTTTCCCCATTAGGGAAACTTGCTCTTTTTCCGGGAGTAACATAATTTCCATTTTTATCAAGAGTTCCATGTCCTCTATCAAGCATTATCGTTGTTATCATTTTCTTTTGATTTTATTATGTTAATACAATCTTTTTCTTTTTCTTCTTTTTCTATTCTTTCTTCTTCCTTTATTCTAGCTTTTCTTTTTGCATATGCTTCGTCTATTTTAAATCCTGTATAAACAATAGAAAAAGCTAGAACAAAAGTAGTAAAAACATCATTAATATTAGCATAAGCAAAAACAAGACTAATAAAAGAAATAAATAAAGCCTTATATTCAAAGAAATCTAAATTATTCATTTTCAACATTGATTTTTCTTTTATTTTTACTAACATCTTTAACTAAATTAGAAACTCCTAATCCAAGAGTAAAAAAAGCTGCATTAGAATTAGTAATATCTAGACCTAAAAAAGTTTTAAGAAAACCTGCAGTTTCAGGTTCTAAAGTTATAACTAACCCTATAAGAATAATAGTAATACAAGACCATAACCATTTATATTTATTATCTTTTAAAAAATAAATAATATTAAAAGTATTAGTTTGTATATAAGGTAAAGCTTTAAATAGAGTATATATAATTATACCTAATAAACTTAATAAAAGTTTTATTGCAATATCCTCCATAATTCGTTTGGTTAAGTTTATTAATTATTTTACTACCAAAAATAAGGTAAATACAGCTAATAGTGCTCCTGCACAACCGACTGCAATATCATTAAAATCAGTTCCTTTTTTAATTGTAATACCATCTGCCTGTTCTATGGCATCAAGACGTTCTTTAAAAACATTAATCATACCTACCATAATAAAAACTATAATAGCTATTTCATAGGGTCTTAAAGTGTTTCTAAACATAGGTATAAAATATATGATAATAAAACCATATACACCTAATACATAACTCCATGTAAAATGTAGTTGTTTATCTATTGCATAAACATACAAAAGATTTCTAATAAATTTTAGTGCATTTTTCATCTTTTTAATTTTAAATTAATTAATCAGTTATTATTATTTGACAAGGAGCAATATTACTAACATACCCATTTACATCAGTAAAAGTATAATAAAATAATACACTATTAGGAAAAGGAATAGCATTATTAATATCATAAAGATATCTAAATCTATCATTTAATTGACCAACATTATAATTAAGAACTAAATTTTGATTAGCACTTAATGCAGGTAGTCCTTCAACTTCTAATATACCTGCTGCAGGTAAAGTAATAATAGTAATAGAAGTAGGAAGTAAACCTTGACTATGTTGATAATTATTAATTAATAATTGCATTAAATTTACTGTTTCTCCTGTATAAAATCCATTACTATCAACTACTGTTAAAATATAAGCAGTGTTTAAGATATTAATAGTAGGAACATTAGAAAGAATAGCAATATTAACTTCATAAGTATAGGTATCTCCATCATTAATAATAGTTAATAATAAACTAATACTTTGTCCATTTTGTACAAATGTTAATGTAGGAGATAATGTAGTAGCATTAGTAAGAACTACACCATTAGGTGCAGCTCCAACAAAAGTCCATAAAATAGAAGATGTATTAACATTACTACTTTCTACTGCAATGATAGTAGCTAAGCTAGTACCAGCAGGTAAAACTACTTGATTATTAACAACCGGAATACTATTAACAGTATTTATACTTGCTGAATAAGTAGCTGCTTTATTTTTAACAACAGTAACAATTATATTACCATATGCTCCAAATACATCAGAACCCTCATCAGATACTTGAAATAATAAGGTATAAGTTCCAACAGATGTAGTACTAGGAACATTAATTCCTAAATGTCCTTGAACAAAAACATCATCATAACTAATACTAGCTCCTGCAGGATAAGCAATTTCAGAATCAAGATTAGATAACAATACTCCTGCTGCGAATAAATTAACAATTTTAAGATTCTTTAAAGCATCATTTTCAGGATCAACATATCCATCTAATATATTTTGAATAGGGACAGCAACAGTTGCATTTTCTGTATTATCAATAATCATAGTAACACTACCAACTTTAATAGGTGGCTGATTTGCTAATCCAAATTCATTATCACTGATTACAATACTAATTCCATTTCCTGCTCCAAAGGTATTACTTCCACTATCAGAAATATTATAAGGAATAAAAAAAGAGCTAATAACATCAGTTTCATCTACTTCAATAGTTAAATTTCCTGCAATAATATCTTCAAATGAAATAACTTGATTTTCTTCTACTTCAACATCAGATAATAATAGTCTAATATAAACAGGAAGAATAAAAGTATTAATTCTTATAGCATTAGGAGGATTATTTTCAGGGTCAATATAATCAACAAGAAAATTATTACTAGTAAGTGTTACTACTTGTGTAGTCACTTGTTCAGTTTGAAATTGAGCAATAACTAGACTTGCTTGTGTAGGAGGTAAATTAGAAACTACTATTGCTTCATTATTTTCATTTGCAATATCTGCATAAATTTCTTCTAATTCAGAAAAAGAAATACCTAATACACAAATACATTGTTTAATAGTTTCAATATCATATAAGGTATCTAATGTACTAATTTGTAATTCTGTTAAAGCAGGATTAGTAAATTTTTCACTAAAATAAGTACCTAAATAATATAAAGCTATATAGTATTTATATAAAGTAACATTACTATATGGTTTACCTTTTAAAGAAATTTGTAATAGTTGTTTACATAATTCTTTATTTAATTTACAATATTGAGTAGATGTTACTAATTGTATAAAAGTAAACAAACTATCATTGCTTACAACATAACTATTAACCATTAATCCACCTAAGTAATATTTATAGGTTTCTAATGTATTAAATAAGCTTTGGTGTTTTAAACAAATTTTAGCTTCTTTACTTATACAATCTCCATCATTACAATTATTACAGTTACATTTATCACATAATAAAGATTTAATATCTTTAATTAAAGATACTCTAACGTTACTATAATGATAAAATCCAATAAAATCATCAGGATCTAAACCAGAACCAAGACTAGGACTTACTGTAAAAGATAATTTATATTTACCATCTAATACAACAGGAAGAAAAGTAAATTGTTCAAATGTTACTAAATCTCCACTAGCTATTAATATAAAAGCATTAGTATTACAATCATGCTTATATAAACTATAAGTAAGTGTAACACTATCATTAGTATTTTTAATAACTTTATAAGTATCAAGGGATTTAACTACAGTATAATTAATATTATTTATTATATTATTCATATATCTTTAAATTAAAAAAGCTACTGATAAAGAGTATCAGTATCAGTAGCTTTAGGATTAACAACAAATAATATCAAATTAAGGAGCTACTGTTTCATCAATATATGTATCTCCGGATAAATATCTTAAAAGTGTTTCAACTGTATCTATTACAGTAGCTCCAGTAGGGAAAGGTAGAGTAATAGATTGTGTACCAACACCCATAGTAGAACTTGCAGTAGGAGATTCACCTTTCCAAGTAATAACAAGTAAATCGTAGTTTTCAGTTGCTACGGCTTCTGTAGGAGCATTATACCAAAGGTCTGTTAATTTTTCATAACCTTGATTACCAAGATGTTTAGAAAAATCTTTTTCCAAAGCTACAATATCAGCACCATAACCATTACCAACAACAGCAGCAGTAGGATTTGTAATTAGTGTTCCTTCGAACATACCATCACATTTAATACTAATATCAGCTTCTCTTGTTAAAGCAGTAATATTAATAAAATAATTAGAACCACTATTAGCTAAAG